>Ga0196963_10001085_pt1 | contig 19887 bp, 13 predicted proteins | sample S1_5metaG_FD_148600 | JGI IMG/M metagenome (GOLD analysis project Ga0196963, IMG submission 148600) | Soil microbial communities from Anza Borrego desert, Southern California, United States - S1_5 | ecosystem: Environmental > Terrestrial > Soil > Desert | place: USA: California | collected... | reverse complement strand
GTGAAGATAGCTCCTATACTCATCGATCAGGCCAAGCCGGGTGAGGCTATGCGCCAGCTCCGGGCCCGCCACTTCGATCTCCCCCTCGCGCTCGCTCTTCAGCGCGCGGATCGCGCCCCCAAGATCAGCCCCAACAAGCTGGGCGTTGGGGCCGACCGAATTCAACGAGCGCGAGACGACCCATTTCGGCTGCTTGCGCCACGCCGCCGCAAAGGCGCGTCTCTCTGCATCCCATTCAGGATGCTCGTCGTCCCAGTAACGCATGACCTCGTACATCTTGCGGCCGTACACACTGCCCGCCTGCTTCTGAGCCTCCTCGATGAAGTGGCGGAAGAGCGTGGGGCTGGGCGCAAACGCCATGTGGTCGACGTAGCCGTCGAGGGACAGGTTCATTCCGAACACGAGCTTGGCCATACCCACGTCCTTCGGTGTCGCTGTTCCGGGTCGCCCGTCTACTCTGCGGCCAGCGCCTTGAGGTGCCGCACGTTGAAGGCCCGTACCGGGCGGCGGATGCCCTTGAGCGTGATCTCGCTCGCCTCATCGCATTCGACGAGCGGGGCGACCGCGGCGTGGACAGCGCTGTCGATCAGGATCTGGCCGTCCTTTGCCTCGCCGCAGAGCCGGGCCGCGAGATTGACCACCGAGCCGATGGCCGAATAGTCGAAGCGGCCCTCGAAGCCGATGCGGCCCATCGTGGCATAGCCGTGGGTGATGCCGATGCCGAAGCCGAGCTCATGGCCGCGGGCGCGCCATTTCACCGCCAGCGCGGCTATTGCTGCGCACATCTCCACGGACATGCGCACGGCGCGCTCTGAGGGGTCGGGGCAGGGGATGGGATCGTTGAACAGCACGAGGGCGCCGTCGCCGACGAAGCGCTCCAGCGTTCCTTCGAATTTGTGGATCAGGACGCCCAGCGCCTCGTGATACTCGTGCAGGACGCTCATCACCTCTTCGGGCTCGGCGGATTCGGCAAAGGCGGTGAAGCCGCGCATGTCGCAGAACACCACCGAGACCTCGCGGCGATGGCTCTGCAGCATCGCGTCGCTGCCCGATGATTCGATGACTTCGGCGAGCTGCGGCGACAGGAAGCGGCGCAGCCGTCCAACGCGCTCCTCGCGCTCTTTGGAATCGCGCAGCTCGGTGGACATGAGGTTGAACTGGTCGGCCAGGGCCTCGAGCTCGTCGCCGGTCTTGACCTCGACCCGCGCCCCCAGATCGCCGCTGCCGATCCGCGCGGCGCCCGCCTGCAGCGCCTGGATCGGCACGACCATGCGCCGGGCGAGGAACAAGGCCGCGAGGATGGCCCCGATGATGCCGAGCAGCAGCACGATGCCGGTGCGCTTGATCGAGTCGATGAGCGGCGCGTAGGCCTCGTCGAGCGGCAGTTCGGCAAACACCCACCAGCCGAGCGGCGCGATGGGGGCGTAGGCGGCCAGCACCTTCTGGCCTTGGAAGTCCTGGGTCGACAGGGCGCGCTCGGGCGATTGCCCGCCGGCGCGTGCCGCCTGGACTTGGACAAGCGACGAGAAATCCGTGTTACGCAGCACCAGGCTGATATCGGGATGGGCGATCAGGCGCCCTTGCGCATCGACGACATAGGCGCGGCCGCCTTGGCCGACCTTGATCTGCGAGACCACGTCCCAGATGAACTTGAGATTGACCTCGGCGGCGCTCACGCCGGCGTCGCGCCGCGTGCCGGCCACGGCCAATGTCATGTAGGGCTCGGACTCGCGCCGGAAATAGACCGGGCCGTGGAAGGTGCGGCGCGCCACCGCCTGGGTGAAGCGCGGTTCCTGCGACAGGTCTGCCTGGCTGTTGATCACGTCCATGGCCAGGCGCGACACCTTCAGGCGCTCCTTGCCGGCCGCGTCGATCTGGGTGAGCTCGGTCACCGCCGGCACCTGGCGCAGCAGGCGCAACGCGTCGAAGCGGCGTTGGTCCAGCGCCCCGGCCGACCACGGGAGCTGTGTCGTCCAGCCGAGCTGGCCTTCGATTTCCTTGACGAACTGGCCGATCTTGGTCGCCGCCGCCTCGGCCTGCTCGCGCTGCACGCGCAACAGCAGCTCGGTATGGTCGCGATAGAGGAACCACACCTCGACTGCGCCATTCGCCAGCAATGCCGCGCCGACGATGGAAGAGAACAGCAGGACGTATTTGCGGAACAGCGAGCCGCGCGTCTTGGGCGTCGCCGTTACCGTCGCCGCTGCGGCGCCGTCGTTCATTCGATCACTTCGTCGGCGCGGGCGAGGAGCGAGAGCGGCACGGTAATGCCGAGAGCGGCCGCCGTCTTCATATTGATGACCAGCTCGAACTTGATCGGCTGGACCACCGGCAGCTCGGCGGCATTAGCGCCCTTGAGGATGCGATCGATGTAGGGCACCGCCTGCCGGTAGAGAAGCTCCTGGTTCGCCCCGTAGGCCATGAGACCGCCGAGAGTGGTGACGATCTGGTTCGAGGAGCAGGACGGCAGCCGGTGTTTCAGGGCGGCTTCGAAGACCTCCTTGCGCGCCAAGCTGCCTTGGACGATCAGCGCCTGCGCCTGCCGCGCCACCATGCCCTCGATGGCCGCGTCCGGCGGCTGGCCGGGGCGGACCAGGGTGGGTTCGATCTCCACGCCGAGGCTCTGCGCGGCGCGGCTGATCTCGGCGAGGAAAGGCCTGGTGAAGGCATCGGTCTCGCTGGCCAGGACGGCGATACGGCGCGCCGCGGGCAGCAGCTCGCGGAACAGCTCGACCGTCTTGCCGCCGATCTCCGCCGAGGCGCCGGAGACGCCGGTGACATTCCCGCCCGGCCGGGCGAGCGTGGCGACAAGGCCAGTGCTCAGCGGGTCGCCGGCCGGGGCCATGACGATGGGGACTTGGCCGGTCGCCGCCTTGGCCGCCATCACGGCCGGGGTTTGGAAAGCGACGATGAGGTCGACGTTCAGGCCGAGCAGCTCGCGCGCCTTTTCCGGCAGGCGATCGGCCTGGCCCTCGGCCGAGCGGACCTCCAGCTTGATGTTCTGTCCCTCGACGTAGCCGGCCTCGCGCAGACCGTCGCGCAACGCCGCGAGGAACGGCGCCGGCGCCGGCACGCCCTGGACCAGCACGCCGACGATGGGCACACGCGATTGTGCCGCGGTTGCATAGGGCCACACGGTGGCGCCCGCTACCCCACTGATGAAAGTGCGCCGCTTCATTCGATGACCTCGTCGGCGGTGGCGAGTAGGGAGGTTGGCACAGTCAAACCAAACTCTTTCGCCGTCTTGAGGTTGATCACCAGCTCGACCTTGGTCGATTGCTGCACCGGCAGGTCGGCCGGCTTTTCGCCTTTCAGGATGCGGCCGGCGTAGATCCCGGCGAGGCGGTAGGCGTCGTCGGGGCTGCCGCCGTAGCTCGCCAGGCCGCCGGCCTCGGCGAAGTCCCGGATGAAATACATGGCGGGCAGTCTGTGCTGCGCCGCCAGGGTGACGATCCGGTTGCGTCGGCTGTTGAACACGGCATCGGCGGCGAAGGCGATAGCGCCCATGGGCGGGGCGACGAAATGAGCAAAAGCCGCCTCGATCTCCGCATCGTTGCTGGCGTGCCGAATGTCAACCTGCACCCCGAGCGCGCGCGCCGCCGTCTCGACGTCGGCCGTTTCGGCTGGCGTGGCTGGATTCCTCGGGTTGGCGACGAGTCCGACCCGGGTGACGCCCGGCAGCATCTCGCGCAGCAGGGCCAGCCGCTTGGCGCCCAGCGTGTTGACCATGAATGTCGCCCCCGTGACGTTGCCGCCGGGGCGGGCGAGGCTGGGAACGAGGCCCAGGCGGACCGGGTCGCCGCCGATCGAGAAGACGATCGGAATGGTCGTGGTCGCGGCCTTGGCGGCGAGTGGGGCCGTGGCGCTCTGCATGCCGAGGATCACCGCAACCTGGCGCCCGACGAGATCGGCCGCCATTGCCGGCAGCCGGTCGAATTGGCCCTCGGCCCAGCGGTACTCGATCGTCACGTCGCGGCCGTCGACATAGCCCGCTTCCTTGAGACCCTGCTGGATGGCGGCGATCTGCCGGGGTTCGCGGTTGGTCCCGCTGAGCAGACCGATCACCGGCGGCTGCTGCGCCCGGGCGACGAGCGGCCATGCCACCATGCTTGACGTCGCCGCGATGAATTCGCGGCGCCTCATTCGATGACCTCGTCGGCACGGGCGAGAACCGTCGCCGGTATTTCCAGGCCGAGGGTTCGCGCGGTCTTGAGATTGATCACCAGGTCGAACTCGGTGGGCTGGAGCACCGGCAGATCACCCGGCTTGGCGCCGGCCAGGATCTTCGCCACGTAGAGACCGGCCTGCCGGTAGCCTTCGTGGAAACTGGTGCCGTAGCTGATCAGGCCGCCCTCCTCGGCAAACTCGGCGCGATGATAGATCGCGGGCAGTTTGTGGCGCGCCGCCGCGGCGACCAGGCGGGCGCGCTGACTATAGAAGAAAGGGTCCTGCGCGACGACAAGTGCGCCCGCACCTTGCTGCGCCAGGGCGGCGACCGCCGTATCGATCTCGTCGGCCGTAGCCGCGCGGGCGACATGCACCTGGCGCTGGACCGCCGCCCCCGCCTTGGGCAGCTCGCGCAACTGCAGTGCCCCATCCGCATAATTCGGGTTCACCAGCGCGCCGATGGCGGTGCCAGCCGGCAGCAACTGGTGCAGGAAGTCGAGCCGCTTGGCGTCGAGATCGCGACCGACCGTGCTGACACCGGTCAGATTCGCGCCCGGTCGCGTCATGTTGGATACGAGACCGCCGGCCACCGGGTCGCCGCCGCTGACGAACACGATGGGGATGGTCGTCGTCGCCTTCTTGGCGGCGAGGCCGGGCAGGTTGCCGCCGGCGGCGACGATCACCGCCACCTTGCGTTCGATCAGCTCGGCGGCCAGCGCCGGCAGGCGCTCGGGCCGGCCTTGGGCCGAGCGGAACTCCAGGATGTAGGTCTGGCCGTCGACATGACCCGCTTCCGTCAGGCCCTTGACCAGACCCTTGAGGATCAGTTCGGCCGCCGCGCTGTGCAGGATACCGATCGTCGGGAGCTGTTGCGCTCGTGCCAGTACTGGCCATGCGGTCGCACTCGCCGCCCCGGCGATGAAGCTGCGCCGCCTCATTCGATGACTTCGCTTGCGCGGCGTCGCCGGCCTTCAGGCCGCCGACGGGCGCAAACCAAAAATTTTAATGAGGTCATCATTCGATGACCTCATCGGCGCGGGCCAGCAGCATCGGCGGCACGCTGACATTGAGCACCTTCGCCGTCTTCATGTTGATGACGAGCTCGAATTTCGTCGCCTGCTCGACCGGCATGTCCGCGGGCTTGCCGCCTTGCAGGACCCGGATCACGAAGGAGGTGCCGCGCTGGAACGCATCGGTCGCATCGGGCCCGTAGGAGAAGAGGCCGCCGACCTCGGAAAAGGATCGGGTGAAGCTGGCCGCCGGCAGGCGATGCTTGAGGGACAGTTCCGACACCGCCCGGCTGGACAGGCTGCCCTGCATGACCAAAGCCTGCGCGCCGGCGGCCTGGGCGGCCGTGATGGCCGGCTCAAGCTCGTCCAGACCACCGGCTCTCGCCGTGACGATCTCGACGCCTGCTTCCTTGCCGGAAAGCTCGATCTTCTCCAGCAGCAGGGGGGTGAAAGGATCACGGGTATTGATCAGCGCCGCGACCTTGCGGATGCCCGGCAGCATATCGGCCCAGACCTCCACGCATTTGCCATGCGCTTCCGCCGCCAGCATGGACACCCCGGTAAAATTCCCGCCTGGGCGGGACAGGCTGGCGATGAAGCCGGTCTCGACTGGATTGGCGAGGATGGAGACGATAGGAATGTCGCGCGTCGCCTGCTGGGCAGCCCGCGCGCAGGGCGTGTAGAGGGCGAAAAGGACGTCGACCCTGGTCGCCACCAGCTCCGCCGCCAATTGAGGGAGCAGCTCGAGCCTTCCTTGCGCCGAGCGGATGTCGACCTGCAGATTGCGCCCCTCGACATAGCCGGCGCTCGCCAGGCCTTGGCGCAGCTCCTTGCCGAAAGCCTCGGCGTCGGCATTGCCGAGGATCAGCGCGCCCACGCGACGCGTCCGCTCCTGCGCGTGGCTCGTGAGCGGCAGGGCGACCGCGCTGCCGATGCCGGCAATGAAGGCGCGCCGCTTCATTCGATCAACTGATCGGCGCTCAGCAGCAGCGACTGGGGCAGGGTGATGCCCAGCGCTTTGGCGGTCTTGAGGTTGAGCACCATCTCGAACTGAGTTGGCTGCTCCACTGGCAGGTCGCCTGGTTTGGCGCCCTTGAGGATGCGGTCGACGAAGCCCGCCGCGCGCTGGAAATAGGCGGCGTGATCGGCGGAGTAGGACATCAGCGCGCCCATCTCGGTCGCATCGCGATAGCTGGTCACCACGGCGATGCGGTGGCGTATGGCGATCTCGATGATGATCCGGTTATGCGGCGAGAACAGCGGCTGGATGATCGCCACTTGCGCGCCGGCCTTGTGCATCTCCTCGAAGGCGCGCTCGAAGTCGTTGAGGCCGTCGACCAGCACCGGCTGCAAGCCGATGCCGTGATGGGCCGCGGCCTTCTTGAAGTCTTCGACATAGGGCACCGTGAACGGATCGGTACGCGAGCCCAGCACGGCGACCCGCGCCAGACCGGGGATCGCCTCGCGCAGCAGCTCAAGCCGCTTGTGGCCGAGCTCGGCTTCCATCGACGACAGTCCCGTGACGTTGCCGCCCGGCCGGGCGAGGTTCTTGACCAGTCCGGTCTCGAGCGGCGCACCGGCCGGCGACATGACGATGGGGATGGCCCCGGTGACGCTCATCGCCGCCTTCACCGCCGGCGTGTGGTGCGCGGCAATCACGTCGACATTGAGCCGCACGAGCTCGGTCGCCAGCTCGACCGCGCGGTTGAACAGGCCGTCTGCATAACGCCAGTCGACGGCGATGTTACGCCCTTCGACGTAGCCGAAGCTCTGCATGCCGGTACGAAAGGCGTCGGTGAAGGGATGTGGGGCCGACTGGGCAATCAGGACGCCCACGCGCGGCATCCTGGATTGAGCGGCTGCCGACAACGGCCCAAACGCCGCTGCCCCGCTGGCCAGCGCCAGGAACTCACGCCGCTTCATGACCCCTCCCGAAGACCCTGTCGCGTGTGCGGAAGAAGAGGACTGTAGTCAATCTTTGGCGCGGGAGCCAGAGAAGGTCGGCCCGCCCCGCGAAAGTTCTGCGGCGATCTTCTTGATCGCGGTTAATATTCGAGTGCCGTGCAGGAGAGCGCGGTGCCCGGGGAGGGGACGATGAGACGACGCGATTTCGTCATCGGCAGTGCCGCGGCGCTCGTACCGTTTGCTGCCGGCGCCCAGCCCTCGCCAATGCGGCGACTCGGAATCCTCTTCGTCCTTGGCGAAGATCATCCGGAGATGCCGTCTCTAGTCGGCGCGCTCAAGGACGGCCTCCAGAGCCACGGCTGGATCGAAGGGCAGACCATTCAAATGGAATTTCGCTTCTGCCGAAGCGACGCCACTCTCGTCAAACGCTACACCGACGAGTTGGTTGATCTCCAGCCGGACGTCATCTTCGCCCAGGGCGTGGTCGGCGCGGCGGCGATGAAGCAGGCCACCCAAACCATTCCGGTGGTTTTCGTTCAGGTCCAGGACCCTGTGGGCGGCGGGTTCGTCAGGAACCTGGCGCGCCCGGAGGCAAATCTCACGGGCTTCACCAACTTCGAATACTCGATCGTCGGAAAATGGCTGCAATTGCTGAAGGATGTGAGCCCTGGCATCTCTCGCGTGATGGCCATGATCAACCCGGACAACCGTCCGCGCTGGAACGGCTACTCCGCAGCGTTTGAAAACCATGCTCCGGTCGCGGGGATCAAGCCGCAGATGGCGGGCGTCCATAACGAGAACGATATCGAGCGGGAGATCGCTCAGTTCGCCGCACAACCGGACGGCGGATTGGTGGTGCTGCCCGACGCCACCACGGGGGTGCACACGAGACTCATCATCAGCCTTGCGGAACGCCACCGCCTGCCAGCGGTCTACCCTTCCGGCTCCTCTGCGCGCGCTGGCGGACTCATTGCCTATAGCGACAGCATCCGGGGTCAGTTCCGGAGCGCGGCGTCATATATCGATCGGGTCTTGCGCGGAACCAAGATCGGCGAGCTTCCGATTCAAACCACGGACCGCTTTGAGACCGTGATCAACCTGAAAACGGCTGCCAAATTGGGCCTCACGATCCCACCCGCGCTACTCGCCATTGCCGACGATCTCATTGAGTAGGCGCGCTAGCTCGCCACCTTCAGCCCGTCCTTGGCGTAGCCCGCACCCTGCAATGATTCGGCGATCTCACCCAGGATCGCAGGGTCGTCGATGGTCGCCGGCTGCTTGAACTCCTGGTTCTCGGCGATCTTCTGCATGGTCGAGCGCAAGATCTTGCCGGAGCGTGTCTTGGGCAGACGCTTGATGACAATCGCCTGCTTGAAGAAGGCGACCGGCCCAATGCGGTCGCGCACCATCTGCACGACCTCCTTGATGATCTCGGCGTGCGGCTTGTTGGTGCCGGCCTTCAGCACCACGAAGCCGAGCGGCACCTGGCCTTTCATCTCGTCGGCCACGCCGATTACCGCGCATTCGGCGACGTCGTTGTGAGAGGCGAGGATCTCTTCCATGGCGCCCGTCGACAGGCGATGACCGGCGACGTTGATCACGTCGTCGACGCGGGTCATCACGTAGACATAGCCCTCCTCGTCGATGTAGCCGGCGTCGCCGGTCTTGTAATAGCCGGGGAAGTCGTCGAGATACGCCTTGCGGTAACGGTCGTCGGCGTTCCACAGCGTGGGCAGCGTGCCCGGCGGCAGCGGCAGCTTGCAGCACAGCGCGCCGATGTCGCCGCGCTTCACCTCGCTGCCGTCGGGCGCCAAGGCGCGCACATCCCAGCCCATCGCCGCCTTGGTCGGCGAGCCGGCTTTTACGGGGAACGGCTTGCCGTCATCACCGACAAGTCCCATGCAGTTGGCGACGATCGACCAGCCAGTCTCGGTCTGCCACCAATGGTCGATCACCGGCACCTTCAGCATCTCCTGCGCCCATTGCAGGGTCGGCGGATCGCAGCGCTCGCCGGCCAGGAACAGCGTCTTGAAATGCGACAGATCGTATTTGAGGATGAACTCGCCTTTCGGATCGTCGCGGCGGATGGCCCGGAAGGCCGTCGGCGCGGTGAACATCGCCTTGACCTTGTGCTGCGAGATGATGCGCCAGAACACCCCGGCATCCGGCGTGCCGACCGGCTTGCCCTCGAACAGGATGGTCGTGCAGCCCGCCAACAGCGGCGCGTAGACGATGTAGGAATGTCCGACGACCCAGCCGACATCGGAGGCGGCCCAGTACACGTCGCCGGCCTCGATGTCATAGATCGTCTTCATCGAAGCGCACAGCGCCACGGCGTGACCGCCATTGTCGCGGATCACCCCCTTGGGCTGGCCGGTGGTTCCCGAGGTGTAGAGGATGTAGAGCGGATCGGTCGCGGCGACGGTGACGCAATCAGCGGGCTTCGCCTTCGCGAACTGCTGGTCCCAGTCGTGGTCGCGCCCGGCGATCATCTCGGCTTTGAGCTGGGGACGCTGCAGGATCACGGTCGAGGGCTTGTGGCGGGCCAGGGCGATCGCGCCATCGAGCAGCGGCTTGTAGGCGATGACGCGGTTGACCTCGATGCCGCACGAGGCCGAGACGATGACCTTGGGCTGGCAATCGTCGATACGCACGGCGAGCTCGTTGGCGGCGAAGCCGCCGAACACGACGGAATGGACGGCGCCAAGGCGCGCGCAGGCCAGCATGGCGACGACCGCCTCGGGCACCATTGGCATGTAGAGGATGACGCGGTCGCCCTTGCCCACACCCATCCCGGCGAGCACCCCGGCGAAACGCGCCACCCAGTCGCGCAGCTCGCTATAGGTCCAGCTCTTGATCGTGTTGGTGACCGGGCTGTCGTAGATCAGCGCCGTCTGCGGGCCGCGGCCGGCTTCGATATGGCGATCGAGCGCGTTGTAGCAGGTGTTGAGCTCGCCGCCGACGAACCAGCGGTAGAAGGGCGGGTTGGAGGCATCCAGCACCTTGGCCCAGGGCTTCGACCAGGTGATCTTCTTCGCCACGTCGCCCCAATAGCCCTCGGGGTCCTTGAGCGAGCGGGCGTGCTGGTCGGCGTAGCGCGGCTTCATCGTGGCGTTCCCGTCCCCAAACCTCTGTTCTTGGCCTCGACTCTGCCCGCAAAGCCCCTTCTTGCCAAGCGGAGGGCGTGGCAAATTCCGCCCCTCACCCAGCAAGGACTCCGGCCATGGCGCGCAAGAAGAAGAAACCTGCCCCTCGCAAAGCGTCGGGGCGCCAGGCGCCGTCCCGGACCACGCCGATCTTCGAGCGCGATCTCGACAAGAACGCTGCCAACTACGTGCCGCTGACGCCGCTGTCGTTCCTGCCGCGGGCCGCGCACGTGTTCCCGCGCCATATCGCCCTGGTCCACGGGGGCTTGCGCCAGACCTGGGCGCAGACCTATACGCGCTGCCGGCGCCTGGCCTCGGCGCTGAAGAAGAACGGCGTCCGCAAGGGCCACACCGTGGCGCTGATGGCGCCGAACATCCCGGCAGCCTACGAGGCGGCGTTCGGCGTGCCGATGGCCGGGGCGGTGCTCAACGCCATGAACATCCGGCTCGACGCGCCGACCATCGCCTTCATGCTCGAGCACGGCGAGACCAAGGTGCTGCTCACCGACACCGAATTCGCGCCGGTGATCAAGGAGGCGCTCAAGCAGGTGAAGCGCAGGATCCTGGTCATCGACATCGTCGATCCGGTGCGCCGCCAGCACGGTGGCGCGGAAGACGAACTCGTCGGATCGCAGGATTACGAGGCGTTCCTCGAGACCGGCGACGCCGAGGACGATTGGACGATGCCGAAAGACGAATGGGACGCCATCTCCCTCAACTACACCTCGGGCACGACCGGCAATCCCAAGGGCGTGGTCTATCACCACCGCGGCGCCTACCTGAACGCGGTGGGCAACGTGCTGGTGTGGAACCTGCCCCGCCATCCCGTGTATCTGTGGACCTTGCCGATGTTCCACTGCAACGGCTGGTGCTTCCCCTGGACGCTCGCCGCCATGGCCGGCACGAGCGTCTGCCTGCGCCGGGTCGAATCGAAGGCGATCTTCGACGCGCTGCGCGACCATGGCGTGACGCATTTCTGCGGCGCGCCCATCGTGCTCAACCTGCTGATCAACGCGCCGGAAAGCGAGCGCACCGGTCTCGACAGGACGGTCGAGGTCATGACCGCCGCCTCCGCGCCGCCGGCCGCGGTGCTGGAGAAGATCGAGCGCATGGGCTTCCACATCACCCATGTCTACGGCCTGACCGAGGTCTACGGCCCGGCGGTGGTCTGCGAATGGCACGACGAGTGGAACGCGCTGCCGGTCGGCGAGCAGGCCACGCTGAAGGCGCGCCAGGGTGTGGCCTATCCGGTGCTCGAAGGGCTGATGGTCGCCAACGAGACGACGCTGGAGCCGGTGCCGTCTGACGGCCAGACCATCGGCGAGGTCTTCATGCGCGGCAACATCGTGATGAAGGGCTACCTCAAGAACCCCAAGGCGACGAAGGCGGCGTTCCGCGGCGGCTGGTTCCACACCGGCGATCTCGGCGTCATGCACGCCAACGGCTATGTCGAGCTCAAGGACCGCTCGAAGGACATCATCATCTCGGGCGGCGAGAACATCTCGACCATCGAGGTCGAGAGCGTGCTCTACCGCCATCCCGAGGTGCTCGAGGCGGCGGTGGTGGCGAAGCCCGACGAGACATGGGGCGAGACCCCGTGCGCCTTCGTCACCCTCAAGACCGGGGCCTCGACCGGGGCGGAGGAGATCATCGCCTTCTGCCGCGCGAACATGGCCCATTACAAGGCGCCGCGCAGGGTGGTCTTCGGCCCGCTGCCCAAGACCTCGACCGGCAAGATCCAGAAATTCGTGCTGCGGGCCACGGCGAAGGCGCTCTGAGCCCTTGGGAAGCCCTTCTAAAGACGGCCAAATCGCTCCGCCGTGCCGCGATACCGCCGCCTTTTGTTCGGTCTCGTACGGTTTTGCCTTTGTTAACCCCGTTGCCTCTATTTTCATCCACTTGATTCGCGCCTGATTTCAGGCACTTCTAGTGTTGTACCCAGATCGGGGGCAGGGTTGCCGCAGCCGCTCGCGACCACGGCGCCGCGCCAATGGCGCCAGCGCATCGCGCAGATCCAACCGAGCCGGGCGATTGTCGGCTTCGGCGCGGTTCTCGCCGTGGCGATCCTTGCCTTTTCCGCCTTCACGCTCTGGTACCTGCGCGCTCAGGCGCTCGAGGATGCCGAGCGTCAGGTCGAGAAGCTCAACCTCGTGCTCGGCGAGCAGACCCTGCGCGCCGTCGAGGCGATCGACGTGGTGCTGCAGGCCACGGTCGAGAAGCTGCGCAGCGCCGATGCCCAGGCCGCGAGCGAGGGCCGCTGGCGCGATCCGCAGGTCTTCCACGAGGTGCTCAAGTCGCAATTCGCCGGCATGCCGCAGATCCGCGCCCTCTTCGTCACCGACCATGCCGGGCGCATGCTCCACGATTCCCGCCGGTTCCCGGCGCCGCCGCTCGACCTCTCCGACCGGGCGTATTTCGCCGAGCACCGCGACGGCAAGGCCGCCGGCCTCTATTTCGGCCCGCCGCTGGCCGGCCGCATCGACGGGCTGATGGGGTTCCAGATCTCGCGGCGCTACGACGATCCCTTCGGCGGCTTCGCCGGCGTGGTGGCGGCCACCGTCGAGCCGGGCTATTTCGTCGAGCTCTACAAATCGATCGAGCTGGGCGAGGGCAGCACCATCACGCTGATCCGCCGCGACGGCGTCGTGCTCACCCGCTATCCCTATGTCGACTCGCTGATCGGCAGCTCGCTGGCGCGTTCGACCGGCTTCTCGACCGTGCTGCCGCACGGCACCAGCGGCACCTTCCGCCAGAGCGACGGCAACCGCCCCAACCGCATCTCCTCCTTGCGGGCGCTCGAGCGCTTCCCGCTTGTGCTCTACGTCTCGATGGCGGAGAGCGTGGCGCTCACCGGCTGGTACCGGCAGGCGCTGATCTTCGGCGGCGGCGCGCTGGCCGGCCTGTCGACCTTCCTCATCCTGCTGGCGTTGCTGGCCCATACCTTCGCCCGCCAGGAGAAGCTGACCACCCAGCTGGCGGCCAGCGAGCAGCGCTTCCGCGACGTGGCCGAGGCCGCCTCCGACTGGATCTGGGAGATGGGGCCGGACATGCGCTTCACCTATTTCTCCGACCGGCTGATCACCTCGACCGGCATCCGGCCGCAGGACGTGCTCGGCCGCAGCCGCATGGACGTGACCGGCGACCCGCTCGACGATCCGGCCTGGAAGACGCATCTGCAGATGCTGCGCGACCGCCTGCCGTTCCGCGGCTTCACCTACGCCCATCGCCGCTACGACGGCGCGATCCGCTGGCTGCGCGTCAGCGGCCTGCCGGTCTATGACGAGACCGGCCGCTTCCAGGGCTATCGCGGCACGGGCACCGACATCACCCACGAATACCAGGCCGAGGAGCGCGCCCGGCTGGCGCAGGAGCGGCTGCAGGCCGCGGTCGAGTTCCTGCCCGACGGCTTCGTGCTCTACGATGCCGAGGACCGGCTGGTGCTGTGCAACGAGCGCTACCGCGCGCTCCACGCCCAGACCGCCGAGGCGCTCAAGCCCGGCACGCTCTTCGCGGACGTGATCCGCGCCTCCTACGCCTCGGGCGAGCAGGACGCGGCGGGCGGCGATGTCGAGGCGGCGGTCCGCCAGCGGCTCGAGCTCCACCGCCAGGCCGGCACGCCGTTCGAGCTGATCAGCCGGGCGCGCGTCATCCGCATCGCCGAGCGGCGCACCAGCGACGGTTTCACCGTCGGCCTGCACAGCGACATCACCGACCTCAAGCGCCGCGAGGCGGCGCTGATGGAGGCCAAGCAGCTGGCCGACGCCGCCAACCGCGCCAAGTCCGAGTTCCTGGCCAATATGAGCCACGAGCTGCGCACGCCGCTCAACGCCATCATCGGCTTCGCCGAGACGATCGAGCGCAAGCTCTTCGGCGAGACCAGCCCGCGCTACCACGACTACGCCGGCGACATCCGCCGCTCGGGCGAGCACCTGCTCGCCGTGATCAGCGACATCCTCGACATGTCGAAGATCGAGAGCGGCAAGTACGAGTTCCACGAGGAGGTCGTCTCGCTGCCCGACACGGTGGCGGCCTGCATGCTGATGGTCCGGCACATCGCCGACGAGCGCGGCGTCATCCTGGCGCTGCCGAGCTTCGGGCTCGACCTCTGGCTGCGTGCCGACCGCCGGGCGATCACCCAGGTCACGCTGAACCTGCTGTCCAACGCGGTGAAGTTCACCGACAAGGGCGGGCGCGTCGGCGTCGAGCTGGCGATGGACGGCGACAGCGTACGCCTGTCGATCAAGGACACCGGTGTCGGCATCGAGCCTGAGGCCATGCCGCGCCTGTTCGAGCCGTTCAGCCGCGGCTCGGCCGCGACGGCGCACAAGACCGACGGCACCGGCCTCGGCCTCGCCATCTCGCGCAAGCTGATGGAGCGCCACGGCGGAAGGCTGGAGATCCTCTCGATCCCCGGCCAGGGCACCACGGCGATCGCCGTCTTCCCGGCCTCCCGCGTGGCGCAGCGCCCCGCCCTCGCCGCCAGTTGACGTTACGGCTTATGCGCGGCGTCGCCGGCCTTCGGGCCGCCGACGGGCGCCAAAGAGTGGCGCCGTAACGCCTGTCTTCCATTGAGTCTGGATGCCCGCCTGCGCGGGCATGACATATGATTAAGCGTCACCCCCGCGAAGGCGGGGGTCCAGAGCCAGTGCGAGGTGCATGCCCTTCTACGTCTACATCCTCGCCAGCGAGCGCAATGGCACGCTGTACATCGGTGTGACGAATGACCTTGTGCGCCGGGTGACCGAGCATCGCGAAGCCGCGGTGGACGGCTTCACCCAGCGCTACGGCGTCAAGCAGCTCGTACATTTCGAAGCCTTCGACGACCCCCGCAGCGCGATCACCCGCGAGAAGCAGATGAAGAAATGGCGCCGGGACTGGAAGCTGCGGCTGATCGAGAAGGAGAACCCGAGATGGCGGGATCGCTATGAGGAGATCTGTCGCTAGCGGCAGGCGGTATCGAACTCGCTCTGGATGCCCGCCTGCGCGGGCATGACGGAAAGAATAGAACCGTCACCCCCGCGAAGGCGGGGGTCCAGTCTTACGAAAAAGGCGTCGCTTGCGACGGCGACTTAGAAAAACAAAACCGCCGCTGGAAGCGCGACCCCCTGAGGCGCGCTTCGCCAACGGCGGTTTATCGGATGCGGGGAAAGACTCTAGATCACGCTCGCATTCGCGTGATTTCTTCCTTGATTCGCAGCTTTTCGCGTTTGAGTTGGGTGACGTGGATCTGGTTGGGAAGCGGCCGGTGGGCCTCGTCGTCAATCTCTCGTTCGAGCAGCGCGTGACGCGCCTTTAAACTCTCGACACGGTCTTCCATCGTCATCGGCAATTCTCCTTGTTGGAAAACGCCCCACGTCCGAAAGCCTACGCCCGGTTTTTTTGTTCGGCAAGGGACAAGCCGAGCGTGGCGGCGGAAGACGGGCGCGACGTGGCCCTTTCCGGGGGATAAAATCGCCGGCCGCGACCGGTGCGGCGAGTCGCACCGCTGAGGCGGGACGGTAGTGGAGTGAGCAGATGGCCGACGGCGACAGGAAAAGTGCAGGGCGCTCAATGGGAAAAGTAATGCCGCGCAAGAACATTACCGCCGATCAGCAGGCCGAGATCGACGCCCAGCGCGCCGAGACCCACGCCACCCGCCGGCCGACCGTGCCGGCGCTGGAGGAGGCGCTGTACCAGGCGATCCCGCTGCTCGACCACGGCTTCGTCCGCGTGGTGGATTATTTCGGCGATGACGGCGCCATCGTCCAGGCGGCGCGGGTGTCCTACGGCAAGGGCACGAAGAAGGTCTCCGACGACCGCAACCTGATCCGCTACCTGATGCGCCACCGCCACTCGACGCCGTTCGAGATGTGCGAGATCAAGCTGCATGTGAAGCTGCCGATCTTCGTGGCCCGCCAGTGGATCCGCCACCGCACGGCCAACGTCAACGAGTACAGCGCGCGCTACTCGATCCTCGACCGCGAGTTCTACGTGCCCGTACCCGCACAGCTCGCCAAGCAGAGCAAGACCAACCGCCAGGGGCGCGGCGACACGCTCGAAGGCTCGGCCGCCGAGGAGGCGCTGAGCACGATCGAGAATCTGAGCGCCGAGGCCTACGCCGCCTACACGCGGCTGCTCAACGAGGACCAGCAGGGCGGGGTGATCGACGAGAGCAAGGACGGCCTGGCGCGCGAGCTGGCGCGCATGGTGGTGCCGACGAATTTCTATACGCAGTGGTACTGGAAGATCGACCTCAACAACCTCTTCCACTTCCTCTCCCTGCGCGCCGACGCGCACGCCCAGTACGAGATCCGCGTCTACGCCGACGCGATCGCCGAGCTGGTGGAGAAATGGTGCCCGCTGGCCTTCGAGGCGTTCCGCGACTACCGCATGACCGGCGCCTCAGTCTCAGGCCCCGGCATGGCGGTGATCAAGCGGATGCTCGCCGGCGAGAATGTGACCCAGGAGCAGAGCGGCCTGTCGAAGCGGGAGTGGGGGGAGTTGATGCAGGTTTTAGGGCGGGAGGGGTGAACCGTCTCGGTCTGGAAAAGCGAGCGGAACGCCCAGTGTACGGCGTCGGCTTCTGAGCTATAGGGGTCGCTAGCTGTCTCGACAACCGTGAGATAGCCAAGCAGGATGTATTTCTAGCGCCGTGTTAAAGATCACGGGGGATGTAATCGATCTGGCTTGGTAGAGTTCCGGGCCGGTATTGGCGCAAATTCGGGGGAACATGGCGCCGAACTTTCTCAAAGATCCGGTTATTAATTCGCCGTTTACCGCGCCGCGCCGGCATTTCCAGCTGGATGAACACGGCGTCCCGACTGGGGGCACCGTTGAACGACGGCGTCGAAGCGAATTCATTGTCCCTATTGCTGCACCTAAGAAGCGCGGTAAGGGCACGCTGGAACCGCAGCTCGATCTTGAGGGTGGAGCGGACGGCAATGTCACACCCAACGACTACATCAACGAAATTCGCGACAAGGTGGATCGCTGGCGTAACCTTCCATCTGGTCAATGGGGAGTAAGTGGGCCGACCGAAAGGCTGTTGCGCTACTGGCGCGATCCACAGCGGGAAACTAATAGGCGGCTGTTTTTTTGCCAGTTGGAAGCGGTTGAAAGCGTCATTTGGCTGACCGAAGTCGCCGACAAGCGCGAACGCGACCGCATCGCTGCGTTTAACGAAGAGGCCAATCCCGAACTGGCGCGTCTCGCGCTCAAGATGGCGACGGGCACAGGCAAAACAACGGTCATGGCGATGCTGATCGCGTGGCACGCGGTCAACAAGGCGCGCCAGCCGGGGAGTGGGCGTTACGCGGATTCCTTTCTGATCATCGCGCCCGGTATTACGATTCGCGATCGCTTGCGCGTCTTGCTCCCGAGCGACCCGGACAACTATTACGATACGCGAGATCTGGTCCCGCCAGATATGCGTGGCGACGTGAAAAAGGTCCGCGTCGTGATCACCAATTTTCATACCTTTAAGCCGCGCGAAACTTTGGAAGCGCCGAAGCTCACCAAGGAACTCCTCAAAGGTCATGGTGAAGCGCCGATCACAATCGAAAGTGACGGCCAGATGATCGCGCGTGTCTGCCCGGAGCTTATGGGCCGCAAGCAAATCGTCGTCATCAACGACGAAGCGCACCATTGTTATCGTGAGAAGGTGCGTACAGAAGGCGATGCTGTTGAAGAAATCGATTCCGACGCTCGGGAGGAGGCGAAGCGCAACACCGAAGCAGCCCGCCTTTGGATCTCGGGCATCGAAGCGTTGCAGCGAGTCTTGAAAATCAAAGCGACGATCTACGATTTGTCGGCGACGCCCTTCTTCTTGCGGGGCTCCGGTTATTCTGAGGGCACACTATTCCCTTGGGTCGTGTCGGATTTTTCCCTCATGGACGCCATTGAGTGCGGCATCGTCAAGGTGCCGCGCGTGCCGGTTTCTGACTCGGCCGTGGCTGATATGCCGAAATTCCGAAACCTCTATGAGAATATCCAGCGGGGCGGAGGCGTAACCTTGCCTAAAGCTGGCCGGAGCAAGCAAGGCAAGACCCTTGACCCGACCAAGTTGCCAACCCTTTTGACTGGCGCCCTCGAGGCCCTTTACGAGCATTACCGAAAGACATTCGACGCGTGGCAGGCCGAAGGGCAGGAAACCCCGCCCGTGTTCATTATCGTTTGCAACAACACGTCCACGTCAAAGTTGGTGTTCGATTTTATCTCCGGTTACGTCTCTCCCGACAAACCCGGCGTTCTAATGCCTGGCCGTTTCCCGCTGTTCAGCAATGTTGAACAAGGGCCGGACGGCAAGGGCCGTTGGCGCGACCGGCCATATACGCTCTTGATTGACTCGGTACAACTAGATAGCGGCGCTGGCCTGTCGCCCGAGTTCAAAGCCGCTGCGGCACTCGAGATCGATGCGTATAAACGCCAGTATCGCATCCGCTATCCCGGCGCTGACGTGGACGCACTGGACGATGCCGATCTGTTGCGTGAAGTAATGAACACAGTTGGCAAGAAAGACCGTTTGGGCGAACAGGTACGTTGTGTCGTTTCAGTTTCAATGTTGACCGAGGGGTGGGACGCTAACACGGTCACGCATATTCTCGGCGTGCGCGCTTTCGGTACGCAATTGCTATGCGAGCAGGTTGTTGGCCGCGGTTTGCGGCGTGTGAGCTACGAGCCCGATGAAGAGGGTATGTTTCCGGTCGAGTACGCCGATATTCTTGGCATTCCGTTTGCTTTCGCCGCACGCCCGAATATCTCTCCGCCGCAGAAGCCGCGAAAAACGACCCGTGTCCGGGCGCTGGAGGATCGCAAGGAGCTCGAAATCCGATTTCCGAATGTGCGTGGCTATCGCGTCGTTCTGCCACGCGACAAGCTGGTTCCTAAGTTCACCAAAGACAGCCGCCTTGTCCTCGATCCGCACGACACCCCACCTAAGACGATCAATGATCCGATCGTTGGCGAAGGTGCAATACTCACACTCGACCATCTCAAACAGCATCGTCTCTCGGAAGTAGCGTTCAGTGTCGCCGGTTATGCACTTCGGGAACGATTCCGGGATGAAGACGGCAACTTGAAGCCGTACCTATTCCCGTCGTTGCTTGCTATCACGCGGACGTGGCTGGATCGCTACTTGGACTGCAAGGGCGGAACGATGCCGCAATATCTTCTTTGGACGCCGTTGGCAGAGAAGGCCGTTGAAAAGCTCTACCTCGCGTGTGTGCCGTCTAGCGCAGGCGAAGAGCAGTTGCGCCCGATTCTGGATCCGTACAACCAGGAAGGATCGAGCCGGCATGTGGATTTCACGACCACACGCGAAACGCTCTGGCGCGCGCGCGCAGACCAATGCCAGGTCAACTACATCGTTTACGACAGCGACTGGGAGGCGAAGTTCGCCGAAACTATCGAGGCGATGCCCGAGGTCAGAGCATACGTTAAGAACCACGATTTGCACTTCGAGGTTCCATACGTCCTTGCTGGTGACGACCGACGTTATCGCCCTGACTTCATTCTGCGGATCGACGACGGGCGCGGTGCCAACGACCTCTTGAATCTGATCGTCGAAATCAAGGGCTATCGTGGTGAGGACGCAGCGATGAAAGCCGATACGATCAAGCGCCTTTGGGTACCGGCCGTAAACAATGCGGTGCGGTTCGGCCGCTGGGATTTCCTCGAAATTC
>Ga0196963_10001084_pt1 | contig 19896 bp, 13 predicted proteins | sample S1_5metaG_FD_148600 | JGI IMG/M metagenome (GOLD analysis project Ga0196963, IMG submission 148600) | Soil microbial communities from Anza Borrego desert, Southern California, United States - S1_5 | ecosystem: Environmental > Terrestrial > Soil > Desert | place: USA: California | collected... | reverse complement strand
CCGTGCCCGTTCGTGGAGCGACGATCAGATGAACCGACCCGCCCCCCGCCGCGCCTTCACATTGGTCGAACTGCTCGTCGTCATCGGCATCATCGCGTTGCTGATCTCGATCCTCCTGCCCGCGCTGTCCAAGGCCCGCGAGCAGGCGAACACGGCCAAGTGCCTGTCCAATTTGCGGCAGATCGCCCAGGCCGCGATCATGTATTCCAACGACAACCGGGGCGTCACCATCCCGTACCAGAACGAGTTCGACGACCACTGGTCCTGGATCATGATCAACGGGCAGTACGTGTCGGGGGTCCGGACGGCGACCAACGGCGGGTACAACAGTGCGGCCCAGTCCGACTCCCTGTTCTACTGTCCGTCGGGGGAGTCCGACGCGGTTTCGGGAGACCTCAACGGCGCGGAGACCATCCCGGTCGACCGGACGACCGACGGCCGCGCGCACATGGCGTACCCGCACAAGTCCGCGACGTCGAACGAGTGGACCCACGTCTGGTACGGCATGAACGCCGACGAGGGCACGAGCATGAGCTCGGGCGCGCCCGCCCGGCGGATCCGCCCGGGCAAGACCGGCGTCGACCGCCAGTCGAAGATGACCTGGGTCCGCAGGTCGGCGGAAATGGCCTTTTTCTTCGACGGGTTGGTCTACCACCAGATCGACACCAACGGGAACCGCGTCGCCGCCCGGCACGGCGGGCGCAAGATCTGCAAGGTCGCGTTCTTCGACGGGCACGTCGAATCGATCGGGGTCATGGAACTCCCCGGCGGGCTCGCGTGCAAGGGCAAGTCTGATACGCAGGCGCAGTTTGCGCTTGCCAATCTCAGGGCGAAATTCCCCAAGCCGCTCTGGCTGCTGGAACAGCAGTACTAGAAACGGGTTCCATCACGTCCGCAGTTGCGCACGGGTTCGACCTGCGGTCGACCGTCGCGTGGCCGCGACGGCTGAACGGGGGCGTACCGTTCCGATCCTCTTTGTGGCGGGCCATCCGTTGTCGCGAATTCTTCTTCCCGTTGCTCTGGTCGTCCTTTCAATGACCGGCGCCGCCGCCCGGGCCACGGTCTACGACGTTTACCTGCTCGGCGGGCAGTCGAACATGGACGGCCGGGCCGCGACCGCCAGCCTCCCGACGTCGCCCGTCAACCTGCAGCAACCGCAGAACGACGTCGCGTTTTACTACCTGCAGTCCGGCCCGCTCACGACGTTGCGCCCGGCGACCAGCTCGGGAACGACCTTCGGGCCGGAGATCACCTTCGGCCGGGCGATGGCCAACGCGAACCCGTCCAGGCAGATCGCACTCATCAAGTATTCGCGGGGCGGCACGTCGCTGGCGGTCGACTGGAAGCCCGGCTCGGGCTCGGATCACAACGCGTTCAAAGCGACCGTTACCAACGGGCTGGCGGCGCTGGCGGCCGGCGGGAACACGTACCGCATCAACGGCATGCTCTGGCTGCAGGGGGAATCCGACGCCGGGGCGAACGCCACCAATTACGGGACGAATCTGACGAGCTTCATCGCCGACATGCGGGCGAGCTACGGGGCGAACATGCCGTTCGTCATCGGCGGGACCGGGTACGGCGGCACGAACTACCCCGTCGTCAACGGGGCGCAGGAGCAGGTGGCGGCGACCGTCCCGAACGTCGCTTACTTCTCGAACTACGACCTGCTCGGGCCCGACCACAACATGCTTCATTTCGACGCGGCGGGGGAGCAGGTGATCGGGCAGCGGTTCGCGACCGCGATCCAGGCGGTGCCCGAGCCGGGGCTGCTGGGACTGGCGGGACTGCTGGTCGTCGGGCTTGGCCGTCGACGGGGGCGTCGAGGCGCGTCGGCAGGTCGTTGACCTGCAGCTGATGGGGGAGTTCAAGGCTCGCCCGCCTCCTTGCGGAAGCGCTTTTCCATCTCCTCCCACTTCGCCGCCATTTGCTTGACGCGGTCGGGGTGCGCCTTCGACAAATCGGTGCGCTCGCCGCGGTCGGTCGCCAGGTGGTAGAGGGCCCACGCGGCGTTCGGCGTGTTCGTGTCGTTGGGCTTGCCCTCGCCGGGCGTCGGCTTGGCGAGGGCGACGATCTTCCAGTCGCCGTCGCGGAGGGCGCGGTGGTTGATGTGGTGGAAGTAGAGGGGGTCGCCGGCGCCGCCGACGCCGCGGGCGAGGTTGACGTCGGCGACGAACGCCGGGAGGAGGGAGCGGCCGGGCAGCGGGGGGCCGCCGGCTGGGATGTCGCGCTTGGCGCCGGTGAACTCGAGGATCGTCGGGACGAGGTCGATCACGTGGCCGGGCGTGCGGCGGAGGTTGAGCGCGGGGTTGGACTTGGTGTCCGACTCGGGCTTGATGCCGGTGGGCCAGTGGACGATCAGGGGCGTGGCGATCCCGCCCTCGTGGGCGTAGGACTTGTGCAGGGCGAACGGGGCGTTGCTCACCGAAGCCCAGCCGGCGCCGAGGCCGAGGTAGGAGCCGGCCGAGCCGGGGGCGGCGGCGGGGTCGTGCCGGTCGCCGCGGTTGATCTGCTCGGCGGACGCGCCGTTGTCGGAGGCGAAGAAGATCACGGTGTTGTCGAGCGCGTTCGTCGCCTTGAGCTGGGCGATGAGGCGGCCGACCTCCTGGTCCATGCGGTCGACCATGGCGGCGTGGACGGCCATCTTGGCGGCCTGGAACTTCTGCTGCTCGGGCGTGAGCGTGTCCCACGGGACGTTGCGGCCGACCTCGCCGGGGTCGATCTGCTCGCGGAGCGCGGCGTCCTTCAGGTTCCAGGGCGGGGTCGTCTCCGTGCGGCGATCGGCAGGGGGGCAGTCGACGATGCCGAGCGCCTTGAGGCGCGCGACGCGCTCGGCGCGGGCGGCGTCCCACCCCTTCGTGTACGCGTCCTTGTACTTGGCGACGTCGGCGGCCGGGGCTTGGAGCGGGAAGTGGGGGGATGTGAAGCAGACGTAGGAGAAGAACGGTTTGTCGGCGTGATTGGTCGCGTGGTCCTTCAACTGGTCGAGCGCGCGGTCGACGATGTGCGTGGTGACGTAGAAATCGGTCCCCGGCTTGACGGGCGGCACTCTCTCGCCGTCCTCGGTGTGATTCTTCGGGTTGAAGAAGCGGTCGTGGTCGTTGAGGACGTAGGAGCGGTCGAACCCGCCGTCCTTGCGCGGGTCGGGGGCGCCGGGGACGTGCCACTTGCCCGAGTGGTACGAACGGTAGCCGAGCGGCTTGAGGTCCTGCGGGAGGAGTCGCGCGAAGGCGGGGTGGCGGCCCTTGGGGGGGTCGGCGCGGAGTTGCTGGGGGTAGTAGCCGGAGAGCAGCGCGGTGCGCGTCGGCCAGCAGCGCGAGGTGTTGTAGAAGTCGGTGAAGCGGAGGCCGCCGGCGGCGAGGGCGTCGAGGTGGGGCGTGCGGATCTCGGAGCCGTAGGAGCCGAGGTCGGAGTAGCCCATGTCGTCGGCGAGGAGGATCAAAATGTTGGGGCGCGGGGCGGCGAGGGCGGGGAGGGTCAGGAGGAGCAGGAGCGGGAGTAGTCGTAGCATGATTTCCTTTCGGCACCCCCGACCGCGCCCGTCGCGGGAGAGCGGTGGGCGGAGCTCACCCTACGCGGACGGGTGCTTATAGCCGGTGCGGTACTCGCGTTTGAGCAGCTTGTTCGCCTCGGCGTCGTTGGTCGTGTGGGTGACCGGGTCCCAGGTGAGCGTGCGGCCGCCGACGGCCATCGAGATGTTGGCCAGGATGCTCGCCGCGGACGAGATGTGGCCCTGTTCGACGTCGGCGACCGGGCGGGTCTTGTTCTCGCGGGCGGCGAGCAGATTCTTCATGTGGTTGCGGACGGGGTTGGAAGAGTCGCGGTCGCCACCGCGGGCCTGCGTGTCCTCGTCCTCGGGGTACTTGTCGAGCTCGACGATGTTCTTGCCGGTCATCGTCGGCGCCTTTTCGACTTTTCCGCCCTTGCCGACGGGAAAGAACTCGAACTTGGCGGTAGACGCCTTGAGCGTGCCCTTCTCGCCGTAGATGAACAGGGCCCACGGGTAATCCGGGTCGGGCGCGCTGCCCCAGGTGCGGTGTTCCCATGAGATGGTGAGCGGGTGGGGCTCGTCGAACTCGAACCGGGCCGACTGCGTGTCGGAGATGTTCGACTTGCCGTCCTTCTGAACGAAGATGCCGCCGTTGGAGCTGATGCGCCTGGGCCAGCCCAGGTCGAGCATCCAGCGGGCGGTGTCGAGCATGTGGACGCACATGTCGCCGACGATGCCGTTGCCGTACTCCATGAACGTGCGCCACCAGCGGAGGTGGGGGAGGCCGGCGTAGTTGTCGGGCGGGCCGTCGAACGGGCGCATCGGGGCGGGGCCGGTCCACATCTCGTAGTCGAAGTAGTCGGGAACGGCGTGGACGGGGAAGTTGCCGTTGGCCCGCATGTGGTAGTAGCAGCAGATGTCGACGTGGCCGACACGGCCGAGCAGGCCGGGCTTGATGACCTTCTCGATCGCGTCGATCAAGTGCGGCGTGCTGCGGCGCTGGGTGCCGATCTGCACGGTTCGGTTCAGTTTCCGCGCGGTGTCGAGGATCGCCTTGCCCTCCAGGACGTCCACGCTGATCGGCTTTTGCAGGTACAGGTCGCACCCGGCCTGCATCGCCTCGATCGCCTGCAGCGCGTGCCAGTGGTCGGGCGAGCCGATCAGGCAGAGGTCGAGGTCCTTCTCGGCGAGCATCTTGCGGTAGTCGCCGTAGGTTCGGGGCTTCTTCTTGCTGGCCTGGCGGCCGGCGACGATGTCGGCGGCGGTCGCGAGCTGTTTCTGGTCCGGGTCGCACAGCGAGACGACCTCGACCGGCGAGACCTGGATCAGGCGGAGCAGGTCGACCTTGCCGTACCACCCGGTGCCGATCAGGCCGACGCGGAGCGGCTTGGGGTCGGCGGCGCGGACGTGGGGCGCGAAGGCGGCGGCGAGGGCGGCGGTGGCGGTCGTCTTGAGGAACGTGCGGCGGTCGAATGCCATGCGCGGTCTCCTGTGGGAGGGATGTGAGGCAGGCAATCTACCGGGGGAGGGGCGGCGGGGGCAATCGGCGAAGGAGTTGCGAGTTGCGAGTTACGAGTTGCGAGTGAGGTCGCCCTTACTCCGAGTCGTACCGCGGGGGGACGGCGTACGCGCCGACGGCCGCCTCGGCGGCGCGGTTTGCGGCGGTGTGCGTGGGGTCGTGGGCGGCGGCAGCGGCGAGCAGTTGTCGCCACACGATCGCGGCGCAGTACCGGCGGAACTTCGCGTCGGCCAGCTTGTTTGACAGGCTGATGTAGCTGTCGGGGTCGCGGTCGGAATCGATTTCGCGCAGGGCGCGCTCCCATTCGTTGACCTGCCAGTCGAACTCGCCGACGGCCTTGCGGGCGTCGTCGGCGCGGGCGAGGACGTCGGGCAGGTTGAGGCTGGCGCGGAGGGCGGGCATCACGAGGGCGCCGGGCGGGACGGGCGGGACGGTCAGCGCATAGCCGTCGGCGGCGAGGTCGTCGGGCGTGTACGGGCTAGTGACCTGCAGGCCCAAGTCGGGAGCCCCGAGATACAACGTGCGTCCCTCCAGGCTGGCGAGCACTGCGTCGTCGAGACGAGTCAGGCCGTGGAGGAATGCGAGGATCCGCACCGGGTCGAGGAGCTCGGGGTTCAGGTCGTCGGACAGCCCGTCGAACGCACGGGCGCGGCGCGTACGAACGACTGCTTCGGTCAGACGGCGGACGAGGTCGTCCTCGTTTAGGCCCGGCGCGATCGTGTCGGTGAGGAGGCGCAGGCTGATGCGGCGGCGGGCGAGGAGGTCGGTGAGGGCGGCGGAGCTCATGAAACGTTCCTCGGTGGAACGGGCGGCGTCGACGCGGTACTCCACCATCGTACTGCGTGCATGGCCACGACGCGATGACGCGGGCGGGACGGTGAGGTCCTGCCCGCGTCGTCGGGGAGCGTCCGGAATGGTTGGCAGTCCGACGCGCTCGCCTTCGGGCGGCGGTGTCGCTTGCCCTTCGGGTCGCGGCTAAACGGGGGTCCCGTCTTGGGCGCGCGTCAGACCTTCGGGCTGCCCGCGCGCATTCCGGCGAACATGGCGTGCTGGCGGGCGACGACGCCCAGGTGCTGGACGAGGTCCCGCAGGTCCTGCTCGGTCTTGAGCAGGGGGGCGAACCGGGCGAGCCACTGGGCGACGGCCGGGTCGGGCTCGGCCCCGAGCACGCCGGTGGCGAGTTCGACGGCCTCGGCGCAGGCGTTGGCGTAGTGGTCGGCCGGGGTGCCGGCGTGCAGGGGCAACGTCTGGCCCAGGGCCGTCAGGACGGTGCCGAGCTGGGCGGGCGCGACGTGCTCGAGCTGCACGGCGCCGGCCGTCGCCCAGACGCTGGTCAGCTCGTGCCGGGGCTGACCCGCGGCGTCGCGGAATCCGGCGGCGAGGTAGTGGTCGGGGGACATCGCGAGGTACTGCTCGCGGGTGATCGTGGTGGTCGTGGACATGGGATTGTTCCTTCGGAGTCAGGCGAACCGATTTCGATTCAGAAAAGCAGTGAGAAACGGTCAGGCGGTGTAGACGTGGGTCATGCGGGTCCACCCGGAGATCGTCGGGATGATGTTACCCTTTTCCAGGTCGCTGGCCTTCACGTAAACCGTCTTTCCGGCGCCCGGGTCGTGCATGACGTACGTCTTTTCGGGCGTGTGGAAGACGCCCGTCACGGCGACGAAGTGTCCGCCGGACGCCGAGTCGCTGCTCGAGATCCGGATCGCGCCCGGGATGCCCCGGCCGAGGTTGGCGTCGAGCTTGCCGAGTTCGGTCGTTCGACCGGCGTCGGTCGTGACCTGCATGCCGGTGTACGTCAGGCCGGTCTGTTCCATCATCCACGGGAGGGCGTCGGTCAGGGGCATGCCGCGGCCGCCGGTCTGGCCGCGCTCGACGCCGATGCCCGGGTTGGCCGGGTTGGCGTTTTCGAGGATCGCCTTCTGCTCGGACGCGGTGCTGCTGTTGCCCGCGGGCTTGCCGAAGACGGGGCCGAGGATCTTCTCCCAGACGGACGCGTTGGGCCGCGGGTCGACGGCATGGATGTCGGTGTTGGCGTTGCGCATGTTGAGCGAGTAGATCGGGTCCATCTCGCCCCGCATGACCTGGGCGACCGTCGGGCCGCACGAGTCCTTCCACTGCTGGGACAGGCCGTCGGCGCCGTTCTTGTTCCCGGTCAGGCGGAGGTTCTGGTCGAGCCACTGGGCGGACTTGCCGCGGATCTGGTCGGCGAACTTGGTGACCTCGTCGACCGAGTGCCCCGCCGCCATCGCCTTCTTCAGGTACTCGCCCTCGGCGGTCGACTTGGTCTTGCCGAGCAGGCCGACGAACCGGCCCATGTCGTACAGGTCGAGCTTGGCGAACGCGGCGTCGTACCGCTCCTTCTGGAACGACCCGAGGATCGGGTTGCCCTTGAACTGTGGGCGGTAAAGGCCGACGACCTCGATCCGGGCGGAGATGCTGTCCCCGACGGGGAACCGCGACGCGACCATGTCCTCGTACTTCGGGAGCTTGAAGATGCTGTCGGCGATCTTGGTGTTGGCCGGGGTCGCCTTGGGGCCGATGGCGATGTTGCCGTAGTCGACGGTGACGTCGGCCTTGGGCGTGCCGCGGAGCACGTCGGTGGGAATCGTCGCCTTGGCCTTGAGGGCGGCCTGTGGCAGCGCGACGGTGAGCAGGAGCGGGGGCGGCGGCGTCGCCTTGATCGTGGTGGCGGCGGCGAGGGTCGCCTTGGCCTGAGCGAAGGCGGAGAGTCCGGAGGGGAGTCGCATGGCGCAGTTCCTTTCGTCCGGCCGGAGAGAGGCGGCCGGTTGAGCGGCGTTTTGGATCAGTGACGAGGGGTCGGGCGGTTATCCGCCGGTTCAGGCCGGCGTTGCAGTGGGCAACCGATTTCACGCTAACCCCGCCGCGGTTTCGGTGTCGCTCGACTCCGGCCCCGCTGGTGCTGCCCTCACGTTTCGCCCCGGACCCACCGATTGAGATACGGGGGGGTATCGCTAGAATCGTTCGTTTTCCCCCGGAGAGAATCCCCACCATGACCATCGCCCAAGTCGACCCGCAGATCGCCGAGCTGATTAAGAAGGAACAGGCCCGCCAGGAGACGACGCTGGAGCTGATCGCGTCCGAGAATCACGTCTCGGCGGCGGTCATGGAGGCCGCGGGGTCCTGCCTGACGAACAAATACGCCGAGGGCTACCCCGGCAAGCGCTACTACGGCGGGTGCGGGCTCTACGACGAGATCGAGAACCTCGCGATCGACCGGGCCAAGCAGATGTTCGGGTGCGGGTTCGCCAACGTGCAGCCGCACTCCGGGGCCAACGCGAATTTGGCGGCGTTCATGGCGATGATGAACCCGGGCGACCCGTTCGTCGGCATCAACCTGTCGTCCGGCGGGCACCTGACGCACGGGATGAAGCTCAACGCGTCGGCCATCTTCTACAAGCCGGACTTCTACGAGCTGGACCCGAAGACCGAGCAGATCGACTTCGATTCGGTGCGGCGGAAGTGCCAGGAGCACCGGCCGAAGGTGCTGATCTGCGGGTACAGCGCCTACCCGCGCACGATCGACTTCGCGCAGTTCCGGCAGATCGCCGACGAGGTGGGCGCGCTGCTGATGGCGGACGTGGCGCACATCGCCGGGCTGGTCGTCGGCGGGGCGCACCCGAGCCCCTTCCCGCACGCCCACGTCGTGACGACGACGACGCACAAGACGCTCCGCGGGCCGCGTGGCGGGTTGATCCTGACCGACTCCGAAGAGCTTTCGAAGAAGATTAATCAGAAGGTCTTCCCGGGCACGCAGGGCGGGCCGCTGATGCACATCATCGCGGCGAAGGCGATCGCGTTCGGCGAGGACCTCAAGCCCGAGTTCAAGACGTACGCGGCGCAGGTCGTGAAGAACGCCAAGGCGCTGGCGGCCGCGCTGCAGAAGCGCGGCTACCGGTTGCAGAGCGGCGGGACCGACAATCACCTGATGCTCGTGGATCTCCGGGCCCGTAACGCCGATTTCACCGGCGCGGATGCGGAGAAGGCCCTCGAGGCGGCCGGCATCATCTGCAACAAGAACGCGATTTTGAACGACCCGCGGCCGCCGGCGGTGACGAGCGGCGTGCGGCTGGGCACGCCGGCCGTCACGACGCGCGGGCTGAAGGAGGCGGACCTGGAGACGGTCGCCGAGTTCATCGACCGGGCGCTGCTAGGGAAGGCGGAGGCGGGCAAGCTCGAGACGATCCGGCGGGAGGTCGCCGAGTTCACGAAGAAGTTCCCGATGCCGCACTGATCGCGGGTCTGTGGTGTGAAGATTCAAGAACCCACGGGAGCGCTCCCGTGGGTTTCTCATTTCCGTAGGGTGGGCTCCGCCCACCGCTCGCGCGAAGGGCAGCCGGAACGTCGCGCGCACCCGCGCGAAGCGGTGGGCAGTGCCCACCCTACGGCGTATCATTTCGCCCATGCCGATGCGCCGCTTGCTCATCACTTGGCCGGTCGTTCTCGTCGTCGCCGCGCTGATCATCTGGGCGATCGCGCCGCGCACACCCAGCGCGCGGGCGGCCACCCCGATCATCGTCCCCCCGCTTGCCGATCCCGCCGACCCGACAGAGCCCGGCGTCACGCTCACGTTCGAACAGAACGGCCGCATCGACACGCGGCCCGCGCGCCTCATCGCGCTCCGCGTGCCGGCCGGCCAGGCCCCGTCGCCCTTCCTTCAGCCCGGCTCGTTTACGGCCACCTTCGCCGGCTTCATCAACATGCGCCTCCGCGCCGAAGTCGAGTTCCGCGTCGAGTCGTCGGGGCCGTTCGTGCTCAAGATCGCCGACAAGGTCGTCTTCCAGGGTGACGGGACTGCCGTGATGCCGGACCTCGCGAAACTGCAGAAGGGGAAGAACCCGTTCGAGCTGACGTTCACGTCACCCGCGCCTCAGGCCGGGCAGAAGCCGACCGACGCGTACATCCGCCTGCTCTGGTCGTCGAACGACTTCCCCGCCGAGCCCGTGCAGCCCACGGCCCTCTCGCGCGACGCCACCGCCGTCGCTCTCCGCGCGGCCAAGCGCCTCCGCGAGGGCCGGGAGCTTCTGGCGACGCTGCGCTGCACGGCGTGTCATACGGTGCCCGCGGTCGCGCCCGCGCCCGGGTCGGCCGGGCCGATGCCGGAGATGGCGAGCGACGCGCCCGACCTGTCGGCCGCCGGCGCGCGGCTGAACGAAGAGTGGATGGCCGAGTGGATCCAGGACCCGCGGAAGCACCGCCCGGATGCGACGATGCCGAAAGTGCTGCACGGCGAGCAGGCCCCGGCGCAGGCGTGGGACCTGGCCGCGTACCTCGCGACGCTCGGCAAGCCCCTGCCCGCGAACGAGAAACCCGCGGACGACGAAGCAATGACCCAGGGCGGGCAATTGTTCGCCGGGCTGGGGTGCATCGGGTGCCACACCAAGCCGGACGCGGAGAACCCGATCGACGCCGAGCGCAAGCGCGTCCCTCTCGCGTACGTGCGCGTGAAGTTCAAGCCCGGCGCGCTCCGCGCGTGGCTGCTCGACCCGCAGAAGCACTACAAGTGGGCGCGGATGCCCAACTTTCATCTGACCGAGTACGAGGCCGACCGGCTCGTCGCGTACCTGAACAAAAAGGCGCCGGGCGAACCGCTCCCGGTGCCGGAGAAGGGCGACGCGGCGCGCGGCAAAGTGCTGTTCGCCTCCGCCGGCTGCGCGAGCTGCCACCCGATCGACGGCGTGTCTTCGACCGTCAAAGCCGCGGCGCTGGCCGACCTCGTGTCGTCGTCCGATTGGGCCAAGGGGTGCGTCGCCGAGGACCCCGCCAAGCGCGCCACGGCGCCTGATTTCGCACTGAACCCGTCACAGCGAGGCGCTCTGGTCACCTACGCCGCCGCGAAGACGCCCGGCCTGGGCGAAGACGTCCCCGTCGAGTTCGCCCAGCGCTCGATCAAGCGCCTCAACTGCGCCGCCTGCCACACCCGGGACGAGGTCGAAGACGCCTGGACCGCGCTGGCCGAAAACGAGCTCGCCGACATCGCCCCGCCCGAGGCCAACGTCGAGAACGACCAGCCGGACGACCCGGCCGGCAAGGGCAACCGCCCGTTCTACCCCGCCCACCTCAAGGGCCTGCTCGGCGGCGACAAGATCAACGTCGGCGGCGACCAGCAGCGGCCCGCGCTCACGTGGGCCGGCGAAAAGCTCCGCCCCGAGTGGGCGCAAGCGTTCATCGCCGGCGAGACGACCTACAAGCCGCGCTACTGGATGCGCGCCCGCATGCCCGGCTTCCCCACGCAGGCCGCGGGCCTGGCGCGCGGGATGGCGCTCGAGCACGGCATCGCTACTGTCACGCCGCCGCGCGCCGAGCCCAAGCCCGACTCCGTCGAGATCGGCCGACAGCTCTCCGGCCGCGACGCCGGGTTCGCCTGCATCACCTGCCACTCGATCGGCGACACGCGCGCGATCAGTCCGTTCGAGGCCCCCGCCCCCAACTTCGCCCGCCTCGCCGACCGCATGACCGACGACTTCTACTTCCGCTGGATGCGCAAGCCCATGCGCTACCAGCCCGGGACGAAAATGCCGCAGTTCGCCGAGGGCGGGAAGACGGACCGGAAGGACGTCCTCGACGGCGACGCCGAGAAGCAGTTCGACGCGCTCTGGCAGTACATGCTGACGGGGACGAAGATCGTCGCGCCCGAGTAACGCGCGTGTAGGGCTCGCTTCAGCGAGCGGAACGAACGCCGAGCGGCGCTCATTCGCGTCCCGCCCTACGATCCTCCCGTGAGGCCCGCCGCCACATCCTCCCGCGCCTGGCTGATCGGCGCCGTCGGCTTCCTCGTGTTCGTCAACGTCTACTCGACCCAGTCCCTCCTCCCGCTCCTGCGCCTCGAGTTCCCCGGCGCCTCGACGTTTCACGCCTCGCTCACGGTTGCCGCGACGACGATCGGCATCGCCTTGGCCGCCCCGCTCGCCGGCCTGCTCGCCGAGCGCCTGGGCCGCAAGGCTACGATCACCGGCGCGCTCGCGTTGATCACGCTCCCCGTGTGCGGTGCCGCCACCGCCCCGACGCTCGATGCGCTCATTGTCTGGCGCCTCGCCCAGGGTCTGCTCATGCCCGGCGTGATCGCCGTCGCGATGGCGTACATCGCCGAGGAGTGGCCCGGGCCCGGCCAGGCCGCCCACGTCATGGGCGTGTACGTCGCCGGCAACGTGCTCGGCGGCGTGTGCGGGCGCGTCGCCTCGGCGCTGCTCGCCGACTTCGCCGGGTGGCGCGTCGCGCTGCTGGTGCTGGGCGTCGTTAACGCCGTCGGCGCCGCCGTCGTTTGGCGCTGGCTCCCGCGCTCGGCCGCGCCGCACGCGCCCACGCCTTGGGGCCAGGCGTTGCGCGACATGCGGGCCCACCTCAAGCGCCCCGAGATGCTCGCCACGTTCGGCCTGGGCCTCGCCGCCCTCTTCGCGCTCGCCGGGTCGTTCACGTGGATCACGTTCTACCTCGCCGGCCCGCCGTTCGGCCTGTCGACCGCCGCCGTCGGGCTGCTCTTCCTCGTCTACATGCTGGGCGTGATCGTCACGCCGTTCACCGGCCCGATCATCGCCCGCACCGGTCACCGGGCCGCGTGGGTCGGCGCGGCCGTCGTGTCGATCGCGGGCGTCGCGCTCACGCTCGTCGCAACGCTCCCCACCGTGGTCGCCGGCCTCGCCCTGATCAGCACCGGCGTGTTCGTCTGCCAGTCGGCCGCCGCCAGCTACCTCGGCCTGATCGCCGGCCGCGGCCGCGCCTCCGCCGCCGGGCTGTACACGACGTTCTATTACCTCGGCGGGACGCTCGGCGCCGCCGCGCCCGCGCTGGTCTGGTCCCGCGGCGGCTGGCCCGCGTGCGTCGCGCTCATCGCCGCCGTCCTGGCCGCCGGTTGCGCCTGCGCCCTGCTCGGCTGGCGCCGCGCCAAGGTCACGACGACTGCCACCCGCCGGACGAGCGTCGAAGAATCGGAAGCGCGGTCGGGCGTGGCGACGGGCGACTGACGCAGTTTCCTCTTGTAGCCGCCCCACTTGCGGGGCGCGTCATGATGCCCCGGTGGGTGGTCCGTGTCAGTGCGCGAGCCACGCGCGTCGAATTCCTCGGATGACAGAGCCGCTGAAGCGGCCCCGCCGGCTTCGGTGGAGCGTTGCGCCCGCGCCCGCAAAGCTTCTCCGCCTTCACGCGCGTCGTCCGCCTGAGGCTCCGTCACCCCTCCCAACCCGCACGACCCGCCCACGCCCACCGCGCGCGCCTGTCGTTTGCCACGATTCGATATCCGCCCCGCTCAAGCCCCGTGATACAACCGCCGGCGGCCATGAAGCACCTCCGCTGGGTCCCCCTCGCCTTCCTCGCCGGCCAACACGGCTTCGCGATCTTCGCGCCGTACGCCGCGCTGATGATCGCGACCGCGATGATCCTGAGCCGGTGGCGGCGGCGGCCGGCCGACCCGCGACCGGCCGCCGCCCCTCAGTCCCGGCCGGGGATCTTCCAGAGCGTCAGCGCCTCGCCCTTATAGTGACCGCTGTCGGCGATGACGAGTGTCCGGCCGTCCGGGAGGAACGCCAGGTCGTTGACGTAGTTCGATTTCCGCCGGGCCAGTTCCTTGCCCGTGCGGGTGTCGAAGACCGCGACCGCGTACCGCGGGGCGACGCCGATCCGGTGCAGCTCGCACGCGAGCAGTGTCCCGTCGGGCGACAACGCCGGCGTCACTGCCTGGAAGCCGTCGACCCGGACTTCCCGCACCGGCTTGAGTGACGGCAGGCGCAGGAGCGTGACGCCGAACGGCTTACGCTTGGAACGGTCGAGTATGTCGCGCATCTCGAACCACCGGCCGACCGCCAGCAGGCGCTCGCCCGCGTCGGCCGCGAGGTGGAACGCGGGGAGCTTGACCGTGGCGGTCACCTTGCCGCCGTCCGGGTCGAGCCGCACGAGGAGCTTGCCGGTCGCCGCCAGGATCGGCCCGTTGGCGAGCCACAGGAGCGCGCTGGCCGTGTCGGGGATCTTGTGCGTCGCGAGGGTTCGGAGGTCGGCGGGGTCGAGCAGGGCGACGGTCTTGTCCGCCAGCGCCAGCGCGAGGCGCGACCCGTCCGGGGAGACGGCCAGCGCGGTCCCCTGGGCGTTCAGCCGCCGCTCGTGAGTGGGCTTGCCCCGGTCGTGGGCGAAGCGCATCAGCAACCCGGCCGACTCGCCGTCGTCGCCGACCTGCGTGCGAAGCGCGTACACGGCCCGCCCGGCCGGGTGGGCCACCAGCGCCGCGACCGAGTCGCCGTCGTTGGGGTGCGCGAACGCCCACCGCCTTGTGAGCTTTCGACCGGCCAGGTCGACCCGGGCGACGTGGTTCTCGTCCGAATCCTCCCCGTCCTGGTCGTCCCGCGTGCCGGCGACGTAGATCGTCTTGCCGCCCGGCGCCAGCGCGATCACGTCGGCCGCCGCGTACACGCCCTCGACCGCCGTCTCCTTCTCGAACCGCTTGACCACCGCCGGCGGGTTCAGCCGCTTGGTCGCCTTGTCGGCCAAGCCTTCGTCGTCGTCCGCGTCCTCCAGCAGCACCGCCAGCAACAGGCCGGCGCGGGCCTTGCCCTTGCCGAACAGCCCCTCCTTGTCGAGCCGCGCCAGCGCGTCGGCCGCCGTCTTGACCAGGAGCACGTAACCCCCCGCCCGGTCGAGCGCGGCGTCGTTCCCTGCCAGCAGCGCCTCGGCCGCCGGCACCCGCCCCTCGAGCGCGTCGAACAGCGGCGAGTCCGCGACCGAGTACCGCAGCGCCTTGCGCGCCTCGTCCAGCGTGTCGTGGTAGCCGTCCTTCAGGTACCGCTGCGCGACCCGCGTCAGACCCTCTTCGGTCAGCACGTGGGGCTCGAGCCGGGTCGGGTCTTCGACCCCATACATGACGAACGCGTAGGGCGTCTGGTCGCCGTACTTCGTTCGAAAGTACTCCCACGCCGCCCGCAGGTCGGCGGCGTACGCATCCCGGAGCGCCGCCGGTGTCAGCTTCGTCGCGCGCGGTTTGGCCATGCGGCCGATGGTATCGCGCGCCGGGCGAAACGCGCACGATCGGGCGTCCGGCGCGACAGCGTGGATCGCGTGCGGAAAACCCGGGACGTCGCCTTAAGCTCCGCCTTCGGCGTGTGCCGACGCGGCTCGCCCACCGCTCACACCCCCACCTTCTCACACCCCGGCACCCCGCGCTCCGCCAGCATTCGGTCGTGCTCGAGCTTCGGCCGCAGGTACTCCGCCGTGTAGCTCCCGGCGACGTCGCAGACGTCCTCCGGCCGGCCCGCCGCCACCACCGTGCCGCCGCCGTCGCCGCCCTCCGGGCCCATGTCGATGATCCAGTCGGCGCACTTGATCACGTCCAGATTGTGCTCGATCACCAGCACCGTGTTCCCCAGGTCCGTCAGCCGGTTCAGCACGCCCATCAAATTGTGGATGTCCGCGAAGTGCAGGCCCGTCGTCGGCTCGTCCAGCACGTACAGCGTGTGCCCGGTCGGCGTCTTCCCGAGCTCGCTCGCCAGCTTCACGCGCTGGGCCTCGCCGCCCGACAATTGCGTCGACGGCTGCCCGAGCTTCACGTACCCCAGCCCCACGTCGAACAGCGCCTGCAGCATCTGCTTGCTCTTCGGGTGCGATTCGAAGAACGCCAGCGACTCTTCTACGGTCATGTCCAGCACGTCCGCGATGCTCTTCCCGCGGTAGTGGATCTCCAGCGTCTCGGCGTTGTACCGCTTGCCCTTGCACACCTCGCACTGCACGTACACGTCGGGCAGGAAGTGCATCTCGATCACCTTCGTCCCCTGACCCTGGCACGACTCGCAGCGGCCGCCCTTGACGTTGAACGAGAAGCGGCCGTTCTCGTACCCGCGGACCTTCGCCTCGCGCGTCAGCGCGAACACCTTGCGGATCTCGTCGAACACGCCCGTGTACGTCGCCGGGTTGCTCCGCGGCGTCCGCCCGATCGGGCTCTGGTCGATCTCGATCACCTTGTCGATCTTCGCGCACCCGCTGAGCGCCTTGTGCTCTCCCGCCTTCACCTTCGACCCGAGCAGCTTCCGCTTGAGGGCCGGCAGCAGCGTCTGGTTCACCAGCGTGCTCTTGCCGGAGCCCGACACGCCCGTCACCAGCACCAGCCCGCCCAGCGGGATCCGGACGTCCACGTTCTTGAGGTTGTTCTCCCTGCACCCCTTGATCTCCAGGCACTCCTTGTCCGGGTCGAGCTCGCGGCGCTCGCACGGGCTCGTGATCGCGCAGTCGCCGACGAGGTACTGCACCGTCGACGACTGCTTCGGCGTCCCCAGCACCGGCCACCCCGCCACCGACGCGCCCGGCCGCGCCTTCGCCAACCCCAGCCGCTCCGCGTCCACCGCCGCCGCGGCCCCGATCAACTTCTGCGTCGGCCCCGCGCACATCACGTTCCCCCCGTGCGCCCCCGCGCCCGGGCCGATGTCCACCAGGTAGTCCGCCGCCCGGATGCAGTCCTCGTCGTGCTCGACCATCAGGACGGTGTTCCCCAAGTCGCGCAGCCGCAGCAGCGTCCGGATCAGCCGCGTGTTGTCGCGCTGGTGCAGCCCGATCGTCGGCTCGTCCAGCACGTAGCACACGCCCACGAGTCCCGATCCCACCTGCGTCGCCAGCCGGATCCGCTGCGCCTCACCGCCGCTCAGACTCCCGGTTTTCCGGTCCAGCGTGAGATATCCCAATCCCACGTCCACCATGAACCCCAGCCGAGACTTGATCTCCCGCACGATCGGTTCGGCGATCACCGCGCCCTCGGTCGACAGCGTGAGGGTCTCGAAGAACGCCTTCGCCTTCGCGACCGACAACGTCGTCACGTCGTGGATCGACAAACCGGGGAGTTGGACTGGGGAGGGCGAGGCTCCGTCCGAGCCGTTTTTCGCGGCCTTCTTCTTGCCGTTGCCGTTCTTGGCGGGGGCGTCGACCGACTCAGATTGTGTACTCGCGGGCTGGTAGCCCACGCCACGGATCCGCACCGCCATCGCCTCCTGCTTCAGCCGCGTCCCGTGGCACGTCTCGCACGGCTGCTCGCTCATGTACTGGTGCAGCCGGCTCTTCACCCACTCGCTCTCGGTCGTCTCGAACCGCCGCTGCAGGTTCGGGATGACCCCCTCGAAGTGCGTGCCGGTCCCGTTGTCCCCCTTCTCGTCCGTCCCGTGCATCAGGACTTCGCGCAGCTTCTTCGGCATGTCCTTGAACGGGCTCGAGTACCCGAACCCGAAATCCCGGCAGAACGTGCGCAACACCCGCGCGTAAAACACGTTCATCCGCTTGCCGTTCTTCCGCCACGCCTCGATCGCCCCGTTCTCCAGCGACACCGATTCGTCCGGTACGACCAGGTCCGGGTCGAACTCGAACACCGTCCCCAGCCCGTGACAACTCGGGCACGCCCCGTGCGGGCTGTTGAACGAAAACAGCCGCGGCTCGAGCTCCGGCAAGCTCACCTCCGGATGCTCCGGGCAGGCGAACGTCTCGCTGAACATCTGGTCGCCCCACTTTCCCCCCTCGTCCTGCGTCGCGATCACGACCATCCCCTGCGACAGCCGCAGCGCCGTCTCCACCGAGTCCGCGATCCGGCTCCGCACCTCGGCCTTCACCACCACGCGGTCCACCACCACGTCGATCGTGTGCGCGAACGTCTTCTTCAACGTCGGAAAGCTGGCCGGCGTCGACAGTTCGATGATCTCCCCGTCGACCCGCGCCCGCACGAACCCCTGCTTGTGCAGCGCCGGGAACAGCTCCTTATGCTCCCCCTTCTGCCCGCGGACCATCGGCGCGAGGATCATCATCTTCGCCCCCGTCGGGTACTTCATCACCGCCTCGACGATCTGGCTCGCCGACTGGCTCGCGATCTCGCGCCCGCACTTCCAGCAGTGCGGCGTCCCCGCCCGTGCGAACAGCACGCGCAGGTAGTCGTAAATCTCCGTCGTCGTCGCCACCGTCGACCGCGGGTTGTGCGACGACCCGCGCTGCTCGATCGCGATCGTCGGCGGCAGCCCGTGGATCTCGTCCAGCTCCGGCTTCTGCAACTGGTCCAAAAACTGCCGCGCGTATGTGGAGAGCGACTCCATGTACTTCCGCTGCCCCTCGGCGAAGATCGTGTCGAACGCCAGCGTGCTCTTGCCGGAACCGCTCAAGCCCGTGATGACGACAAGCTGGTCGCGGGGGATTTCGACGTCGATGTTCTTGAGGTTGTGCTCCCGCGCCCCCAGGATGCGGATCGACTTCAGGTCATTGCTCATCGGATGAACTTCCCGAGAAAGGCGTGCAGACAGCGGCATCGAGGCGACACCCCGACCGAGCCCCGCATTGTAAGGGTCCTGTACGGACAACGCCAATCGCGGGCGCGACGGCGAGATCCATCTCACACATCAGGTGACAGTGCCCCTCATGGTACGCATCGCGCTCGTGTCAGTTCTTCCACGCCGACTCCCTGCGGAGTCCGATTCGCACCGCAGGCGCGAGTGACGGTGTCCCGGCCTGTATACTTTCTCCCGCGTGCCCCCCACCGAAGCCGAACCACTCCTCCTCCGCTTCTACTGGACGGCCGCGTTCTCCCTCGTCGCCGCGGTCCTCGCCGCATGGCTGATTCGCCGTGGCCTCCGTGGCCAGTCCGTCGGCGACCACCCCGTCTGCCGCCGCTGCGCCTACGACCTCTTCGCCCTCCCCGCTGGCGCCGCGCGCTGCCCCGAGTGCGGCGCCGACCTCGCCGCCCCGCGCGCCACCGTCCGCGGCGGCGACCGCCGCCCCCGCCCGCGCACCGTCCTCGCCGGCGCGGCCTGCGCCGCCGCAGCCCTCGTCGGCGCAATCCTCGCCGCCCGCGCCGGCGTCCGCGCCTGGGCCTTCGACGCCAACCGCCCGACCTGGTGGCTCACCCGCCAGATCGCCGCCGACGTCCCGACTGACCAGCGCGAGCAAGCGTCGGCCGAGCTCCGCCGCCGACTCCGCGAGGACCTCCTCTCGCGCGGCCAGATCGACGCGATCACCGCGCGCGTCCTCGACCTGCAAACCGGCCCGTCCCACTCCTGGCGTACGGGCGGCTTCGTGATTATGGCGCGCGAGCGGAAGACGGTCTCCGACGCGGACTGGACGCGCTTCGCCTCGCAGAACGTTCGCTACGACGTCTCCTGTCGCCCGCGGATCGCCGTCGGCGAGGCCCTGCCCGTCGAGATCCAGGAGCGGCAGTTGCAGAGCCGCTCGTCCAAATTCTGGTTCGATCACAAGGTCACCCGCGTCGAAGTCGATGGCGTGCCGCTACCCGCCGTGCCGGACGGCGCTTGGCCTTCCCCCAACCTGACGTCGCGCGCTCCTTACGGCCCGGTGGGATACTACTTGGAGCCGGCCCTCATCGCCCGCGCCGGCGCCCGCCCCGGCGCCCACACCCTCACGCTCCACCTCGACGTCTCCGGCGGCGAGTACCTCCCCCCCAACGGGCCCGAAGGCGGCCCGCCCGCCCTCTTCCGCCGCCAGCAAATCATCCACCTCCCGTGGACGCTCCTCCCCGCCGGCGCGCCCACCGTCGACCTGATCCGCTCCCCCCAGATCGACGCGACCGTCCGCGCCGGCACCGGCCCCGTCGAAGTCGAGTGCGAGGTCCAACACGACGGCCGGCCCAAGGTGAGCGTCCAGGTCCGCCGGAACGATACTTCAGTGACCCTCTCGATGTCCGCCGAGCTCCGCGCCGGCGCCCGGACTTGGCCCGCCGGCGAGTCCGTCAGCACGCCCGACACCGGCGGCCTCTACACGACCCGCGTCCTCCCCGGCTTCGACGCCGACCGCGTCGACGTCATCCTCCGCCCCGCCCCGGACGCCGGCCGCCAGACCGTCTCCGTCACCGAAATCTGGGGCGGCGAGATCACGTTCAAAGACGTACGCGTCCGCTGGAGCGACTACCAGCGTACGA
>Ga0196963_10001083_pt1 | contig 19898 bp, 16 predicted proteins | sample S1_5metaG_FD_148600 | JGI IMG/M metagenome (GOLD analysis project Ga0196963, IMG submission 148600) | Soil microbial communities from Anza Borrego desert, Southern California, United States - S1_5 | ecosystem: Environmental > Terrestrial > Soil > Desert | place: USA: California | collected... | reverse complement strand
CAACCGACTACGTGCTGGGCGATCGCTTCGTCGGCGCCGGTTATGGGATCGCCGCTGTCGCCGGCACTCCGAGCATCTCAATTCCGATCGGCGAGACCCACGGATTGCCGCTCGGCTTCGTGTTCATGGGACGCGCCTACAGAGAAGGCGAGTTGCTCGGATTCGCGTACGCGCTGGAGCAGCTCACCAAGGCGCGCAAGGCGCCGCAATATCGGGCGACGTTAGTCCAGTAGCCGGTGGCGGTAGCGCGTCGCCTGCAGGCCTTATTTCTGCGCCGTCGCTGACCAGGTACCGGTGGCGAGGCCGCCGAAATCGGCTTCGCCGTCCATCTTGGGGCCGTCGATCTTGCCGGTATAGGTAATCGTCATCGGGGAACCGTTGTAGGCGATGGTGATCACCAACGTGATCTTCGAACCCTCGACCTGCACGCTGTCGTACGGCCGTTCACCCTGCGGGTTCTTGCCGAATGCCTTGAGCTTGCCGTCCTCTTCCCGGATCACCAGCGTCGACTTGAATTCGCCTTCCGGCGACAGCGTTGTGAAATCCCAGGTGCCGATGCCGGGCTGTTGCGCCGACCCGGCCGATGCCGAAACCACCAGCACGCACGCCGCCAATGCCGCGCGAACCACGTTGATCATGAACACTTCTCCTTGAGGAACTCGACGACCATCATCTCAGCGAAATACCCGTCGTAGCAATATCTGCCGGCGGCCGCCGCTTCGGGACATGGCTCGACGAACGCGCAATGGCCGCCGTTCGGCGTAATCACCGTCGTGATGTGCGGGTTGTTCCTGACCGCCGGGGCGTCGAAGATCGCCGGCGGCACGAACGGGTCGTCTGCGGCGCTGAGGATCAGCGCCGGCCGTGCGACCTTGTCGATCACGCGCATCGCGCTGGCGCGATGGTAATAGTCGTTGGCGCCGTCGTAGCCATGATGAGGAGCGGTGTAGCGGTCGTCGAATTTGCGGATCGACCAGATCTTCCACAAGCCATCGAGGTCGAACAGTCCTGGGAAGTGCCTGGCTTTGCGCCGCATGCGTCCTTGTAGATTGCGGCAGAAGTTCCACTCGTAAATGCGATTCTCGCGGCGCTCGATCGACTGCATGCAGGCCTCGAGCTCGATCACGGGCGACACCGCCGCGAACGCCTTTACCTCCGGGAACTCCCGCTCGCCGAGTTCGCCGGCCAGCTTCATCGTGATGTTGCCGCCCAGCGAATAGCCGGCCACGGCAAATCGGCTGAGGCCGTCGCGATCACGCAGTTCCTCGAGCACGGCGCGCGGGTCCGCCGTCAGACCCGAGTGGTACAGGCCGCGGGACAGGTGCTCGGTGCCGCCGCAGTTCCGCTGATTGAGGCGTACCACGTTGAACCCCGCCGCAAACGCCTTTTCCGCCACGCCGCGCATGTAATGCGCTTCGCTCGATCCTTCCAGGCCGTGCAGCGCCACCAGTGTTGGCGCCGATTTACGGACGTGCTGCCAGTTGCAGTGCGCCAGCACGCGCGCGTCGTCGGCGACGTCGAAAAAGCGGGGTTCAGCGACGGGCAGGCCGGACAGCGTGCGGCGTTTGGCCCACGCATACACCGTCATGCGATGCCCGCCTGCCCAGCGAGGTAACGGAACGTAATTTCTCAAGGTGCCAGATGTGCCAGATGTACTAAGGGTACCAAGGGGATTGTAGAATTGCCCACCATGAAGAAAGCAATCCTCTTCGTACTGGCGCTGTCGGCGTCGCTCTCCGCCCAGGGTCTGCAATACCCCGACACGCGGACCGTCGACCATGTCGACACGTATCACGGCGTCAAGGTGGCCGATCCGTATCGATGGCTCGAGGACGACACGTCGCAGGAAACCGCCGCGTGGGTCGAAGCGCAGAACAAAGTGACGTTCGCCTATCTGGAGAAGATCCCGTACCGCGCGCAATTGAACAAGCGTCTGCAGGCGCTCTACAACTACGCAAAGTTCTCTGCGCCGTCGCGCAAGGGCGACTTCTACTTCTTCACCAAGAACGACGGTTTGCAGAATCAAAGCGTCCTCTACATCCAGCGCGGATTGAACGGCACGCCGGAGGTGCTGATCGATCCGAATACCTGGTCCGAGGACGGCACCGTGCGGCTGACGGGATACGCGGCGTCGAAGGACGGCAAGCTGCTCGCCTACGGCGTGTCGCGGAGCGGCTCGGACTGGCAGGAATACCGTGTGCTCGATCTGACAACGCGGAAGCCGCTCGCCGACAAGGTGGAGTGGGTGAAGGTGTCCAGTATCGCGTGGCGCGGCAACGGCTTCTACTACAGCCGCTATCCGGCGCCGGCGAAAGGCAAGGAGCTGTCCTCGATCAACGAGGACCACATGGTCTACTACCACGCGATCGGTACGCCGCAGTCGGCAGACGAGCTCGTGTTCCGCGACGAGAAGAACCCGCAGCGGTTTCATACCGTCGAGACGACGGAGGACGAGCGCTTCGTGGTGCTCGACGTGTCCGATCGCGGCACCGGCAAGCAGGGCAACGCGGTGCTGGTGATGGATACCGCGAAGCCCGGTGCGAAGTTCACGCCGCTGATTCCCACGATCGGCGACGACACCTACAGCGTGCTCGAAAGCGTCCGCGGCGAGCTGCTGGTCTTTACCGACAACAACGCTCCCAACGGCCGCGTCGTCCGCATCGATCCGGCCAATCCCGCGCCCGCCAACTGGAAGACCGTGCTCGCGGAGAAAGCCGACACCATCGACTCGGTGGCGGTGGCGGGCGGCAAGGTGATTGCGACCTACATGAAAGACGTTGCCTCCAAGGCCTACGTGCACAACATCGAGGGCACGTTCGAAAACGAAGTCGAGCTGCCGGGGCTGGGCAGCGTCAGCGGGTTCGGCGGGAACATGGACGACACCAGCCTGTTCTACACCTTCACGTCGTTCACGTATCCGACGTCAATCTTCCGCTACGAAGTGGCCGCCCGTAAGAGCTCGCTGTTCCGCGCGCCGACGATCCCCGGACTCGACACCAATCAGTACGAAACGCGACAGGTGTTCTTCGTCAGCAAGGATGGCGCCAAGGTGCCGATGTTCCTCGTGCACAAGAAGGGGCTGGTGCTGGACGGCAACAATCCGACGCTGATGTACGGCTACGGCGGCTTCAACATCGCGACCACTCCCGGTTTCAACTCGCTGCGGATTGCGCTGCTCGAGCAGGGGTTCGTCTATGCGAGCGTCAACATGCGCGGCGGCAGCGAATACGGCGAGGCGTGGCATGACGCAGGGACGAAGCTGAAAAAGCAGAATGTGTTCGACGACTTCATCGCCGCGGCCGAGTGGCTCATCGCCAACCGCTACACGAATCCTTCGAAACTGGCGGCGCAGGGCGGCTCGAACGGCGGCCTGCTCGTCGGTGCCGTCATCAATCAACGGCCCGACTTGTTTCGCGTGGCAATTCCGCAGGTCGGGGTGATGGACATGCTGCGCTTCCACAAGTTCACCATCGGCTGGAACTGGATTGCCGACTACGGATCGAGCGACAACCCCGAAGAGTTCAAGGCGTTGTACGCCTATTCGCCGCTCCACAACATCAAGACCGGCCAGAAGTATCCCGCGACGCTCGTGACGACGGCGGATCACGACGATCGGGTGGTGCCCGCGCACTCCTTCAAGTACGCTGCGACGCTGCAGAAGGCGGCCAGCAAGGACAGCCCGGTGTTGATTCGCATCGACACGAAGTCCGGCCACGGCGCCAGCAACGTGACGAAGCAAATCGAGGCTACCGCGGACATTTACGCGTTCCTGATGCATAACCTGGGCGTGACGCCGAAATTCTGAAGTGTTTTTACAGAAGAAGGGGAGAAAGAAGACTTCTTTCTTGCCTTCTTCTGTGAACCTGACGCAGTGCTGGAGGATGGCAATGAAGCGATTAATCGGGACGGTGCTGATCGCGGTAATGGCGGGAGTGACAATGTCCGCGCAGGCGCCTGCGCCGGGAGCGGCGAAGCTCGCCGACTACAAGAAAGAGGCGGTGCGCGGCGTCGACGAAATGGCCAAGCTCGCGCAGGAGATGGTCGACTCGGTGTTCAGTTTCGGCGAGCTCGGTTTCCAGGAATTCGAGACGTCGAAATACCTCACCGGGCAGCTCGAGAAGTACGGGTTCACCGTCGAGCGAGGCGTCGCCGGCATCCCGACGGCGTGGGTGGCCAAGTGGGGATCGGGCAAGCCGGTGATCGCGCTCGGCTCCGACATCGACGGCATTCCGCAAGCATCGCAGAAGCCCGGCGTGGCGTATCCCGATCCGATCATTGCCGGCGCGCCGGGTCACGGTGAAGGCCACAACACCGGGATGCCGCTGAATGTCGTCGCGGCCATTGCGGTGAAGCGCATCATGGAGCGCGACAAGCTGCCGGGAACGATCATGTTGTGGCCCGGCGTCGCCGAGGAGCAGCTGGCGACCAAGGCGTGGTACGTGCGCGACGGCGTGTTCAAGGACGTCGACGTCGTCCTGTTCACGCACGTCGGCAACAACCTCGGCGTGTCGTGGGGCGAAGGCGGCGGCAACGGCATGGTGTCGATCGAGTACACCTTCGAAGGCGAGACGGCGCACAGCGCCGGCGCGCCGTGGCGGGGCCGCTCGGCGCTCGACGCGGTCGAGCTGATGAGCATCGGCTGGCAGTACCGCCGCGAGCACCTGCGCCTGCCGCAGCGTTCTCACCACGTCATCACCAACGGCGGCGATCAGCCGAACGTGGTGCCGCGCAATGCCAGCATCTGGTTCTATTTCCGCGAGACCGACTACGCGAACATCAAGCGGATGTGGGAAATCGGCGATGCGATCGCGCAGGGCGCGGCGTTGATGACCAACACCAAGATGACGTCGCGGATTCTCGGCGCCGCGTATCCGCAGCACATGAACAAGGCGGTGGCCGAGGCGATGTACGAAAACATCAAGGCCGTGGGGCTGCCGACGTGGAGCGAAGAGGATCAGACGCTGGCAAAGGCGCTGCAGAAGGAGCTCGGCAACCCGCGCCAGGAAGGACTCGCTGTCAAGCTCGGCGAGATCGGCGCGCCGGATCCGAATCGTGAGAACACCGGTGGCGGATCCGACGACATCGGCGACGTCTCCTGGAATTACCCCACGGTGACGCTGCGCTTCCCCTCGAACATTCCCGGACTGCCGGGGCACAACTGGTCGAGCGCGATCGCCAGCGCCACGCCGATCGCGCACAAAGGCGTCGTCGCCGGCGCAAAGGTGCAGGCGATGACCGTGCTGGATCTGCTGACCAAGCCCGAGCTGGTCAAGGCGGCCTGGGATTATTACCGCGACGTGCAGACCAAGGACGTCAAATACATTCCGTTCATCAAGCCCGACACGCCGCCGGCGATTCATCTCAACAAGGACATTCTCGAGAAGTATCGCGAGCAGATGAAGAAGTTCTATTACGACCCGACCAAGTTCAAGACCTACCTGGATCAGCTCGGCATCAAGTATCCGACCGTGCGCACCACGCCGTCGTCGCAGCAGGAGAAGTAACGCAATGAAACGTGCAGCAACTCTCGCAATCGTGGTCGCGGCGCTGTCGATGGCGACGGCGCCGCTGGCGGCGCAGGAGAACGCCAGGCTCGCGCAACAGAAGGCCGATGCCGCCAAAGGCGTCGACGAGATGGCCAAGCTCGCGCAGGAGATGGTCGACTCCGTCTTCAGCTTCGGCGAGCTCGGCATGCAGGAAGTCGAGACCTCGCGCTACCTGACGGCGCAGCTCGAGAAGTTCGGCTTCAAGGTGACGCGCGGGCAGTCGGGCATCCCGACGGCCTGGGTCGCGACCTACGGATCCGGCAAGCCGGTGATTGCGCTCGGCTCGGACATCGACGGCATCCCGCAGTCGTCGCAGAAGCCGGGCGTCGCCTACCACGATCCGATCGTCGAGGGCGCGCCGGGACACGGCGAAGGCCATAACACCGGCATGCCGCTGAACATTGTCGCGGCGATTGCGGTGAAACGGATCATGGAGCGCGACAAGCTGCCGGGCACGTTGATGCTGTGGCCAGGTGTCGCCGAGGAACTGGTCGCCTCGAAGGCGTGGTTCGTCCGCGACGGCATGTTCAAGGACGTCGACGTCAACCTGTTCACCCACGTCGGCGGCAATCTCGGTGTCGGCTGGGGCCAGCAGGGCGGCACCGGCCTGGTGTCGATCGAGTTCACGTTCGAGGGCGAGACGGCACACAGCGCGGGCGCGCCGTGGCGGGGCCGCTCGGCGCTCGACGCGGTGGAGCTGATGAACATCGGCTGGCAATACAAACGGGAGCACCTGCGCCTGTCGCATCGCTCGCATTCGGTGATCACCAACGGCGGCGATCAGCCGAACGTGGTGCCGCGCAATGCCAGCATCTGGTTCTATTTCCGCGAAATCGATCAGCCGAACATCAAATCGCTGATGGAGACCGGCATCAAGATGGCCGAGGGCGCGGCGCTGATGACCAACACCAAGATGACCTACCGCATTCTCGGCACCGCGTATCCGCGCCACTTCAACAAGCCGGTCGCCGAAGCGATGTATGAAAACATCAAGAGCGTCGGTCTGCCGGTGTGGAGCGAGGCCGATCAGACGCTGGCCAAGGCGCTGCAGAAAGAGATCGGCAACCCGACGCAGCCCGGCCTGGCGGTCAAACTCGGCGAGCTCGGGCAGCCGGTGCCCGAGGAGCGGAACAACGGCGGCGGCTCGGACGACATCGGCGATATCTCCTGGAACATGCCGACGGTGACGTTGAGTTATCCGTCGAATATCCCCGGCTTACCGGGCCACAACTGGTCGAGCGGCATTGCCAGCGCCACGCCGATCGCGCACAAGGGCGTCGTTGCCGGCGCCAAGGCGCAGGCGATGACCATCCTCGATCTGCTGAGCAAGCCCGAGCTGGTGAAGAACGCGTGGGACTACTTCAACAACGTGCAGACCAAGGAGCACAAGTACACGCCCTTCATCACCAAGGACACGCCGCCGCCGACGCACTTGAACAAGGCGATCCTCGAGAAGTATCGCGAGCAGATGCGGAAGTTCTATTACGACCCGACCAAGTACCCGACGTACCTGGATCAGTTGGGGATCAAGTATCCGACGGTGAAGCAGTAAGGATTTACAGGAGAAACGGAGTCAGGGAGGCGACTCCATTACTCCGTTCTCCTGTTAGATCCCCGACTTCAGGTAGCGGCCGACGGCTGACACCAGTCGATCGATTTCTTCCGGCGAGTTGTAGAAGTGCGGCGACGCGCGAAGGCCACCGCGGTCGCCGCCGCCGCGTCCCGCCGTGCCAATCCGGTCTTTCTCATAGAGCAGCTGTCCGAGTTTGCCGGCGTTGAGCGAGCCCGGCTGGAACGACACCACCGCGGCGTTGAGCGCCGGGTTTGGTGACGTCCACACCTTGACGTCGGGCAATTTCGACAGCCCCGCAATCAGCTGGCTGGCGAGCTCACGCGATCGCTTCTCGATCCGGTCGCGGCCGACGCGTGTCTGAAACTCCAGCGCCTCGCGAAACGCGATCATGGTCGCCTCGTCGCGCTGACCGAAGCTTTCGAAAGTCCGCGAGATGCCGACGGCGCCAGGGTAGGCACTGTAGATCGACGGCCAGATATTCTTCTGGGCGCGGGTGTTGATGTAGAGGACGCCGCACTCGCGCGCACCGCACGGCCACTTGTGGGCACTGCCGGTGTAGAAGTCCGGCGACATCTCCGCGATGTTGACGTCGAGCAGGCCGAACGACTGCGCGCCGTCGACGAGCGACATGACGCCATGTTCGCGCGCCATCGCGCACAGCTCCCTGGCGGGGAACAGATCGCCGACCGAGCTGGACAGGTGCGTGAACGTGAGCACCTTGGTCTTCGAAGTGATCGCCTTCTTGTAGGTGTCGAGGTAGTGCTCCATCCCCGGGTGCGGGTTGACCTGCGGGACGGTGACCACCGTAAATCCGAAGCGCTTGGCCTTCTCGTGCCATGCGGTGAGGTTGCTCGGGTGGTTGTCCTGAAAGACGATGACTTCGTCGCCGGCTTTCAAGTCGAGCCCGCTCGACACCATGTTGTTGGCTTCGCTGGTGTTGCGCGTGATGACGATCTCTTCCGGCGTGACGCGCAGGAAGGCCGCCAGCGCTTTACGCAGGCTTTCGCGCTCTCCACCGAGCCGCGCGCGGTTCTGTGCCGAAGGGTCGGTGTCGACGCTATCGCTTTCGCGCTTCAGCGCCTCGAGGACCGGCCGTGGTGCGGGGCAGAGGTTCGCGGCGTTCAAGACGCCGAGGTCAGGCGGCATCACGAACTGCGCGCGCACCGACTTCCAGAACGCCTCGCCGGTTCCCGAGAGCGAGGTTGTCAGCGGCGGCGTCTGCGCATGCTGCGCCGCCCACACCGGATCGGCAAACAGCGCGGCCGAGCCGCCGACGGCAAACAAGCGGGCGAAATCGCGACGGGATACTGAGGCGGCCATGGAACCCTCCGCCGCCATCTTAGGTGCGATGGTACGACCGTGCAAGGTGGTAATCTAACGGCTTCACACATGCATCCAATTGTCTTCATCCTGGGCGCGCTATCGCTGTGCGCGCTTACGCAGTCCGCGGACGCGCAAACCGTCACTACTGCCGACATCATCAACGCCGGGCGCCGCTCGGTGCAGGCGGTGCGGCTGGCCGACAGCGAAGTCATCACACTCGATGGCGTGATGGACGAGCCGGTCTGGTCGCGCACCGTGCCCGCGGCCCAGTTCATCATGCAGGACCCAATCCTCGGCGGCACGCCGACCGAGGCCACCGAAGTGCACTTCGCCTTCAACAACGATCACCTCTACATGGGCGTCATCTGCCGGGACTCCGAGCCGTCGAAGCTGCTTGGCAATACGCGCAAGCGCGACGAGTTCCTCAGCGCCGACGATCGCTTCATGTGGACGATGGATACGTTTCTCAACCAGCAGACGGGATACTTCTTCGAGATGAATCCTTCGGGGTTGATGGCCGACGCGCTGATGGGGCCGGGCGGCAGCAACAATCGCGAATGGGACGGCATCTGGAACGCGCGCGTCAGGCGCAGCGAGATTGGCTGGGTAATCGAGATTGACATTCCGTTCCGGTCGCTCGCGTTCGATCCGAACGCGCCGGCGTGGGGCGTCAATTTTCAGCGGACGGTGCGGCGCAAAAACGAAGAGTCGGTGTGGACCGGCCATCAGCGCAATCAGGGACTGCGGCGGATGTCGAATGCAGGGCTGCTGGTCGGCCTCCGCGATGTCACGCAGGGCCACGGCCTCGAGGTCAAGCCCTATGTCGCCGGCTATGCGGCGGATTTTCCGGGCCGCGCCGGCGCTGTCCGCCGGGACGATCTCGATGTCGGCGGTGAAGTCGCGTACAACGTGACGCCCAGTCTGCGCGCCGTCGCGACCATCAATACGGATTTCGCAGAGACCGAGGTCGACGCCCGGCGCGTCAACCTGACGCGCTTCGCCCTGCAGTATCCGGAGAAGCGCGGGTTCTTCCTCGACGGCGCGACGTTCTTCGACTTCTATGTCCCGGCATTTTTCTCACGGCGGATCGGCCTCGATGCGACCGGGCTGCCGCAGCGCATCATCGGCGGCACCAAGCTGACCGGCCAAGCTGGCGCGTTTGACGTCGGTGCGTTGTACGTGCGCACCGGCGAAGAGAATCAGGCGCTCGGCGAAGACTTCGCGGCGATTCGCGTGCGGCGGCGCATCCTGCGTCAGTCGTTCGTCGGCGGCATCTATACCGGCCGCGCGACCCGCGATCAATCGGCGTTGCCGACGCGATCGACGGCCGGCCTTGATTTCCGCCTGGCGACGTCGACGTTTCGCGGCAACCAGAATCTGGAAGCCAGCGGCTTTGTGTCGATGACCAGCACGCTGCCCGGCGTCTCGGCCGACAACGTCGCGTACGGCGGACGCATCAACTATCCGAACGATCGCTATGAGAGCAGCTTTGCGTTCATGGAGGTCGGCAGGAACGTCACGCCGGAGGTCGGATTCCTCAACCGCTGGGATTTCCGGCGCTACCAGCCGCAATTCCGCTTCAATCCGCGCCCGCGCGGCCACCGCTACATCCGCCGATTCGGATTCGGCGGCGAGGTGGACGTGTATACCGACACGCGCAATCGTCTGGTGACGCAGGAATTCGACATCACCGCGACGCGCGTCGAGCTGCACAGCGGCGACAACGTCGAATTCAGCATCGTCCCCAGCTACGAAAGGCTGGAAGACGATTTCAGGATTGCGTCCGGGGTGACGCTGCCGGCGGGTGCGGAATACCGGTTCACGCGCTTTCGCGTCGCCGGTCAGACCGCCAACAAACGCGTCGTCGCCATTCAACCGCGCATCGAATGGGGGCGCTTTCTGTCAGGCGATCGGCGCGAGGCGGTGCTTGGGGTCGGGATCAGGCCGCGGCCGGGCGTGACGCTCAACGTCAACTACGAGCTCAATCACGTCGACCTCGCCGAAGGTCGCTTTCGGACGCGCTTGTACCGGATGATCGCCGACACGCAATTCTCCCCATTCATGTATCTCGTGAACAACGTGCAGTACGACTCCGTCAGCCGCGTGCTCGGCTGGCAGTCGCGATTTCGCTGGATCATGACCCCGGGCAACGACATTTTCTTCGTCTACACGCACAACTGGGTTGACCCAGTGGACCCGGCAGCGCGCTTTCACACGCTCGACCGCCGGGGTGCCGCGAAGGCGGTTTACACCAAGCGGTTTTGACGCGCAGGCCAGCGGACTCGGCTCTCCCGGCTGCGGACTACATTTGTTCATCGCCGGACGGTCCGTAAATCGACGGGACCGGTACGCCCAGCATACGCAGGTAGACGGTGTACTGCCCTCGATGATGAATCATGTGATTCAGAACGAAGCTTCGCATCACGGCGATCTTCGGCATCGTGAAGACTTCCTTGCCGCCGGCCTTCAGCGTCCACGGCGCGAAGAATTCAGGATCGGTCTTGCCGGCCAGGTGGCCGCGTGCGGCCTTGAGATACGCGTCAAACTGCGACAGCACCGCGTGCCGGGTCGCCGGCGGCACGTAGTCGGCTGGCCGCCCCGTCGTCATCTCGATGCCAGCCTGCGTCATCGTGATGGTCGCCCACTGCGGCATTTCGGTAAGGTGTTCGGCGAGACGGCCCAGCGTGGCGCTGGTCGGGTGCGGCCGGAAGTCGAATTGGCCGTCGGGCACTCGCTCGAGCGCGCGGCGGGTCAATCCCATTTCACGATCGAATTCCGGGAGTAACGTGTCGATTAGCGGCATGATGCCGCCATTGTAACTACTGCTTCTTGAACGCGCGCTCGATCGACTTTTCGATCTGCTTTTCGAACGTCTCGTCGAACTCCGCGACGAACCGCTTCTCGAAGTTGGTGTCGATCCGCACGTCGAAATGCTGCGGCCAATCCGTCGCGATTTGGTCGACGTCCCAGTAGGCGAGCTCGCCTGGTGGCTTCGGCGGCTTGGGCGCCGGCGCTGGCGCCGGGTTCGGCGGCGCCGGCGGGGCCGGCGGGGCCGCCTGCGGCGTCTGCTGCTGGCGGCGCAGGCGCCGTTCCTCTTCGCGGCTGGTAATCGTCTTGCGGGCGAGGACGATGTCGCCACCGAAGGATTGCAGCTCGATCCGGGCGCTGCCGCTGCCCAGCGTGAAGTTGAAGCGTTTGCTGCCGCTGCGCGCGTTCTGACCGTCGGGCAGTTGGACGGGGAAGTCCGCGGCGAAATCGCCCTGGAACGTGCGGACGAACACGGTGGCGTTGTTGGCGCCACCAAGACCGACGCGGATGTCGCCGTTGTGCGTGCCGAGTTTGTAGACGCCGTTGTCGCGGATCGTGCCGTTGAACGTCACCTCGCCGTTGACGGTGAACGCTTCGAGCGCGGAGGTTTGCGCGTGGTCGATGAAGATGTTGCCGTTGGTGGTCTCCGCGGTAATTTCGCCGCTGGAGTTGGTGATGCGAATCCCTTCGTTGACCGTGGTCGCCTGCACGCGGCCGCTGGCCTTGTCGACGGTGATGACCCCTTCGACGGAGCGCAGCGACACGTTGCCGTTGCCGCCGCTCACACGCGCGTTGCCGTGGACCGTTTCCACGGTGACTTCTGCGGCGGTCCCTTCAATCGTCGCGTCAAGATAGGTGCCGGTGAGATTGACCGGCATCCAGCGCGGCACGGTGATCTGGTAGTCGACCAGGCCGCCGGGACCGCGGCTGCCTTGCGCGCGCGTGGTGCGGATGCGCAGCGTGTTGTCGGTAATCTCTGCCGAGATCTGCTCGCGCGAGCCGTGGTTGGCCAGAATGCGCACGCGGTCCTGATCCCACGACCGTACGACGACCTCGCCGGCCTGATTGCTGAGAACCAGCCGCGTACCTTTCGTGACGTCGATGGTTTTTTCCGAGCCCGGACCGTTGTCGGGGCCGCCGGGGCGGGCCTGAATCGGCTGCTGCGCGTCGATCGACCCATCGCGCGGTTGCGCGAATGCCGATGTGGTGACCGCCAGGGTGAGCGCGACCGCGCCAAAAATCGGGAGCTGTTTCGCAGTGTTCATTTAATCTCCGCCTGCTGATGAAAGACTGGTGGCATGACGCAGCAGGTCGAGCTTGCGCCGACGCGCGTCCGCCAGATGTGAATTCAAGTACGGGTTTGCCGGGTCGCTATCCAACGCCATCCTGGCTTCGTTGATTGCATCGTCAATGGCTTTCAAATTGCGCTCGATGATCAGCACGGTCCGCGGATCGAGACGGTCGCGCTCGTCGCGCAGAATCCGTTCGAGATCGGAGACCGCCGCGTTGAACTGGGCGTCCGCGAAATTCGCCTGTTGCAGCTGCCCCGTGGTGTCCTCTTCGGGCATACCGTAGGCCTGAATCACCGGTTGGTCATCCCGCGCCGCAGGCGGATTGGCCACCATCCACGTCACACCGGACGCGACGGCGATGAGCAGCGACGCCGCCATGGCGAGCTGCGGGAGCGTGAACGACCATCGGCGTGCGTCCGAAGTGCCTGTGACCGATCGTGGTTCGAGGCGTGATGCGATGCCCGACCACAGATCGCGCGACGGCAGCTCCTCCCGCCATTCGCCGATCGCCTGAGCGAGGATGTCCTCCTTGGCCAACGGCTCGTGATCGGTTTCGCCGAAATGTCGTCGTTCGTTCATAATTCCTCAGCCTTCAGCCTTCAGCCTTGAACCGTTGGCCTTCAGCCTTCAGCCCCAGCCTGCGTCTTCTTCGTCAATAACCCGCGCAACGTCTGCCTTGCCCGGTGGAGTTGCGACTTCGACGTACCCGAGGACACGCCGAGCATCTCGCCAATCTCCTCGTGCCGGTAGCCTTCGACGTCATGCAGGATAAACACCGTGCGTGCGCCGTCGGGCAACTGCGCGATCGCGTCCTGCAGATCCATGCTCAGGTCCAGGTGCTTCGTGCTCACGGCCGGCATCACGTCCAGCACGGGCGCGCCATCCGCCAGGAACCTTTCGCGAGCCGTCCCGAGCGTTCGGAACCGCTCGATGATGACGTTCACCGCGAGGCGATGCAGCCACGTGGCGAACGAGGACTCTCCGCGAAACAGCGCGAGCTTCTGCCACGCGCGGACGAACACGTCCTGCGTCAACTCCTCGGCTGCGTCGGGTCCGGCCATCCGCCGCGCGAGATTGAAAATCCGCGGCATGTGGGCCCGGTACACCCGCTCGAAAGCCGCCGTATCTCCTTGAGTCGCAAGGACGACGTCATCCACCGGCATTAGTTTTGATGATCGGGATGCGGGAACGGTTGGAAGGCGAGGAAGGGCAGAAGGCAAAAATGGGGCGAACGGCCTTCTGCCCTGTCGGGTCTACGACTTCGGCCGGTTGAAGTCCACTTTCGGGGCCACTTTGGCGGATTCCGGCGCCTGGAACAGGGGGTAATCGCCCTTGAACCCAAAAATCGAGGCCGTGATGTTCGCCGGGAATTGCCGCCGGGAGGTGTTGTACTCCTGCACGCGCTCGTTGTAGCGCATCCGTTCGACGGCGATGCGATTTTCCGTGCCGGCCAGTTCATCCATCAGCCGGGCGAAAGTCGCGTCGGATTTCAGCGTCGGGTAGTTCTCGACGATGACCAGGAGGCGCGCCAGCGCCGAGGATTGCTCGTTGGCCGCCGAGATTTTCTGTTCGGTCGTCTGGGCGCCCGCCAGCTTGGCGCGGGAGTCGGCAATCGCCTGGAACACGTCGCGCTCCTGCTGCGCGAATCCCTTCGTCGTCTCCACGAGGTTAGGAATCAGATCGTTGCGGCGCTGCAGCTGGTTCTCGACCTGCGCCCACTGCGTTTTGATGGCCTCTTCCTGGCTCACAAACCGGTTGTACGAACATCCAGACGAGGCCACGGCCGCGCCGGTCAACGCCACAACCACGAGCACACGCTTGAGACTCTTCATAGCTTCCTTTCTAACATGCTCCGGCCTTCGGTCTTCGGACACGATCACCAACTGGCTCCGCCGCCGCCGCCGCCGGAGCGGCCGCCGCCAAACCCGCCAAAGCCGCCGCCACCAAATCCGCCCCCGCCGAATCCGCCGCCAAACCCGCCGCCGAACCCTCCACCGAACGGACCGACGCCGCTCGACCAGCGCCGCCGCCGTCCGCGACGGGGGCGCGACATCAGCAGGAACAGCATGAACAGGACGATCCAGACCGACAGCGGCAGGCTGGTCTCGCCGTTCGATCGCCGGCGGACCTGCGGCTGCGGAACTTCAGCAAGATCAAGGTTCACATTGCGGCCTTGTGCGATACGCTGTGCCACGCGCGTCGCGCCGAACAGCAGTCCGCGGCCGTACTCGCCTTCACGAAAGAACGGCGTCATCGCGCGGCTGGTTTCGCCGGCATAACCATCGGTGATGAAGCCCTCGACGCCGTAGCCGGTCTCGATGCGCACCTGCCGATCGTCGAGCGCCAGCACGATCAGCACACCGTTATCGCCCTTGTCGCCGATCCCGCGGCCGCGGTTTTCGAACATCTTCACCGCGTAGGACTGCAGGTCCGCGTAGGGCTGAAACGTCTTGACGGTCGCGATCACCATCACGTCGCCGGTCGCACCCTGCAGCTTGCGCACGAGCGCGTCGAGCTGCTGTTCGGACGCTGCATCGATGACCTGCGCAAAATCGTTGACCGGTGCGGTGAGCTCGGGTGGAAGCTCCTGGCCGAACGCGGTCGATGACAGGAGCAGCGCAGCGAACAGCAGCCGGCACACCGCGCGCCAGCCAGACAACGCGATCACTCGACCTGCCACCTATCGATGTATTGCCATAACTGCTCCACCGCCTCGAGATAGGCGGGGTACAGACGCATCGCATCCACGCCGGATCCGTTCTGCTGGTTGGCCAATGCAAGCACATCGCCAACAACGCGTGGATCGAGCCCCGGACGGTTGGCGGCATAGGCGCTCAGTTCGGCGGCGCTCGCGGCGGGGAAGCCGTCGAGTTGCGCCAGGCGCCGCATGATCACCGCGAACGCCGGCGCGGCATCGGCCACCAGTTCGCGGATCTCGGTTTGCCGCCCGCGCGACTCGATGTAGTTTTCGCGCAGGTGCAGAAGATGACTCTTGACCTGCACTTCGCACGCGCGGCGCAGATCATCGGTACGGATGGTCAATCCCGCAAACGGGTCGAGGCCGTAGATGATCTGATGCGTCGCGAGGATCTCGCCGTACTCGATCGGGAACGCGTCCAGCGATCCGGCGAATTCGTCCTTCGTCAGCAGCAATGGTGTGGCGCAGCCGGCGCGATGCCAGGCGGCCGCGTGCGACGCGCAGTGATCGAGATCTTCTGCGGTGATCGACCGTACCAGCGCCAGGCTTGGCGCCGGCGTCGCGCCGGGCTGTCCGTACGCGGCAAACGCATACAGCCGCTCGCCGAAGATGTGCTGCAGATCATGAAGCGCGGCGGCCAGAGGACCGCCGTGAGTGGTAGCCATCTCTTATAGAATACGACTCGTTCGCTCCTGCTGCTCGCATATGCGACTTCGCGAAATCAACCTTGGATGTTTCGGCGGCGGCACCGGTCTGCCGAGCTTGCTGGGCGGGCTCAAACGCAACCCCTGGCTGCGGCTGAATGCCGTCGTCACCATGTTCGATTCGGGGGGCAGCTCCGGGCAGCTGCGTGACGAGCTCGGCGTGCTGCCTCCGGGCGACGTGCTGCGATGCGCGCTGGCGCTGTCGCGCAACGAAGGCGAGGCCCGCCGCGTCTTGCTGGCGCGCCTGCCGACGATGGAGCACACCCGCCTGGGTGGCCACACCGGCGGCAATCTTCTGCTGTCGATGATGGAACGCTATAGCGGGGATTTTCTGGCGGCGGTCGACGGCATGCGCGCGCTGCTTGGCTGCCGCGGCTGCGTCTGGCCGATCAGCGTCGAGCAGGCGACCCTCTGCGCCGAGTACGCCGACGGCCAGGTAACGCGCGGCGAGGTCGAGGTCGATCAAGGCCACGCGCGCGGGCATCAGGTGACGCGGGTCTGGCTCGAACCACCGGCGACGATCCATCCGGCGGTGCGGAACGCGATTTCGAAATTCGACGCGGTGGTGATCGGACCCGGCAGCTTTTTTACGAGCCTGATGCCGACGTTGCTCGTCGACGGCGTCGCCGATGTGCTGGCCGGCGTCAAGGGACCGATCATCGTCGTCAGCAACCTGCTCACGGAAGGGCAGGGGATGCGGACGTTCACCGCCGCCGACGAAGTGGCGTGGGTGAGCAAGGCGATTGGCCGGAAGGTCGACGTGCTGATTGCGAACGAGGGCCAACCGTCGCAAGAGGCGGTGGATCGCTACGCCATCGAACACAAACAGCCGCTGCCGGTCGGCAATCTCCCTCCCGATATCGAAGCCGTGGTTGGCGAGTTCTGGCGCGCGGACATCGCACGCCACGATCGACAGCGCCTGTCATACGCCGTGTGGTCGGTACTGTCGCAGCGCCTGTTGACCTGAGCCATGGCCATTCCGCGCGGCGCGCGCATTGGCGTCTACGAAATCATCAGTCTGCTCGGGTCGGGCGGCATGGGCGAGGTCTATCGCGCCCGCGACACCAGGCTCGGGCGCGACGTCGCGATCAAGGTGCTGGCCAATCGTGTCGCCGAAGACGCCGTCCTCCGCGCGCGTATCGAGCGGGAAGCGCGCGTCCTGGCCTCGTTGAACCACCCGGCGATCGCGACGATCCACGGCATCGAGGAATACGAAGGCTCTCCCGCGATCGTCATGGAGCTCGTCGAAGGCGAGCCGCTGTCGGTGCGGCTGTTCGACGGGCCGCTGGCGGTGGCCGAGGTCGTGTCGATCGCGCGTCAGGTGTCCGAAGCGCTGACCGTCGCGCACGATCGTGAAGTGGTGCATCGCGACCTCAAGCCGGCGAACATCCACCTGCGGCCTGACGGCACCGTCAAGATTCTCGACTTCGGCCTGGCGAAGTCGACGGCTCAGCGCGATGCCGGCGTCGAACTGTCATCGGTGACCACCACCGGCTCGATCATGGGGACGGCGCCCTATATGAGTCCGGAGCAGGCGCGCGGCCAGGAGGTCGATCGCCGCACCGACATCTGGTCGTTCGGCTGCACGATTTACGAGCTGCTGACCGGCCGCCGCGCATTTTTTGGCGCCAGCCCCGCCGACACGCTCGTCGCCGTACTCAGCGCCGAACCGGATTGGAGCCTGCTCCCGCCGGATACACCCGAAGGACTTCGCGCCTTGCTGCAGCGCTGTCTGCAGAAGGACGTCCGGAAGCGCCTCCGCGATCTCGGCGACGCCAGCTTCGATTACGGCGCGACGAATCCCGCGTTCGTCGGCGCTCTGGCCGCCGTGCGCCGCAAGAACCTCAAGCGCTGGCTCTCGATGGCCGCGTCAATCGCGGCACTGGCCGCCGTCGTGTGGCTTGTCGTCACCACCGTCAACACCAACGCTGGTGTCACCGGTCCGCTGCGCAAGTTCGAGGTCGAAGCACCCGGGTTGGGTGACGATCCAAGCACGTTTGCGGGTGATACCGGGCCGGGCGCGGGAGTGGTGATTTCGCCGGATGGCCGGCGGATCGTCTACCCCGCAAACGGCCGGCTGTTCGTGCGTGAGCTCAGTCAACTGACGTCGCGGGAACTCGACGGTACCGCCAAGGCGATGGCACCGGCGTGGTCGCCGGATAGCGAGTGGGTCGCCTACGTGGTTGGCAATCAATTGCGCAAGTCGCCGATTACCGGCGGCGCCGGCGTAACCATTGCCACCATGAGCGGCGGTTTCGTAGAGGCCGGCGGTGCCGGGTGGTCGGACGATGGCCATCTGTATTACACGACCGGCAACGGTCCGCTCCGGCGCGTCTCCGCTGAAGGCGGCGATCCGACCGCGATTCTCGACATCGATAGCGGGATCCTTGATTACCACGACATGACGATGGCTGCGGGAAGGCCGTTGTTCATTTCGCATTACACCAACAACCAGCACTCGATTGACACGATCGAGGATGGCCGGCGCCAGGTGCTATTTGGTCCCGTACCGCAAGTGATCAGACACGCCGCGTATTCGCGCAGCGGGCATCTCGTTTATCAACGAGTCAATGCCAACCCCGGCATCTGGGCGATCCCGGTCGACCCGCGATCGCTGCGGCCGGCCGGCCAGCCGTTTCTCGTCGCCTCCGGCGGTCTGCGACCGAGCGTCGCCGCCGACGGCACCCTCGTCTATGTCACGGACGAGAGCTGGGGACAGGTGCGTTTCAGCTTCGTCGATCGATCCGGCAAGGTGCTCCGCGACATCGGCGAACCGCGCCCCGGGCTGCGTCACCCGGCGTTGTCGCCAAAGGGCGATCGCATCGCGTTCGCGGCGCCGGAGGGCGAACGTGACGAGTTGTGGACGATGGAGGTGGCGACGGGTGTGCTGTCGCGGTTGACGTTCAACGGCGCGCGCGGCGATCCGGAATGGGACCTCGACGGCTCGCGGCTGCTCTATAGCTGCGGTGCGACCGGCCGCGAAGGTGGCATCTGCGCGATTGGCCTGAATAGCGGCGCCGCGCCGGCGGTCATTATCCCCGGCGCCAGCCAGGCGGAGCTCGCGCCGGACGGAAAGTCGATCGCCTACATCCTGCTCGATCCGGCGACCCGCACCGACGTCTGGGCGGCCGCCCGGGACGGCTCGTCCCCGCCGTACGTCGTGCGGCAGACGCCGGCCTTTGATTTTCAGCCGCGCATCTCGCCGGATGGACGCTGGATTTCGTACGCCTCCAGTGAAGCCGGCCAGCCGCATGTGTTCGTCGCGGACTATCCGCAGGTGAAACAGCGCTGGCAGATTTCCGCCGCCGCCGGCGCTCAGGCCGAATGGAATCCAAAAGGCGGTGAGCTGTTCTTCCTTGACGGCGCGGGCCGACTGCAGTCGGTGACGATGACAGACCACGGGCCCTCGGGGAAGCCCCGCGAAGTCTTCGCCGAGTCAGTGTCGCGCGCGCACTTGACGCAGGGCTACGTCGCCGGCCCCGACGGGAATTCGTTTCTCGTGATTCGCGACATCGACCGCGGTGCCACGCGGCCCCGCATTACGGTTGTCGAGAACTGGTTTGCGGAGTTCGCGGAGTTGCGGCGATAGCCGGCCCGTTCAAGACCTCGATGTTGTGCCGGACGTCGGTGCTTTCACGCTTGCGCGCGATGGCCGCCATCGGATCCTTGAGGATGCATTCGCCCAGCGCCACCGCTTCGAGGTCGCGCTTGCCGATGGCGAACGATTGCGACGGCAGATCGAGATAGGCGAGCGACACCGCGAAGTTCCACGAGGACTTGCGGCCCGCGTCGATCGAGAGATCGATCGCCTTGTTCTTGAGGAATCCGAGAAAACTATGATCGACGAAGTTCTCGAAGGGAGAAAGGTCGTCGAGCTCGGCGTCCACCACCGGAAACAGCGACAGGATGACATCGTTGACCGTATTGAAATCGGTCTGGAACGCCGCCATTTGA
>Ga0196963_10001082_pt1 | contig 19909 bp, 15 predicted proteins | sample S1_5metaG_FD_148600 | JGI IMG/M metagenome (GOLD analysis project Ga0196963, IMG submission 148600) | Soil microbial communities from Anza Borrego desert, Southern California, United States - S1_5 | ecosystem: Environmental > Terrestrial > Soil > Desert | place: USA: California | collected... | reverse complement strand
GGATCGGGCGTTCCGGACTTCTCCTCCTGCCCTCCGTAGACCATCAGGCCGTTGTAGGCGACCCGATTGGCGATGTTGAACATGGGGGTCAGGCAGCGCCGGTGGACGCGCAGGGGCGAGCCCACCCAGGTCCTGCCCTCGATCAGCTCGTCTGGCGGAAGATAGGCGAGGCTGTCGTCCTCGGTGAGCCAGGTTCCAAGGGGGTTTGCCTCGTCGGCGAGGATCTGGACCGAGGTAAAAGACGGGTCCCACTTGTGGCCGACCCGCAGCGCCTCAGCCAGTGCGGTCACCACGGGCTTCGGAACGGTCATCACCGGTTCGACCTGGAGCGGATCGCCGACGACGACCGCGCGCTTGGCGCGCCAGAGAGCGCCGGCCGCCAGTTGAGGCGTCGCCTGCCCGGCCTCGTCGATCAGGACCCAGCCCAGGCTGTCGCGTTCCAGTCCGGAGAACAGGCGGCCGAATGAGGCGAAGGTGGTGGAGACCAGCGGCACCGCCAGGAAGAAGGTGTTCCAGAGCGTGCGGCCGCCGTCATCCAGCTTCGCAGGGTGGAGTTTCCCCCACATCAGGTCCACGAACTTGCTCATGTTCGCCCGGAACTGGCGCTTGCCATGGACGAGAAAGGCTTCGTGCAGCCGGAGCGCCGCCGCGAACAGGTCGTCCCTGGCCTGTAGGAACTCCCCGTCCTTCCAGGGCGTCATAAGCTGGATCTTGGCGTCTGTCTTGCTGCTGAAGCGCCACTCCGCCAGGGCGTCGATGCTGGTGCCCAGTGTGGCGAGTTCGCGAAGGCACTCATCCCGCGTGCGTTCGGCCTCAGCCATCTTCTGGAAAATCTCGTTGAGCCGCACCCGCGCTTCCTCAAGCCGAACAGCCGCGGCTCGTGCCGTGGTCTCCGCTTCCGCGACGAGCGCGTCGACGGCGGCTCTCTTGTCCGCGAGCGCCTGCTTGGGATTCGGAGTGCCGGAGATTTCCTTGAAAAGATCGTCGGCACCGATCGCCGTCATCGCTTCCCGCGCCTTGGTGCGACGTATTTTTGCCGCCTCAAGCTCGGCTTGCCACTTGTTCTGAGCCGACCGCTGCCCAGCGGCCGCGCGCTGGGCAGTTTCGAGCCCCTCAAGAGCTCCCAATGTCCGGTTGACCCGATCGTTGTATTCGTTGAGCCGGCTCTCCCATTCCGCTCTCTTCTTGCCGAACGAGAACAGGCGGTCCCATGCGCTGGGCGCGACCCGCAGATGGCTGTCTCGAATGCCGAGAGCTGTCTCATAGGCTCGGCGGGCCGTGGAGATGTCCTGGCCGATCCGACCCAGATTCTCCTCCAGCCGCCCGATATCGAAGCTCGGATTCTTGTCCTCGAGCTCTTTGACGGCGGCATGGGCGTTGGCGGCGCCGTCTATGGCATCGGCCTTCTGCCGCAAGGCCCTTTGTCGCTCCCTGGCCTGCTCCAACTTCGTATCGGCGTCAGCGCTTATACTGTCCGCCTCTCGCCAATCGGCCTCTCGATCGTGATAGAGGCCCATGGCGTCGTTGTACCGATCGACCGCCTCGTCATGGCTGTAGAGAAGCCATGCTTGATGCTGGCACCGCTGCTGGGCCTGCTCGGCAGCGTGCTTGGCTTTGAGGAAGCTTTCCCGGGCTTCGGCCCAGCTCGGAATGGTGTGCTCCATGGCGTCCAGGGCCATGTAGAGCGACACCGCCGCATCCGCCGGCCGAGGCGGTTCGCCTTCCTTCGGAGCGCGCTCCATCCAGAACTTCTGGATGAAGTCCGACCGCTTCTCCTTACTGCCCAGCACGGCACTGATGGTGCCCCAACAGACATCAGGGTGCTTGCGTTTTTTCGGAACATCGCTGGCCACCGTGTTCGCCACATCAGCGAAGTATCGGATGTCCTTCCTATGCTCCATGGACGACAGCGCCGGAAGCTCGCGGGTGACGTTCTCCACGGCCGCGTTGTTGGCCGAAGTCACGACAATGCCGAAGCCGTCCAGTTCGGGCGTCAACGCGTAGTAGCCGTACTTCTCTCCAGGAATGGATATCTGGTCGCCATAGGCCTTATCCGGGCTGGAGAAGCCAGCCAGGACCTCGGCGCGCTGCAAGACGATCCCGGCGACGACGTCGCGCAGCAGGGTGGTCTTGCCAGTTCCCGGCGGGCCGTTGATCGAGAAGATGCCGCCGTCGCCGATCCGCTCGAACAGCGCATTGACACCGGCCTGCTGCGCAAAGGCCAAAGCGTTTTTATCGGGCCAGCGGGCCAAGGGCATCTTCTCGGGTTGTGTCAGGATGATGGCCTGATTGACGTCTCGGACAACGTCGACCCGCTGCTCGTTCATGCCCGCGAGATACTGGGACAGGGTCTTGTTGGTGTCGCCCCGAGCAATCGCCGCACGGACGATTTCCAGGTCGGGCGCCACGAAGCTGTTGATGATGTCGTCTTCGGACGGAGCACCATCCCTCTCGGGCTTGACCAGCCGCGACTTCGTCCGGGACTGCTCCTTCAGGAGGGGTGAGTATCCCGCGCACTCGGCCACCACGGCGATGAGCGCCTTGACGTCTTCCAGATTGACTGGCCTCGGGACGATCGACCCAAGATCAGTACTGGTGACCTGGGCTATATATTCAGCGTTCGCCTTTGCGAACTCGTCCGAAATGACCGATCTTTCGACGATCTCCTGAACGAATCGGCTTCGGAACTTGGTCTCGAATGCAGAAAACCCATCTGAAGTGAGTGAGCCCGGACCACCTTCCAGAATTCGGCCTGCTGCCCATGCGAAGCTGCCGATGCTTGGCATCGACATTATGAAGCCGTTCCGGTCCACCTCGAAGGTGAACATAGCAGAGGGCTCCGGAGCACGAAATTCCGCCTCTGCCGCGGTGTTTCCCAAGACCTTCTGAAGTTCAGCGATAGAAATCTTCATATCGATGAGGCCGGCGAAGACCGTCGTCTGCCAGACCTTGTTCTCATCGCTCCGACTCTTGGCTACACGATCCCGGAAGGTGCGCTCCAACACCTCCTTCTTCTTGGCCGACTGCCACGGGTAGTCGCCCTCGATGCTGACGTCCCATATGTGCTTCTTTGGATCCGCCTTGGGTGCTGACGCTGGCTGGAGATATTCAACAGCCAGCCAGAAATCCAGAATGCTTGTCGTCAGCGTCTTTGTCATGATTCACCGGATCGGATTGGAAGTACGGATATACATGCATCAATTTAGTTGCTCAAGATGATTATCTAGCCATGAGTGTATTACGCTGCTCGATCCTCATCGCCTGAACAGGAAGGGCAGGATCTGGCGCTCCAGGCTGGGCGCCACCTTCACCGGGCCGCCGACGGCGTCCTCCGGCCCGAGCCAGACCAGCCCCTCGATCTCGTTCCGCGGCACGGGCTCGCCCACCAGCCGCCCGGCATAGAGCCGCACCGTCACCAGCGTATCCGGCTTGCCGGCGGCCCGGTCGGTGAAGTCACCGAGGTGGGTCAGCGATCCCGTCTCGATGCCGCAGCCCAGCTCCTCGTCGATCTCGCGGACGAGCGCCGCCTCATCGCTCTCGCCTGTTTCCGGCTTGCCGCCGGGCAGGATGCAGAGCTCCAGCCCGCGCTTGCGGGCCAGCAGCACGCGACCGTTCCGCATGACGGCGAGGCCGATCTTCACGATGTGGGGCATGTCAGGCCATCCCCGGTTGGGCTGCGGGATCGGCCTGCCGTTGCGCGTCCAAGCGCTGGAGCCAACGTGATCCTCGACCAGCGCCCTCCGGCGGAAGGCCTGCGGCCACCCTGGCATCCTCCAGGGTCAGGTCCATCTGGATGATGAGGCTCATGATCGTGGAGCCGATCTGCTCCGGCGTCTGCTCCGCGCTGTAGCCCATGCGGAAAGCCACGGGCAGGGCGTTCAGGCGATCCAGCTCCTCGACGGTCCTCTGCAGGCGCTTCAGCTCCCGATGAAGGACGAAGGGCTGCGCGTATTGCAGGACGCGCCGCAGCTCTGGCATGCGCCCGAGGTCGACGCGGGCAACGTCGAAGTCGGGCGCTTTCCATCCGCGGTGGATCCTGGCGGAGCCGTCCTCCATCCAGGTGACCGGCAACTGCAACGCCTCGACCACCTCCTTGCTGCTCCAGGGCCGGCCGGCCGATGCCAGTCGCTGCAGCGCATGCCAGACCTTGTCGGACCGCTGCCGCTCCTGGTGAACCTCGTACAGGAGGGATGCGGCCATGAGGGCACCCTTGCCGAGAAACGGCAGGAAGATGAAGGTCAGGAACAGGGGCACGACCGCGTCCTGCGGCACCAGCGGCGAGATGCAGACGGCCAGGACCCCGGATACCAGGATGGCCCCGCCCATGTAGTTCGGGCTCATGCGGTTGCTCCTTCTTGAATCTCAGCGAATGCCGCCTCGTGTCGCGGCGCCGCCGAGCGGGCCGCCTGGGTGGTGCTGTCCGCCAGGGCGGAGAGCCAGCCCCGGATGTCTCCGGCGGCGGCGAAGCGCTCCAGCCGGTCGAGGCCGGGCAGAACCGGCTGAATATGGCCAGGGCAGCTCTTGTCCTCGGACCGGGCGCGGCGGACCTCCGGCATCAGCTCCTCGACAAAGCTCCTCAGCTGCGGCTCGCGGCGGCAGGCCACCCGGGACGGCGGCCGCAGCCGGTAGTTCCAGCGATCGGTGTCGTAGCGCGGCGGCTGTCCCTTACGCTGCGTGATGCTGAGGCCGCTCAGATCGAGCATGGCTCGGCTGTCGAAGGGACGGTCGAGGTCCCGGGCGCGCAGGACCGCCGTCCAGAACTCGTCGGACCTGACCTGGCTTCGGCGCCTGGAATGCAGCAGCCCGCATGCCAACGCCAGGGCGCCGCCGGCGAAGATCAGGCCGGCCAGGCCGCGGATGCCATAGCTCAGCCAGTCCGACATCGCTCTCGCCAAGGCCGGCGCCTCGCTGTCGAGGCCGAAAGCCGCCCACAGCATGGCGGCTGCTGAGATGGGAAGCAGCAGGGGCCAAGGCCTGCTTTCCGACATGGCCATGAAGAGGGAAAACACCCCTAGCGGAATGATGACCAGGAGATCGCGCTCGGGGACGGACAGTCCACAGATGAGGGTGATGACCCAAACCATGAGGAGAATGGCAATGGGCATAATGCTTGAATACATCCAACCCTCCCTCAGCCGCGCGGCTCGCGCGCGCCCTCGATCTTCAGCTGCAGGATCTCGGTGCCGGTGTAGGTGTCGATCTCCAGCTCTCCCCAGAATTCCACCGCCTGGCCGGCCTTGCTCTGCAGCCACGGGCCCAGCGGGCTCTCGCCCGAGCGCCAGGCCACGGCCGGCAGGGGATTGGTGCCGCCGCTCAGGGGCATCAGGTCCAGCTTCATGTGCTTGCCCTGGCTGAGCAGGCGGTACCGGTGGATGCGCGCGTTGCGCACCAGGATGCGCGGGCGCGGGTTGCCGGTGCCGAATGGCTCCAGCTTCTCCAGGCCGCGGATCGTGCCCATGCCGAAGCGCTTGCCGACGACGCGCGGGTCGCTGGGTCGCTCGATGACCAGGCGCCCATCCTCGAGCCGCACCACGATGGCGAAGCGGTCCTCCTCCTCCACCAGCCCGGCCGTGCGGTCGATCATGTACTGGCGGAAGATGTCGACCATGTCGGCGCGGATCGTCAGGCCGGCCGCGGCCGCGTGGCCGCCTCCCTTGAAGCCATCCTCCTTGGGTCCGAGGAGGTTCTGGTGCGCCGCCTCGATGATGGCGCCGCCCAGGTCGAAGCCGTGGGCCGAGCGGCCGGAGCCCTTGCCGATCCCCTTCTCCGGGTCGATGGAGATGATGACGGTCGGGCGCTTGTACTTCTCGCGCAGGCGGCCCGCCACGATGCCGATGCAGCCAGGGTGCCAGCCGGCGCCGGCCAGGATCAGGCAGCTTGGGACCTCCTCCGGGACGATGCCGGGCGGCATGTCGGCCATCAGCTCGTGGCCGGGTATCATCTCCTCGGCCTGGCGCAGCACCTCCTCCTGCGTCGCCTGGCGTTCGGCATTCAGCAGATGCAGCTGGCCGGCCAGCTCGCGGGCCCGGTCGAGGTCGGTGGTGGTCAGCAGCTCCACGCCGGGATCCGCCCGGTCCATCCGGCCGGCGGCGTTCACCCGCGGCCCGTACTGGAAGCCCAGCGTCCCGGCGTTGGGCCGGCGCGGCGACTTGCCTTCCTGGGTGATGACCTCGGCCATGGCGTATAGCCCGAGATTGCCGCCCTGCTGCAGGATGCGGCCGGGGTCCATGAACTCCAGTCCGTACTTCACGATGGCCCGGTTGTAGCCGATGAGCTTCATGACGTCGGCGACCGTGCCCAGCGCCGCCAGATCGATCAGCGGGCCGACCTTCGGCGCGGACTTCTCGTCCGGCCAATGGCCGCGCCGGATCATCTCGGATCGTACCAGGGTGAGGGTGAGGAAGCTCAGTCCGGCCGCGCAGAAGCCGCCGAACAGCTTCTTCATCTCCGGCGCTTCGTCGAACCGGTTGGGGTTCACGATGGCAACCGCCGGCGGCATCGCTTCCAGCCCGATGTGGTGGTCGATGACCACGACGTCGAGCCCGGCCTGGTGGGCCGCGGTGAGCGGGTCGATGGCAAGGGTGCCGCTGTCGAGGCAGAGCACCAGGTCGGCGCCATCCTCCTTGATCTTCAGCAGGGCCGGCGTGTTCGGGCCGTAGCCCTCCAGCATGCGGTGGGGAATGTAGAAGTCGAAGCGCTTGGGCCGGTTGGGTATGGCTCCTTCCACCAGGTCCGGCTCGGCGGCGCAGGGCGGCACGAGCAGCTTCAGGCCCCGCAGCATGATGGAGCAGCTGGTCACCCCGTCGACGTCATAGTCGCCGAAGCAGACGATGCGTTCGCCGCGCTCCAGGCCGTCGCAGATGCGGGCGACCGCGTCGGTCATGCCCAGCAGCTTCAGCCCGTTGGCCTGGAAGCCGTTGAAGTTCGGATTGAGGAAGGTCCGGATATCCTCCTCGCCCATGCCGCGCTCGGTCAGCAGGGCGAGCGCCAGATCGTCGGGATCCGCCCATTCGATGGCTTCGGTGCGGGGGGAGCGCTTCATGGTCAGGTCGGCGATGGCCGCATCGGGCCGGGCGAAGCTGGACTGGGTGCTCAAGGCATGCCTCCAAGATAACGCCCGGCCGCGGCCATGGCGCTGTCGACGCTGATGAAGCCCGGCAATGCCAGGGCCATGAGGGAGATGGGTACCAGCACTGGTGCGAAGCGCAGCCTGGCCTGGGCCGGGGAGGTGCGCCGCGCCGCCGCCACGGCGACCATCAGCAGGCTGGCGATGCCGGTCGAGGCGACCAGCAGGACGAATATCAGAACGGGGCCGGTCAGGGCGCCGATGGCCGCGGCGAGCTTCATGTCGCCCCAGCCGGTTGCGGCATCATCGCCGTGGCGGCGCGCGGTGTACCAGTTGCCGAGGCGCAGGTAGGCCCAGCCGGTGAAGGCGCCGAGGATCGCATCCTCCGGCGGCAGGGGCCATAGGTCGAGGGCGGCCGCCAGCAGCGCGCCGCCCAGCAGCGGCAGGGTGAGGCGGTCGACCACCAGGCCGAAGCCGGCATCCATCAGCGCGAGCGCGATGAGGGTCCAGCAGGCCAGGCTGAAGACGAGGGCGGCCGGCGTGACGCCATAGATGAGGAGGGCCGCCGGCGGCACGAGGAGGCTTACGGCCTCCGCCACGGGATAGAGGCCCGGTATGCCCGAGCCGCAGGATCGGCAATGGCCGCCGCTCATCGCCCATCCCAGCACCGGCAGCATCTCCGCTGCAGACAGGGTGGCGGCGCACTGCGGGCACTGCGGAGGCGGCTGAAAAATTTTCAGCCCAGCCTGGTCCTGTTTTCCCTCCGAGGACGCAAGATCCTCCTCAAGCGCCATGTAGGCGAGCCGGCTGCCGAGATGGCTCACCATCCAGCAGGCCGGAAGCGCCACGGCCATGGAGGCTATGACTATGGGCGTCGACGGGTCCATCGGGTCGATCTGTTCCGCGGCGTCAGGTCCAGCATCCAGGCCGGACATTCTTCCGGCAGCGAGGCCATCCGCCGCGGCGCCGGGTTGCTGTTTAGACTCGGGGATGGTATATCACAGACGCAAACTGATGCACGAGCGATAAATGAGCCACATCTCCCGCTCCGTCTTCACTCCCGAGGTGCTCCTTCCCGGATCGCCGGTCTGGAGCGGCCGATCCTGGGCTCATTTCCCCAAGGCGGTCGCGCCGCCCCGCCGGCCGGGAATGGGGCTTTCTCTGATGGGGGCGGCGCCGGCGCCGGGCGCGGCGATGGACCTTGCCCGCCAGTTGGTCCGGCTGTACGCCGCCCATCTCTTTCCGGTGGACATCTCCACCCCTGAGGCCGGGCGCGCGACCAGGCACTTCTTCGCGGTCACGGTCCAGGACGACAGGCTCCTGGACGCCTTCATGGCCGCGCCCAGGCCGATGTGGGGTCGGGACTGCCTGCTGCCGGAGGGCGAGGCGAGCGAGATGCGTTCCCTCTTCATCAGGCTGGTGAACGAGGGCATCTACGCGACGCGCAGCTCGCCGGCGGAACTGGGCAGGATCGCCGGCGTCGTGCGCTGTTCCATGACCATCGAGACGCGCGAGGCCACCGACGAGCTGGTGGGCCGGCGCATGTCCGACGGCATGTGCGTCACCAGCGCCATCCTGTCCGTGGTGATCGAGAGCGTGTGGGGACCGCAGCCGGAGGACAGCTTTCCGCTGCTGAGCCCCGTGAACCCGTTCATAGCCAGCGGGGCGCCCGGCGAGAAGCTGCCCCAGATCGACATAGGCGGCCTTCGCCTCCGGCCGGAGGACATGGCCGACCTGGAACTCACCAGCCGGATGGGCCGGCTGCGCAATGCGCTCGGCGATGCGGTGCGGGACTGGCGGGTTGGCTGTGCCCGCGACACCTTCGTCGCCGCCTGCCGCTCATGCCTTGGGCGCCTCAAGGCGGCGGGCCTCGACATGGAGAAGCGTGCGCGGGTCGCCTCCGAGATCGTCATGCTGCGCGACCTGTTCCGCCAGGAGCTGCTGATCCTCTCGACATCCAGCGAGGACCGGCCGCCGGTCGCGGCGGAGAGCTGGAAGAAGATCCACAACACGCTCTACTGGCTCGTCATGGCCTACAAGACCGGCTGGACCGGCCCCGACCGGGACTGGTGCGAGTATGTGCCGGTGCCCGGACTGGCGCACCCGAAGGAGCTGGCGCGGCCGGCTCCCGCCATGGCCGGCGGGCATGATGAGGAGGCGCCCTTCTAGGGGCAGGGAGCAGCGTCCCCTTCCGGCAGCTGCGACCGGAGCACGGCCAGCCGGGTCTGGTCGTGGGCGGTCTCGAACCAGGCGAGCCTTGCGACGCGGCTGGCGAGATTGGTGTCGGGACGGCGCTCGCTGGCGTCGATATGTCGCTCGGTATGCCCTGTCAGCGCCATGTTCATCCCCCGCTTCATCGCGCCTACCTGCTAACAGACGCGATTTGTCGGAGTATGAGCCCGCCGCGATTCTGAAGGGAAGACAAAAGCAACCTCGATCAAGGGCCGCTATCCTAAAGATAACGGCTTCCTGCTATTCATCGTGGTCTGCTCTCAGCGCCTGGTCAAGCCCATCGATGCCGCTGGCCCATTCGGGCTCGTCCGCCGCCCGCATGCGGGCCTCGACCACCTTGCGGTTGGCCTGGACGATGAGCGCCACCGCGCCTTCCGCCGTGACGTCGTGCACCAGCAGGAAATGGCGGCCGTTGGGCCCGGGCTGAACCAGGCGGCTGGCCGGCGCCGCCTGAGCGGCCTGGTCCTCCAGTTCGGCCGCAAGGGACTCCTCCAGCGCCTGCGCGAGCAGGAGATCGTCGTCGCCCTCCAGGTCGACCGCGCTGTTCAGGGCGCCCAGGCCGCCGTCAGCGGGTCCGGCGACATGGGACAGCGGTGACCCCTGGGTATCCGACGCGGTTGCGCCGTCGGTCCAGCTGACCGTGTTGGCGTTGATGTCCAGGCGCACCTTCGGGGTCAGCCAGCTATCCGGCCATCCCATGCCGGAAAGGCCGTGGTGCAGCGCGGATGTGGCCCGCCGCTGATCCGCGGCCATGGACGGGCGGGGAGACGCCGGTTGGGCCTCGGCCTGGCGTGTTTGGTCCTGCGCCACCCGGCGCGCGATGGCGTCGGCCATGGCGCGGCCGGCCTGGGTCTGGCGGGGTTCATCCCGGGGGGCAAGGACGCTGGCTACCGGTATGCTGGCGCGCAGACGGACGGGATTCTTGCCGCGGACGCCCTCGTCCGGCGGCACCGGCACGGGGCCCGGATCCTGGATGGAGACGTCGATGCCGGACCGCAGCATGGCGCGGATGAGGAAGGTCGCCGCCTCCTGGTTCGGCGAGGTGATCGAGATCTCGATCGCCTCGTCCGGACTTTCGGCGTCGGCCTCGGGGTGGATCGTGTCCGGATCGTTCCTGTCCCGATAATCCATCGCCGGTCTCCTCAGCAGCGCGCGCGCCCGGGCCGCCGATGGGCGGCCTCTTGCCGTCTGGTTCTGGTGCAACGCTGCTGAGGAGAGGATTGCCGCAGCCGGCGGAGAATAGCAACATTTTGGCAACAGGTTCCCCGCAATCCACAGGATGCGGGCGTGGAGGGCGGGCCCTGCGCGACAAGGTCACGGCGGCCGGGCTACCGCGCCGCGTCGGCTCAGCCCATGAAATTGGGGGAGGTGAGGGCCGCCTCGATCATCTCGATGGCGATCTGCCGGTTCCGGTGCGGTGTACAGCGGACGTCGCAGGTGGCCGTGATGCCGGTCGGCGGGTGCGTCACCCGGACGCCGGCCCGCCGGTCAAACACGCGCTGGCCGCCCAGGTTCTCCCTGGGCGGCCAGAATTCGACCTCCAGATCCTCGTCGGGGATCAGGTCCATCTCACATGCTCGTGCTCATGCGCTTGTCCCGGGCCCGCTTCTCGATCTCCACCTTGCGGGCATCGGGGTCGTTGCCCATCAGCAGCGTCACCGTCTCGCCGGTGAAGTCCTCGTCGCTGATCCTCACCTGCAGCAGGGTGCGGGCGTCCGGGTCCAGGGTGGTTTCCCACAGCTGTTCCGGGTTCATCTCGCCCAGGCCCTTGTAGCGCTGGATCTGCATGCCGAAGCGGGCCTTCTGGTCCACCGTGGCGGCGAGGTCCATGGGGCCGGCCAGCACGGTGGTGACGCCGCGGTGGGTCAGGGTGACGGGGCCCTGGAAGAAGGCGGTGAGCGGGCCGCGGTAGCCCTTCATCGCGGCGTATTCCGGCATGGACAGGATGTCGCGCTCGACCCGGTATTCGGTCTTCACGCCCTCGGCGTTGCGCGCCAGGACCAGGACGTTGCTGACCTCGTCCTTCCGGCCGCTCCACTTGACGCCGGAGGATGCGTCGCCGCGGTTCATGACGGTCAGGATCGGATCATGCTTCTCCATGACGGCCTTGGCCGCCGGCAGCAGCAGGGTGATCTCGGCGGCGCGGCTGGAGCCCATCTTCTCGGTGACCTGGCGCACCTTGGTGCCGAACATCAGCGCATCGCGGAAGGCCTGCCGGATGTCCAGCGTCTCGCCGGCGGCGTCCTTCAGCACCATGGTCTCCTCGGCGACCTCGCCCAGGTACTCGTTTAAGGCGGCGTCGTCCTTCAGGTAGCGTTCCTTGGCCGAGCCCCGCTTCACGCGGTAGAGCGGCGGCTGGGCGATGTAGAGGTAGCCGGCGGCGATGATCCCGGGCATGCGGCGGTAGAAGAAGGTCAGCAGCAGGGTGCGGATGTGGGCGCCGTCGATGTCGGCGTCCGTCATGATGATGATCTTGTGGTAGCGCGCCTTCGTGATGTCGAAATCGTCGCCGAAGCCGCAGCCGATGGCGTCGATCAGCGTGCCCACCTCGGCGTTGTCCATGATCTTGCTGAAATCGGCCTGCTCGACGTTCAGGATCTTGCCGCGCAGCGGCAGGATGGCCTGGGTGCTGCGGTTGCGGCCCTGCTTGGCGGAGCCGCCGGCGGAGTCACCCTCGACGATGAAGAGCTCGACCTTCTCGGGATCGCGCAGCGTCGCGTCGGCGAGCTTGCCCGGCAGCGTCGCCACCTTGTCCTTCTTGGCCTGGCGGCTGCGCTCGCGCGCCCTGATGGCCGCCTCGCGGGCCTCCGCGGCGCTCAGCACCTTGCCGACGACCGTCTTGGCGAACTTCGGGTTCTCCTCGAAGATCTTCGACAGGCCGGCGTTCACCACCTGGTAGACCGCGCTCTGGGCTTCGGTGGTGACCAGCTTCTCCTTGGTCTGGCTGGAGAAGCTCGGGTTCGGCAGCTTCACCGAGACGATGGCGGTAATGCCCTCGCGTAGGTCGGAACCCTCCAGGGCCACCTTCGAGGTGATCTTCTCCTGGTCCATATAGCGCTTGATGACGTTGGCCACTGCCGTGCGGTAGCCGACGACATGCGTGCCGCCGTCGCGCTGGGGGATGTTGTTGGCGAAGGCCAGCGTGTTCTCGACGTAGCTGTCGTTCCAGCTGATCGCGACCTCGACCGAGATCTCGATGTCGTGCTCCTTGCCCTCGTTGTCCTTGATGGTGAAGGGCGTGTTGCCGATGAAGTGGAACGGCTCGTCGACGAGCGGCTTGCGGCCGCGCTCCAGCAGCTTGACGTAGGCCTTGAGCCCGTCCGGATTATGGTACTCGTTCTCCGCCGGCTCGTAGCCTTCGCGCTCGTCCTTGAAGATCAGCGTCAGAGCGGGATTGAGGAAGGACAGCTCGCGGAAGCGCCGGGCCAGCGTCTCGTAGGAGAAGGAGGTCACTTCGGTGAAGCAGAGCGGATCCGGCTTGTAGATGATGGTGGTGCCGGTGCCGGCCTTGGCCGGGGAGTCGCCGACCTTTGTGGTCGGGCGCACCGTCTCGCCGCGCTCGAATTCCGCCTCGTAGATCCCGCCGTCGCGCACCACGCGCGCCAGCATGCGCTCGGAGAGGGCGTTGACCACGGAGGCGCCGACGCCGTGCAGGCCGCCCGACTTGACGTAGCCGCCCCCGCCGCCGAACTTGCCGCCGGCATGCAGCTCGGTCAGAACGACTTCCAGGGCGCTCTTGCCGAACTTCTCGTGGTTCTTGACCGGAATGCCGCGGCCCTCGTCGCGCACGCTGACGGAACCGTCCTTGAGCAGGGTGATCCAGACGCGCTTGCCATGGCCCGCCATGTGCTCGTCGATGGCGTTGTCGACGATCTCGTAGACGGTGTGATGCAGCCCCGAGCCGTCGCCGGTGTTGCCGATATACATGCCGGGCCGGTGGCGGACGGCCTTCAGGCCCTCCAGGTGCTCGATGTCGCTTGCATCGTAGCTGCCGGGGATGGGCTGCTGCGTGAGCGCGGCGTTGTGGAGGGCGGTCGTGTCCTGGAGGACGGCAGCGGTCGACATGGCTAGGGCCTGCTGTGGATGTCAGTTGAGAACAAGATATCCCAGACGCAATACATGGTCAAGGCACTTAACGTCGGGCGGCGTCGGGTTTCGGGCCATGGCGCGCCGTCATCGGCCCGCGGAGGGGTGATTTTCGCGATTGTTCGAAGGTGAGCCGCCGGCCGCATCCTCCCCGTCATGTCAACCATTCCGGCCATGAGGGGTCTGTTTCGCGGGGCACCCGAAAAGACGAAGGGCTGGACCGGCGGTTCCGGTCCAGCCCTTCTGATGGGGGCCGGGGTGACGGTTCGCCACCCCGGGTTCGCCGTTACGGGTTGGGGCCGTTCAGCTCGTCCGGCTCGGCGTGGTAGGCCAGCTGGCCAGCCGGGGCCAGGGCCTCGGCATCGCGGGCCACGGCCTTGCCGTTGGCGCCCAGGCGACGGACCACGCCCTCGCCCTCGACCTTCTGCTCGACCTGCGCCGCCTGCTCCAGGAACGGGCTGTGCGGGTAGGCGAAGGCCCAGCGCATGCCGCCGTTCATGTCGGTCTTCACGAACAGCACGTCGGCGTTGGCGACCGTGTAGAGCTCGATCTCGTACTCGCCGTTCAGGCCGGTCGGGCGCAGGGTGTTGGTGCCGTCGTCGCGGCGCAGGCCGGTGGCGCGTGCCCACTCCTGGAAGCGGGTGAAGCCGGTGTCATGCGGGCTGGCGGTGACCACCTGGATGTCCTGCAGCGGGGTCTGCGTGCCGATCTTGTCGACGAACAGGGTCTCCATGCCCAGGCGCGCCTGGTCATTGCTGAAGAACATGGTCTTCGCCATGCGCTGGAAGCGGACGTCGAAGGCGCCGCCGGCGGCGCGCAGGATGGCGGTCGGAACCTCGGCCGGGCGCAGGGCACCCACCGGCGGCTGCGCCGGCGCCGGGCCGTTGTACTTCTCCAGGGTCTCGGCGACGCGCTTGTCCAGATCCGGGCCGTCCTGCACCTGCTCGACCAGCATCGGAGCGCCGTTGACGTTGGTCATGATCAGCACCGGGCCGACGTTGTTCTGGCGCGGTGCCGCGAAGTAGGCGGGTGCGGCCGCCGGCGCCGGCAGGGCCGGCGTGTCGGGGGCGTTGGCCAGCTCGCGGGCGCGCTTGGCGTCGATGGCCTGCTTGCGGCCGAAGTTGGCGATGGCGATCTCCAGGAAGCCGACCTGGTCCAGGTTGACGTAGCCGCCGTTGGCGCCGCGGTAGCGCATCGCCTGGGTGGTCGCGGTCATGTCGGCCAGGTGGGCCTGGACCGTGCTGGTCTGCACGCCGCCCTTGTCGATGAGCTTCTGGAGCGCCTCCAGCGTCTCCATCGCGGAGGAGGTGATCTCGCCGACCTTCACCGCGTTGCCGTCGGCCAGCAGCGCCACGCGGGCGGCCCCCCGGCTCAGGTCGCGGGCGCGCACCAGGGAGTAGGTCGTCTTCTCCTGCCCATCCTCCAGCTCCAGCTCGCCGGCGGAGGCGCTGGTCTGCACGACCACGTCGCCGGCCTCGGCCTGGACGATCTCGCCGTCCAGCCCCTCGAACTCCATGTTCTCGGTCAGGCGCAGCGCCGGGAAGGGCTCGTACTTGGACTGGTAGGGGGCCAGCGTGCCCTCGGCCAGGACCGCCAGCTTGCCGAAGCTCCGCTCGAACTCGTCCTTGGCGACGGTCCGGGCGCGGCTGGTGTCCATGTTCACCACCAGGTAGTGGTTCGCCGGGATCTCGATCGTCGGCGCGTCGTGCGCGATCTCGACGTCGTCCGGCAGGTCCGCCACGAAGAGGGTGGTCGCCGTCTCGAAGAGACGGGCCTTCACCAGCTCCTGGCGCTGGAACAGGGCGGCGCCGTTGAGGGCGACGTCCTCGAGCTTGACGGGGTTGAGGGTGATGGTGGACATGGTGTCGTTCCTCGGCTTCGCTGTCAGTGAACGTGTGTCTTGTGTCTGAAGATAGTCAAACACAATTTTGATGTCAATGCGTCCCGAGCATCATGCGTCCCCGAAGTGGAAACGGATCCGCTATGCGCGCGGCGCGCGATCGATTTTTTTGCGCCCTGGGGAGTGGCTGGCCGTTGCGTCAGCGGCCGACGCGGTTCAGCTGCGCGCGCCGGATGGCGGTGTCGCGAACCTGGGCGATGTAGGCATCGCCCCTGGCGCACTTTCCCGGCAGCCAGCCGACGCGCCCCTGGCTGATGATCAGGTCCGGCTCGATGGTCCGGATCGCGCTCAGGATGCCGGGGCCGACGCCGGCGTCGGAGGCATAGTGGTGGCCGCCGGCCGCCTTCAGATGCGCCACCAGCTCCCTGATCGGCATCGGTCCGTGCTGGGCGAGATGGATACGGACTTCCGTGATCGTCCGCTGGTAGGGGGTCTCCCGGTTCGCGTTGACCTGGGCGCCGGGGATCGCGAGCTTCTGCATGGGGGAGAGAGCCGACCTGATGGCCGGCACGCGGTCGATGTTCGGCCGATGCAGCCGGGCGCGGCGCGTCCAGGCGACGCCAAATTCGCTGACCTCTCCCTGCCCCAGCCGGAAGAAGTCGGCCAGATGGTCGCGCAACGCGCGCTTGCGGCTCAGCTTGGCCGCCGGAACGGCTATGGCCACCAGCGGGAAGACCCGCGTCCACTCGATGGCCTGCTCCATCAGGTCCAGGCTGAGGCTGGTCTTGCACTCCACCGCCATCGCGAGCCTGCCCTGGACTGCGACGATGTCGCAGATGCCGTTCAGGTCGAGGTCCGGGAAGGCCCGCTGCAGGCTGACCTCGTAGTAGCAGTCCCACCCCTGCATCTCCAGGTCGGCCGCCACCGTGCGCGCCAGCACCGCCTCCGCGCCCTCGGTCGCCGCCTTGCGGGCAGGCTTGACCGCGGCCGCGGCTGGCTTGTCCAGGGACAGGAGCTGGTTGATGGCGGTCATGGCTGCTGGGGTCTGGGCGTCCGGGTGCCTGGAAGGATCTAGCCGAGAGCGAGGGGAGCAAAAGGGGAAATCGGAGAAAAAGCGTGCATGGATCCTCAGACGCAATACATATCTTGGATTCCCATCCATGTTTAGAGGATCAGGAGAATGAGCGCGGATACCATGCCGGCGGAAAAGCCTCTCGTCGCCACGCCGAAGATCATCGAGGACTATGTCCTCAGTCGCTCCCCGTTCGCCCGGGACATGGGCACCAGGGTCATCGCCTGCGTCGACGGCTATGCCGAGCTGGAGGTCGCCGCCAAGCCGGAGCTGACCCAGCATCACGGTTTCCTGCACGGCGGCGTGCTGGCCACGATGGCCGACAACGTCTGCTGCTGGGCTGCCGGCAGCCAGGTCGGCGACGTGCTGACCGTCACCTTCTCCATCGACTTCCTGGCGCCCGGCCGCGGCCAGCGCTTCGTGGCCAAGGGGCAGATGGTGAAGGCCACCCGCCAGCTGGCCATGAGCGAGGCCAAGGTCTACGCCTATGACGGCGACAAGGAGACCCTCGTCGCCACCGCCAAGGCCACTCTGCTGCGCACCGCCGTGCCGGTGCAGGCGGAGCAGAAGAAGGCGGCCTGACCGGCCTTTTCCGGTGGCCGTGTGAATTCACACGGCCACCGGGTGCCGCCTGCCGCTATTCGGCGCGCCCGAAGATGTCCTCCACGGCCTTGTTGAACTCCGCGGCCGTAGCCGTATTCCAGCGGGAACGGGCTTCCTCGATGCGGGCGCAGGATGCCTTCGTGCGCGCCAACTCGTCGCTCGAAATCCCCGACCACTGGCTGGTCTGCTGCCTGGCGCACCAGGCGGAGCCCTCCTGCACTAGAACGATGGCCTGAGCCTGCCTCTCCACGGACTGCAGATGCGCCTGCGTCGCGTGGCTCTCGGAAATCCAGCGCCAGGGCGCGAGGACCGCAATGCCGCAGAGTACCGCGGCGCCCATCATCAGCTTGCCCCGCCGGGTCACCGGCACGGGAATCCGGATCGACCGGGGAAGCTCGATGGCCTTGTGGGTGAAGTCGCTCATGGCTGCAGTCCGCCTGTTGGTGATGGAACCGTCACCCCGGATGTTCTCCGGAGCGCGGCGGAATTCACGGAAATTCCGGACGGGCCGTCAGGCCGGCCGGGGCTCGGGCCCGTCATAGGACACCGCCTCCTGGGGATCGTCCGGGCCGTCCGGAATGAAGGGCTGACCGAAGCGGTCCTCGACGCGGCTGGCGATGGTCTCCAGGTCCCACAGCGCCTGCCGGCGGCGACGCAGCTCCGGCTCGTAGATCGCCCTGAGAGTGGCCACGCGCATGGAGCGTTCCCCCTCGGTCACCGGCCGGGCGGTCAGCTTCTCGATACCATGCCAGAGCAGATGCGCCGACAGGCCGGCGCACAGGAACAGCAGGATGATGGACACGGCCATCGAGACCTCGGCGGAGGGAATGGCCAGCATGGCGGCGATCTCGTCGACCTGGCGGACGGAAGGCTCGGTGCCCATCATGCGATGGACAAGGGGAAGGCCGAACAGGTCGCTCACCAGCACGAACAGGCCAGTGAACAGGAACGGCGTTCCGATTCCAGGCCAGGGATGGATGACCGGCCCGTCCAGATAGTCCTCCACCGCCATCTTCCCGTCGATGACGGAGTGGGCTTCCTTGGTGCCGGAGTGGTCCCGGCGCGGTGCCAGCTTAGCGATGATTCTCATGGTCCTGTGTCCTGTTCTTGTTCCTGTTGACGGCATAGGAGCTGGCAGGCGGGGATCACGCCAGCCGCTTCCTCGATCGCCTCACGCGATCCGGCGGGCGGCCAGCGTGGCGGCGATCTGCTCGACCGGGTTGTCCCAGCGATGGCGGGCGTCGCGGTTCAGCTGCTTGCGCACGAAGCCGTCGAGGTCGACCTGACCCATCTCGCCCTGGAGATCCTGCACCAGGCCGCGGACCTGGTCCTCGAAGCCGGCGGCGTTCAGGATCTTCTCGGCCAGCATGCGCCGCACCGCCTGCTCGGTCCGGTCCTCCAGCGTCTGCTGCAGAACCGGCGTCGGCGGCACGATCTTGCCGACATAGGGCTCCATCTTGGCGTCCAGCCATTCCAGGAACTGCGGCGAGGTCATCGCATTTAGCTCGACACGCTGGGTCTGCAGCCAGTTCCGCCAGTGGTTGGACAGATAGTCCGCCACCGGCAGCCTGCGCTTCACATCGTCGCGGAAGGTCTCGACCTGCAGGCCCATCTCCAGCGCTTCCTCGGGATCGAGGCCGAGGTTGATGATATGGACCTTGCGGCGCTCGCGGGCCGTGGTGGCGCCCTGCAGGGCCTGGTAGATCATCGTGCCCGCGGCGTCGCTGTCGTGGATGCAGAAGAAGAAGATCTCCTCCTGGGTTCCGCCGATCAGGTCGATCACGTCGCGGGCGGCGCGGCTGGCGAAGCCCTTGGACGTCAGCAGGGCGCAGTCGTTTCGTTCCGGCCAGGCGACGTCCTTCAGGATGCTGAAGAAGCCCTCCTTCTCGCTGTAGAGCACCTTGTTGAAGGTCCAGTCCGGCCGGCTGTACTTCTCCACGTTCAGGGTGCCCAGCGGGATCTCCTCCCCGGTGTGGGGGTGGTAGAGCACGCCACGGGCATCCCTGTAGAGGCCGGGCAGGTCCCTTTCCGTCGCCGCCTCGTAGTCGGTGATGACCTGGGCGAAGTAGTCGTAACCCGGCTCCTTGCCATGCGTCTCCAGCAGCGCCGGCCGCACCGCGTAGAAGAGCTGGCGCAGCGAATAGCGGTACTGGCCGCCGCCGCTGGCCTTCTCGATGGCCTCGTCCAGCACGCCCAGGATCACGTCCTTCTGGCTGTGCTGCTTGGCGCCGGACGGTGCGAACTTCTTGGCGCTGCGCGCCGCCTTGCCCAGCGCGATCGACAGCGGATCGTAGTAGCGCTTCAGGTCCGGCTCCTTGCCGTCCGTCGTGATCGGCATGTAGGGGGTGGACACGTTGATGAACATCGCGAGCGGCCGGCGGCCGACCGTGAAGAGGTGGCGCAGGCCGCAGCCGATGATCGCGAGGTCGGTCTTCTTCTGACGGTGCAGGCTCATCTCGCCGGTGATGGGCGTCCGGTTGACCAGGACCTGCACCTCGTCGTCCTTGCCATCCTCCAGCGGCTTGGCGAAGACCTCGATGCAGTAGGGCAGGTAGGCGAGCGTGCCGGCGCTGCCGACCTCGATCAGGCCACGCTCGCAGGCATAGCCGTAGCCGGGCAGCGCATCGCGGCCGATCTGGCCCAGCATCTTGGGCGTCGGGTAGGCCACGTTCGCGCGCAGCCGGACCAGCAGGTCGTTCGTGGCCTCGCGGGACAGGGCCGACGCCACCTGGTCGGCATAGGCCTCGATGCCGTTGTCGGCCGGCACGTCGCGGAAGTTCCGCAGCAGAAGACGGACCGTCATGCCGCCACCGGCCTGGCACAGCTCGTAGAAGCTGTCCGAGCTGTACCACCAGGCCGAGGTCTTGCCCTTGTAGCTCTTGCCGAAGTTGGCGAAGAACGATGCCGTGCGGGCCCAGAGCAGCACGTCGTCGTGATTGTTCGTCGGGACGCTCTGGCCCAGCAGGATCTCCACCCGGGTGCCGTGGGTCCGGTTCGGTGCCGGTTGCGA
>Ga0196963_10001080_pt1 | contig 19918 bp, 16 predicted proteins | sample S1_5metaG_FD_148600 | JGI IMG/M metagenome (GOLD analysis project Ga0196963, IMG submission 148600) | Soil microbial communities from Anza Borrego desert, Southern California, United States - S1_5 | ecosystem: Environmental > Terrestrial > Soil > Desert | place: USA: California | collected... | reverse complement strand
AGGTGGTCTGCAGGAAGCGCAGCAACTGCTCCTCCTTCATCGCGAGCACCTGGTATTCGCGGGCGTTGTCCTGCTGCTTGTCGGACCGCTCGCCGGCGACCAGGAAGTCGACGCCCGGGCTGAGCTCCTCGCGGACCAGGCCGCCGGTGCGGACGATGAAGTCCTCGAGGTCGGCCTTGTTGTAGTTGAGGAACTCGCCGGCGAGCACGAAGACCTTGGGCGTCGCGCTGTCGAACACCGGGTTGCCGACCTTGTCGCCCTTGGCGATCGGGTAGTGCCGGCCGTCGTACTCGGCGACCACGCGGCAGGTCGCGATGTGGGCATCGACGTCGATGACCTCGACCATGCCCTTCTCCTTGTACTGGCCCTTCTCGTGCTGGAACGTCGCGAAGATCAGGCCGGGGAAGACCTTGTCGGCCTTGCCGATGTCGATGATCACGAAGCCGTGCTCGACGCCGAGCTCGAGCACGCTGCCGTCGGCCTCGACCTCGGTCATCCAGCGCAGCTCGAGCTCGAGCAGGTCGCGGATGCGGTCCTCGAGCTGGCCGATCTTGGTCGCGTTGCGGCTGAAGTCGTCGCGCTTCTGGCGCTGGGCCTGGTCGCGCTTGGTGTTCAGGTCCTCCTGCTGCGAGCCGAGGTTCTCGATGTCGCCGGTGAAGCGCTGCTCGGCCTCCTGGGCCTTGCGCATCACGTTCTGCTGCTCGGTCTGGCGGTCGGCGATCGCCTGCTCGAGCGGCGGGAAGGTCTGGCGTTCGGCGCTCTCGGCCTGCTCGCGGCGCTTGCGCATGCGCTCGAGGTGGCGCGAGATGTGGGCGCGCGCCTCGCGCGCCTCGTGCTCGGGCGAGATGAACTTCTGGTTCTCGGCGAGGGTGATCTCCTCGCCCATGGCGCCGTAGCGCAGGGTGTTGCCGAAGAAGCGCACGTCGTGCTCGGTGAGCTGGACGTCGAGGCGCCAGCGTTCGCGGTCGCGCGCAGCGAGGGTGGCCTCGGTGGCGGCGACGCTCGCCTTGAGGTCGCGGATCTCGCGCTCGATCTTGGTGATCGGCTCCTTGTAGAAGCGGTGCTCGGGATTGCCCTCGAGCGCGGAGCGCAGGTGGTTGCTCTTGACGATGATCAGGCCGGTGAAGGTCACCGTGCCGATGACCAGCGCGATCAGGACGATCATCAGCGCGGGATTGAGGGACTGTCTCGTGGCCACTGCGGTTCTCCGTGCTCTTTCTGGAGCGAGTCGTCTGGAGTCAGTCGCGCGCGAGGTGCGCGAACTGGCTGTGGTCGATGACGGTCACGCCCAGCAGGCGCGCCTGGGCGACCTCGTCCTCGGCGCCCTCGCCGACGATCAGGACCTGGACGCCGCTTTCGACGTCGCCGCCGATGGTGGCGCCGGCGTCCTCGATGAAGTCCTCGACCTTGCCCTTCGACACCGCGGTGAACTTGCCGGCGAGCACGACGATCATGCCGGCGCGCACGGCGAACTCGGGACGGTAGCGCACGAACTCGAGCAGCTGGTCCTCGCTCAGGATGCTGACGCCGAGCTTCGACGCCTGGGTCAGGGCGGCGTCGGCGCGGTCGCCGGCGATCAGGTAGTCGGACGACGTGGTGAGCTGGGGCTCGACCTTGCCGCCGGATTCGCTGATGAAGCGCGCGAGCTCGTCGCGGCTGAAGCGCTCGAAGTCGCCGGCGATGACGAACGTCTTGACCGCGGCAGGGTCGAACACCGGGTTGTGCACGTGGTCGCCCGGGACGAGCGGATCGTTGCCGTCGAACTCCTCCGAGACCCGCGCGGTCGCGGTGCGCGCGTCGACGTCGACGACCTCGACCGCGCCCTTGGCGGTGTTGCGGCCGCCGCGGCGGTTGAAGACCACGAAGCGCGTGCCCTTGCGCAGGTTGTGCTGGTGGCCGCGGTCGATGACGACGAAGCCGTCGGTGGCGCGCGCCGCCAGGATCTGGCCGTCGCTCTTGAGGTCGCGGTTGTTGAGCTCGCGCTGCTGGGTCAGCTGCGACACGCGGTCGGACAGCTCCTTGATGCGCGTCTCGAGGTCGGCGTTCTGGCGGCGGGTGTCGCGGCGGATGCCCTCGATCTCGGTCGCGGTCTTCTCGATGCCGTCGCGCGCCTTGCTGCGGCGATCGTCGTAGTCGCGCTCGGCGACCAGGGCGGCCTCCTCCTGCTGGCCGACCTCGAGGCGACGGCGCTTGGCGTCCTCGAGCAGGGTGGCGAAGGTCTTGCCCTCCTTGTCGTAGGCCTCGGCGGTCGCCTTCATCGCCAGCTCGTGCTCGCCGAGCAGGCGCTTGATGTCCTCGTCGGCGGTCTCGCGGTCCGCCTTGATCTCGGCGAGCTTGTCGTCGCGCACCTTGATCGCCGTATCGGCGAGCGGGACCTGGGCCTCGAGCGCGTTCTTCTGGTTGCCCAGGGCGGTCTTCTCGTTCTTCAGCCGGTGATAGCGCTCGGCCATCGCGGCCTCCTCCGCGTGCTTGTAGAGGAACAAGCCGAAGGTGAGGGCGGTGGCGAAGGCGAACACGATCAGGAGGCCCGTCAGCCATCCCGGTGTGCGATACGTCTGGTCCATGACGAAGACCCCTGGGGTGCCGCGGTGGCAGCAGGGCGACCGTAGGAGTGGGCCGCGCCCCCTCAATTCGACCACGAATCGCGCCAGCTATCGTGTGTCATAGGGGATAGCAGCGGTCAGACGCGCGCGTCACCACCCCCGGGTCGCGCTTATCGACCGCGCTCGGCTGCCGACGTCGCGCGCCGCAAACCGCCGATCGCGTGAAATTTGAGCGGCACTGCGCTCAACCGGCGCAGCCGCGAACCGGCTCGCGTGCCGGGGCATTTCGCACTAACGCGCGTCGCGACCTGTGGCTTACGCGCACCGTGCCCAGCGGCGCAGCAGTTCGGAGCGGGGTTTGCCAAGAGGGGATCGGCACGCGTCCCCACCCCGACCGAAAGGCATCCCGATGAGGCGTCTCTCTTCCCTGTGCACGGCCCTGCTGCTGATCGCGGGGGCGAGCGGCCTCCACGCGGACGACGAGGCCACGCCGAAGACCCCGGTGGTCGCCGCCGAGCCGGCGCCGCCGGCGGCCGAACCGAGCGAGGCCGATCTCGAGCTCGCCCAGGTGACGTCCGCGGCGATGGCCAAGGATCCGCAGGCCGAGGCCAAGATCGCCGCGGCCACCAGCTGGTTCGGGACCTACGCGAAGAAGAAGGACAAGGACGGCAACGACGTGCCGGGGTCGCTCGAGACCGGCATCAGCGCCGGCGACAACGCCTGGATGCTGGTCGCCTGCGCCCTGGTCCTGCTCATGACCGCGCCGGGCCTGGCGCTGTTCTACGGCGGCCTCGTGCGCCAGAAGAACGTGCTCGGGACGATGATGCAGAGCTTCATCCTGATGGGCATCGTCACCGTGATCTGGACGGTGTTCGGCTTCTCGATGGCCTTCTCGTCGGGCAACCCGTTCTTCGGCGACTTCAGCACCTACGCCTTCCTCAAGGGCGTGGTCTGGGACGACGTCCTCGCCACCGACGCCAACCGCTATCCGATCAGCTACGACTACGCGCCGACCATCAGTTTCGGCGTCTTCGCGATGTTCCAGCTGATGTTCGCCATCATCACCCCGGCGCTCATCACCGGCGCCTTCGCCGAGCGCATGAAGTTCTCGGCGATGGTGGTCTTCAGCGTGCTGTGGATGGTGGTCGTCTACCTGCCGATGGCGCACATGGTCTGGGGCGTCGACGGCTTCTTCAACTGGTGGAACGCGGCTGCGACGATCCCGGCGTTCGACTTCGCCGGCGGCACGGTCGTCCACATCTCGTCGGGCGTGGCGGCGCTGATGTGCGCGCTGTTCCTCGGCAAGCGTCGCGGCTACCCGAACCGGCCGATGCCGCCGCACAACCTGGTGCTGAGCTTCATCGGCGCGGCGCTGCTGTGGTTCGGCTGGTTCGGCTTCAACGGCGGCTCGGCGCTGGGCGCCGGCGGGCTCGCGGTGCTGGCCTTCGCCAACACCCAGATCGCGGCCGCCGCCGCGGCCGTCGCTTGGGTCGTCGCCGAGTGGCTGCTGCGCGGCAAGCCGACCCTGCTCGGCGGCATCTCGGGCTGCGTCGCCGGCCTGGTCGCGATCACCCCGGCGTGCGGCTTCGTCACCCCGGGCAGCGCCCTGGCGATCGGCGCGATCGCCGGCTTCATCTGCTTCGGCTCGGTCACCTACCTCAAGCGCATGCTGGGCTACGACGACGCGCTCGACGCGTTCGGCATCCACGGCGTCGGCGGCATCTGGGGCGCGATCGCCACCGGGCTGTTCCTCAACGTCGACGTCAACGCGGCCGTGCCGGCGCTGACGATGTTCTCCGGCGGCAGCCTCTACTACGGCAAGATCGTGGCCGGCGAGGTCAACGTGGTGATGAATCAGATCATGGCCGTGCTCTTCACCGTCGTGCTGAGCGGCGTCGGATCGGCGGTCATCCTGCTCGTCGTGAAGCTGGTGCTCGGACTGCGGACGACCGCGGACGACGAGGAGCGCGGCATCGACCTCACGCAGCACGGCGAGGAAGCCTACAACCCCGCCGCCTGACCATGCGCCGGGGCGGCGTCGCTCGACTGCCGCCCCGGCCGATCTAACGTCCCCACCCCCCACCAATCTCCCACGCCAAGGACCACACCATGAAGATGATCGAGGCCATCATCCAGCCGTCGAAGCTCGAAGCGGTCAAGGAAGCGCTCAACGAGGTCGAGGTCGTCCGTCTGACCATCAGCGACGTCCAGGGCTTCGGCCGCCAGAAGGGCCACACCGAGATCTACCGCGGCCACGAATACACCGTCAACCTGCTGCGGAAGGTGAAGCTGCAGATCGCGGTCAACGACGAGTTCGTCGAGCCCACGGTGAAGGCGATCATCAAGGCCGGGCGCTCGGGCGAGGAGGGCAAGGTCGGCGACGGCAAGATCTTCATCATGCCGCTCGACGACTGCATCCGCATCCGCACCGGCGAGCGCGGCCCAGAAGCCATCTGACGACTTTTCGACGTCGCGTCATACGCGCTGCGCGCGCGTCCGTCGCTCGCTCGGCGCGCTTGCGCCAGCGACCTCTGCACTAGCCTCGTCGCCCTCCCGACCTCGACCCACCTTTCCTTCCAACCGATCCCACGATTCCGGAGACCCAATGAGCGCCGATGTCGCCAAAGCCCTGCAACTCGCCAAAGACCATGGCGCGAAATACGTCGACATCATGTTCGGCGACATGTTCGGGACGTTGCAGCACTTCACGATCACCGCGCGCCGGCTCGAGGCGTCGCTGTTCGAGGAGGGCCTGCCCTTCGACGGCTCGTCGATCCGCGGCTGGCAGGGCATCGAGAAGTCGGACATGAACATCAAGCCGGATCCGGCGACGGCGTTCATCGACCCGTTCCGCGAGCAGCCGACGATCGCGTTCTTCGGCGACATCTACGATCCGCGCACCGGCCAGCGCTACGCGCGCGACCCGCGCTCGATCGCGCACAAGGCGCTGGCGTACCTCAACTCGACCGGCATCGGTGACATGGCCTACTTCGGCCCCGAGCCCGAGTTCTTCATCTTCGACTCCATCCGCTACAGCTCGACGCCGCAGGAAGCGTTCTACTACATCGACTCGGCCGAAGCGCCGTGGGCGATGGGCCGCGACGACGGCATCAACCTCGGCCACAAGATCCGCCATAAGGGCGGCTACTTCCCGGCGACGCCGGCCGACACGCTGATGGACATCCGCAGCGAGATCACCACCAACATGCAGACCATGGGCATGGAAGTGGACCTCCACCACCACGAGGTGGCGAGCCCCGGGCAGTGCGAGATCGGCATCAAGTTCGGCTCGGCGGTCACCGCCGGCGACCTCGTCCACCAGTACAAGTACGCGGTCAAGAACACCGCCTTCCAGCACGGCAAGACGGCGACGTTCATGCCCAAGCCGATGTTCTTCGACAACGGCAGCGGCATGCACAACCACATGTCGATCTGGAAGGGCGGCAAGAACACCTTCGCCGGCAACGTCTACTCGAAGCTGTCGCAGAACGCGATGTGGGCGATCGGCGGAATCCTCAAGCACGGCAAGTCGATCCAGGCCTTCACCAACCCGTCGGCGAACAGCTACCGCCGCCTGGTCCCCGGCTACGAAGCGCCCGTCAACCTCGCCTACAGCGCGAACAACCGCTCGGCCTCGATCCGCATCCCGTTCGTCAACGGCGACAAGGCGCGGCGCTTCGAGTTCCGCTGCCCCGACGCCTCGGGCAGCCCGTACCTGGTCACCGCCGCGATCCTCATGGCCGCCATCGACGGCATCAAGAACCAGATCGATCCCGGCAAGCCGATGGACAAGAACATCTACGACCTGCCGCCGGAGGAGCTGGCCCAGATCCCGGGCACCTGCAAGAACCTCGAGGAAGCGCTCGAGACCATGGAGCAGGACAAGGCCTGGCTCACCGCCGGCGACGTCTTCACCGACGACATGATCGACGCGTACGTCGCCTTCAAGCGCGAGAACGAGGTCGAGCCGCTGAAGCTGCGGCCGAACCCGTACGAGTTCTACCTCTACTACGACGCCTGACCGTCTCGCCATCGAGAGACCCGCAGAAACCCCGGCGCTCCGCCGGGGTTTCTGCGTTCACGGCGGCCGTGGCGCGGCGTCTCGGCGGCGCCTGTCGGCGATCGCGCTCCCGCGCCGCCGCGGTCAGGCCTTCGCCGCGGGCGGGAGCGGATGCCACGCGCTGCGCAGGTGACGGATCTCGCCGCGCACGATGCGCGCGTCTCCTCCCGTCGACCACACCGCCAGCGGCTCATCGCATCCATCGGCGAGGAAGCAGAACGACGCGCTGTGCCGCCCGCCGTCGGCGAACCATTCGATCGAGGTGCGGTCGATGAGCAGGCGCAGCCGGAGGCGACCGTCCTCGGTCGGGACCCGCGCCGTGCGTTCGAGCAACGTCAGCGTCCCTTCGGCGACCTGGTAGCGCAGCTCGCGGCCATGGATGCGCAGGTGCAGCGCGGTCGCCGACCCGACATCGATCTCGATCTCGAGGTCGTACAGACCATCGCCGGGCTCGGGGTACAGCGGTCGGCCGGACAGGGTCGCGCCGTCCAACGCGGTGCGCCGCGCGACGAGGCTCCCGATCTCGCGGACCGGCCAGCGGTAGAGGCGCGGCCCCTCCGGGGTCGAGCGCAGCGTCAGATCCACCGGGAACGACAGCTGCTGGTTGAAGGGCATCCACGGATAGGTGCCGCCACGCATCCACGAGATCTGCGTGCGGCGCCCGTCCGGGGCGTCGCTCCAGGTCTGCGCCGCGTAACCGTTCGGCCCGAGCTCGCAGACCAGGCGCTCGCTGCGCGGCGTGAAGCGGTCCCCGTCGAAGTCGCCGAGCACGTAGACGCCGTCGGCGACCCACAGGACCCACTGCTCGCGCGACGCATCGCCATCGATGCGCAGCGGGAAGAAGTCCGGGCACTCGCTGGTGCCGGGGACGGTGATGGTCTGGATCCGCGTCCACGCCTTGAGGTCCGGCGACGCGAACAGCGCGTACGCGCTGCCGGCCAGGTAGAGCGCCATGACCCAGCGGCCGGTCGGCTCGTGCCAGATCACCTTCGGATCGCGGTTGCCGGGTTCGATGCATGGGATCACCGGGTTGCCCGCGTGCTTCGTCCACGTCGCGCCGCCATCGGTGCTGGCAGCGAGGCACTGCGTGGCCGAGGCGGGCGCATCCGGCCTGACCGCGGTGTACATCGCGACCAGCGGCGGCGTCGCGCCGATGCGCAAGCCGGAGGTGTCGCGGCGATCGACCACGGCCGAGCCCGACCACATCGTCCCGAGGTCGTCCGGCCTCAGCGCGTGCTCGAGCTGGGTCCAATGCACGAGGTCCGGGCTCACCGCGTGGCCCCAGGTCATCGGTCCCCAGCGCAGCCCATCGGCGTGATGCTGGAAGAACAGGTGCCAGACACCGTCGCAATGGACGAGGCCGTTGGGGTCGTTGAGCCAGTTGCGCTTCGCCGTGAAGTGGAAGCGCGGGCGCAGCAGTTCGTCGTAGGCGGTGTCGGTCATGGTGTCCTTGGAGCCGGGGCGGCCGTCGAGGTGGTCGCCGCGACCTGGCCGGTCGTCGCGGTCGCGGGCGCGAAGGCGCACGCCTGCTCCGCAGCCTGCCGATCGGCGTCCTGCCGCGCCATGGACGCGGAAGGATCGGCCATTCACTGCCGTGACGCCGCGCACCCGCGGCTGGTCACCGGCGCGCCAGCGACCCGAAGGCGCTCGGGGCGGCGCCGAGCCGGGCCTTGAAGAAACGCGAGAACCAGAAGGGGCTGGAGAACCGCAGCCCCTCCGCGACCGACGTGACCGACTCGCCGGCCAGGAGCCGCTGCGACGCGTGGCGCGCGAGCGCGCGTCGCAGGTATTCGCGTGGCGTCAGCCCGACGTCCCTGCGGAAGGCGCGCGTGAAACCCTCGCGCCCGAGGCCGATCTCGCGCGCCATCTCGGCGACACCGAGATCGGCGCGCGGCTGCTGGTCGATCGCCGCCAGCAGCTTGCCGTAACGCTGCCGCGTCCGCAGGCGCCGCGACAGCGCGTCGAGCGGCTCGTCGATGAACGAGGACAACGCCGCCAGCAGCAGTCCGCGCAGGCGCGCGAGCGCTGCGGCGTCGGCGTCGCGGCGGGCGAGCGCATCCAGTTCACGGGACATCGTCGCGTCGCGCGTCTGACGCATCCGCGCGACGCCGGCGAACGCATCGACCCCAGGCGCCCATTCGAGGCGGAAATGCCAGGCGATCATCCTGAAGCCGACCGGAAACCGGAAGTGCAGGCGCGCGTCCGACGGCAGCCAGGTGATGGTGCCGGGTTCGAGCGCGAGCGCCTGGCGCGGCTCGGCGAGCGAGACGGTCGCCGGGATGCGCTGCTCGTGCGGCGGCACGACGAACAGCCGGTTCCACGGCATCGCGTTGGCGCCGTCGATGCCCGGCGCCTCCTGCTGCACGGTGACCAGGTACGGCGCCATCAGCGTCAGTCCCTCGCCGAGCATCTCGAAGCCGTCGTGCCGGGCGTGGCCCATCCCGCCACGGCGCCCGCCTCGCGCCTGGTCACTGCTGTCCATGCCCGAGCCTAACCGATGGTCGCGCGCGCGTGCAAGCGTTGCATGAGGACGTCCCGCGACGCCGCGCAGACGCGACGTAGCCGTCGGGCGTGACGGGCGCCCGGTAGCGCGCGACCAGCGCGCGACCAGCGCGCACAGGCCATCGCGTCACAGCCGTGCATGTCGTCGCACATTCGCCTGCATGGCACGTCCGGCACGCTGCGCCGCATCTGGACGACCCCAGGGGATCGTGATCCGGAGATGCTGCGCTCGCTGCGCCTCGACATCGGGTGGGATGGCGCCGATCGCCGAGCGCCTTGCGGGGCTCGCATGAAGTGCCGGTCCGCCGCCCCGCTAGGACGCCCAGGCGTGGACTGCTCGATCGCGCACCGCGGAGAACCTGCCGGCCGCGCCGGCGGGCGATTCGTTTTCACACGCCGCGCGGAGGCGCATGATCCGCCGCCACGGAGCGATGATGAGCGACGCGATCCCGCACGACGGCAGACCCAGCGACGACGCGCGGCAGTGGGCGATGTTCTGCCACCTGTCGTCGCTGATCGGCTCGCTCGTCCTGGCGCCGGGCTTCGGCAGCATCATCGGCCCGCTGGTCGTGTGGCTGATCAAGAAGTCGACGCCGTTCGTCGACGACCAGGGCTGCGAGGCGCTCAACTTCAACATCTCGATGCTGCTGTGGGGCATCGTCGCCGGCCTGCTGTGCTTCGTGCTGATCGGCTTCGTGCTGCTGCCGGTGCTCGCCCTGGTCTGGCTGATCTGCACGATCATCGCCGCGATCCGCGCGCGCGACGGCATCGCCTACCGGTATCCGCTGACCATCCGCTTCGTGCATCCCGTAGCGATCGGCTGAGCGATCAGGCCGCGGGCCGCGAAAGCAGCGCGACGGCCAGCCCGGCGCCGATCAGCAGGAACGCGACCAGGTCCTGCCAGCGCGGCACCTCGCGCAGGACGATGAGCGAGAACGCGAGGAACACCGCGACGCTGATCCCCTCCTGGAGGATCTTGAGCTGCGGCGCGCTGAACTGGCCGCCATGGGCGACGTGGCCCCAGCGGTTGGCCGGAACCGCAAGGCAGTATTCGGGCAGCGCGATCAGCCAGGAGACCAGGATCACCGCCCACAGCGACGCGGACCGGACGGTCAGGTGGCCGTACCAGGCCAGGGTCATGAAGCAGTTGGAGGCGAGCAGCAGCAGGACGGTGCGCATGCGGCGATGCTGACGCGCGCCGGCGCCGCCGCATCCATCGCTCAGCGGGCGGTGGCGACGCCGGATCCGGCGGACGCGCCCCTCAGGTGGCCTTCGCCGCCGCGCCGGGCTGGCCGCACTGGCGCGCGATCGCCGCCGCGGCGGCGCCGGCGCCGAAGCCGTTGTCGATGTTGACCACGGTCACGCCGGCGGCGCAGCTGGCGAGCATGCTGTTCAGCGCGGCGTGGCCGCCGGCGGCGACGCCGTAGCCGACCGAGGTCGGGCAGGCGATCACCGGGCAGTCGACCAGGCCGCCCACCACCGACGGCAGCGCCCCGTCCATGCCGGCGACGACGATCAGCGCGCGGCAGCGACGCAGCTCGTCGAGCCGCGCGAGGATGCGATGCAGGCCGGCGACGCCGCAATCGGCGGCGCGCACCACGGCGACCCCGCGCATGCCGAGCGTCACGACCGCCTCCTCGGCGACCGCCTCGTCCGCGGTGCCGGCGCTGACGACGCCGACCGGACCGAGCGTCGCGGCCGGTTCGCCGACGGCGAAGCAGCCGCTACGCCGATGGGACCGGCCGCCCGGCAGCGCCGCGGCCAGCGCGGCGAGCGCCTCGTCGGCGGCGCGCGTGACCAGCACCTGGCCGTGCGCGCGGTGCAGGCGGGTCGCGGCGGCGACGACCTCCTCGACGGTCTTGCCCAGGCCGAAGACGACCTCGGGGTAGCCGCAGCGCTGGGCGCGGTCGAAGTCGAGGTTCAGCGGCAGCGGATCGGTCATGCGCGCACCGGGAGGACCGCGTCGGCGCGTTCGCCGGCGCTGAGCAGGCCGTTGTAGCCGCCGCTGACCAGGCCGGCGAGATCGAGCGCGACGTTCGCGTAGCCGATGCGCCGGAGCGCCGGCAGCAGCTCGGCGCGCGCGGCGAGCACGCGCTCGAGATCCGCGTCGGGCACCTCGATGCGGCACAGCCAGCCGCGCGCGCCGCCGTCGGCCTTGGCGCCGACGCGGTGGTGGCGGGCGCGGCAGTGGCTCAGGCCGAGGTAGCGCAGGCAGGCCTCGGCGGCCTCGACCATGCGCACGGCCTCGGGCGTCACCGGCTCGCCGTAGGGGATGCGGCTCGACAGGCAGGGCTCGGCCGGCCGGTCCCACGTCGGCAGCCCGCGCGCGCGCGAACGGGCGCGGACCTCGTCCTTGGTCATGCCGGCGTCGGCGAGCGGCCAGCGCGCGCCGGCGGCGGCGGCGGCCTGCAGCCCCGGACGCACGTCGGCGAAGTCGTCCGCGATCGCGCCGATCAGCAGCGCCGCGCCGGCGCGGCCGTCGGCGGTGGCCAGGGCGAGGCCCGACATCGCCTTCATCAGCGCCGATTTGCAGTGGAAGCAGCGCTGGCCGTCGTTGGCGCGGTAGGCCTCGACCTCGAACTCGTCGGTGGCGACGACGCGGTGGGCGATGCCGCGCGCCGCGCAGAAGGCGCGCGCCTCGTCCAGGCTCGACCGCGCCAGGCTCGGGCTGTCGGCGGTCACCGCCTCGATGCGCGCGCCGAGGACGGCGTGGCCGACGTCGAGCAGGTAGGTCGAATCGACGCCCGCCGAGAACGCGACCAGCGCGCGGCCGAGGCCGGCGAGATCGCGCTTCAGCGCTTCCTCCTTGGCGAGCGCGGCGTCCATGCGGCTGAGGCTACCCCAGCGCCACCGACCGCCAAGGCGCGGACGGCGACGGTGGACATGGCGAGCGCCACGCTACGCGGCGCGGGCGATGGCCATCGCCGCCAGCGCGGCGTAGGGCAGGACGATGCCGCCGACGACCAGCGCGCGCGAGGCGATCGCCACGCTCGACGCGGCCTCGGGCCGGCTCGCCAGGCGTCCGGCCAGCCAGGCCAGCCCGGCGCCGACCGCGAGCGACCCGACGCCCTGGGCCGCGACCCATTCCAGCCCGCGGCCCTCGGCGACGCGCAGCAGCGCCGCCGCGGCGGCGATCGTCCACGCCAGCAGCAGCACCGCGCCGGTGAACCACCATGCGCGCTTGCGGTGGTCGTAGCCCCAGCGCACCGCGGCGCCGACGCAGACGCCCGCGGCCGGCCAGGCGATCCACGGCACGTTCCAGGCGAAACCGATGATCGCCGCGCCGGCGCCGAGCGCCGACAACGACAAGGTGCCGGGCGAGCGCATCGGCCGCGCGACCAGCCACGAGCCGCCGGTCGCGGCGATCAGCACGAGGATCTCCGGCCAGTACTCGGGCCGCGGCTCGGTGGTCTCGACGATCGCCAGCACCACGGCGGCGACGATCAGCGCTGCGCCGAGCCATTGCAGCGGCTCGAGATGCAGGCGCCGCCGCGACACCGGGGCGGCCACCGGCGACGATGCGACCAGCGGGTCGGACGGCGCGGGCTGCGCGGGCGAGGTCGGGACGAATGCAGGATCGGGCGGCGGCAGAGGTTCCATGCGTGGCGCCATTGCGCGGATGGGGAGCGGAATGCCAATGCCCAGCGCCCCGACACTGAACGGGATGCGCGCATTTCCAGCTGGCGCTTGTGAAAATCGTGCGTCCGGAGTACAAGCTCCGCACGCCGCGCATCCAGCGCGGCAGGACACGGTGTCCGACGATGGCCAATCACCTCGAGTTCGCGCGGATCGCGTTGATCTCCGGTCGCCAGGACGTCCCGCAGCTCCCGGGTTGATCGCCCCCTGAGCCGGCTCCACCGGCTCCGCGCATCGACCACAGCGCATCCGCGGCCACGCCGCCGCATCCCATCTCCACCGGCACGCCCCCGAGGGCGCGCCCACGCCGCCGCGACGTCGCGGCCGCACGCATCGGGTCCGTCATGTCGTCCATCACCCCGGTGGCCGCGCGCTTCGCGCAGCCCCTGCCGGCGCGCTCCGCCGCCGCGCTCGACGCCAGCGCCGTCGCCGGCGCGCTGCGCTTCACCCTCGCCAGCGATCTCCGGCTCGACCACGCCTACGGCGCATCGTGGGTCGCGGTCACCGAGCGCGGCGTCGCCACGATCGAAGGCGACGTCGTCCGCGTGGCGCATGCGTTCACGACGATCACCGCGGCCAGGGCGCACGAGCTGTTCGGCGGCGGCCGCGTGGCGCTGACCGTCGCCGGCGCGCAGCAGCCGATCGCCTGCTTCAGCCGCGCGCTGGTGCCCGAGTTCGCGATCCTGGCGCGGATCATCGACGACTGCGCGCACGGCCGCGAGCCGCTGCTGCCGGAGGAGCTCGCCGGCGCGCACTGCGCGCGCTGCGCCGCGCCGCTGCCGGAACGCGGCGCGCTGTGCGCGCTGTGCGTGCCGCGCGGGCGGATCCTGATGCGCCTGGTCGGTCTGCTCGCGCCGTACCGCGCGCGCGCCATCGCGCTGGCGTGCATCACGGCGTTCACCGTCGCCACCCAGCTGATCCCGCCGTACCTGACCAAGCTGGTGCACGACGACGTCACCCGCGGCGGCGGCGCGCGCGTGCCGTGGCTGATCCTGGGCATGGCCGGCTGCGCGGCGTCGTACCTGTGCGCGCGGTTGGTGGCGATACGGCTGACGACCTACCTCAGCGGACGCCTCGTCGCCGATCTGCGCTCGCGCCTGCACGCGACCATGCAGCGCCTGCGCCTGAGCTGGTTCGGCAAGCGCGACGCGGGCGAGGTGGTGCAGCGGGTGATGAACGACACCGCCGAGCTGCAGCAGTTCCTGGTCGACGGACTCCCGTACATCCTGGTCAATGGCCTGTCGTTCATCGCCATCGCCGCGATCCTGATCGCGATCGATCCGCTGCTCGCGGCGCTGGTCTTCCTGCCGGTGCCGCTGCTGGTCGGCGGCGGCGCGTGGTTCTGGCGCAAGCTGGTGCCGCTCTACCACGCGATCGGCTCGCGCTCGGGCGCGGTGCACGCGACGCTCGACGAATCGGTGCACGGCATCCGCGCGGTCAAGGCGTTCGCCCAGGAGCCGCGCCGCGCCCGCGCCTTCGACCAGGCCAACGACCGCCTGTTCGGCGTGCGCCTGTCGCTCGAGCGCACCTTCGGCGGCTTCAACGAGGGCATGTTCTTCGTCATGTCGCTGGGCGTCGCCGGGGTCTGGTGGGTCGGCTCGACGCGCGCCGCGGCGGGCGGGAGCGCATTCGGCTTCGGCGACCTCTTGGCCTTCGTCGGCTACATCTGGATGTTCTACGGTCCGCTGCAGTGGTTCACCGCGGTGTTCTCCTGGCTGACCAACGCCTTCGCCGCCGCCGAGCGCATCTTCGCGGTGTTCGACCAGCCGATCGAAGCGGATCATCCGCAGGCGGTGCGCCTGCCGGCGATCCGCGGCGACGTCGCCTTCGCCGACGTGCGCTTCAGCTACGAGCGCGGCAAGGAGGTGCTCAAGGGCGTCGACGTGTCGATCGCCGCCGGCGAGTTCGTCGGCCTGGTCGGCCGGTCGGGCAGCGGCAAGAGCACGATCATCGGCCTGCTGTCGCGCTTCTACGGCGTCGACTCGGGCGCGATCAGCGTCGACGGCGTCGCCATCGAGCGCCTGCCGCTCGACCTGCTGCGCCGCTCGATCGGCGTGGTCATGCAGGAGCCGTTCCTGTTCAACGACACGGTCGCCGAGAACATCCGCTTCGGCCGGCCGGACGCGTCGTTCGCCGAGGTCGTGCGCGCCGCCAAGGCCGCCTGCGTGCACGACGCGATCCTCGATAAGGAGGAGGGCTACGACACGGTCATCGGCGACTCCGGCGCGCGCCTGTCCGGCGGCGAGCGCCAGCGCATCGCCATCGCGCGCGCCATCCTGCACGACCCGCGCATCCTGATCCTCGACGAGGCGACGTCGGCGGTCGACAACGAGACCGAACGCGCGATCCAGGAGGCGATCGGCAACCTGGTGCGCGGGCGCACGACCATCGCCATCGCCCATCGGCTTTCGACCCTGCGCGACGCCGACCGCATCGTCGTCATCGACGACGGCCGCGTCGTCGAGGAGGGCACGCACGCCGCGCTGATCGCGCGCGACGGGCACTTCGCGAGCCTCCTGCGCCTGCAGGAGGAGAACAACCGCACCCACGACCAGGCCGCCTGAATCCGACGCGACGAACCACGACCCGAGGGAGCACCCATGGACCAGCTCTTCACCACCGAATCCTTCCTGCGCCTCGAGACCGGCGCCGACGGCCTGCGCGTGGTCTTCGCGCGCGACGACGGCGAGGACGGCGAGCACGCGGTCGCCGTGCGGCCGGTGTGGGCGCGGCCGATCAGCGGCGAAGGCCGCGAGGTCTCGCTGATCGACGAGCGGCGGCGCGACGTCCTGCTGATCGACGACGTCGACGCGCTCGACCGCCCGTCGCGCGCGGCGCTCGAGGACGCGCTGGCCGCGCGTTACCTGGTGCCGACCGTGCGGCGGATCCTGGCGACGCAGGCGCACCTCGGCGTGCGCTTCTGGACGGTCGAGACCGATCGCGGCGTCCATCGCTTCGCCATGCGCGAGCCGACGCGCAACGTCACCTGGCTGGACGAGCGGCGCGCGGTGCTGCGCGACGTGCTCGGCAACCGCTACCGAATCGCCGACTTCGCCGCGCTCGACGAGGCGTCGCGCGCCGCGGCGGCAAAGGTCCTGTAGCGCGTGCCGGAGATGCAAAAGTAGCAGCGCACACGGTTACTGCCGTTGGCACTACGGTCGCTTCGCCATCGCTGGTTGACCGTCCCCCGGCCCCGGTTACGGATGCGCGCGTTGTCGCCGCTCGGAGCTGTGCCATGGACCGCCGCGCCCTCCCCCTGCCGCTGACCCACCCCGGTCGCCCGGGCGCCACTGTCCTGTGCTTCGGTCCGGGTCCTGTACCGCGTTGAACGCGCGGTCCGTCCGGCTCCCCATCCGTACCATGCCGCGCCGCGCCAGCGGCACCGTCACGTCCGCTCCGCGGCCGGTCGCCACCACGACCTCACCGGGAAACCGTATCGCCATGCAACCGATGACCGACGAACAGCGATTCCTCTTCGACCTCCAGGGCTTCCTGGTCGTGCGCGGCGCGCTCGACGCGGCGACCGTCGCGCGGATGCGCGCCGACTGCGACGCGCACGGCGTCCGGGACGCCGCCAACGATCCGTCGAAGTCGCGCTTCGGCGGGTTCCTCGAATGGGGCGACGACTGGCGCGCGCTGGTCGACCACGCCGCGGTGCTGCCGATCCTGGCCGGGATCATCGGCGAGAAGTTCCGCCTCGACCACGCCTACGGCATGGCGATGCGCCACGATGGCACGCCCGGCGGCGAAGGCCTTCACCATGAAGGCGGGATGTTCGACCACGGCTGCTTCTACGCGACGCATGGAAACCGCGTCCACAACGGATTGGTGGTGGTGAGCTACGCGCTGTGCGATGTCCCGACCGGCGGCGGCGGGTTCTGCTGCATCCCGGGCACCCACAAGTCGCTCTTCAAGCCGCCCGAGTCGTGGTACGGCGTGCTCGACAACCCCCTGCTGGTCCACGTCCCGATGCGCGCCGGCGACATGCTGGTCTTCACCGAGGCGCTGACGCACGGCACCATGCCGTGGACCTGCACCACCCACGAGCGGCGCTCGATCCTGCTGAAGTACGCGCCCGCCTACATGCAGTGGGCAGGCGGTCCGATCGCGCTCAAAGAACCCGCGCGCTTCACCGCGCGGCAGCGCAACATCCTCGCCGGCCCGAGCGTCGGCGGCCGCGTCCCCGTCATGAAAGTCGCCTGACCGCATGCCCATCATCGCCAACACCGTCCCCGACGCGCTCGCCCCCCTGCTCGATGCCGGCGAGACCGTGCGCTTCGCGGTGGTCGGCGACCTCGACCGCGAACGCCGCTTCGCCCGCGTCGATCTCGCCATCACCGACCGCCGGCTGGTCTGCGCCGAGGGCGGGCGCATCGTCGTCGGCCTCAACCTCGCCTCGATCACGGAGGCCAAGGTCGACGAGCTGTTCGGCAGCGGCCGCATGATCGCGACCACCGCCGACGGCGAGCGGCTGATCGCCTACCACAGCCGCATGGTCGCGCCCGAATTCGCGACGTTCTGCCGGCTGGTCAACGACGTCGTCGGCGGCCGCCCGCCGCTGCTGCCCGACAGCCAGCCGGCGGCGTACTGCGCGCGCTGCGCCGCGCCGCTGCGCGATCGCGAGGCGCCGTGCGGGCTGTGCGTGCCGCGCCTGCAGATCATCCGCCGGCTGATGGGCCTGCTCAGGCCGTACCGCCAGGTGCAGATCTGGCTGACGCTGGTCGTCGCCGCCACCTGCGGCATGCAGCTGGTCGGACCGCTGTTCATGCGCGGCGTCGTCGACCAGGGCATCCTCGGCAAGGATCCGGCGCGGCTGAACATCTGGGTCGCGCTGATGGCGGCGAGCGGCTTCGTGCTGTTCGGGCTGCGCTTCGCGCAGGGACGCCTGATGTCGTGGCTGTCGGGGCGGCTGATCGCCGACATGCGGTCGACGCTGCACGCCAAGATCCAGCGCCTGCGCCTGAGCTACCTCAACAAGCGCGACGGCGGCGAGCTGTCCAGCCGCGTGCTCAGCGACACCGGCCAGCTCCAGCACTTCCTGGTGGAGGGCGTGCCCTTCTTCGCGCTCAACCTGATGATGATGTTCGGCGCGATGGCCATCCTGATCGCGATCGATCCGTGGCTGACGCTGCTGGCGCTGTTCCCGGCGCCGCTGGTGTTCTTCGGCGGCGCCTACTTCTCGCACAAGCTCATGCCGATGCACCACCGCCAGGGCAGCCGCAACGGCGTGCTGCACGCGATCGTCGGCGAATCGCTGCAGGGCATCCGCACGGTCAAGGCGTTCTCGCAGCAGGACCGGCGCGTCGAGATGTTCGACAACGCCAACGAGCGGCACTTCGAGACCGCGCAGCAGATCAACCGCACCTGGGTCGGGTTCTCGGCGTCGATGCCGTGGATCATGGGCCTGGCCGGAGCGGCGATGTGGTACGTCGGCGGCCACCGCATCGTCGGCGGCAGCGAGCTGACGCTCGGCGACATGATCGCGTTCGGCGCGTACATGGGCAGCCTGTACGGGCCGCTGCAGTGGTTCACGGAAGTCTTCAACTGGATGTCGAACGCGCTCTCCGCCGCCGAGCGCATCTTCTCGGTGCTCGACGAGCCGACCGAGGAGGCGCAGGCCTCGCCCGCATCGACCGCGGCGACCGCGGCGGTCGACGCCAGCGCGCGCTTCCGCGGCGAGATCGAGTTCAAGGACGTGCGCTTCAGCTACGAGCGCGGCAAGGAGGTGCTCAAGGGCATCTCGTTCCACCTGCCCGCGGGGCAGATGGTCGGCCTGGTCGGCAAGTCGGGCAGCGGCAAGAGCACGATCATCAACCTGATCTCGCGCTTCTACGATCCCGACGCCGGGCAGATCCTGATCGACGGCGCGCCGGTCGAGGGCCACGACGTCTCGCGCGTGCGCCGCTCGATCGGCGTGGTGATGCAGGACCCGTTCCTCTTCAACGCGTCGATCCTCGACAACATCCGCTTCGGCCGGCCGGACGCGACGTTCGAGGACGTGATGCGCGCGACGCGCGCCGCCAACGCGCACGAGTTCATCCTCGATAAGGAGGACGGCTACGACACGCTGATCGGCGAGGGCGGCGCGCAGCTGTCGGGCGGCGAACGCCAGCGCGTGTCGATCGCGCGCGCGATCCTCGACGACCCGCCGGTGCTGATCCTCGACGAGGCGACCTCGGCGGTCGACAGCGAGACCGAGCGCGCGATCCAGGAGGCGATCGCCGTGCTGATCCGCGGCCGCACGACCATCGCCATCGCCCACCGCCTGGCGACGCTGCGCAACGCGCACCGGCTGCTGGTCATGGACGACGGCAAGCTGGTCGAGGAGGGCACGCACGAGGAGCTGCTCGGCAAGGCGGACGGCGTCTTCGCCAAGCTCGTGCGCCTGCAGAACGAGAACAACCGGCTGCGCGTGGAGACCTACCTGTGACGATCGCCGGCGTGAGCGAACAGACCCCTGCGTCGACGACGGTGCCGGCGCCGGCCTCGACCGACGCCTCCGAACGGCCGGCGCGCCTCGCGCCGGCGGACGTGCGGCTGCGCTGGACCGAGACCGGCGCGCGCCTGATCCGCGACGGCGCCGAGATCGCCGTGCGCCTGGTGTGGGCGCGGCCGCTGACCGCGCGCGGCGGCGAGCTGGCGATCGTCGACGAGAAGAAGCGCGAGCACGCGCTGCTGCCGGGCATCGACGCGCTCGCGCCGGACAGCCGCGCGGTCGCCGAGCGCGCGCTGGGCGAACGCTACCTGATCGCGCGCATCGTCCGCGTGCACGAGACCTCCGTGCACCTCGGCACGCGCTACTGGACGGTCGACACCGACCGCGGTCCGCGGCGCTTCGCCATGCGCGAGCCGCGCAAGAACGTCCACTGGCTGGTCCCGCGCCAGCGCTGCCTGATCCGCGACACCATGGGCAACCGCTACGAGATCGAAGCGCTGGCCGCGCTCGACGCGCGCTCGCAGGCCGAGGTCAATCGGGTGCTGTAAATCATGGTCGCGACTGATCTTGACGCGCCGGTCAACGAAAACAGGTAGGCATCGGTATCCACGGTCAGTCCTATGCTGACCACCGGTTCCATGAGCGACGAGGCGGTCGACCCGACCATCCGCGCCATAGTCCGAGGCGGGCCGAAACCTAGCCTTGGCCTACCTATGCGTTGGAAACCCGACCCCGCCGACA
>Ga0196963_10001078_pt1 | contig 19963 bp, 18 predicted proteins | sample S1_5metaG_FD_148600 | JGI IMG/M metagenome (GOLD analysis project Ga0196963, IMG submission 148600) | Soil microbial communities from Anza Borrego desert, Southern California, United States - S1_5 | ecosystem: Environmental > Terrestrial > Soil > Desert | place: USA: California | collected... | reverse complement strand
GAGACAGGGTTTCACCCTGATCGAGCTGCTCGTCGTGATCGCGATCATCGCGATCCTCGCCGGCCTGCTCGTGCCGGCGATCACCTTCGCGCGCAAGCTCGCGAACATGACGGCCTGCGGCAACAACCAGCGCCAGATCGTCACCAGCTTCATCCTCTACACCAATGACCAGGAATCGGGTTGGCCGATGGCGGATGCGAACTCGGTCGTCGAGGCTGCTGCGTCGCCTGCCGACGCGCGAAAAATCTCAGACAGAAGCCTCGAAATTCTGGCGAACACGCTCGACCTCGCGAACGGCCTTTTCAAGTGCAAGAGCCAGAGTTCGACTGGTCCCGATAGTCGCCCGCAATCCAAGCCGACGGGCAATACGTGGGGTGACGGAAAGGTTTCCTACGCCTTTGACTATTCCGCCCCGATCGACTGTTCGGCTTCGCGCGTCTTGATTGGCGATCGCAGCATCAAGGTTCATGGAGACCAGGTGATGGCAGGCTTCGCTGACGGTCACACTGCAAAGCTCAAATATAAGAGGACCGCTACGAATGCCGCCGATACGAATGTTACTTCGCTGATGGATGCAGGCGCGACTGCCGATCGGGTAATAAACAATCCTGATGCAATCGGAAAAGAAGGGCCAGACGAAGCCGACAAAACCGAAGACAACATCTACAGCTTCACGGGCGATTTCACTACCGGAACGCCCTACTATAGCAACGGTGTCGGCTCAATCCGGCGCTGCTTCCTGAAGTAATCAGTCCACCGCCGTCGTCGCGCAAGCCCGCCGGTGTCCCCGGCGGGCCTGCGCGTTTTCAGACGATCCCGCCGTCCGAGATCGTGATGCCGCTCATCGACATGCGCAGCTCCTCCGGATTCGGCGCCGCCTTCAGCGCGGTATCCATGGTGATCTTCTTCTCGCGGAAGAGCCGGATCAGCGCCTTGTTGAAGTTCTCGCTGCCGCTCTCGACATCGCGGCTCAGCGCGTCGGCGATCTTCACGTCCTCGCGCTCGAGGATCAGCTTCTTGATGATCGGCGTGATGAACATGGTCTCGACCGCCGGCACGCGGCCGGTCTTGTCGGAGGACTTGAGCAGCTTCTGGTTGAGCACGCAGCGCAGGTTGAAGGCCAAGCTGGTGCGGATCTGCTCGTGCTTGGCTTCCGGGAAGAGGTCGAGGATGCGGCCGATGGTCTGCGGCGCGCCCGACGCGTGGACGGTGCCGAACACCAGGTGGCCGGTCTCGGCCGCGGTCAGCGCGGTCTCGAAGGTCTCGGCGTCGCGCATCTCGCCCAGCAGCATGACGTCGGGATCCTCGCGCACCGCCGAGCGCAGCGCGTCGCGGAAGTCGTGCACGTCGATGTTCATCTCGCGCTGGTTGACCAGCGCCTTGTCGTCCTTGAACAGGTACTCGACCGGATCCTCGATGGTCAGGATGTGGCAGCGCCGGCGGGCGTTGATGTCGTTGAGGATCGAGGCGATGGTGGTCGATTTGCCCGAGCCGGTGACGCCGCCGATCAGCACCAGGCCCTGCTCGTATTCGGCGAGCCGCGCGATCGCCGGCGGCAGGCGCAGCTCCTCGTAGGTCGGGATCTTGAGCCCGACGCGCCGGATCGCCGCCGAGAGCTGGCCGAGCTGGCGGAAGATGTTGCAGCGGAAGCGCCCGACGTCGGGGATGGCGTACGCGAAGTCCTCGTAGCCGCGCCGCGCGAGGGTCTCGCGCTGGACCTCGCTCATCAGCGGGAACAGCAGCGCCTCGGTGCCCGCGGCGTCGAGCGCCGCGGTGTTCTGCATGCGCGCGAGCTGGCCGTTGACGCGGAAGATCGGCGGCTCGCCCGCCTTCAGATGCAGGTCGCTGGCGTTGTGCTTCGCCATCAGGTGGAACAGCTCGATGATCTTCATGGTCCCGAGTTTACGCGATCATCCGCGCCAGCGACATCCCGGCGCCGACCGCCGGCGACGGGCGCGTCAGACTGCTGGCCTCCGTCCCCGCGCGGTCACCAGGCGATCGTCGTGAACAGCCGCGCGCCCCAGCCGTGCCCGAATCCGAGGTACTCCTCCCGGTCCGCTTCACGCTCGAGCGTCGCCGACTCCCACGGCAGCCACGCCTCGTAGACCAGGCACAGGCCGTACGACGCGGTGCGGTCGCCGCCTGGAAGGTCGCTCCAGTTCACGCGCACCCCGGCTCCGCCGAGCGTGACGCCGGCGCGCTCCCTGGCCGCCAGGAACCGCGGATCGTCGCCGATCTCCCACACCCGCTCCTCGCGCACGCCGACGGCGAGATGCGCGAAGGGGGTCCAGAAGAAGCCGGTGCGCGGCGCCGGCGCGAACAGCGCGCCTTCGACCCCGACCAGCGGCTGGGCGTAGACCAGGGTCGCGTCCTCCCAGTCGATCCCCGGCACGCGGCCGAAGCGGTAGTCGACCAGCACCTGGGCGTGGCCCCGCGCCACCCGGTCGAGCCACCGCGGCCGCCAGCGCAGCTGCGCTCCGACCGAGCCGCCGGCGAAGACGCTCAGCGCGCCCTCGATCTCGCTCGCCCCTTCGCGCACCTGCCTGCCTGCGCGGCGCTTCCACAGCCAGCCGACGCGGCCGTTGCCGGCCTCCGAATCGATGTGGTACTCGGCTTCGACGAACCAGCCGCCGGCGGCCAGCCCCCACTGCAGCCACGTGCCGTTCTCGTGACCGGCGGTGTGGACCGCCGAGATCGACTGGCCGCGCTCATTGTGCCAGTAGACGCGCGCGCCGAACCAGGCCGCGCCGTCGATGCCCATCGCCACCAGGCGCAGCCCGAGGTCGGCCTGGCGCTCGCCCGACGCCGATGCCAGCGCCTGGCCGGCGATATCGAAGCCGAAGTCGCCCTCGAAGGAGCGCAGCGCGTCGGGCAGGCTGATCGGACGCAGCACCATCCAGTCGCCGCCGACCGTCGCGACGGGCTCGACCGAGCCGTCCTCGTACGGCAGCTCGACCTCGGCGATGCCGCCCGTGCGGTGCCAGCCGTTCTGGGTGGATTCGCCGCCGAGGTCGTCGGCGACCCGCACGCCGCAGCCGACCCCGAGCCAGGGCCGGTCGTCGGCGCGTTCGACGCCGCCGTCCAGCGCCAACCAGGACAGCGTCGCGGTCAGCTCGTCGCTGCGGCCGGGCAGCGGGTCATGGCGGCGGGTGAGGATGCTGTGGTCGACCACGGCGAGCCAGCGGCCATGGCGCGCGCCGATTCCCAGCGCGGTGGTGCGGAAGTCGTCCGGGTTCTCGCCGATCTCACCGCCGAGCGCGTCGTTCTGCCAGCCCAGCCAGGCGCCGGGCAGCGGGCCGGGGCGCGGCGCAGCCGGCGCGCCGGCGACCTGGGCGACGGCGCCGGGGGCGGCGGCGGCGATCATCGCCAGCGCGCGCACGAACCGATGCGCGCGCGAGCGGGCCATTGGCCATTATGCACGCCATGATTTCAGAAGGCAAATCGGTACGCCGACCGTGGCGCGAGGTCGCGGCCGGCTACCATGCGCCCATGCCGACGACCCGAGCGCGCGCGATGCGAATGGACCGGCCAACGTCAACCATGCTTGTGCGCGCGCATCGAGCGCCGCGCCGAGCGCCGCGGCCCGCGCCGCCCCGCGTCGTCCTCCAGGAGCCCGCATGCGCGGTCCGGTGAGCCCCGCCCCGTTCCAGCGCGATCTGCCCAGCCCGATCGGGCCGCATCCGCTCGACGCCCTGCTGACCCTGGAGCGCGCGCGCCGCCTGCGCCAGGTGCTGGCGCGGCGGACCGGGCGGATCGTCGTGGTCATCGAGGACTCGTACGACCCGCACAACGCGACCGCGATCGTCCGCACCTGCGACGCGTTCGGCCTCGCCGAGCTGCACGTCACCACCGCGCGCAACGCCTTCAAGGTCAACAGCCGGGTCAGCCAGGGGACCCATCGGTACCTCGACCTGCACGTCCACGCCGACATCACGGCCGCCTATGCGGCGCTGCGCGCGCGCGGCTTCCGCATCCTGGTCAGCGATCTGACCGCCGGCGCCACCGTCGGCCCCGAGAACCTGCGCGCGCTCGCCGCCGAGGCGCCGCTGGCGCTGGTCTTCGGCAACGAGGGCTCCGGCGTCACCCCGGCGGCCAGCGCCCAGGCCGACGGCTTCTTCCTCATCCCGATGGCCGGATTCGCGCAGAGCCTGAACGTCTCGGTCTCGGTCGCGGTCACGCTCTACGCCCTGCGCGGCCCGGAGCTCAGCGCCGATGCCGCCGGCGACCTGCCGCCCGAACGGCAGCAGGCGCTGTTCGAGCATTGGGTGCACGAGCACAAGGGCCGCGCCGCCGAGCTGGTCATGCGTCGCGAGACCGGACGGCACGGCGAGGACATCGATTCCTACCGCGCGTGAGCGCGCGCTCGCGCACGGCGCGTGTCGCCCGGGCGACCGAGGCGTCAGTCGACGATCGGCGGCCACAGCCCGAGCGGCTGCATCAGCGAGCGCAGCGTCGTGGGCAGGCGCTCGATGAGATCGAGGGCGTCGTAGCAGGGTCCCTGTTCCAGCCACAGCTCGTCGGCGCAGGTGGTCAGCCAGAGCACCGCCATGCGCGCCGCGTCGAACGGCGAGGCGCCGCGCGCGATCAGCCCGCCGGCGAGACCGGCGAGGCAGTCGCCGGTGCCGCCGACCGCCATGCGCGGGTTGCCGCGCGGATTGCGCTGCCAGCGCCAGCCGTCGCTGATCAGGTCGACCGGCGCCTTGGCCAGCAGCACGCGGTCGCGGCGCGCCCAGGCGTGCAGGCGTTCGTCGTCGACCGGCCCGCCCAGCAGGGTGCGCGCCTCGCCGCGATGCGGCGTGACCAGGATCGGCGTGTCGCCGACGCTGCGGTCGCGCAGCGCGTCGTTGAGGTGGGTGATCGCGTCGGCGTCGACCACGACCGGCACGCCGACCTCGATCGCCAGCTCGAAGGCCTGCTCGGTCGCCGCCCGCGTCGCCGGCTCGCGCCCCAGGCCGGGACCGATGAGCAGCGCGCTGGCGCGCACCAGCAGCGGCGTCAGCTCCTCCGGATCGGCCGAGCCCAGGTAGGCGCCGTGCTGGCGGTGCGCGACGATGGTCGGCGGCAGCGGCGGGCCTTCCGCCGTCCAGGCGCGCACCATGTCGCAGCCGGTCGTGATCGCGGCGCGGCAGGCGAGCTCGAGCGCGCCCGGGAAGATGCCGCCGCCGATGACCAGCAGCTCGCCGTGGCTGCCCTTGTGCCCGTTGCGCTTGAGCGGCGGGAAGCGCCGCATGCAGCTCGGCTGGACCTCGAGCCACGCCGCCGGCGGGATTCCGAGATCGACGGTCTTGAACTCGTCGACGCCGGGCGCGCCGAGAAGCTCCTGCTTCGCCGCCTGGAAGCACAGGGTCAACGCCGTCCGCGCCATCAGCTCGCTGCCGAGGCCCGATGGCACGTCGGCGGCGAGGATGGTCCTGCCGGAGGCCTTCAGCCAGGCCAGCGCCGACGCCACCGGCTCGCGCGGGCGGCCGCGCATGCCCGCGCCGAGGATCGCGTCGATCACCAGCGCCGGCGCGTCGGCAGGGGGCGCCGACAGGCGCATGCAGGTGTCGGGCAGGCGCCGGGCGTTGGCGCGGCACAGCGCGCTGCCCGGCTCGGCCACGGCCCAGACCCGCACCGTCCGTCCCGCATCGGCGAGCAGCCGCGCGCAGACGTAGCCGTCGCCGCCGTTGTTGCCCGCGCCGCACATCACCAATATCCAGCCTGCCGGCGCCATGCGCGCCGCCTCGCGCGCCATCGCGGCGCCGGCGCGCTCCATGAGGTCGGCGACGTCGTGGCCGAGCGCGGCGGCGGCCTCGTCGATCAGCGCCGTCTCCGACAGCGGCAGGACGGGCAGGGGCAGCGGCATCGGCGGTGATTCCACCGCACCGGAGCGGGTGTCGCAAGGCCGCCGTCGTGTGAAGAACGTAAGAGCTATGAGTTTTGACGCTCCCGCTCCGATGGCCAGGTTTCAGGCCCTAAGGAGCTGCTATGGGATTCACCAAGCCAATCATGTCGCTGACGCTCGTGGCCATCGCCTCGGCCGCGTTCGCCGAGGACAAAGTCGGATCGGAGGACGGGTTCCTCGATGTGCGCATCGGCTACACCATCGCCGACACCGAGTACGAGCGCCGCGACAACATCAGCGACGAGACCGTCGAGGAGGACTGGGACAACGTCCATCGTCCGTGGGTCCTGCTGATGTACTCGCCCGGGCTCGACCCGCACGGTTGGCTGTTCGGCGTCGACGTGACCGCCGACTTCCGCGACGTGAACAGCGAGGACGACGATGTCGACGTCGAATACGAGGCGTACTCGGCGCACCTGCATGTCGGCTACGGGGTCGTCCTGGGCAACCACTTTCAGCTCGAGTTCGTGCCGTTCTTCGGCGCCGGCATCGCCAAGATCGAGGGCGTCGACGCCGAGGACGAGCCGACCGTGCTCGAGTACGGCGCCAACGTCAACGGCATCGTGCTGTTCGACCGCTTCATGATCGGCGCGCAGATCGGCTATCTGCTCTCGGACACCGACGAGGAGTTCCGCGACAACGTCGATACCACCGAGGACCAGACGTACGACTGGCAGAGCGGCAGCCTGACGTTCTCCGGCTTCCTCGGCATCCGCTTCTGATCCGGCGACCCGGCCGGGGCCCGACGCGATAACCCGCGACGGGCTCCGGACGTCCGCAAACGGCCGCTGTCGAATACACCAAGACCCCCGCACCGGGAAACCGGTAGCGGGGGTCTTGCGTTGCGCATAGGAATCGACCTCCCAACGACGGAGCTCATCCCATGCCCATCCGCGCCTTCGCCTCTGCCACCCTGCTCGCCCTCGTCGGCGGCGCCGCCTCCGGAGCCGAGCTCCTCGGCGGCTTCGTCGACATGCGCCTGAGCGGTGGCATCAGCGGCGGCGCCGCGGACGTGCACTACTCGGACAACCAGGGGCCGGCCGCCGAGCGGGCGAACACCACCAACGACGAGGGCTTCGACACCAACTACCGCATCAAGGTGGACTGGGTCGGATCGCTCGGCCTGCGCAGCTACGGCGGCTGGATCTGGGGCGTCGGCCTGACCTACAACTACCGCACCGACCTCGAGCTCGACTACCGCGACGAGGGCGTCGAGGTCCCGGGCGGCAACAACATCGACGGCATCGCCAACCCGACCCCGCTGGTCACCGACGCCCCGGTCGACTTCCACGCCTGGTCGGCCAACGGCTTCATCGGCTACGCCGTCCCGTTCGGGGAGCATTTCCAGCTCGAATTCCTGCCATTCGTCGGCGTCGGCCGTGCGTACATGGAGACCCCCGAGAGCCAGGGCCACCTCAACCGCGCCGCCGACGCCTACACCGAGGCCGGACTGAACGTCAACGCGGTGTGGACCCTGCGCAACGGCTTCCAGTTCGGCGCCTCGGTCGGCTACTGGTGGTGGGAGACCAGCATCACGCACGACGCGATCGAGGAAGGCCTGCGCGCCGATCCGCGCGAGCTCACCGGCTCATCGGCGAAGTTCAAATTCGAGTCCTGGGATTACCAGGCGCTGCTCTTCATCGGCATCCGCCTCTAAGGTCGGGCTTCGGGCTTCGGGCTTCGGGCTTCGGGCTTCGGGCTTCGGGCTTCGGGCTTCGCGCTTCGGGCTTCGCGCTTCGCGCCGCGAGTTCTGCGCTCGGCTGCAGGCTCAGGTCGTGCCAGCAAGTCATCGTCCGTTACCTAACGTTCCGGCAGGCCTGCGCCCGTGCCGGGATCCTGCCGCGGCGTCGACCTCTAGCCTGACCTGAAGCAGCCGCCTACCCTGCGCCGCGCGCCAAGGAGGCGTCCCCGATGGCATCCGCCGCCAGCGCAGCCGGTCGATTCGGCCCGTATGGCGGGCGCTACGTGCCCGAGACCCTCATCCCGGCGCTCGACGAGGTCGAGCGGGTCTACGCCGCCGCGAAGCGCGATCCGGCGTTCCAGCGCCGCCTGCGCGACCTGCTGACGAACTATGTCGGACGGCCGACGCCGCTGACGTTCGCCACGACCCTATCGAAGACCTTCGCCCGCCGCATCTGGCTCAAGCGCGAGGACCTCAACCACACCGGCGCGCACAAGATCAACAACGCCATCGGCCAGGCCCTGCTGGCGCAGAAGATCGGCAAGAAACGCATCATCGCCGAGACCGGCGCCGGCCAGCACGGCGTCGCGACGGCCACCGCCTGCGCCCTCCTGGGCCTGAAGTGCCGCGTCTACATGGGCACCGAGGACATGCGCCGCCAGCGGCCCAACGTCTTCCGCATGAAGCTGCTCGGTGCCGAGGTGGTCGGGGTCGAGTCGGGCTCGAAGACCCTCAAGGACGCGGTGAACGAGGCGCTGCGCGACTGGGTGACCAACGTCACCGACACCCACTACATCCTCGGCTCGGCGCTCGGCCCGCACCCGTACCCGACCATGGTCCGCGATTTCCAGAGCGTGATCGGCCGCGAGGCGAAGGCGCAGCTGCGCAAGGCGGAGGGCCGGCTGCCCGACGCGCTGGTCGCCTGCGTCGGCGGCGGCTCGAACGCCATCGGCCTGTTCCATCCCTTCATCCGCGATCGCACGGTGCGCATGATCGGCGTCGAGGCGGGCGGCACCGGCGACGCGCTGGGCGAGCACGCCGCGCGCTTCTCCGGCGGCACGCTGGGCGTCTTCCAGGGCATGGCGAGCTACGTCCTGCAGAACGACGACGGCCAGGTGGTCGGCACCCATTCGATCAGCGCCGGGCTCGACTACGCCTCGATCGGTCCCGAGCACGCGTGGCTGCGCGACGCCAAGCGCGCCGAGTACATCCGCTGCTCGGACGCCGAGGCGCTCAAGGGCTTCCACCTGCTCGCCGAGAGCGAAGGCATCATCCCGGCGCTCGAATCGGCGCACGCGATCGGCGCGCTGCACCGCATCGCCCCGACGACGCGCAAGGGCGCGATCCTGGTGGTGAACGTCTCCGGGCGCGGCGACAAGGACGTGGCCGAGGTCGCGCGCTGCGAGGGGATCGAGCTGTGACCGCGAAGGCCGCGCGTCGCGGCGCGAAGCCCGCGCCGATCGCCGACAACCGTATCGCCCGGCGCTTCGCCGAGCTGCGCGCCGACGGCCGGAAGGCGTTCATCGCCTACCTCACCGCCGGCGATCCGACGCTCGACACGACCGTCGAGCTGGTCTGCGCGCTCGCCGAGGCCGGCACCGACATCGTCGAGCTGGGCATCCCGTTCAGCGATCCGATGGCCGACGGCGCCGCCAACCAGGCCGCGGCCGAACGCGCGCTGAAGGCCGGCGCCAGCGTCCGCGGGGTGTTCGACGCCGTGCGCCGCATCCGCGCGCGCACCCAGGTGCCGCTGCTGTTCTTCACCTACCTCAACCCGGTGCTCGCCTACGGCGCCGAGGCCTTCGCCCGCGACGCCGTCGCCGCCGGGATCGATGGCATCCTGCCGCTCGACCTGCCGCCGGAGCAGGACACCGGCTTCATCGCGGCGATGCGCGCCGCCGGGCTGGCCAACGTCTGCCTCGCCGCGCCGACCTCGACGCCGGCGCGGCGCCAGCTGCTGGCGCGCGAGAGCCGCGGCTTCCTCTACTACGTCTGCCGCCTCGGCGTCACCGGCGAGCGCAGCGAGCTGCCGCCGGATCTCGCGCGCCAGGTCGCCAGCCTGAAGCGGGTCGCCACCGCGCCGGTGTGCATCGGCTTCGGCATATCGACGCCCGAGCAGGCCGCCGAGGCCGCGCGCTACGGCGACGGCGTGATCGTCGGCAGCCACCTCGTGCGCCTGGTCGAGCGCCACGGAGCGGACCCCGCGGCGGCGGTCGCCGCGGTGCGCCAGCGCGCGCAGGAGCTCGCCGCCGCCGTCCACGCCGTCCGCTGACCCGCGCGTCAGCGATGACCCCGGGACGCCCGGCCCGGCCCTTGGCGTCCCGGCGTCGGGGCGGTTAATCGGCTCCTCCCGTGCCCAACCTCCTCCCGCATCTGATCGACATGCCGATGTCGCTCGGGGACCACCTCGAGGACCTGCGCCGCCGCCTGGTCGTGCCGGTGATCGCGTTCGTGCTGCTGTTCATGGTCGGCTTCGCCTTCTGGGGCGAGCTGATGCTGGTGATGGTCGAGCCGCTGCGCCGGGCGGTGGCGATGGTCCCGGACGAGGCCAAGCACTTCAATCTCGATCCGAATTCGCCGCGCCTGCTGCAGGCCATCGGCCTGTCCGAGTCGCTGGTCCTATCGGTGAAGATCAGCGCCGCGGCGGCGTTGGCGGCGACCATCCCGATCTTCGTCTACCAGCTGTGGATGTTCGTCTCGATCGGGCTCAAGCGCCACGAACGGTCGCTCGGCTTCCTGTTCATCCCGGCGGCGGTGCTGTTCTTCTACGGCGGCGTCGTCCTCGGCTACCACTACGGGCTGCCGCTGTTCTACGCCTGGATGATCACGTTCAGCGCGATGAACCCGGCGCTGCACGCGCTCGACCTGCGCCTCGAGACCTACTGGGAGGACTTCCTCGCCTGGACGGTGTGCTTCGGGCTGATCATGGACATCCCGTGGCTGGTGATGGTGCTGGTGCGCGTCGGCCTGGTGACGCGCGCGTGGCTGGCTGCGAAGCGCAAGTTCATCGTCCTGGTCAACGTCGTCGCCGCCGCGGTCATCACGCCCGGCGGCGACATCACCATGATGATCGCCACCATGGTGCCGATGCAGCTGCTCTTCGAGGTCGGACTGTTCTTCAGCCGCTTCCTCACGCCGCGCACGATCGAATCGGACGATCCCCTATGACCGAACGTCATGTCGTCGTGGTCAAGATCGGATCGAGCTCGCTGGTCGACGAGCACGGCCGGCTCGACGGCGCGTTCCTCGACCGCTTCGCCGCGCAGATCGCCGCCCTGGCCAAGGCCGGCAAGCGTCCGGTGCTGGTGACCAGCGGCGCGGTCGCGTCCGGCATCGGCATCCTCGGCCTCAAGCAGCGCCCGCCGGGGATCAGCGAGCGCCAGGCGCTGGCGGCGATCGGCCAGGCCTCGCTCGCCCACCGCTGGCAGGCGGCGCTGCTCGCGCGCGGCCTGGTCGCGGCGCAGGTCCTGCTGACCAACGACGACTTCACCGAACGCAGCCGCTATCTGAACCTGACCGCGGCGTTCCGCGCGCTGTTCGCGTACGGAGCGGTACCGGTCATCAACGAGAACGACACGGTCGCGGTCGACGAGCTGACCGTCGGCGACAACGATCGGCTGTCGGCGATGGTCGCGACGCAGCTCGGCGCCGAGCTCCTGGTGCTGCTGACCGACATCGACGGCGTCTACGACGCCGACCCGCGCGGCAATCCCGACGCGACGCTGATCCGCGACATGGACGGGGTCTCGCCGGCGCTGCTCAAGGCTGCCGGCGCGGCCGGCGGGCTCGGCCGCGGCGGCATGCGCTCCAAGCTCGAGGCGGCGCGGCTCGCCGGCGGCGCGGGCATCCCGACGGTCATCGCGCCGGCGCGCGCGCCCGACGTGCTGACCCGCATCCTCGCGCGCGAAGCCGTCGGCACCCGCGTAGCCCCGCGCGGCAAGGCCACCGACGGCCGCCGCCGCTGGCTGGCGATGGCGCGCACGGTCCACGGCCGGCTCACGCTCGACACCGGCGCCGCCGAGGCCGTGGCCCGGGACGGGCGCAGCCTCCTGCCGGCCGGCATCGTCGCGGTCAGCGGGCGCTTCGAGCGCGGCGACACCGTCGCGATCGTCGATCCGCACGGCGACGAGATCGCCCGCGGCCTGGCCGAGCTGTCGTCGGTCGAGCTCGAGCGCGTCGCCGGCAAGAAGCTCGACGCCGCCGCGCGCGAGCTGGGCTATGCCCTGCCCAAGACCGCGATCCACCGCGACAACATGCTGGTGCTCGTCCGGCGCTGACGCTTCAGCCGGCCAGCGGCACGGGCACGCCGACGCAGCCGCAGATCACGCGCAGCAGCTCGTTCTCGCGCGGCGAACGCGCCCCGTCCGTCGCCACCGCGGCGGCGCAGGCGTCGACCAGGCGGCGCTTCACCTTGGGCGCGGTGTCGCCCAGGCGGTCGAGCGCCTCGTCGAGCCCCGCCGGCTCGCAGTGCTTCGCCGGACGCAGCGGTCCGAGCGGCAGCTCGCTGAACAGCGCCGATGCCGCGGTGAACGCCGCCTGCGCCGCCGTCTCGTCGTCGGGATGCCCGGCGCGCGCCAGCGCCGACAGCGCCACCGCCGCCGCCGGCATCAGCGGCCGCAGCGCGTGGACGCGGCCGAGCGCGCCGTGCGGACGCGGCACCAGGCGCTGGATCACCAGCCTGGCCAGCAGCCATTCGTCGAGCGTGGTGCGGTCGTCGGCGCTGATCAGCGCGCGCACGTCGTCGACGAAGGCGCGGTGCTGCTGCGCCGACAGCCGGCGCAGGGAGGGCACGCACAGGTCGACCAGCGGCAGCCGCGCCGCCGCCCCGGCCGCGGCGATGCCCGCGTGCAGGTGGCTGGTCAACGCCGCGACCGCCGGATCGCGCGCGTGCAGCAGCGCGATCTGGCGCGCGCGCGCCGCGGGCAGGCCGTCGAGCAGCAGCGCATGCACCACGGCGCGCGCCGAATACGGATCGTGCGCCGCGGCCAACGCCTCGGGAGGCAGGCGGCCGATCAGCGCCTGGGCGTCGTGGACCGCGGTCTCCGGCACCGTCCCCGCCAGCGCGCTGACCGCGGTCGCGGGACCCATCGAGCGCCGCGACGCGGCGGGCGGCGCGACGTCGACCGGCGACGTCGGCGCTGTGGCATGCGGATCGGGGCCCATCGATCGGCCGGCCATGGCGTTGGCGGTCGCGGCGTGCGTCACCTCGTCCGCCGCCTCGTGCGCGGCCTCGTCCGGCGACGGACGCCGCTGGGGATCGTGGACGATCGGCGTGTTCAACGGCGGCGGGAACCGGCCGTCCCAGCCCGGCAGGACGCGCCGGATGCGCTCGGCGAGCGGCGGGTGGGTCGACAGCAGCGAGGTCCACTGGCGCGCGACCGCGTCGGCGAAGAACAGGTGGCTGGCCTCGGGCGCGCGCGACGCGCGCACCAGCGACCCCGTGAGCGAGCCGCCGATGCGCTTGAGCGCGCCGGCGACCGCGCCGGGATCGCGGGTGAACTGCACCGCCGACGCGTCGGCCAGGAATTCGCGCGAGCGCGACACCGCGCTCTGGATCAGCCGGCCGAAGAATGTGCCGATGGCGCCGATGACGATCAGCGCGATCCCGCCGACGATCAGCACCAGGACGACGCCGCCACCCCCGCCGCGGCGATCGCGACGGCCGCGATGCGGCATCGTCACCGCGCGCAGCAGGACCCTCCCGGTCAGGCCGATCAGCAGGATGCCGTGCAGCACGCCGATCAGGCGCAGGTTGAGCCGGCTGTCGCCGTTGAGCAGGTGGCTGAACTCGTGCCCGATGACGCCCGACAGCTCGTTGCGATCGAGCTGCAGCAGCGTCCCGCGCGTCACCGCGACCGCCGCGTCGTCCGCGCCCAGGCCGGCGGCGAACGCGTTGATCCCGGTCTCGTGGTCGAGGACGAAGACCGCCGGGACCGGCGTCCCGGACGCGATCGCCATCTCCTCGACGACGTTGAGCAGCTGCCGCTCGGCGGGATCGGCCGTCCCGGGCTCGACCGGGCGCCCGCCGAGACGCGACGCCACCGCCGCCCCGCCGGCGCGCAGCTCCCACATCTTCGACAGCGAGCCCAGCGCGATCAGCGCCGCGCTGGCGACGCTGACCACCAGGTGCGCCTGCCAGCGCTGGTCCGGGCTCAACGGATGCCGGTCCTGCGCGAGATCCATCGCCAGCACCGCGACGAGGTTGAGCGCGGCGATGATCGCGAGGACCGCCAGCGCGAACAGCGCGACGAGGCGACGCGTGCTGCGCCGGGCGTCGTCCTGGTGTGCGAAGAAGTCCATGCCGGTCAGAGCGTCGCGCGTCGAGCGTCGCGCTCAGAATGTCACCTTCGGCGCCTCGCGCTCCCGCGCGTTCTGCGTCGATTCGAGCAGCTGCGCGCCCGGGAACCCGCCGGCGAAGATCAGCCCGGGGAAGCTCTCGCGCGCCGTGTTGTACTGCATCACCGCGTCGTTGAACGCCTGGCGCGCGAAGGCTATGCGGTTCTCGGTCGAGGTCAGCTCCTCGGACAGCTGCTTCATCGTCGCGTCCGCCTTGAGTTGCGGATACGCCTCGGCCAGCGCGAACAGCCGCCCGAGCGACGCGCCCAGCACGCCCTCCGCGGTCGCCAGTCCGCTGACCGCCGCGCCATCGCCGGGGTTCGCGGCGACCCGGGTGTTGGCCGCCGCGGCCTGGTTGCGCGCCGCGATCACCGCTTCGAGCGTGCCGCGCTCGTGCGCCAGGTACGCCTTCGCGGTCTCGACCAGGTTGGGGATCAGATCGTAGCGCCGCTTGAGCTGGACATCGATCTGGGCGTAGGCGTTCCTGAAGCGGTTCTTCAGCGCGACCAGGCCGTTGTAGATCGCGACCAGCACGCCGACGACGATCAGCGCGACGATGCCGACGACGACGGCGATGATGATGCCCGGGCCCATGCGGTTCTCCGATGGTCGGAGTACACCGCGCGCGGCGGCGTATCAAGGCGGGCTGGGCGTCGTCGCCTCGGTGATCCGCACGTTGACCAGCCGCAGGCGCATCGCGACCGTCCAGGGGCCGTCGGCGGCGATCTCGCGCGCGATCAGCGCGCCGCCGGCCGGGCGGTAGTCGGACACCGTCAGCGGCCAGCCATCCTGGTCGACCCGGCGCAGCAGCAGCGGGTCGCCGCCGAACCAGCGGCGGCGCCGGCCGGCGCGCTCGATCAGCCGGCCGTCACGCCAGCGACGCTCGGCGCCGGACGCCGCCGGCAGCCACGGATCGAGCAGCCGCGCGAGATCCTGCCCGCGATCCTTCAGATCGTCGACCGCGCGATGCACCGTCGCCCCGGCCGCGGTCAGCGAGACATCGGCCAGCAGCACGCCGGCATCCGCCAGCAGCACCAGCCGCACCTCGGGCGCGCGCCCGTCGCCGCCCGGATCGGCCCGGACGATGAACTCGGCATCGAGCGCGCGACCGGGCGCCGCGACGCTGAAGCGGCCCCGGCCGTTCCACGCCACCGCGGGGCCCGCCTGGGGCGCCTGCGTGCGGGCCGCCTCCGGCGCCGCCGGCACCCGCGCACAGCCGCTGCCCGCCGCCAGGGCGAGGGCCAATGCCATCCCCGCCACCCGCGACCCTCGTGCGACCCGTGATCCCATCGCGCCACGCTCCCGCGCCGGTCGGCCCAGCCAAGCACCCACCCGACGGCTTGGCACCGTCCCGTCCAGCCTACCATCCCGGCCCATGACCGTACCCGCCCACATCAGCGATGCGGTCTTCGGCGCCCTCGCGCGCCAGCTCAACCTCAGCGCCGACGACATCGCCCGGCGCGCCGGCGACGGCCTCGACGCCATGGGCCTCGACAGCCACGGCCTGCTGCGCGTGCTGCTCGAGATCGAGCGCCGCCTCGGCCTCGCCGCCAGCCTCGACCTGCCGGACTCGGCGCTGGAGAACCCGGCCACGCTCGCCGCCGGCGTCGCCGCGGTCGTCGGCGCCGCCTGATGCGCATCCGGCTGTCGCCGAGCGACGCCTTCCACTGGCTGCTCGACGGCGCCATCCGGCGCGGCGGCGGCCCGGGCACGAGCGCGCAGCTGCGCCTGCGGCTGGCGCGGCCGGTGGTCGATCGCGCCGCGCTGGCCAACGCCTGGCGACGCCTGGGCGAGCGCGCGTGGATGCTCGCGGCGACGCCGAGCATCAACGCCCTGCGCGCGTACTGGCGCGTGCGCGGCCCGGCGGCGCTGCGCGTCGCCTTCGTCGACGACGCGCGCCTCGACGCGCTGGCGCTCGCCGAGCTCGCGCGCGGCTTCCCCGCCGCCGGAGGCGAGCACGCGCGCCTGAGCTGCGCGGGCGATCCCGCCGAGCCCGGGATCGTCCTGACCTGGAGCCACCGCCTGTTCGACGCGCGCGGCGCGCTGGCGCTGGTCAACGCGCTCGCCGCCGGCGGACGCATCGACGATCCGTGGTGGAAGCCCGGCTATCGCGACGCGATGGCGCACCAGCCGGCGGCGCAGCGCGGACGCGAGGCGCGCCGCTCGCTCGACTTCGTCAAGCCGCTGCGGCGCACCGTCGTGCTGACGCCGCTGACGCACGCAGCGCCGGCGGCGCCGCTGATCTGGCATGGCGAAGGCCTGGGCGACGCGACCGCGGCGTGCGACGCGCGCCTGCGCCAGGCGGCCGGACGCTTCGGCGAGACGCCGTTCCTGCTCGCCTGCGTCGCGGCGACGCTCGAGGAGGTCTTCGGCGAGCGGGGTGACTGCGTCTTCCCGCTCGCCGTCGACGCGCGAACCCCCGGGCAGGCGCGGCGGCTGGCGAACGCGCACGGCTTCCTGCTGCTGCGCTGCCCGATGGGCCTGGCCAGCGCCGATCTCGGCCGCGCCGCGCGCCATCTGCGCGACGACCATCGCCGCTGGGTCGCCGAGGAGGGCGTGGCCGCGCTCGACGCGGCGCTGTCGTGGACGACCGTGGTCGGGCCGCGCCTGGCGCACGCCGAGCTCGGCGGCGGCAGGTCGGGCGTCACCGCGAGCTGCCTGGTCGCCAACGTCGGCAGGGCGGATCCGCCGGCGACCTTGTTCGGCAGCGAGTTGCTCGGCGTCGACCATGCCGCCGCGGTTCCCGGGCGGCCCGGACTGGCCGTGCTCTTCCATCGCGATCGTCGTGGGCTCGGCTTCGCCGTGGTGGCCACCGCGGCGGTCGCGAGGCGCATCGCGCCCGCGGACTTCGCGCGCCGCATGCGCCATCACCTGACCGAGCGCGCGTTCACCAGCGTCGCATGAGTCGGCGCGTGCTCGTCGTCGGTGGCGGCGTCGCCGGCTGCGCCGCCGCGGTCGGCGCGGCGCGCGCCGGCGCGACGGTGACGCTGGTCGAGGCGACGCGTCATCTCGGCGGCGTCGCCGCGCAGGGCGAGCACCGCACGCTCTGCGGCCTCGCCGCGATCGACGCGGCGCGGCCCGAGCTCATCGAGCCCGAGCTGACCGCCGCGTGGACCGCGCGTCTCGCCACGGGCGCGCCATACCGGGCGGGTCGCGTCTGGCTGTGGCCGACCGACGCCGACGCCCTGCAGGCGGGACTCGCCGCTGGCCTGCGCGAGCACGCGATCGCGATGCGCTTCGCCGCCACGCTCGACGCGGTCGAGATCGCCGAACGCGTGGTCGCGGTGCGCATCGCCGGCGAACGCGTCGCGGTCGACGCGGTGATCGACGCCAGCGGCCGCGCCGCGGTCGCGGCCCTGGCCGGATGCGCCGTGGAGGACGCGCGGCAGTGGGGCGCCCACCGCAGCGTGCTGCGCCTCGCGCTCGGCGCGGGCAAGGCGGAGCGCGTGCGCGCCCTGGCCACCGCGCGCGCCGCGCTGGGCGGCGACGCGGCGATCGCGTTGACGCCGCTCGCGCCCGAGCGCTGGCAGCTCTCGCTCGATCAGCCGCCCGGCGCGCACGCGGCGGTGGCGGCGGCGCAGGCGCAGCGCGTCGCGCTCGCCCTCGGCGGCGAACTCGTCGCCTGCGCGCGCGTCGTCGGCGAACGCGACCAGGGTCGGCCGCCCGCCCGGCTCGGCCTGGCGGAGCTGTTCGCCAGCCGCGACCGCGGCCTGTGCTGGGCGGCGTGGCCGCGCGAGGAGCACCGCGCCGACGGGGTCGCCTGGACCTGGCCGGCGGCCGACCGCCACGGCGTCCCGGAGATCGTCGCCCGGCCGCTGGGCGCGCCCGCCGGGCTGTGGCTCGCCGGCAAGGCCCTCGCCGTCGACGTCGCCGCGGCGGCGGCGCTGCGCGTCACCGGCACCGCGCTCGCCATGGGCGGGGCGATCGGGGCGCTGGCGGCGCGGCGGGCGGACTCTCCGCTGGCCTGAGCGGCGACGTCGCTAGGCTCCTGCGCTTCACCATCCCCCTCTAGGATTATCCATGAGCACCAAGGTCGTCGTCATCCTGCTCGTCGTCGTCGCCGTCGCCGGCGCCGCCATCTACCTCACCAAGAAGAAGGATGATGCGGTCGCCACCGGTCCGACCGCGCCGACCGAGACCACGACCACGACCACGACGACGACCACGGCCACGCCGACGGACGCCGCTCCGGCCGCCGTCGCTCCGGCCGCGCCGACCGCCCAGGATCAGGCCAAGGCCGCCGCCGACGCCGCCAAGACCCAGGCCGCCGTCAGCGGCGCCGTCGCCGTCGACGCCGCCAAGACCGCCGCCGCCGCCACCGCCGATGCGGCCAAGGCCACCGCCGCCGCGCAGGCCGCCCCCGCCGCTCCGGGCACCGCCCCGGCCGCCCCGGCTCCGGCCGCGACGACCGACGCCAAGGCCGCCGCCGACGCGCAGACCGCGACCGCCAAGGCCGCCGCCGACAAGGCCTCGGCCGACGCCAAGGCCGCCGCGGATGCCGCCGCCAAGAAGCTGACCGGCGCCCTGCCGGCCACCGGCACGGCCCCGGCCCCGGCCGCGCCCGCGACCAAGTGATGCCGATCGGGTCCGCGCCTCGGCTGACCGATGCGCTGGCCCGCCACGCCGCCGAGCGCCCGACGGCGCCGGCGGTCGTGGACGGCGCTCTCGTCCTGACCTGGGCCGAGCTCGCCACGCAGGTCGTCGACCACGCCGCGCGCCTCATGGCGCGCGGCGTGGTCGTTGGCGACCGCGTCGCGCTGTGCGCGCCCGATGGCGCCGCGGCGCTGATCGCCGCGCTCGGCGCGATGCACGCCGGCGCGATCCACGCGCCGATCGACCACACCCTCGCCCCGCCCGAAGTCGTCGCCGCGGTCGCCGCGATCGAGGCGACCTGGATCGCCGACGCCGCCGGCGCGCTGACCCGCACCGACCGCGCGCGCATCGCCGACCCGTTGGCCGGCGAGTCCGCGTTCATCCGTTGCTCGAGCGGCACGACCGGCCTCGCCAAGGGCGTGCTGCTGTCGCACGCCACGATCATCGCCCGCTGCGCCGCCGCCAACCGCGGCCTCGGCCTGGTCGCCGGCGATCGGATGCTGTGGATGCTGCCGCTCGCCTACCACTTCGCGGTCTCGATCGGCCTCTACGTGCAGACCGGCGTCACCCTGGTGTTCGGCAACGCGCTGCGCGCGTCAGCGACCGCCGCGATCGCCCGCGCGCACGCGGTGACCCACGCCTACACGAGTCCCTACCACGTGCGGCGGCTGGCGGCGCTCGGCGCCGGCGACGATCTGCCGCCGTCGTTGCGCTTCGTCGTCGCCACCACCACCGCGCTCGACGCTGGCGCCGCCGACGCGTTCCGCGCCCGCCACGGCGTGCCGGTGCGGCAGGGGCTGGGCATCATCGAGGTCGGCCTGCCGTTCGTCAGCCCCGGCGGTCCCGGCGAGCCGGTCGGCGCGCTCGGCCGGCCGCTGCCGGATTACGCGGTGCGCATCCTCGACCAGCTGGGCGGGCCCGTTCGCGCGGGGGAAGCGGGGGAACTGGCGATCGCCGGGCCGGGGCTGATCGACGCGTACCTGCAGCCCTGGCGCCAGCGCGCCGAGATCCTGGACGACGGCTGCTTCCGCACCGGCGACGTGGCGCGCGTCGAGGCCGACGGCGGCGTGCAGCTGCTCGGCCGGGCCAAGGACGTGATCAACGTCGGCGGCGTGAAGGCCTTCCCGCTCGAGGTCGAGGCGGTGCTCGACGCGCATCCCAAGGTCGCGGCCAGCCGCGTGCGCGCCGGCGCCGACGCGCGCACCGGCGAACACGTGCACGCCGAGGTCGAGCTGCGTCCCGGCAACGATCCGGTCGCCGCGCCGGCCGAGCTCGCGGCGTGGTGCGCGCAGCGCCTCGCGCCGCTCAAGCGCCCGGCGCAGATCGTGGTCGCCGCGAAGCTGGCGATGACCGGCAGCGGCAAGGTCGTGCGCTAGCTCGAAGCTCGAAGCTCGAAGCTCGAAGCTCGAAGCTCGAAGCTCGAAGCTCGAAGCTCGAAGCGCGAAGCTCGAAGCGCGAAGCCCGAAGCC
>Ga0196963_10001077_pt1 | contig 19977 bp, 7 predicted proteins | sample S1_5metaG_FD_148600 | JGI IMG/M metagenome (GOLD analysis project Ga0196963, IMG submission 148600) | Soil microbial communities from Anza Borrego desert, Southern California, United States - S1_5 | ecosystem: Environmental > Terrestrial > Soil > Desert | place: USA: California | collected... | reverse complement strand
GCATCACCGTAGACGTCGGTATGATCACGGCGTCCAACACGCGGTTGGACGACCCCGCCGAGCGGAAGGCATGCGGTTTCCGGGACGACCTCTGGGCGGGCCTGCAGCCGTTCGTCGTCGTGCCGAACCTGAACGAGCGCCGCGGGGACGTGCCGGTGCTGTTCCGCGAACTACTCAAGTCGAGCTTGGGCCGCGAGGACGTGAACGTGGACGCGGACGTCTTTGCCGTCCTGGAGCGGATCGACTGGTCGCTCCACGGGAACATCCGCGGACTGAAGCGCGCCGCCGAACACGCGGCGCTGCGCTACGGGGACTTCGAGCTCGTCACGCCGAAGCAGTTGCCGATGTTCGAACCGCCGCCCGTAGCCACCCCGGCGCCAGGGGGGCGGGTCGCGCCGGTGAGTCCGCCTGCGGAACCGTCGATCTCCGGGCCGGAACCGAAGATCGCGCGGTTTCCCGCCGAGTTGGTGGCACGCTACCGACGTGATCTGGAGGCGCTCGCGGCGGTGCTCGTGCAAACGGCAGACCCGACCAAGCCCCCGGGCGCGAATTCGCGGCCGGGGACGGCACTAAGGCACCTGTTGCTCCGGCCCGTGTCCGGCGCGGACATCGAACGGCTGATCCAGAAGCTATTTTTCGCACCCGTGTTCAGGCCGCCCAAGGCCTTGTCCGCCGTGCTCAAGGAACACGGGCTCGATGACGTTCAGGCGTGGGCGGCGACGCACCCCGTTTTAAAGGAATTCGCCGAACGGGCGCGCGGGTCGCGCGACGACAACGACGATTGAACCGGGGCAAGGTGACCGAAGGGAGCAGCATGTTCTCGTACGGCAGCGACTTCAACCAACTGTGGCAGGCGCTCGAATCGGGCCCGATCGAGTTTCCCGTCGAGATCAAGTGGGACGTCAACGAACTCGAGCGCGACCTGCGCATCGACCCGATCGACGCACGGCCCTGGCTGACGCCGATCCACTGGGCGATCTGTGCCAAGCACCGGTGGCCGACCGCTGCCATCCGGATCGATACCGAGAAGGACTCCGCCGCGATCTTCGAAGGCCCGGTGTCCGCGAACGAGCCGGCGGCGCAGGCCGCACAGGCGTTCCTCCGGCTTGTACGCGACCTCAACCCGCTCTCGCGCACCTGGTTGCGCCTGGCCGTCGAGGACTCCGGGAAGTCCGACGCGCCCGCCGGCCGCGGTGTGGCGGCTGCGGACCTCGTCCGCATTCTGCGGGCCGACTTCACGTCCGACGAGCACCAGACAACCCGGCACGCGGTGCATAACCTGATCATACCGCTGATCCTCAACGGCTCCGGCGGTCAGCCGGCGGACGGTCGGCCGGACCACCGGTACGCCACGGCCGTCTACCTGAACGTGGTCGGCCTGCTCAACCCGTCGTGGGAGCGCGGCACACCGATCCACGGTCAAACCGGCGGGGGCGGCGGCGCGGGCGGCGCGGTCGGTCGGATCAAACTGGTCGACGATCAGGCCGGACACGGGTGGACCGAATGGGTGCGGGCGATTGCGGGCACGGACGCCGTCGACACGCCGGCGCCCAAGGATTACTGGGGCGACCTCGTGAGGCAGTTCCCGGAAGTGCCTGGCGAGGACGGCACGATCCTATTGCTGGATCTGCGGCTCGGGGCCGCCCTGTTAGACGAGGTAAGGCAACACTTCCTGGCGCACCACGACGCATGGGCTGAGCGCGCCCGGGCGCTCGACCCGGCGGTGCGGGCGGGCCTTGCCCGGAACGCCGAGGCGTTGCGCGTCCTTCCGGCCAACGCGCTGTCCGACGACCCGGCCGCGGCCACGCTGATGGCCCGGCTCGTCGCGGTCGCGTACCCCCGCGTGCCGATCATCGTCTTCAGCTCGACGCGGGACCGGAACGTGTTGGGCCAGTTCCAGCCGTTCCCGAACGTCATCACCGACTTCGGAAAGGGCACCCTGCGGCAGATCGCCGACCCCGATTTCGCCGAGCGGACGACCGCGGCGCTGCGCCAGTGCCTGGGCGCCGCCCGGCGGATGCTCGGCGTGTCGGGGCTCGCCGCCGAGGCGGACGAGTGCTGGAAGCCGTTCGCCGGCGCGGCCGGCGCGGCACCTGCGCGACACGGGCACATCGAACTGTACCTCGACGAGACCGGGAGCTATCCGCCGTCCGAGATGACGGTGGGCGGCGTCGTCGGCGTGTTCGGCGGCGCCGACCGCGCGGCGGCCGTCAATGCGGCCCACGAGTACAACCGCCAGTTTCTTCGGCGGTTCTCGGCGTACGACTTCGGGACTGCGGTCCGGGCGCGCACACCATATAACAAGCTAGCCCACCGCCGCGCGATCACGGACATGCAGATCGTTTTCCCGGACGTGAGGCTGTCCCTTATCGCAATCAAGGGAGCGACGGCGCAAGAATCGCTGGTTCGGCGCACTGCGGAAGTTTTCGTCGCCCTAATCTCCCCGTTGGTCAAGGCGTATTACGGGTTTTCCGGCGTGTCGTTCAGCGTGTTCGTAGGCACGAGAACGGTTCCGGCCGGGGACGTCAGCCCGGATAACTCGACCCTGTACGCCGACTATCCGTATCTCAGGGGCAACGGGTACAAGCCCGGCAATGGATCCGATCCGGGATACGTGTATCTCTCGGACGAGGGGCTTGCAGGCCGTGTGGTCGAAGAGTCGATCGGGCAGACGTCCTCGGTGCCGGATGGGGCCGATACCTGTATGGAGCAGGCTCAGACGATCCGCTTGGCATACCACCCGCGCTACGACACGAACACGAATACGAAAAGGCATCACGCTCCGGGGATCGAGTTCGTTGACAAGGTAGTACACCATGGCACTCGGCGGCGCGAACGGTATCGGTTCGAGTGGAGGAAATTGGAACGGTACTCCGACGCAATGAGCCGAGCGCGACGAGAGCAGGACGATAAAGTGCGGAATGGGTGGGAGCCCGAGTGTCGGGCGTTGCACGAGGTGGCCGACAAGGTGTTGTGGGCGAGCAACCAGCTCCCGGTTTCGACCGAGCCGTGGTCGTGCAGTGACTTGTTCGACGCGACCGAAATGCCGATGGACGCGGTGCGACGGATGAAGTCCGGAGACCAGGACGCGGTGGGCGCCGCCCTCGCGATGCTGACCCAGTGTTCGACGGCGACGGCAACGGCTGGACACACCGTCAGGCGGCTGGCCCTGGCGAACCTCCGGCGGCTTGTGGCCGACGATTGGGAGCGGGTCATCGGCTGGGCGTTCGCCGCCGTTCGAGACTGACGCAGCGGTCGCAAGGCTGTCGGCGGCGCATCCGGCAGAGTGTTAGGCGTAACCATAGCGCGCTCCGGCACGGCACGCCTCGCGAACGCCTCACGCAGGCGCGCGCGACGGAACGCCTGCTGAAAGGGAGGCGTAATAGCGCTTTGCCAGCGAGCCTGCCGCTAACGCGGCCTGATCGCCCTAAGCGGGGGCGGGAGGGGAGATCACGCCCTCTCCCGCCGGCTTTCTTCCCTCTTCCCGTCTTCCCGTCTTCCCGTCTTCCCGTCGCGCCCTCGCAGGGCCGTCGGAGCGGTTGCGCGATGATCGAGCCCGGGCCTTGCGCGCGACGACTCGCGTCGTCGGCCGGCGGCGTCTCGGGCCGGATACCGGTCGTAGCCCACCGGCGCGCGAGGGTCACTGCGCCGCTACCGGGCGGTGCCCGGAAACCGGGTGTTCACTGCGACTTCGAGCGTTGCGAGGGCACGCGCGTGCTGGCCCGGCCTTTGTTCATGGGGAGCTCGCGGCCCTGCCCGACCGGCCGGCGAAAGCCGGCACGCGCGTGTCAGAGTCGGCCGAATATTTCGTTGACCGCACCTTCCCATGTCCGTGCCCCACTCGAGAGGAGAGCGACCCATGTCCAACCAGATGACCATCACCGGCCGAACCACCCTCACCACCTCCGCCCGCCAGACGGGTGCCCACAGCCGTCGGCGGGTCAAGCTCCTGCTGGCCGCCGGGCTGGCCGCGGTGGTCACGGCGGCGGCGCGGAACGTGACGGCGGGAGACCTGCCGACCGCGCGGCCCGCCACGGCCGGCGAATCGGCTCCCGTGGCTACGGCGTCTGGCCCGGTCGACCGCGAGCAGCTGATCTTCCAGAACGTCAAGCGGGAGGTGCGGAAGGCGAGCACCGGCGTCCGCGGGGTCGATCTCAAGCGCACGCTCGACGCGATCGACGGGCTCCGGACGAAGCTCGCGGACGCGACCACGGCCCCGGCCGACGCGGCGGCGGCGTGCGAGTCGGTCGTCGCCGAGCTCGAGAAGGTCGGGGTCGATGCCGCCGCCGCCCGGGAGACGATCGCGACGGCGCGGAAGAGCTGCCAGCTCGGGAGCGCGAGCTTCGACGACGCGGCCGCGAACAGCGAGACGTCCTGGCGCGACGCTCAGGCGACCCGGGTGAGGGTGGCCGAGGCCCGGCTCGCGTTCGCCGCCCGGAAGTTCACCGAGGCCAAGGAGAAGGGGGACGCGCGGGCCCAAGCGCGGTACGAGGCGGAGTTCCGCCAGGCGGCGATGGTCAAGCGGTTGTTCGAGGGGGTCGACGCGAAGTCGCCCGTCGACGTCGGCATCAAGAAGAAGCTGGCCGACCTGCTCGCTGGCCTGGACCTGAAGCTGCAGAGCCAGGACGGCCAGCTCGAGCTCCTCCAGGTGCGCATGGAGCAAACGCGGGGCGTGTACAAGTCGCTCGCGACGGCGCTGCGGGCCGGCGAGATCGGCCAGGAGGTGGACGCGCTCATCAAGGAATTGACCGAGCTGGAAGGGCGTGCCGACGCCCCGCTCGGCGATTCGGAGCGACAACTCCAGACGACGCTCGACCAGATCGAGCGCGAGCTGGCGTCGAAGGGCGTGGCGCCCAAGGCCCCCCTGACGGACGAGGAGTACGAAAAGATCAAGCAGAAGTACGGCGTGAAGTAGCGCCGGGACGGCGGGCGGCGACCGTGTCGCCGCCCGCCGGCGGTCCTACCGGTTCCTGCCGCGGAGGAGATGAGCATGTCCGTTTTGATGGTCAGTTCGGAGTTAATCGTGTCTGCCGCCGCGCTGACCGGGGCCGGGGTGGCGGGGGGGATCTGGCTTTACCGTTCTCCGCGGGTCGCGCGGCCGCTACCCGATCGGTTGAAGGACCGGTTGAGCCGGATGCTGGAGGAGCGGTGCGCGGTGACCGACGACTTCTTCCCCGTGTACCTGCCCGCTGCGGGCACCGCGCCGGCGCCCGCCGATGCCGGTCCGGCCCCTGCCAAAGCCGCGGCCAGTCGGCTGCGGCGGCGCCGGCATGTCGTGATGGGTCTGGCAGTGGTCGTCGCCGGCAGCCTGTTGTTGCTGCTGACCGGCGCGCTTTCGTGCGCGGGACGGCCCCCGATCGCAACCGCGAGGGCGGAGGCGACGACCCGATCCGCGGCGCCGGCGACCACGCCCGCGGCGACGGTGGTGCCGGCCCCGGTGACGGCACCCGAAGTCGCCGAGCGTCCGGTCGGCGGACCCGCCAGCGCCAGCGCGGGCGCGCGGGCCGCACCTGCGACCCGGCCGACACGCGACGATCCGGTTCATACCGTCCCCGCACCCGCCGTCATACCGCGGCCGTCGCCCGCGGACGCCGGCGCGACCCCGGCGACGCGGACGATGGTTAAGCCCGCGCCCGTGCCGTCGCCCGTCTGGCCGTCCCCGCGCGAGGTCCCCGCTCAACCGGGACGGATGGCCGCCGACGTCTGGTTCGGCGTGCAATGGCCCGACGATCCGCGGTTGTTCGCAGAAGCCGTCGCCAGGCTTGGCTTACGCGTCTTCATCGCGACCGGCGAGCGGATCGAGCACGAGGTGCGGTTCACGGGCACCGGCCCGCAGGCGATCAGGCCGGGGGCCGTCGGCGACGACATCTGGCCCGTCGCACGCGACCTGCCGCGGTCGTACGTCAACGACGGCACGACGGTCGGCGACCGGGCGCTCATCCTGATTCCCGTGACGGTCAATGAGCAGTGGCTTCAGTTCAAGGACAGAACCGTCCGCGACGCCGGCGGACCGGCAGCGGTCGCAGGTGTCGTTGCCACGATGACCCGTGATGCGCGTGGTGGCTGGCACCTGCGGGTGGCGGAGGTCGAGCGGCGCCCGATCAAGCAGCAATGACTCAATTCCTAGGATGGAGGTCAACCGTGAGAAGTTCGTCATGGTCGCTATGGTTATTCGCCGTCCTCATGCTCACTGGCACCTTGCCAGGGTGCGAGCGCGAACGAGCCCCTGCCAAGCCGACGGAGTCGCAGCGCGGAACGACCAATGGCGGCGACGCAACGACCCGGGGAGAATCATCGGTTCGCGTTGATGTTCATCACGAACCAAGCTCAACGCTCTCGGAGGAGACGCAAGCAATGCAGAAGGGATTGCAGCGGCTATCACTCCAAGAAGCGAACGCTCGGCAACAAAGCCGCGCTTTGGCAGAACTCCTTCGCGAGCGCGGTGCTACTATGCGTGCGACCAAGTAAACTGTTTGTGCACCACACGGATCCTCGCTGCGACGTAAGCAACACCGGTGCAGTGATATGATGCGAGCTACTGCATCTGCCGGTCCTGCTCGAAGTTCGCGGTCAGAATTGTTGGCGCGAGATCTCGATAACTAAAGCCCTAGTTCTAGCCTGACAGGGGACACGCATTGCGTAATATTTCGGAAGGTGTTGGCGGCAGAACGATCTTTCGACCGGCACTTCAAAGGGCGGGGAGACGGCCTACAACTAGCGCGAACTGATGATCCGGTTGCTGTCCGGCATCGTGCGTCCGGTAATCCGGAATCTGTTAATGGTTAGTCCGCCCGCGCCGAGTACGGCCGCCTGATCGCTGAGTGGCTCACGGCGGGCCGCCGCGCGCGCGTAACGTGTCCGACTGCAAGACTGTCACCGATTGCTCGCGTCCTCCTGGGATTATGTGGAAGGAGTATCACTGGCATCGGTAGGCACGCCGACCAGCGTGTTCCACTGCCTCCAGGACTTGCTCAAAACGATTTGCCGCCTTCACGCCTTCGCTAAGGCATGCAGAACGCTAAGAAATGCTGTTCGCATTTTCTTCCCGTAGCGTTCAGAGCAGCGGATCCGTTTCCGCGGTTTGCTCGGGGCAGAAAACGTGAAATTTTACGTAATTGCTGAAGAACATCGGCGCCAGTCGAGATGTGTCGTTCAGCGGGTACGGGAAGATGGAATCGTCGTTCGCTGCGGCCGCCGCGCAGACACTGATTAATAATTCGGCATCACCCATGATGGGTTTCGCACCCACGGCGTCCAGCGGGAGGACGCGGAGACGGTCGGCGACGCCGCGCTGGGATGCGAGGCGGGCGATCCGCCGGCACTGGGCGAGGAACGGGGAGGTCGCGTGGAACTGACCCGGCGTCTTCTCGACGAACGCGACGACCGCGGCGGCCTCGGTGGGGTCCTCAGTCAATTGCTCCTGTACGAACGGGAACCCCGAGGCCGGCAGGACGACGGTCACCTCATGCTCGCCCCCGCCCGTGTTTCGGCTGCGCAGGCCGCTTATCGTCGCGCGGCAGCCGAGCAATGACCGGTCGACACGGCCGATGACGGTCACGTCTAAGGCCTCGATGGCTTGAGGGAGGATGCTTTTGAAGACAGACCGCAGTTGTCGGGCGGAGATCTCTATCTGCGGCTGAACCGTGAGTTCGACGCTGGTCACCTGCATCCGCCCGACGGTGGCCGGAACGTAAGAAGTGAACGTCAGGTCGGCGGCGGCGGGGTGAGTCGCCGCTGCGGCGCGCGTCGGGGTAGAGGGCGGCCCAAAATGCCATTGAACTGGGGAATCGACTTGCACCCGGTCGGAGAGGCCGACCGCCATGGCTGCGCCGCGGGCGCCACGCGGGGCGGAGAGACGGACGAGGTCAATTTCACGAACGGCTGCGGGCACGACGAGTTCGGCCGCGTCGGTGAGCAGGCGCACGGGATTCTGGAAAAGCACGGAGATCCTCGCCGCCGGGCTGTGTGCAAACGGCCCGGCTGCCGCCGAGTCGCCAACAAGGACGACGCGGCGGCCGGCCATCGCGAGGCAGCGGGTCAGGCCGATCAGCGGGAACCACTCTGCAGCGGCAATGACGACGTCGTCGAATGCCTTCCGGTTCATGGCGGCGAACGAATCCATCGCGCCGTCGAAGAAGTCGTCGGGGGAGATGATCCAGATGCGGCGGCGACCGGCCGCGGACGCGACCGCGTCGATCCGAGCGGCTGCGTCGCCTGCCACTGCGTCAAACGCGTCGGCGAAGGCCTCGGAGGACAGTTCGGCGGTGTCCTCGGCGGGCGCGAAGTCAGCGGCGGACCGGTCGCCGGCGGCGATCAGAAGCAACCTACCGCCCGCGACACCACCGCTTCCGGTCCCAGGACGCAGAATCTCGCGGAGCGCCTCCCGCGCGGACGCGCGGCCCGGCGCGTCGACGACGACGACGCGGGCGGCCGGTCCGATCTCGGCGACTGCAGCCCGTCGTCGCAGGGACAAGGGCGCCCCGGGCGGCCGGGCGGCCTGGAGGGACACCGGTTCCTCGCCCGAACGCTGGAGCAGTTCCAGGTGCTTGAGTTGGGACCGGACCGGGAACGCGCTGCGCGCAACTCGCCGTAGGGCCAGGCCCTCGCGGGGCCAGGCGCGGAGTGACCCGGCACGGTGCTCGAGGAACTGAGCCGTGCGGAACTCGTCGCGGGAGCGCTGGAACCGCACGAGCCCGGCCCGCCGGCCGGCGCGGAGCACCTCGAACCACGAACCAACCCCGGCCCACTCCATCGCTCGAAGGTCCGGTGGCACTTCGAGCCGTAAGCGGCCCTTTGCGTAATCGGCGACGGTGAACCCGTCCAGGGCGAGGCCGGCGGCGTCGCCGCCGGCAAGGGCTTCGCGCACGACCTCGGCGGCAGCGATCTCCTCCTCCTCGTCGAGCAGCGCCTCCCGAAGGCGGTTGAATAGGTCGACCCGCTCGTATTCGACGTACTTGTCGTGCTGGTCGCAGGCGGCGAGCAGTGGACACGGGCCAGATCCATCGGCCGCCACACAGTCCCAGTGCCGCTCCATCTGGCAGTGGAACGGGCAGGGTGCTGGAAGGCGGGAGTTGGTCGTGCGTCGGTCGCAGTCACACGCCCGGCACCCGCTGTCGGTGTCGTGCGGACTTGGCAGCCACGCGCCCCCGCCCATCGCAACCAACCGATGGCGATCGCGGATCCGCCGCGCCGCCCAGTCGCGCATGTCGGTGCGGCCCGCGGCGGACGTGGGGTACTCGACGAGCCGGGCCGACGCGGAGGACGCGCCGGCGGCGGAGTGGAGGTTGAGTACGTATCCGGCCCAGCGGGCGCACACGTCCTCGACGCCATACTCGACCATCGCCCACGCGAGCGACGCCTCGACCTAGACCGCCCATTTGCCGGCGTCGGCGTATTCGCCAGTCGGATTTACGTGCTTGATTTCCAGCACGCGGCCGCTGAGTGGCGCGAGGAAGTCAGGCGCGATGTCCACGCCGTTCCGCAACGCGTCAGTCTCGTGCGCCCACGGCCCCTGGTGCAAGACGGCAGCCGCGCGCGGGTCGGCGCGAAGCGTCTGCAGCGCGTCGGTGCCCTTGCGGAGCGCCAACGCGACCTCCCGCGGACCGGCCGCGAGCGCGAGGAACCCAAGCCGCCCGATAGTTTGCTCGGATAGCGCGTCCCGCACGAACGCGGTATCGCCGGCCGCGGGCGGGAACGCCGCGGCACCCACGGCGGGCGCGGAGGATCGTTCGGCAAGCGCGCGAAACACGTCTTCAGCAATGAAACCCCCAACTCCGCCCCCGGTGACCACCGGATAGGACTCGTCCAGGCGTCCAACCCCCTTGATGACCCAGAGGTACTTCCGTCGCGCGCCGCCGCCGCCGTAGCGCGAGTCGATCTGCTGTCGCCCGAACGTGCGGAACGGGCGGGCGACGAAGACTGACGGGACGTTCAAGTAAAGGCCGTCGAGGCCGCGCTGGGGGTTGGCCTGGATCAGTGCGACCTCGCCTGGAACTAACAGGCGCGCGAGCACCGGGTCATCGAACAGCTCAAGAAGTTCGGGCGAAGTCCGGTCGTACGCGAGCGGCAGGGCTGACCGTGCCGGTTGGCGGTGGACCGAGACGATGGCCACGGCGTCGTCGTGCAGACCAGTGACGGCGAGTTGCCACCGGCCCCCTCGATCGTCGACCGTGTACGGCCGGCCGGCGATGCGGACGTAGACGTTGCACCACCGCACGCCGGTCAGCGGGCGCGCGATGAGGTCGGCCAACGTGCGGTAGAGCGGCGACGGCGGCGGATCGGCGACTGTGGAGGTGTTAATGGCATCGGGCATAGGACGTGTTGCGGGTAATCGGTTTTCGCTCCACTCACCACGCGGCGACGGCGCGAGCGAGGTAGTCACGGTCGACGTAGTGGCGGCGATCGAAACGCTCGGACTCGACGCACGACGGGCACCCGGCCGGGCACAGGGGGAGGACCGCGCGGGCCCGGCTGTTCAACTCGGCGACGTCCCCGTCGTCGGGATCAGCGCGCAGGAAGCGGCGACGCAACTCCTCGGCGCGGGAGTCGAAAGCCGGCGCGGCCCGCAGCCGGGCGGCAAGTTGGAGCGCGGTCGGCGCGCCGCCGAATTCCGCGGTCAGGCGGCGACGCTCGGAGTCGGCGTATAGGTGAAAGGCCGCGATCGGCGGCGATTCCAAAAGCCGCCGGAGTCGCTGCCGCAGACGTGCGGCCTCGTCACCGGCGCGCGCGATCAGTGCCGCAGGCCAGGCATCGGCCGCGGCCTCGGCGGCGAGCGTATCGGCCACCGCCGGTCCGCGGGCGAGCACCTCGGCGACTAACTCGTCTACCCGGGCAACCGGACAATCAAGTTCCGCCGCGACCCGCGCCGGAAGGTCCGGCCACTGTCCGACCTCATCGGCCAGGCGCCGGGCGTTCCCGCTCCCCCCCTCGATGTCGTCCATCAACATAATTCTCGCGCCGTCATCGTTGACATCGACCAGCCGGCGGAATGACCAGGGACTGACGTTCAGCGCCCGCCCGGCGACCCGCGACAACACCGAGGCCAGCGTGTCGGCCAGCACGGTGCGCGGGCCGGCGTCCGCGACCCACGCAGCCGCGCGCGACAGGACGGCGGATAACTCGTTGGCTAGTTGCCGCACGAGCGAGACTGCGCGGCCGTGCCCGTGTCTCAGGCGGCGGTCGGCGACCGCACCGTCGGCGAACTGCCGGAGCACGGCGGGGCCGGGCGGCCGGGCGGCGAACCGGCCCATCACCGGCTCGATCATTCGCAGCACGTCGGTCATCACCGGGACGAGGTAGGCGTTGGGCACCAGCCCCTGCGTGACGACCAGATCCTCAGTGATCTCCTCCTCCACGCGCAACCAGAACGCTCGCGCGGCGTGCGCGGCAGTCCAATACCCGTACGCCGCACCGGACCCTGCGTCCGACAGGACGAACTCGACGGCCTGAGACCGCGAGTCGACCGACGGGGCCATGGGCCGTCCCGCCCGCTCGTCCCAGAATCGCACGACGACCGTCCGCGCCTCGGCCCCTGTCAGGTAGCAGTGCACCAGGTTTGCGTAATGGGCCGTGGCAAACTCGAACTGCCTGTAGAAATTCACCCGCTCGACCGGAGGTAGCACGCGCCCAGCCACCTCGGCAGGCGGGTTGCGTCGCGGCAGCAGAACGATTCGCGGGGTGACGTGGGGGTCGCGGGCGAGCGTGACATACCGTTTACCGGGCGGCACCGGGTCCGGGCGGCGGGGGAGAATGACCAGGTCGTCGGGATCGAGCGTGAACTGCCGCGACCGCTTGCCGGTCGATGTCACGACCAGACCCGCGACAACCGCGATCGTGCAGTTGGCGCCGCCCAGCGCGGACAGCACTTCGGCGCGCCGGCGGGGGCCGAGATCGCCGGATGCCAGCAGCGCGCCGGCGGTGTCCTCTCCGGCACCAGTCGCGGCGGCGCTCGCAGTTGACAGGGCCAGGCGGAGTTGCCCGCGGGTCGCGGCCCAGGTCAAGTGCCCCCCCAGCGCCGGCACTGGCGCTCCCGCCGCGTGAACCCACGGCGCCATCCACAGTTTGCCGTCATAGCGGATCTTAAACCCGCCGGGCAGGAACGACGCGAGCGCGAACTCCGCCGGCTCTGAGCCGAGGAGCGCCTCAGGGCCTCCTGGCAGAGCAGCTACCTCCAGCACCCGCACGTGCCGGCCGAGCGGGATCGAGATCGTCGTCTTCGGCACGCGTAAGTCGCGCTGGTGCGGAGCAAGGAGTGTCTCGGGCACGTAGTCGGGGAGGTCGACGACCGAGTTCGCCATCCGCCGGTCATGTTCGTCCGCAGCGACGTGCAGGGCGAAGAACCCGTGCGCCCGCTCGGTCTCGGCGACGCCGCGGGTCGCCCACTCCAAGCGGACGATTTCGTCGCGGCCCATCTTGAACAGGTCCTTGGGCCGCAGCGGCGGGTCGGGCCGCTGGTTGGCGGGCAAGGCGGTTAGATCGAGCGGGACGTTCCAAACCCCAGTGACAAGATTCGCCAACTCGGCCATGCGGTCGGTGAGCCTCCGCGGTTGCTCGGTGGGGAAGCACTGCTCGACCCACCGCTGGGCGTCGCGACTTGCCAGGGCGGTCAGCAGCGCGTCAAAGTCCATTTCGTACGCACGGTCCATTCCGGGTTGGGCTGCGCAATAATCGAAGACGGCCGCGACGGCATGTTGATCGCGGACGCTGGGGTTCTCGGGGTCCAGGTAGGTCGCGATGTCGCGCTCCACAACGTCGACGAGCCGGAGGTGGTCCTGGAAGCAGTAAACGTCGCGCGCGCTCGCGCCGAGGACGAGCATCGTGATCGGGTAGTCGCGAGCGCCACGGCCGCCTCTGCCCTTGCGCTGGACGAACGACGCGACGCTGGGCGGCGCATGGTACTGCCACGTCGCGATGAGCTCTGGGTCGTCGAACCCGACCTCGAGCGCGGACGTGCTCACGAGCAGACGCCACAGATCCCGGGCCTCACGGTCGAACCTGCGCGTCGGGTCAGCCCATGCGCGGCGGCCGGCGCGATGCACCTGGGCTGCGACGGGCCGCTGGCCCTCCTCCCGGGGGTGGGACATCGTGAACCAGCACTCGCCGGCCTCGTAGCGGTCACACCGCTCGAGCAGGTGGTGCGGCGGCGCGTGGCAGTCGCGGGTCTCGGCGCGGATACACCCGGCCGCGGCGAGGGGCACCGCGCCGGCGGCCGGGGTTGCGCCCGGGGCAGGCGCCGGGGGCGGTTGGATGTAGCCCAGGGGGATCGCGGCCGCTCGCGCTTCGGGAAGGCCGTAAAACTGCCGCAGGGCCGAGCGGATCCCGGCGGCGAGGTCGGCGTCGCCGCGGCCCGCTGGGTAGCGCAGGGCGAACAGGGGGAGTTGGACCGCTGCCCGCGGAGCGGTGGCGCGGGCGTCGGCGGCGGCGGCGCGCAGGTCGCGCCATTCCGCATCCTCGATGTTCGCGCCCAGCCGCTGCGCGACGTCAACGGAGTCGACGAACCCGAGAGTTCGCCGCTTGAGCCGACCGTCTCCAGCCGGGGCCTTCATCGTGTGCTGAAGGCAGAATGCGGCCTGGATCATCGTAGACTGTTCGGCTACGAACCGGAGGGGGCCGCCCGCGGCGCCGTTGGGGCCAACTGTCGCGGTAATTCCACCCCCACTACCCCCGGAGGTGCCGGTGGGCGCGCCGGCGACGTCGTCCGGCACACTGGCCGGGTCCGCAACATTGTCGACATCGTCGTCGTTGTCGTCCGGTCCGGCCGTCAAGGGTAGCCCTCCGCCGCCAGGTCCACCGGGTCCTGCGCCGGCCGCGCCGCCGATGACGCGATTTCCCGGGGACTGGAGGAAAAAGTAGTATTCAAGGCCGAACGGCCGCGTCTCGTCTGGGCCGGTTCCGGGCTGGATCAGGGCCACCCGGCCCTCGTTGCGCGCGCCGAACATCCGCGCCCCGAGCGACCGCGGCGAGCCGGCGGTCGCCGACGCGCCAACCAAGACTGGATCGAGCCCGGAAGCGGCCGTCATTCGCCGCACGCGCTGGCGGCAGCGGGCGAGAATATGCGCAGCGTGTGACCCAGCTTGGCCCTCGTAGATGTGCATCTCGTCGACGACGACGATCCGCGGCGGCGCGTGCCGGGAGCCGAATATCCGCGCCTTCCCGTGCTTATCCATCAGCCTCCGGTGGAGCGTGTCGATCGTCGTAACGACCAACTCGGCCTGTAGTGATCCTGCCTTGACCTGATACACCAGCAGGTCGGTAGTCTGGCGATGGCCGTTCGGGTCGCGGTCGCACTCGAACCGGTCGAAGAACCCGCTGGGCCCGTCGAACCGAGCGCGAATGTGCGACCGCCGCTCGTCATCGTCCGTCCAGGCCGCCGCGCCAGCGGCCTTGTCTGCGAGACACGCCGGGCACCGCATGCGGAATGCATCGGTGATCCGGCTGTGGGCCAGCGCGACGCGGACCGGGTCGAACGGCCCGAACGCCTGATCGTCCCAGGCGCGGGCGACCGCGGCGTTCAGGTGGAATAGATACCCGAGCACGCGCTCGGCCTGGTTATCGCAAAGGTCGGTGCGGGGGTAGAGCAGCAGGCCATCGACGCCGGTGACCTGCGACTGCTCGCCGTCCGAGCGGCGGCGGGCCTTGCGGAACTTATTGAATGCCGCGTAGTAGAGCAGCGGGAACAGGAACGCCTCGGTCTTGCCAAACCCGGTGCCGGCGGCAATCACGTGCGCCTCGGGCATCGCAGCGTCACCCGCGTCGGCGGGCGTCGTAGGCCGCTCGGACGAGACGGCCGCGGCAAGCAGCGCCTCGAATGCCGCGACCTGGAACCGGGCGAACCTCGCGTCGACGGCGAACGCGCGCGACAGGAACTCGCCGAACGCCTCACGAAGCGGCGTGACTGCCGCGCCGAGCGGAAAGGCCTCGAACGGCTCAAGCGGCGGCAACTCTGCGACCGCGTCGGCCGCCGCCAGCAGTTCGTCGATCGTCCGGTCGCGCACCGGTCGCTGGCGCGGCTGTACCTCGACCTTCATCATCTCGACCAGTCGGGGACGCTCACCTCGGCGGTCCTGCTGCGGCGTTCGCTGCCTGAGGTTCCGCAGGTAATGCACCACTTCGAACGCCCGGCTCCGGGCCCGCTGCCGGTCCGTGACAAACAGCACGTCCCCGTCCCGCCGCATCCGGTCCATCATCTGTGTGAACAGCGAATCCCGAATTATCGGGTCGTCCAACTCGGCGTCCGCGAGCACGTCCAGCCCGGGCGGGAGCACCGGTAGCACGTCGCGTAGGGCGGACAGGAACGGCTCGCGCAGCGGCCCGACCGAGGCGAACACGTCGTCGCGCCCCGCCGCCAGCCGCGCCCGACAACCCTCGTCAAGTTGGCGGACCACGCCGGTCGCGAGTTCCGCGTACGCGTCGGGCGCCCCGACCGCAAGCGCGTTTACGAACGCCGCAGCGCGGCGGATCGCTGCGATTCGCCTGGTGCTGTAGTCCCGTCGCGCCGCGCCGTCAGCAACGAACGTCATAGCGTCACCTCCGCCCGAATCACCCGGCCCGAGATCCACAGGTCGTACATGCGCCCGAGGTCCTCCGGCGAGAACGTCAGTGCGTGTTCGACCCCGGGCGGTTCGGAGGCCGCCTCGGGCGGGGCCGCCTCATCGCCCGTCACCACGAGGGCTTCGGGCTGCGCCTCTGGGGCGGCCGCGATGGATATTTCGCCGGCCGACGCGAACACATCGGCGGCAGCCCCGTCACGCAATGTCGATGGGACGATGTCCTCCGTCTGGGTCGCCCCCGGCCGTTGCTCGGGCTCGCCGGTGGCGCTGTCGGGACCTGAAGGCGGACTTAGGGGCGACGGCGGCTGTGACGACGGGGTCACTACGGGCGGGTCTATGCCACGATTACTCCCGCCCGGCGATGCAACAGGTGGCGTCACAGCCGCGGCAGGCCGAGCGAGGCCAGGGGGGAGGGAGCCGACGATCGGCCGGGGCCGGCGAAGCTGTGCAGCTTCGCGGTTGAGCCGGTCGATCGCCTCCCGGCAGGCCTCCAACTCCGACCGCACGCCGTCGAGTTCCGCCGCCCGTTGCTCCGGCGGGATCGGCGGGTGCTCGGCTGGGCCGATCGCGGTCGCCGCCGCGCGGAGCCGGGCCTCTGTGGCGGACCGCCGCTCGAGCAACGCGGCCGTCCCGCGATGATCCGACGGAACCGCGACCCCTTCGAGCCCTCCCCGGAGCGCGGCCAACTGGTCGCGGAGTGAGGCGGCATCCGCTTCATTGTGTCCCCGCAGGCGCGCAGTCCGCCGCGCCTCCTCGTCCGCCTGCCGCACGGCAGCGGTGAGCGACTCGAGCCGGTCGATTGACGCTGCGGGATCCCCACCTGCCGCCTTTGCGTCTGCCAGCAATGTTGACCGGGCCGCGGTGGCGACTGGGTCGCAGGCCGCGGGCCTTCCCGCAAATTGCCGGACGAGCACGGCAAGTCCATCGCGGACCGCGGCGCGCCGCTCATTGGCGCGTGCCAGTGCGGCCCGGCCGGCCAGCACGATCTCTAGCAGCAGTTCGCAGGCGGTGCCAATCGTCGCGAGGTCGACTCCCCCGCCTCCGTCGAAGGGGGTTACTGCCAGCACGGCGCTCGCGTCGTCTGCGCGGGCCTGGAGGTCGGCCGCCTCGCTGACCTCGCCGACCGCCGCGACCTCCTCCGACAGTTGCCGCGCGTCCCGCGCCAGCGTCCGTGCCCGCTCGCGTAGTCGGGGCACGGGGCTTGGGAACGACAGGCGGCCGTGCTGCACGGTCACGAAATCGGACGCATATGCGCCGGCAATTGCCGCCAGCAGCCCGGTCCACGCAGCGGGGTCGAAGAAGTACTCCCCGGCCAATGCGCGGCCAACAGCGGCGGCGTCCGGGTCAGCCTCAGCCGCCCGCCGCAGCGCGGCGAGGAACTGGTCGCCAGCATATGTCCACCGAACCGTCCCGTCACCCTTCGGGATGACGCCCAGCCGCTGCAAGCCGGTCAGGACGGTTCGCAGGTCGTCCGCCGGCAGCGAAGCCCCATCACCTCCGGCGCGCGCGCGCCGCAATTCCTCGACGGGCACCGCTGCATGCGCCTCCACGATTAGGTGCGGGAGCACCTGGTGCGCGGCTCCCTGGGTGCTGCCGCCGCCGAAATAGTCGACCGAAAGCGGCGGGCGCTTGGCGTGGACGGCCGTGAAATGGCCTCGCAGGCGCGTGTTCAACGCCCGCACCAACTCGTCGGCCTCTGCCCGCGGGTCACGAGACCGGTAGACCGCCTGCACGGCGTGTGCGGCGGTGAGGTCGAACGGGCACAGTACCGCCGGCCGAGATGCGCCGACGCCGCGGACGCCGACGTCGATCGTCGCCACGCCCAAGTTACGGGGCGGCCCGGCCCAGTGTAACAGGCGCTCGGCTATGACATGGTCCAGGCCTGGCTCCCCGTGCGCGAACAGGATTACGCGCGACGCGAGGCCGCCGGGCGCCGACTCGATCGTCCGCAGTTCCTCCGCCGCCGCCTCGAGCAGTTCGTGGCTCACCTCCCGCGCTAGCGTACAGAAGACGGTTGCGACCATCCGGGCGGCGCCGGCCGGCACCAATTGTGGCGGAAGCGTCACGTCCACCCGCGCATATCCGCCGACTGGTGCGGCGGCGACTGCCGGAGCGGCGACGCCCGAGAGCGCCGCGTGGATGCCGCGGGCAAGGTCCGCTGCCAGATCCGGGTCCCGATCGACCTCGAACCGCCGTAGCGTCCGCTTCTCGAGCGATAAGATCACGTGGGCTGGCCGCAAACCGACGGACCGGTACAGCGCTTCGAGCGCGCGATATCCGTCTGTCTCTCCGCCTGGCTCGACGTACGGTCGGAACGCCGGGGCGCGCACGCGCTCAAGCAGTGGCCCTTCCTTGATCGCCGCGTCCTGCAGGCAGAGCGCGACCACCGCGTCCCGGTCGCGGGGGTCGGCCGTCAGCGGGTCAAGCACCTCCGGGTCGGTCAAGCCAGCGCCGCGGAGCACGTCGAGCAGGAACGGTCCGTCGACCGACACGGCTGACCCGCGCGGCACCTGCGACCCACCGCCGGACGCTGTCGGGCCTCGCGCCGCAACCTCCCGCAGCACCCGACCGACCGGCAAATCTGAACGACAGAACCCTGAGTAGTCACCGCCGACGCTGCATCCGTGCGCCTCGAGCACGCGCCGGTAAACCGGCCAAGCTTCCGCGCGCTGGAAGTCCGGCCAGAGTGAGACATTGGGCACGTACCGTTGCACGACGTCCCCCGCCATCCACCCGCTCGCGTTTCGCGGGAAGTCGTCGTGCCACCCAACGACGACCGCTAAGTTTGGCTCCTGGTCCACCATGCGTGTCGCCGTCACGCGCAGCCGGGCTAGCAACGGATTAGTCCGCGCACGGGCGCGCAGGTCATCGCGGGAATTGATCTCCGTCAGTGCGTTGGCCGCATCGACGATAAGTACGACCATCCGCCTGTCCGGCCCCACCCCGGTCGCGTTCGCCAATTCGAACAGTGCGTCCAAGCCATCGATCTCGACCGCCCGCCGGCGCACCGGGAGCGTTACGCCGACCTGACGCGATGGCTCCCGTGGCGCGACGATGCGGAATGCGTCGAAGCATGGTTGCGGGCGAGGGTTCAGGGGCCGCTCCCGACCGCGTTGGCGATCCCTCTCGGGGTCCATCTGGACGGGGAGGACGCGCGTCAGGCACGTGAGATACACCAGCAGACCAAGCGGCTGACCGAGCCGAAGCCGGCGCGGGACGTTCCCGATCCGACGGATCGTGTGTTGGCTGCCTTGGCCGCTTGCGAAGGCGAGGATCCGGGGAACTTCGGCCGCCTTTCGTTGGAACTTTCCCTGGACGGTGAGCGCGAACACTACACGCTCTGTCGATTCCTGACCGAGACGCCCCGCTGGACGGCCGCGTCGCCCGAAGTTCACAGCCGGATCGTTGAGGCCGCAAAGCGATTCCTGGTCGCGCCGACCGACGAGCCCGAACTGGTTCGCATCGTGCCGATCAATCGCATCTTGCCCGGCTATATGGCTGCGATCTGGCTACTCGCGGAAACGTCATCGGACTGGTTAGATACCCTGCCAGACAGTTGGTGGAAGCGGTGGGCCTGGTACGTGATGCGCGAACTACACCCGGGCTTGGCCGATGAGCCCGAAGAGCCGAAGATAGCTGTTCTCCGCCGACTTCTGCGGCGAGTGCCCCAGGCCGTTCGAGATCACATAGTCGAGTTGGCCGGATCGGCCGAGGCGGAAAGCCTCTACCTATTCAGCGAGCTTTTGGGGCGGCTCGTCCCGATTCCGGACGGCGCACTTGATCGCCAGTTATTCGATGCCCTCCTCGCCGGCCGCGTGGCAGAGGATCGCGTCGGAATCTCGGCAGAGTTCCTGCTCGGCCGAGATGCCTCGGAGGACACGATCCGGGTGCTGACGTCGCTGTTGTCCGCCCCCGGAGGGACGCTGTCCGATCGATCCCTCGCCGCATTGGCGGTGACTCTGTTGGCGTCCGGTCAGGGCCGAGAAATGGACGCGGCGATGGATTTCGTGGATCGCCGCGCGGAGTTAGGCGCGGAGTGCCTGGGCGCGTTCGCGTACGCTGAGCGCAGGCGGCTTCGCCGACGCACCGACGAGGACGACGGCAACGGCCCCCTCGACTTCAGAAAAGTAGGCTCCGCACACGTCGGCCGCCTGTTGTGCCTGTTGATTCAACATTTCCCTTTCTCAGTCAAAACCGACCAAGGCGCCGGGTTCGTCGGGCCGAACGAGGCAGCGGAGATGTTGCGCAGCCAGCTTTTCTCAATGCTCTACGAGCGCGCGGATGAACACGCCGTCGCAACGTTCCGGCAGATCGAGGCCGTTTGGGGCACAGTAAATCCGTGGCTTCGCAGTTCCCGGGCCGAGGCGGAGCGGAAGTTTCGCCTCGCCCGCTGGGCGACCATCCCGCCGTCGGCGGTCGCCGCGCTGCT
>Ga0196963_10001076_pt1 | contig 19983 bp, 19 predicted proteins | sample S1_5metaG_FD_148600 | JGI IMG/M metagenome (GOLD analysis project Ga0196963, IMG submission 148600) | Soil microbial communities from Anza Borrego desert, Southern California, United States - S1_5 | ecosystem: Environmental > Terrestrial > Soil > Desert | place: USA: California | collected... | reverse complement strand
TGCACGGTAAAGCCCGCACACTTCACGTGAATGCCGGCGCCGTTTTTGACCCGGAGAAAAAACGTCTGGGCACGGTCCTTGTGTTCCATGACATCACCCGCATTCAGGAACTGGAAGTTGTCCGGAAGGACTTTGTCGCCAATGTGAGCCATGAGCTGCGCACTCCCGTGACCCTTATTCAAAGCGCCGCGGAAACACTCAACGACGGCGCACGCAATGACCCGGCGGCCGCTGACCGTTTCCTTCAGACAATCAGCCGGCAGTCGCAACGCCTCAGCCTCTTGCTGGATGATCTTCTCGTGATTTCGGAGCTGGAGTCGGGCGGCGCGAAACTGAGCCGCGCACTGGCGCCACTTGCGCCTAAGGCTGATGAGGTGATCACTCAATTAGCGCTGCGCGCTGATGCCAAGGAGATCAAAATCACCAATACCATTTCGCTGGACGAAGTGGCCTACTTCGATTCCGCTCGGTTGGAGCAGGTCTTTCTGAATCTTCTCGAAAACGCCATCAAATACACCCAGCAGGGCGGCCGCGTGGAAGTCAGCGCTGAGCGTATCAACACCCAAACTGTGCGCGTCACAGTTCGCGACAACGGCCCCGGCATCCCCCCGGAGGCGTGCGAGCGAGTCTTTGAGCGCTTTTACCGCGTGGATAAAGCCCGCTCGCGGAACACTGGTGGCACTGGGTTGGGTCTTTCTATCGTGAAGCACATCGTGCAAGCGCATGGAGGCCGCGTCTGGGTCCAAAGCGAACTAGGACGAGGAGCCGCTTTTCACTTCACGCTGCCCGCGCTGATGCCTGTGGAAGCTCCGTAACCTGGCAAGCAACCAGTGAAAGCGGCCCGAGGTTCAGGCCGCAGCGGCCTGGCTCAGTTGCCGCCAAAGCACCAAAGATGGCTCGAGGTGCGGATAAACAACCTCCCGGCGGCCGGAACCACAGACGCGATAATTTGCTCATTCATGGCCGTCTCGCTCACCTTCTCGAACTTGTCTCCGACCTTTGCGACGAACACTGTTCCATCCTCACGAGCTGCGTAGAGGTGCCCGCCAGCAATTGTGGGCGAGGAGTAGTACGGTGTGCGATGATCGGCCAGTTGCCCTGTCCAGTGCGTCTTGCCTGTGGCTGGATCCAGGCAAGCCACTTCACCACGATTCCGCAGTAAATACACCCGGCCATCATGTGCCGCGGGGCTCGGCACGAAAACACCAGTGTCATCGCGGCGCCAGAGCCGTGTGGCCGACGCGGATCCCAGCTTCACACCCTCAACAGCAGCCTGGCCGCGATCATCACGGCCCACAGGAATCACAGCTATGTCACCAACGATCACGGGGCTCGCGATGTATGGCCAATAGCCAGTTTGCTTCGGATTAAAACCTCCAAGTTCCCAGAGCTTCTTCCCATTTGACGCATCATGCGCCGTCAGATGATCCGCCCCCCAGACCAGGAGAGCATCCTTTCCGTCCGCTTTGAAAAGAACCGGTGTGGTGTAGCCATTGTCGTTTTCATTCGGAACAGAATAATTTCGGCTCTCCTTCCAGGCTAACGCTCCTGTGCCCTTATCAAAACCAGCAATCCATGATTCCCCGCTGTGCATTCGTGCCATCACCACGTGCTTGTCCGTAAGCATGGGGGAGGTGCCTTGATCCCAGAACAGTTGCTCGCGTCCGAAAGCCTCCACAAGGTTCGTTTTCCAAGTGACTTTGCCTTCAAGGCTAAGCGCCGCGAAGTTCCCGCTCTTGAAGTAAACAAAGAGATTAGTGCCGTCGGTTACCGGAGACGCATTGCCGCTGGACGCGAGGCTGCGATGCTTAGGAGGCGTCTCAGGACCAAGCTTAGTCTCCCAAACCTTCTTGCCGGTGAAGTCAAAAGCCACCACAGCGTCCTCGCCCCCGGAGGGAGATGTGAGATAAACGCGCTCTCCATGAACAATGGGTGTGGAGGTGCCCTTGCCGGGCAGAGGCGCCTTCCAGGTCGGCTGGTTGGCATCGAGCTTTGTTGGAAACGCGCCGCCCAAAATCGAACCGTTGTACACAGGCCCGCGCCATGAAGGCCACCCCGTTTCACTCGCCGCCTGCACCGCAGTGCATAGCATTAAAAGTCCAGCTCCAACCGACGCGATCCGACCTTTATTCCCGCGAATGCTCATGCCCCGAATATGATCACAGCAAAAAGCGGTGACAAGCCACCGCCCACCGCTCATTGAAGACTCGTCTCTCGATTACCGTGATCACCTCTCCTTTGACCGGTCGGCCGAGTCTCCTAAAAACACAAGGCAAGCTGGCCGAAAGTTGAGTTATCCTTGCAATGAAAGGGGAGGGAGATTAGACATGGTGCGCGTTCGGCAAGTGCGGGTGTGGTTCAATGGTAGAATGTGGGCTTCCCAAGCCTGAGACGAGGGTTCGATTCCCTTCACCCGCTCCATCTTCAGTTTCGCCGGAGTTCAAGCACCTTTGCCTTCAGCTTCTCAAACGCATAGCGGTCTGCGTTCGATTTGCCGACATAGCGAAAGACTTCTTGTCCATCTTCGTTAATCAGAATCAGCGCGGGATAATGGACGGATTCCCCGTGAAACTTGTAGCCTCCGGGAATTTTTAGCCTCGCCGCAAGAGCGGCGTCTGGGTCGCGGTAGATAGGATAGTTGTCTTTGCCCATCGCGGGCAGCTGCGCGGTCCATTTCTGGATTTCCTCAACAGAATCAGGCTTGATGAACACTTGGACCACGTTTGTCAATTCACCGGCACGATTTAGATAATCTTGTGTATGCCGGAGGCAAACCGGGCACTCCGTTTTAAGGAGAAAGTGCAGCACGACCATCGATCCACGAGCTTTCGAGAGTTCAAAAGGTTTCCCGCCAGTCATCGAAGGAAGGCTAAAGTCAGGCACCGTTGATGGAGCGGCCCACATGCGTGCGGTGATGAATATGATCCCTAGAATGGCCCAGATTCTTTGGTGCATGGCTCGTGTTTCGCACGAAAGTCCAGTGCATTTCAAGGTTTTGCCAACTTCTTGTCTCTAGTAGGCAAGGGGAGGGAGAATCGGGCGACCAACAGCCATGAAGGCGAGGCTACGACCAGCCGAGAGGCAAAACAGGAGGCATTTCGGCCGCGGGCGGCCGCGACGCTAGCGACTCATCACGCAGCGACCAACGCCGCTCGGTCATCCCCGAGCCCGCCGGTTTTCTCCACGAAATAGTCGTAAGAACCAAGATACGCGGTGACTTGCCCTGCGTTCACGTGGAGCACCTTTGTCGCCAGCTTGCGAATGAAGTGGACGTCGTGGGAGATGAACACGAGTGTGCCCTCGTACCGCTCCAACGCCATGGTGAGTGACTCAACGGTGTTGATGTCCAGGTGAGTCGTCGGCTCGTCCATCAATAGGAGATTAGGAGGATCGACGAGAAATTTGATTAAGTTCAGGCGGCTTTTCTCACCACCGCTGAGGACCGCCGTCTTCTTGTAAATCTCCTCTTTGCGAAACATAAAGGAGCCGAGCACGCCGCGGGCTTCGTTTTCCTGCAGGGCAGGGGCGCTCGCGAGCACTTCCTCGAGGACCGTTTTCTCTGGGTCCAACGTGCCAGAACGATGCTGGCTATAGTAACCAATTTTGGCGTTGTGACCGAGGGTCCGCTCTCCTTTTTGAAATTCCACAACTCCGGCGAGGATTTTCAGCAAGGTGGATTTGCCCGCGCCGTTGGGTCCTACGAGCACGGTTCGCTCGCCCCGTTCGATCGTCAGATCCAACCCGGAGTAAACCTGGTGCGTTCCATAGGCCATATGGATTCCCTCGAGGGTAATCGCACGTTGGCCAATTCGCGGCGGGGGTGGGATCTGGAACCGAAAAGGCTTGGGTGGCGGCGAGGGTTTTTCGATCTTCTCCATCCGCTCAATCTGCTTCAGCTTGCTCATTGCTTGGGAAGCTTTCGAGGCGACGGAACGGAATCGATCAGCGAACTCCTGAAGCGCTTGAATCTCTTTCTGCTGGTTCTTAAACGCGGCGAGCTGTTGGTCGTAACGTTCCTCACGTTGCCGCAGGTAATCGGAATAGTTCCCAGTGTACGCGATCAACTTTTTGTCAGCGATCTCGTGAACCTGGCTGACGATTTCGTCCATGAACTGGCGATCGTGAGAAATGAGCAGGATCGCCCCGGAGTAATGTTTTAGGTACCGCTGGAGCCAGAGCAGCGAGAGCAGATCCAAGTGATTCGTGGGCTCGTCGAGGAGGAGCAGATCTGGCTCCATCACAAGGAGTCTCGCTAGATGGGCGCGCATTACCCAGCCCCCGCTCATCTCCTTGGCGGCGCGGTCAAAGTCCGTTTGCCGGAAACCGAGCCCAGCGAGAATTTTCTTTGCCTTCGCCTCAGCCTGAGGATCGCTCAGCGCATCGTGCTTGGCGTGTGCCTCCGCGTACTCCGGGCTGGAGACCGCGTCCCCTTTTTCCAACTCAGCGAGCTGCCTCTCAAGTTCTCCGACTTGGGTGCGCCCAGTTGCCACCTCCAGCACCGTCTCATTGCCAAGAGCTTCGCCTTCCTGCGGAAGGTAGCCGACCATGGTCCACTCATCGCGCTCGATCACCCCTTCATCCGGGGTGGCTCGCTTCAGGATTAAGGAAAAGAGAGTCGATTTGCCCGCGCCATTAGGGCCAACGAGGGCGACACGATCCCCGTAATTTACCTGAAGGGACGCGTTCTCAAAAAGCGTCCGTCCCGCGACGGACATCTTCAGGTCACGGATGGTGAGCATGAAACTGAATGGGGCCTTAAGCGCGGCGCTTTAACGGCGGGCGTTGCGGCAGGCGCGATACCCGACCAATTGGCGACGCTCCTCATCCCAAAGGCGGAAACCAAGAGACTTGATACTGCGACGCAACGTGATGGGCTCGACGGTGGAGAAAAGTGGGTCGGCCTTATGGCACCGTTCTAAATTGTAATTTGGAATGCGCGAGCTTAGATGGTGGATGTGATGATAGCCGATGTTTCCTGAGAACCATTGCAGAATCCTGGGCAGCTTGTAGAAGGAGCTTCCTTCCAAGGCAGCGCGGGTGAAATCCCAATCCTCCCCGCGTTCCCAGTACACTCCCTCAAATTGATGCTGAACGTAGAACAACCACACGCCGGCGGCGCCTGCAACAGCGGTCACAATTAATTGAATGATGAGGTAGTTCTTCAGCCCAAAGATCAGGCTCATGCCCGCGACCATCGCCACTATGGCTAAGTTCATCCAATGCACAGAGAGCCGCTCACGCTTGCTCGCCTTTGGAGAGGGGATGCGTTGCTGTATGAGAAAAAGGTAAAGCGGAGCTATCAAGAAGAGAATGAAAGGATTGCGTCCTAACCGATACTTGAACCGGTCCTTTGGGGAAGCGTTCAGGTACTCCTCGACCGTCCAGGTGTTTATATCCCCAGTGCCGCGCTTGTCGAGATGCCCAGAACTTGCGTGATGGATGCTGTGTTCCCAGCGCCAATGGTGGTACGGGGTTAATGTGAGGACGCCCGTGATGAAGCCAACGACGTCATTCGCCGTCCGGGATTTAAAGTATGACCCATGCCCGCAGTCATGAAAGATAATGAAAATTCGCACAACGAACCCAGCCGCCAAGACCGCCAGCGGGACCACCAGCCACCAAGAGATTGGCAGGCAGACGTACATCAGGGCCCAGAGGGCGGCATAACCACCCAAGGTGTTGACCATTTGCCAGGCGGCTCTAGGAATGGAGGGCTGCTGGAATTTTTCCACAATCGGCTTCCAGCTCGACACATCGATCTTTGGTTGTTTTGTCTGCGCCATGGGTGCTTCGGCACGAACGGTTTGTTCTAAAGTTGGATGCGGCATCTTACGGAAAATTCAATAAACCAAGTGAAAGGAGAGCATGTCAGGAAATGGCGTTAAGCCGTAATTGCGGCCTGTTCCGGGCCCGCCCCGGCAGCACTGAGATGACATGATGTCCAACGATAAACCTCTTGCTTAATTAAAAGCATGTTCCCAACTACCGGCGTAGAATCATCACTGAATGAAGCTCACTTGAGGACTTCCCAGACCTTGAAACCGACGAGCTAGCTCGAACGGCCAAACTATCGCATCATTACGCCGCAAACGCAACAAAAGGCTTTTCTCTTTCCTTGCCTCATTTTTGTTCTGGCTCAAGCAAAATTTTGTTGTGAGTTTTGCCTGGATTCACGTTAAACATCAGGGGTGATCGGCAGAAAAATGCTTCCACGTGGGCTTTGGCCCCTTCGAGTTTGGCTGGCTCTCGCTTTGCTTGCCCTCGGTTGCGGCTCTGTGCGCGCGCACTCAGGCCCTCACGAGGAGCCGGAGCCCCAGCCTGGACCGCATGGTTTAGCCGCTGAACTATCGCTGCTTCCGAGTTTTGGAGGCCCAAATCTCTTTCTTCGCGGTGCGACAGGCAAGACCTTCGAGGTTAAGGCCTCATCAACTGTTGATGGGCCGTTTCATCCCATCCGTCGTGTGACCATCAACGGAGCCGGCTCCACGAACATTCACGCCTGGAGCGACGTGGCCGCACCAAAACGCTTTTACCAGGCGCATGAAATGCTGCAGTTGGAGCGCGCCCCTGACTTCGAGTTGGTGGACATTAACGACCGCGCATGGAACCTCGAATACGCGCGGCGGAGCACTAATTTGCATGCTGTGGCTCTTGCGTTCGTCGGCCAGTTGAGTTCTTACAACGCCGACTCGATAAAAGCGCTGGCCGCGAGCTACAAAACTAATGAGGTGCCCGTGTGGATCATCGATTCCTCCAACGTCACCCGCTCGGAATTGAAGAGACGGGTCGCAGGACTGGGCGCTTCGAACCTGGTTGTGCTGCACGATCGGACCGGGGCAGTCGGCGATGCGTTTGCGATCAAAGCCTTCCCGACCTTCGTCTGCGTGGATCACGACGGATACGTGACGTACAAAGGGGCCAGGGAAGCAACGATCGGCGCGGCTGGCGCGACGGATCTCCTGGGCGCGGCTATCCAATCTGCTCGCGCACAGGCACAGCCCGAGCTACTGCTTACGGAAGCCACCGGAGCGCCGACGCCCGTGAGGCAGACCCCTTCATATAGCAGCGATATTGCTCCAATTCTGATTTCCAAATGCGCATCCTGCCACAGCGTTGGCAATGTCGGGCCCTTTGCCATGACGAATCACGCGGTTATCACGAGTTGGGCCACTTCGATTCAGGACGAGGTTTTGGCCGGGCACATGCCGCCATGGCATGCCGACCCTGAGTTCGGCGCTTTCGGCAACGATCGGTCCTTAACGCCAGAAGAGATTTCCAACCTGGTGAACTGGATCGAAGCAGGCGCCCCGAAGCGGGCAGGGGAGAGTGATCCGCTCACCACGTATGTTGCGCCCACAGAGGAATGGCCAGCAGAATTGGGCCCCCCTGACGCTATAATCGAGATGCCTTTGGAGCACATCAAAGCGGAAGGGGTCGAGGCTTACCGTTACAGGTTCACCAAGTCACCGTTCACCAGCAATGTCTGGTTGCGCGCTGCTTCAGTGCGCCCTTCGAACACCGCTGTCGCCCACCACATCCTGGTCGGCAAGGGGCAACACACCGCGACCTTCTTGCACGACATAGCTGGTTACGTTCCTGGCACTGAAGATCGCCCCTTTCCTGAGGGCATGGGCCGCCCGCTGGCAGCCAACTCCCCAATCACATTCGAGTTGCACTACACGACCATGGGGGTCGCAACGACTGACAAGCCTCGTCTCGCGCTCTGGTTGCACAAAAACCCTGCGGGGCTGAAGGAGTTCAAGATTGGCTTTGCCGCTAATGTCTTCGGCCTGCGAATCCCTGCCGGGGCTTCCCATTATGTCGCGTATGCTGAGGCGCCGATTGATCGCCAGGTGACGCTTTACAGCCTGACACCGCACATGCACTTGCGCGGCAAAAGCATGCGCTTTGACTTGATCTTGCCGGACGGCCGGAAGGAGACCTTGCTCAACGTTCCGCATTACGATTTCCACTGGCAGATGACCTATCGCCTCAAGGAGCCGCGCGTGATTCCCGCAGGGTCGATCCTTCAGATTCAGGCGGCATACGACAATTCCTACATGAACATTCACAACCCAGATCCAACAGTCCAGGTGCGTTGGGGCGAGCAATCCTGGAATGAAATGCTGATCGGATATTTCGAGTACGTGGAATGAGTGCGGGTTTAAGCCCCCTGGATCGCGCAGCAGTTTGAGTTGCGTGACGAGTGCTGTTCGCGTAAAGTTCGTTTTCTGGTCCATGCGCCTGTAGCTCAATTGGATAGAGTGACGGCCTCCGAAGCCGCAGGTTGTGGGTTCAACTCCCGCCAGGCGCACCACTCCTTAAGCGCTCTTCTGAACTTCCACGTCGCTGGCGTGTCGCTATAAATAACGCGCTATGGTTCGCATATCCACGCTCGCGGAGGCCCTCAGAGAAGGCCCTCCACCTCCTGGAAACCTGGCTGGTCCCATCTTCCAGCGCGGCGCGGTTGTGGTTGAACTTTATTCCCCGGAAGGAATTGATCCGCAGAAGCCTCACACAAGGGACGAACTCTATTTCGTTGCACGAGGAAGCGGCTACTTCTTCGATGGCCAAACCCGCCGAGAGATCCAAGCTGGCGCTTTCATCTTTGTGCCGGCTGGCCAGGCACATCGGTTCGAAGATTTCACCCCAGACCTGGCAGTTTGGGTTGTGTTCTACGGTCCCGAAGGTGGCGAACGGTAAGCCATAAACGCGATTGGTTTAGCACATACTGTTTGCATGCAGCAGGAGGCTAGGTTATGTCCTCCTCTCGGAGGATATGACTATAAAGCCCTTTTTAATGGCCACGTGCCTTTCGTCGGCCCTGCTGATGGGTTGCGCCCGCGGTTATGACATGCAGCTTTCGAATGGGAAAACTATTCGAACCATGAACAAGCCGAAGCTGGATGCGCAAGGCTGGTACATCTATAAGGATTCGTCCGGCCAAACTGAGCGCGTGAACTCGCTTCGCGTGCGGAGCATTGAGCCCGCCTCTCGGACCCTGGAAAAGCGCTTCGAGTATCGTTAACCCCGATCAATTTACTCCACCCCTGAAACAGCAACTAAACAGCACAACCAAATGAAAGACACCCTGCAGCAGTATATGGAAATCCGCGAGGCTTTGCGTCGCGAGAAGGAACAGTTAGAGCAAAGACTCCAGGAGATCAATAAAGCGCTCGGCTTGACTGCTCCTCCCGCTGAGACTTCGCAACCTCGCGGTGGCAGGCGCGGACGAAGAGGCCGCGCTGAAGGAGGCCGTTCTCTGCGTGACCTCGTTATGCAAGTTACCTCCCAACGCGCTCTTTCCAAGCAGGAGATCCTCGATGAGGTCCAACGCCTTGGCTACCAATTCAATTCCAAGAACCCCGCTAACTCACTCGGCGTGATTCTTTACGGCAAGAACCCGCGATTCCAAAACGAGGGCGGACGCTTTCGTTTCACTGGCGAGGTGCCAAGCGGCGAATCGCGCGGCAAGCGCCAAATGTCCGCTGAGGCTCGTGAGCGCATCCGCGCCGCAGCAAAGGCCCGCTGGGAAAAGGCCCGCGCTGCCGGTCGCAAACGTCTGTAATTGGCTATTTCTTTGTGGACGCCGGGGCTTACCGACGCTCCGGCGTCAATTTTTAGAGGGCGTCGGAAGCCGTTTTTGGAAGTTGAGCTGCACCAGGACGATTGCAGCTAGAATAATAGCGCCGCCAATAATTACCGGCCTCGTGAGAGATTCATTCGTATAACTTACGCCAGCCCAAGCCGAAAAGAATCCTGGGAGAAACAGGGCGAATCCGAGCGCAAAGATTGGCTCCGCCCCGTAAATAATCCCGGCCTCGTTGGCGCCGACATGCTTCTGCCAATGGTTCATGAGCATGTACGCCACAAGAGTGCAGATGAGCACCAGGATTGTAATAAATAACGGCATTCCTGGAGCTGAGATCGCTAGCCAAAGATTGTGCGGGGTTCTCATCGTGAGCAACGCCACAGGAAGCATTACCGCTGCCATGGTGACAAACATCACGATGCTGAAGCGTTGCGTGTTGTTGGCCGCATAGACGGGACGCTCCAGCCAAAGAATCTGCCCAGTGAAGAGAGCGGAACCGATCAGCGTTTCAATCTCCCCACGCCCTAGCTTCATGGTGTTGAAGTCAAATTCGGTCAAAATCGCTGCCCCCACCAGCATCAGCGCAGAGCTGGCGAGCACGTTCCACCGTGGCGGGTGCCGGTCTCGGAGCGCCACAATCCACGGAATCACCAGCACGTACCCTTGCGTTAGGAATGCGGAGGTGGATGCGTGGGTGTAAGCGAGCCCGTCCATCTGGAAAAGAATTCCCGCGCCGCCGAAGAGTCCGAGCCCAACGCCATGTTGGATCTCCAGCCGTGTAAATTGGGTAAGGGAGCGCCAATTCAGGAGGATGAGCACAAGTCCAGCGAAGCCGAATCGAGCGGACATCAGCAGAGCTGCATGGAACCATGTGCTGGTCTCCGGCGTGGCCTTGCTCATGACCAGCCCCGCCGTTTTCATTACCGGAAAGCTCACACCCCAGGCCATGGTGCCAATGAGAAGCATCTGCACCGCACGGTTGTGCAACTCCCGTGAAGAATTCATCGAGCCAAGCGGCGAATTAGGGCTGAACCGCTTTACGCGATGTATGCCTGGAAGAACTGCTCGTTAATCTCGGCAAACGACTGGGGTATGGAAATTCCGGGCTTCTGAAGCGCTTCCTCGTGCAGATAACGCCATGCCCAGCGGTATTCCTGATTGTTCCACAACGCGTCGAACACTTCTTTGGCATGCGGCTGGGTGGACAAAACTTCAGCGGCGCGCTGATAGAACGAATCGTGGAGATCGGATTCCGTCTGTTGCATGGTGCTTGGCTCGTTTGTGCGATTAGCGGCGAGGGAGAATCTCACTTCAAGAACAAAAGGCGGGCGCCCACAATCATAATGAACCCTCCAAACCCGCGCTTCAGCGTCGTCGCGTCTATGTGTTTGGTCAGGTAAGAGCCGAGATAACCGCCGACTATGGCCATCGGCACCAGCATGGCGACAAAGGTCCAGTTCACATTGCCGAGCGAGTGATGCTTGAACGTCCCGGTTAGGGCCGTTGGGATAATGACAGCCAAAGAGGTGCCGACCGCCGTTTTGATGTCCGCGCCGAGGAAAAACATCATGGCAGGCACCATCACAACACCGCCTCCGACACCAAACAAACCGCTGGTGATTCCACCCACTAAACCAATGATAGCCGCGAGCAAAAACTGCATGAAAGGTTCATGCTCTGGCAGTTCGGCCTGGGCAATCTTTTAATTTTCTTTTCGACCTTTGCGCGTATGCTATTTGCCTCATGCTGAGCCCTGGCATTCAACTGTTGCTGCGCGACCTTCGCGATCAAATCGCCTTCGGCCAGCTTGAGATTCGCGCGGAGCAGGGAGGGTTCACGCTGCGCAACGCAAGCGACAGCAATGCCCCGGCAACCGCGCTTCGCGCGATTCCGCCTGCAGAAATGCGCGGCTTGGCTCTGTTCACACGCGAGGGAAACTTTCGGCCTCTTCGAACCGCCCCTGACCTCGCAAGTGGGTGGATGTGCAGTGTCGCCAATGAGCAGGAGCTGGAGCATGCACTTCAGATGGTTTATCCAGGAGCATTGCCCGATTGGCATGCGGTCCAGACCGGCTTTGCGCGAGTGACTCATTTTCCTGCTTTCGCCTCACGCCAGACCGGCATTTACGCCACGCTTCCGTCTTTGACCGAGGAAGAAGCCGAAAAAGTGACCGCCGCTTGCTGCGCTTCTTCCGGGTGCATCAAACAACGCTTCTGGACCGTTACCGGCGGAAAATCTGTGGAGGAACCCAATCCACTTCGAATCCCGTGCCTCGAGCCATGCGCAGTGTTCATGGAGTTCGCGCGGCAAAGCGAGCGGTGGCTAAAGCAGAGTTGTGTCACACTTCATGTGACACCTGTGGAGCTGGAGACCTTGCGCTCCGCGCTGGAGCATGTGGAGGCCCACTCAACCGAGCGCCAGGCGCGGTTTGCAGATCCTCTCAATGTGCGGCGCACACTCTTGTGCTTGGAACGCCAATCAGGGAAGCTCAAACATAACAAGTCTAAAAAGGGAAAAGAAGAAAACGTCAACGAGGTGTTATGATTCGCATTGTTTTAGCCTCTGCTCTTCTCGCATCGGCCGCGGTTGCCGCTGAAGTTCAGCCGAAGATCCCCACGCCAGAGCAGCAGGCCGCCGCGCAGGCGGACCGCGCTTACGCCCAGTTGCAGCGGCACTTCACTGCCCCAACACCTCCGGAATCATGGCGCACGAAAGCGCCGACTCCGGCGGAGCGCGACGCGTTCTACAAGTCGGTGGGCGAAAGCGCTTTGGCAGCCGCAACGAAGGCGAAGGAGTTTATCGCGCAGTTTCCGAACCACCCGAAAGTGGAGGAAGTTAAGAAGCGCGAGCAGGGAATGCGGCAGGTGGCGGTGCGTTATGGCGCCGAGACCAGTGATGCAGCAGATGCTTCGTTTGAAACAAAGATGCGGGCGGTGCAAGCGCGCGCGATGAAGAAGCGCGGCGAAGGCCTCCCGGCGGCCTTGGCAGAAATGGAGAAGGGCGCGCGAGAGCTGCAGAAGGAGTTTCCAACCGAACCGCGTGTTTATGACCTCTTCCTCCTTGCAGCGTCCGGCCTTGAAGCAGATGCCTCGCGCAAGCTGTTGGAAGAGATCAATTCCAGCGCCGTTGCTGACGCTCAAACCAAAGCTCGGGCGAAGGGGATGCTCAAGAAGATAGATCTCCAGGGGAAACCTCTCGAACTGAAGTTTACCAGTCTGCAAGGCCAGGAGATCGACTTGGCAAAGATGAAAGGAAAAGTCGTCCTGGTCGATTTCTGGGCCACCTGGTGCGGGCCTTGCATTGCCGAATTGCCGAACGTTAAAAAAGCATACGCAGAACTACACCCCAAAGGGTTCGAGATTCTGGGCATCTCCTTCGATGACAGTGAGGCGAAACTGACGAACCTCATTAAGCAGGAGGAGATGACCTGGCCGCAATACTTCGACGGCAAAGGTTGGAAAAATAAGTTTGGATTGGAGTTCGGCATCAACAGCATCCCTTCCATGTGGCTTGTGGATAAGAAAGGGATCCTGCGTGATCTGAACGCCAGGGATGACTTGGCCGCAAAAGTCCAAAAGCTGCTCGCAGAGGAATAGGCCCGCTCTCATGCGCGTGATGGTGAGAGTCTGGATGATGGCCGCAGCGCTCTTCGTTAGCGCTCACATTCACGCCGCCGAAACCAATCGTTGGCCATCTGTTGAGGAGCTAATTCGCCGAGTCATTATCCGTGCCAAGGCGACGTCCGAGAACACCAACGCCTACACCTACGAAAAGGAAACCACCGTCCACGAATTCGAAGACGGCAAGATCAAGAAGACAAAGCGCCGCACGTACGTCGTCGAGTTCCGGGCCGGGATTCCAAACGCGCGCTTGGTGGCGGTGAATGGAAAAGCCTTATCTGAGGCTGAACAGACGGAGGAACGTAAGCGCCAGGAAAACTTAGGGAAACTGCGCAAGCGTCCGGCCGGCCGGGGAGAGCGGCAGGATCTCTACATCACTGACGAGCTGGCGAGCCGTTACATATTTGAGCTAAAGGGTGAAAGCGCTGTTAACGGGCGGCCCGCGTGGTTGGTGGCATTCCGCCCCAAGCCGGGGCTGAAGGATAAAAATCTTCCGGACCGCTTTCTCAACCGGATGGGCGGCGAGCTGTGGATCGACATGCACGAGGACGAGGTCGCGTGCGTGAAAGTGCAGCTGCAGGAGCGCGCTTCGTTATGGGGTGGCTTTCTCGGGACGCTTGATCGCTTTTCGTTGGTTCTTTATCGGGTGCGCCTTCCGGACGGCGCCTGGCTCAATTCTTTCTCAGAAGTAAACATTCAGGCGCGGAAACTGTTTGAAGCCATCCATGTGCAGGTGCTTGAAACATCGAGCGACCATCGCCAGAGCGCAGCGAAGGGAAAGCCATGAGGGCGCGGATTGCAGCTGCATTGCTCATTGCCGCCGTTTCACTGCTGGCTGGGATTGTTATTGGCCGGAACTTCAAAGAGCCCCCGTACCAGCCAGTCGTCGCGGAAGTGGCCACTCCGCGGGAGAGCGAGGCTCCCCCTGCTGCGCGAGCTGTTCAGGGAAACTTGTCTAAACGCCCGGGGGCCCTTGCCCAACTTGCCAGTATGAACGCCAGCCGTATCGACCTTGCTGAGGCTCTCCGCCTCGTGCCGGGTTTAGCGTTGACCGAGTGCAAGGAGGCTCTGCGCAAAGCGGTCCATTTCGGACAACCTGAGCGGGAGATCCTGTTGAAGGCAATCATCACGCATTGGGCGTCGCTGGATCCTGACGCAGTCATGGACGAGGCCTTCCGGTTCCCAGCGAGCGATGTGCGGCGCATGCTCGGCCCAGCGGCAGCGAAGGTTCTTGCCGTGAAAGATTCAGGCGCTGCCCTCGCGCGCGTCAGAGACTCTCAAGGCCGCCAAACAAAAATTCAGTTGGCCCAATGGATCCTTCCTGCGGTTTCCCGCATCGACCCGGAACAAGCGCTTAGTGTGCTTCAACGGGATCCCTTGCTCGCCAGGCAGGATGACCTTTTTAACGCCATCGCTGCGGAGTACGGCGCTGCTTTTCCGGCTCAAGCGCTCGCCTGGGCCTCAGCGCTCGGGAAAAAGGACGTGCGCGAGCGGACGGTGCGAACGGTTTGGAACGCATGGGCAGACACGGATCCGGCCAGCGCCGCTTCCGCCTTAGCAGGTGGAGGTGAGACGCCGCCCTCATCGGCCTTTGAGTCGGTTGCTCGCAGTTGGAGCAAAGCATCGCCGCTGGTTGCATTAGAGTGGGTAAACTCACTGCCAGAAGGTGAAGCAAAGAACGCTGCTGCCCGCTCCCTTGTGCTGGATGCGAGTGCAGTCGCGCCCTCAGATGCGGCGAGACTCATCCGAGATACCAAGTCGGACGCTTTGGCGACAACACTCGCCCGCGTCGTAGCTTCCAGTCTCCTGATGAAGAGCGTCGAGGAGGCGCTTGCCTGGGCAGAAGCCCTGCCGGAAGGGGCCGCTAAACAGCAAGCCCTCCGGCCGATCATGGGTCAATTAACTCAGAACGATCCGGCAGCGGCGCTTAGATACGCCGAGGGGGTTGCGGATAAAAACGTCAAACGGGAACTCGTCGGCCGAGCTATCAGCCAATGGAGCAAAGAGGATCCCGACAGTGCTTACAGCTTTGCGAGCCAGATGCCTGCCGGTCAGGAAAGAGACCGCGCCATTGCTGAAACAATTAAAGCCGTCCAGCACGACGATCCGCAGAAAGCAATGGAATGGTTTCGGACTTTGCAAACCCCTGAGGCAATGGGCGTTATTGCTGAAGATCTCGTTCGAGGTCTGGTAGCCACGAATGCCGCCGCCGCTCTCCAGTTCGCTTCCACGCTCCCAGCAGAAGCCCAGGGCAAAGCATACTACTCGCTCGTGAGAGGATGGGCTTTTGAGCACATGACCGAGGCAGGGCAGTGGATCAATGGACTGAGCGCCGGGCCTGGGAGAGACGCAGCTATCAAGGCGTATGTGTCCGTGATTGATGGCCGTGATCCCGCTCTCGCCACGACGTGGGCTGCAAGCATACAGGATCCCGTCGAGCGCACGGAAGCGATGTTCAACGCGTTCGAGCGTTGGGCTGACAAGGACGCCGCAGCGGCTCAGCAATGGCTTCACTCGGACCAGGTCTCGATCGACTTTAAGCCCTTCTTTGAAAAGCACCTCAAAGAGCGGGTGCGTCCACGGGAAAGGTGACCCTTAGCATCAGCCGTAGTCACAGCTAAGGGTTTCTCTTTCGGGAACTTTCCGATTTTGCCTCTGGGTTTAACTCTTTACGATGGCGGCCATGATTCCAAGCCTCACGCTTCTGGCTGACACCACCGCAGATCACTTTCCCAGTCTGCTCCAAAGCGTTCGGCAGGCCTGCGATGCGGTTTTCGATGATCCTTACCGGTTCGAGGTTCTCGACCCAGCCCATGCACGAAAAGCGAACTCGCAACCCAGGCCGCCCGTGCTGATCGGAGAAGGGCCTAACTTGAAACGGCGCATCACCAAACTGGAAGATCCGGAATGGATGATTCTTCAGTTGATCGAATTCAAAAACGCTGTGACCTCCTTGGGGACCGTCACCGAGTTTCTGCACCGTTCCACCGCGGAAAAGGGCGGTAACGCGCGCTCGGTTTAACTCGTGCTCATTGTGCGGTCTCGCGCAACTTGATCGCGTCTATGAACTCCTTGGGAATGTGAAACGTCCTCTGAGGATGCGCCAGCGAAATCCCTTGTTGATCGAAGCGCACTTTGATCCTCTTCAAAAATTCACGGCCAATATCCCACTGCCGCAAAGGTTTCGTGGTCGTTCTCGCGCGAACAACGATGCCGGAATCCGTCAGCCGTTCTATGCCAAAAATGTCCATCGGCTTGAGGATATCGGCTTTAAAGCGCTCGTCGGCCCGCATCTCTCCATCGACCTGCCGGAAAATATCCATGACGGCATCGACATTCGTGTCGAGGGCAACGGCCAGTTCAATGACGTAGTTCGAGAACCCTTTCGTCATGTTCGTCACGATATCCACCTGCCCATTTCTCACATAATGGACCGCTCCTTCAAGATCCCGGAGTTGAATCGTGCGTAAACCGATCTTCTCCACTAAGCCGCCTTTGCCTTTCAAATTGACCACGTCTCCGACCCGCACCTGGTCCTCCAGCAGGATGAATATTCCTGATATGATGTCGGCCACTAGATTTTGTGCTCCGAACCCTACGGCCAGCCCCACGATTCCCGCGCCTGTTAAAATCGGCCGGATATCGAGCCCCACCTCCTTCAGAATTGTAATAAAGCTTACTGCAATAATCGCAGTCGCCAGCGTGTAGCGCACAAAGGAAGTCAATGTTTGACCGCGCTTTTGGATTTCGATGTCTTCCTCGTTGCGCCAGATCAAAGCTTGATAAAGCCGTTTCATCGCAAGGCGCACCGCGTACAGTCCGAGGAGCGCAAAGAGAAGCACCACGAGTATCCGGAAGATCGGGCTTTGTTCAGCCCACATAATTGCGTGCCCCACCCATTCAGACCACCGCTCCTGATTCATTCAGTTCCTTTGTGCTTACATCCTTATCCACCCGGCTCGGTTTGACAACCGACTGGCCCATGCCCTCGCGGCTCTGTTGCCATCAGGCGCATCGTTCCATACCCTTTATGCACGGTGGATCGTGCCCATGTGAATAGCGGGGGATTGCAGCGGTCGTCCCATGCGGGCGGGCGGTTCGTCCGTAGCTATCTGAATTGGATTGGCCGCTGGATTATTAAGATCATCCGGGGCATTCATGGGATTGGCGCCTTCGCCCTCATAACTGTGGCGGTGAGCGTCCGCAAGTTCTACACCGCCCATCACGTCGTCCACCCAATCCTGAGGCAGCAAATATACCGCGCTGGTGTGCGGATGTTGCCCATGGTCACCTTCATTGCCTTTGCCCTGGGGCTGGTGGTCATCGGTCAAAGTGTCAGCCTTCTCAGCCGTGTGGGAGCCACAACTTACGCCGGCATGATCATGGTGACTGTCATCGTGCGTGAACTTGGGCCATTGGCCGCAGCATTGCTAGTGCTTGCGCGGGTCGGCACCGCCTACGTCATTGAGCTTGGGACCAATCGCGCCTTGGGTGAGGTTGAGACTCTCGAGGCCCTCGGAATCGATCCAATCCATTTCCTCGTTATGCCCAGGGTTATCGGGCTGGCGGTTTCCGTTTTCTCGCTCACAACCTACCTCATCATCCTGGCGCTGCTGAGCGGCTACTTGATTGCTTTCCTGCAGGACGTTCCACTTCGCCCGGGTGATTATTTCAGCCAGCTCGCCGCCTCACTCGCCTGGCACGATTTTCTGTTGCTCGCGCTGAAGACTCTCGGCTTTGGAGTAATTATCGGCATCGTCACTTGTTACCAGGGTCTGGCAAGGCCGATTCGGCTGGATGAAGTCTCGACTGTGACCACCTTGGCTGTTGTCCAAAGCCTGGTCGGGTGTGTCGTCCTCGATCTTCTTTTCATTGTTGTTTACCTGGTTGTCTGAGGATGAGCGCGAGCACCGATTACAAAGGCCCCCAGCCGCAGATCGAACTGCTGAATGCTGAGATCCCGCGCACTGATGTTCGCGCTGAAGAGGAGCCAACAGTGCGGCAAGTGAACTGGACAATGTGCAACGGAGATTTCTGGGTCATCGCGGCGCCGCCTGGCGCGGGCAAGACCGATCTGCTGACAACGGCCGCAGGCCTGCAACGGCCAGCTGAGGGTGAGTTGATTCTATTCGGTTATCCGACGCGCGGAGCGACCGAGAAAGATCTGCTGCCACATCGGCGCCGAATTGGCTTGGTGCTGGAAGCAGGAGGGCGATTGTTCAATGAACTCACGGTCGCCGAGAACGTCACATTGCCCATCTGTTACCACAGCAATTGCAGGCCCGACAGCGCAAGTGAACAGGCCGCGCGTTACCTGGAGCCCGCAGGGTTGCTTCCTCATGCTGACGCCTTTCCCACTGAAATTCACCGCAACCTTCGCCCTCGAATTGCGCTTGCTCGCGCCTTGGCTCTGGAGCCGGAAGTTTTGCTGTTGGACAACCCCTTGGCCGGGCTAGACCCGCGCCAGGCGCGTTGGTGGCTGGAGTTCCTTTCTGCGTTGGTCAAAGGACACTCTTCCTTCAATCGCAGGCGCATAAGTGTTGCGGTCACCACGGACGATCTTCGTCCGTGGCTTGAGTTTGGCGGCCGTTTCGCGCTACTTAAACAGCGGCGCTGGGTGGAACTCGGCTCCAGAGCTGACGTGGAGCGAAGTGAGGACCAATTTGTGAAGGAGATGCTGGGCACCTACTCAGACTAAATAGGCGATGGCTGATTTAACTCCACAACTTCGGACGAGATTAAGCCGTGTTGAACGAATGGTCGGCGTGTTCGTTTTGCTGGCGACGTTGCTGCTGATCGGCGGCCTTGCCTATTACATCTGGCATACCGCTCAACGTAAAGGCTGGTTCCTGCTCCGCCTTCCGTACTACACGCAACTGGATGCCGCGGCTGGGTTAAATGTTGGGGATCCCGTGAAGCTCATGGGATTTAACGCCGGGCAGATTACATTCATCACAGCTCTCCCGCCCTTTAGCGGCAAAAATGTCTATGTGGAGTTTACGGTTCAGGATCCCTACATCGGCTACATGTGGACCGACTCCTATGTTCGCTTGAGCAGCGGGGACGTGTTCGGAAAGCGGTATCTCGAATTGGTTCAGGGCGGCACGACTGGTCAGACGAACCTGGCCCCGACGTATGACGTGCGCAAGTTCACGAACTGGAATGTGGTTCGCAGCAAGGCCGTCGCTCAGTGGAGCCCCGACGATAAAAAGTGGATACCGCCACAGCGGAAAGGGTATTATCTCAACGCCGAGGAGAAGCCCGCATTGGCGGCCCAATTGGAAGGTGTGGTTCAGCAGGTGACCGCTGCCCTGCCAGGGATCTTCAATTTAACAAATCAGCTTGGCGTGGTGCTGTCGAACACCGCCGCGCTCACAGCCCAGGCAGAGCAGGTTCTCGCGACGACCCGGCCTGCGCTCAGCAATTTTGCGCTGATCACCGCCAACCTGACAAACCCAGTCGGTTCTCTCGGCCAATGGATTCTTCCCACGAACTTGCAAACAGGCCTGGAAAGCACGCTCACGACCGCAAACCGCACCCTGGACTCCGTGGATCAGACCGTGATCGCCGCCAACACGAATCTCACGGCAATTTCCGGCAGCCTGGTTAAGTCACTCGATAACCTCGCGGGGATCACGAGCAATCTGAACACCCAAGTTCAGGCAAATTCTAACATCCTCAGCGGAATTTCCAGCACAGTGACGAATGCGGATATTATGCTCCAGGGGTTGCGCCGGCATTGGTTCTTAAAAGGCCCTTTAAGGAGATCAA
>Ga0196963_10001075_pt1 | contig 19995 bp, 23 predicted proteins | sample S1_5metaG_FD_148600 | JGI IMG/M metagenome (GOLD analysis project Ga0196963, IMG submission 148600) | Soil microbial communities from Anza Borrego desert, Southern California, United States - S1_5 | ecosystem: Environmental > Terrestrial > Soil > Desert | place: USA: California | collected... | reverse complement strand
CGCGAGGCTCTCGCCGAGGCCGGCGATCCGGGCGCGCTCCTCCACTTCGCCAATGTCGGCGATGACCGGCTGAAGCTTGGCGGCAGGGTCAAGATCTTCATCGAGATCCTTCGCCGCGGCGAGCGCTTGCTTCGCGAGATGGGTCTCTGGGAAGAGGTGGCTAGTTTCTTCGCAGAGCACCTTCCGGAAGTGATCACATGGCGCCAGGCGCCTCGTGACATCGAAGAGCTCTATGCCGACAAGAACTGTCGTCCCATGACTGAAAAGGAGTTCAATGGCACGTTCAAATCGGCGGGCCCTGGCTACCAGTGGCATCATATCCTTGAACGCAACTCCGGCCTTCCGGAATCCGAAGTCTGGAACCCCTGCAATGTCATCCGCGTGCCCACTGTGCGACACTGGAGGATCAGCGACCACTATTCCAGTAGGCATGAAAGCGGGATGACCGTCCGTATGTGGTTGCGTACGAGGCCACTCGAGGAGCAACGTGCGTACGGCTTAGGACGCCTTCGCAAAGAAGGAGTGATCAAGTGAATACTACCCGTTCGAAGGTGCGTCCTGCAGCCGAAGCGTATCTCGACTTCCTTCTTACTGCTCGCAAGCGCGCGCATGAGACGGAAATGCTGAACATTGCCGGCGCCAATCGCATCGCCAAGCGGCTATTTGCGATCGCGCGGGAGCTCAAGTCCACGGATGAAGGCCGCGACGAGCTTCGGCGGCTGATGGAATTCTCGGATCCAGATGTTCGCGCCGAGGCGGCCGCCACCTCGCTCGAATTCGACGAACCTCGAGCGCTTGCCGTCCTCCACGAGTGTCGGGCATCGAACAGCAGCTACGCGAGTTCCGTCGCGATGTTTCACATCGCGTACTGGCGCACCGAGCATGGACTCCCGATGTTCGAGGAGGCCAGCGAGAAGAAGGATCCGTGATGTTGCTTGCCTCGAGACCCGCGACACCGACCTTTCGACCCGAATGTCGGCCGTCGCCCCAGGATGCCGCCGCAAAATGAGCGGGACGAGCACCGGACGACGGCCTGCAGGAGCCGCGTATCACGACTTCATTGAAACCGTGCGCAGCTTTTGTGGAGGAGACGAGAATGCTCGACGTGTCCAAAGCAAACCGCCTCCAATCGCGTCTATGGGATATCGGACAAGAACTTCTATCCGGCGGGTCCGAAGGCGAAGCCTTCATGCAGAAATTGCTGAACTTCCCGGACCCTGTCGTGCAAGCGCAGGCCGCCAACGTGTCGATCTACGTCCACGAAGCACAAGCCGTTGACACGCTCCAAAGAATTCGGGCCATGCGTCACGAGGTTGCGAGCTCGCTACGAATACGCGACATCATCCAGCTTCGGTGGCTTTTCACATCGACGCGGTCACGATTCTTCGGCAAGCGCGGCTCCAAGTCCCCGGCAGCCGCAATACTAGACATCTGCGAATTTTGCCGACAGGCTGGCGGGGGTTTAGCCCTAGGTTAGCATGGTCGCCCGTATCGCTACTTTTGCCTTTCAAGGTGTCGAGGTCGTGGATGTGGATGTCCAAGTCCAGATTTCCGGCGGCCTTCCGGCGTTCACAGTAGTTGGCTTGCCAGATAAGGCCGTCGGCGAGAGTCGAGAGAGAGTACGTGCCGCCCTCGGAGCTCTCGGTCTGGCGCTCCCACCGAAGCGGATCACGATCAATCTCGCCCCGGCGGATCTCCTGAAGGAGGGCAGCCACTTCGATTTGCCGATTGCCCTCGGCCTCCTTTCAGCGATGGGCGTCGTCCCCAGCGACGAGCTCGGAGGCTACATAGCACTTGGTGAGCTTGCGCTCGATGGGCAGGTTCTTCCGGTCGCTGGAGTACTTCCAGCTGCTGTAGCCGCGAACGCTCGCGGTCGTGGGATTATTTGTCCCGCGGCCACCGGCGGCGAGGCCGCATGGGCAGGCGGAACAGAGGTCTTGGCCCCCTCAAATCTCTTGCAGCTCATCAATCACTTTAAGGGTTCTCAAGTCCTCTCGCCCCCGCAGGCTCGTCTGGCCGAAGATACGGCAACGTATCCCGATCTTCGCGATATCAAGGGTCAGGAGACCGCGAAGCGAGCGCTCGAGATTGCGGCGGCCGGAGGCCATCATCTTTTGATGGTCGGGCCGCCTGGCGCGGGCAAGTCGATGCTCGCAAGCCGGCTTCCCGGTATCTTGCCCCCTCTCGACGCCGCAGAGGCGCTTGAGGTCAGCATGGTCCACTCCGTGGCCGGCTTGTTGCTCGACGGCCGTATCACGCGGCGACGGCATATGCGGGATCCACATCACTCAGCCTCCCTGCCGGCGCTTGTCGGTGGCGGTGCGCGTGCAAAGCCTGGCGAGATCAGTCTCGCGCACAATGGCGTCCTCTTCCTAGACGAATTGCCGGAGTTCGCCGGCATTAGGTAGCTGAAACAACCAGCCTCCTTTTGCCGCTCAGTTGAAAGGACTGAGCTATGGAATTCGGGAAGGGGGCGATGGTCGCCCTCTCAGTCTTGGTACTCGTAGTTGGGATCGTCGTGAACAACGAGGCGTTCGGAAGCTCCTCCGACCTCTTCCAGGACGCGACAGCAAGACGTGGTGCGCCCGCGTCCATCCAAATCGACATAGTTCACGATCCCCACGACATAGAACTTCGCGGTTCCGTTCCTAAGCTCGATGAATTCCGAGCCTGTAATCGCCCTATGCACCGGGAGCCCAGACGGTATTTGCGGCATTCCTGGGTGCATCCATCCGTCCATCGCGAGAATGACGGGCGTCATGCTCCCGAGGTCAGTTTCCCGAGGTGGGAGCGGTCGTCCCTTGGGAAGGATGATGCCTACTATCACCGCGCGCCGAACCTGACCGAGCGTGAGCCCGCTGTTCACTATCGCCCAGTCAACTGTGACTGGTTGTTCGCTGGTGATCGACCTCGCCATCCAAACATGACGCACGCGGATCAGCGGGCGATGATTGGCGCGGAAGTCCCTTTGCAGCTCGCCAGTGGTGCGTCGGGCCTCTCCAAAGGTCTTCCACAAGAACCAAAGGGTGATGAACCCAACAACCAGTTGAACGGCCGTGAGCCCCGCGAGCGCGCTGGCCCAGAAGGCCATGTCTTCCTGTGCTTTAAGGTCCGCAGCCTCCCGCTTGTCATCGTCGGGCTTGTCGGCCTCTTTGCGTGCCTCACGGGCATCTTGGCGGGAAAGTATCTGTATCGCCTCGTTGGCGGCGGATACGAGGCCCCACAACGCTTCGATGGCGTGCGTGTTGTCGGTATTCTGGCTTTGGGGATTGGCTTGATCTGGGCTGGGCTGCTGTTGGGCAAAAGCTACTGCGCCTAGCAGCAACCAGACAGCTAGGAGTCCTCCAGCCGCAAGACGGTGCAGCCAATCGCTACGAGACATTGGACAAAGAAAGCCGCCGTGAAGCCACCCCGGCTGATCTTGTTCGCGATGTTGCGTTCTGTCTCGCGGATTCCGAGTGGTTCTAGCTTTTCGGCCAACTCTCGGTAGCCGACGTTTCGGCGCTTAAGTTCGGCCTTTAACAAGGACTTAACCCGCTCAGACCATTCCTTTTCCGGCATAGACACCCCGTTTCCGTGGGAAATATCACCATATCCGATGTAAACACCATTGACAACGGGACGGATCATCATCATATTCGATGTATCAACATCGGATTTGATGATGTCTCAGCACTTCCTCCTCTCCTCAGCCGCCCGTTCGCTCTCCCTGGCGAAGGTCATGCGGCTGTCGGACGAAGAGGCTTCCGCCACCTTCGCCAAGGTCCGTTGGGCGTGTAACGACGGCAAGCCGGTCTGCCCGAAGTGCGGGAGCGTGACCGTCTACGCTTGCAAGTCGCGCCCGATCTTCAAGTGCAAGGACTGCAAGGCGCAGTTCAGCGTCACGAGCGGCACCATCTTTGCCGACCGCAAGCTCCCGGTGCGCGACATTCTCGCCGCCATCGCGATCTTCACGAACGGCGCCAAGGGCTACTCCGCGCTGCAACTGAGCCGCGATCTGGATTGCCAGTACAAGACGGCGTTCGTTCTCGCGCACAAGCTCCGGGAAGCGATGGCGGCTGAGAGCAAGACGCGCACGCTCAAGGGTCACGTCGAGATCGACGGCGCGTACTTCGGCGGTCACGTCCAGCCGGAGAACCGCAAGGAAGACCGCAAGGACCTGCGCCTCAAGCGGAACCAGAGCGGCAAGCGCAAGGTCGTGGTCGCCATGCGCGAGCGTAACGGCAAGACGCTTACCGCCGTCTTCGCGGCCGAAGGCGATGCTGTCCAGACCGTGCGTGACCGCGTTGAGAGCGGCACCACGATCTATGCCGACGAAGCCTCGCATTGGGATGCGCTGCACTCGCGCTTTGACGCGAAGCGCATCAATCACAGCATCGCCTTCTCGGATGACGGCGCCTGCACGAACCAAGCGGAGAGCTTCTTTAGCCGTCTCCGCCGCGCGGAGATCGGCACGCACCATCATATCAGCGGCCAGTACCTCGCTTCCTACGCCAACGAAATGGCGTGGCGCGAAGACAACCGCCGCGTTCCGAACGGCAAGCAGTTCCTGATGATCGCGGGCGCCGTCATGGCCGCTCCGGTCTCGTCTCAGTGGTGCGGTTACTGGCAGAGGAGCAACAAGGAATGAAGATCGAGCGCCCCAACACTCTCTCGGGCCTCGTGGACAAGCGCCGCGAGATCGCCGGCAAGGTCGGCGAGACGCGCGCCCTGCTACGCCAACTCATCATCGACTTGGACCACGTAGACGCGGCTATCCGCCTCTTCGATCCGACCTACGATGTAGAGGGACTGCGGCCGAAGCTTCCGCAGGCTCGCGGCTACGCCATGAAAGGCGACGTGACGCGCGCCTTTCTGGAAATCCTGCGGAAGGCGGATGGCCCAATGACTACGCAAGAGCTAGCCAAGCACCTGATGACCGAACGTGGCCTCGATCCCAAGGACGTTGATCTAGTGCAGACCATGACTCGGCGCGCGGGGCCGCTTCTCAAGAACCAATTGAAACGCGGCGTTCTCAGGCGGACCAAAGACCCGAAGCATGGGCGCTTTAGCTTCTGGGAGATCGCGGACTAGCTTTCCGGATGGTCTGACGCCTTCCGAGGCGCGATGACCTGTTTTCCCAACGCCTCCCTGATGCCGGCCTCAATCAGGGTTCGCGCCACGTCAGTCTTGTCCTTCCCGTACGCGCCGATATCCGCCAAATCCTCAAGATAGGCGTGCATGATCGGGGCTAGACGCGGCTCAACCTTCTTATTGGCCATTGGAGGCAGCGTACCACGACATGGCTGCCAATTGACCGCCAGTCGGCTGCCATTTGGCAGCCACAACATGCTTGACGGCGCCGGCCGTCACCTACTACATTTCGAAAAAGAAGGGCGCCCGAAGGCGCCCCTGAGGTCAGTTAGGTGGGTGTCCTGGTGGAGGGGACCCCATTGCTCGCGAGAGAGTGATCGGCCCTGGAAAGATCGGGCACTCGCTCCGAGAAGATCAGCTTAGCGCGAATCCCCCGCGACCGCAACATGTCGCGGGCGATTAGCCCATCTGCACAAACTGTTGTGACCCCGACTCTGAGTCATTGGGCGAGAATTTCCCCCTGATTGACTCAGGAGCCGCGGTCGTTCTCTCATTGTTCCCATGCCCCCGATTGACGGACGCGCCCGGCCCCTAGCCCACGGGGACCGGCCCAGGAAGAAGGGCGATCTCGTCCGGCTCATCGCCGGGAGCGTCATGCATCGCCTGCCCGAAACCAACCAAGACGTAGCTATAGAAGTCGCCGAGCTGGTCTTGCAGGTCTTCGCCGAGAGCGGGCTACGGATCATCTGGCGGCCGAAGCTGCCTCCTACCCGACCGGCCTACGTCCCGCCGAAGAGGGGCAAAGGCTCGCGACCCGCCCACTACCCGCTGCCGCGCATGGGGGAGTCGATTGCCGAAGCGCAGGAGAGATTGAAGCGGGAGAAGGAGTAGCGGGCACTTTGGCGCAAACGCCACCTAGCGCATGGGGCGGCGCAACCTTCGACTCCCGGAGGTTGTCGCGGTACACTAGTAGCGGGAGTCGGAATGGAGGCGCGAGTGGCGAAGTTCGTGATTACCTACGACCTGCGAAAGGTTCGGGACTATGACAAGGTCTACGAACTTCTCGGAAAGTGGAAAGCGGTCCGAATCCTTGAGTCCGTATGGCTGGCCGGTATTGAGGGCACAGCATCCCAGGTCGTGGACGCGCTACGAAAGCAAGCCGACTTCGACGACGGGCTTGCAGTAATCCAGCTAAAGAACCCCGGCGACTGGGCCACCGTCGGAGTGGGCGACGCGTCCCTGAAGTGGCTTCGCGCAAACATTGCTCCGTAACTGGGGAGTCATCCAAAACTCCTCGCGTATCCTGACGGGCACGCGCAAGACGGCAGCAATCCAACACACGATCTTTGCGCGCATGGCTTAGCCTCCTATCTCCGAAGGGGACTCGCGATGAGCTACGCAGCACTGAAGGCCGCAATTCAAAAGCGCCAATCCGTGACGTTTTACGTTCGCGGCAAGGTCCGCCATGTCAGCCCGCACGCCATCGGCACGAACAGCAAGGGCGTCGCAAACGTCATGACGTTTCAGTATGCGGGAGACGGCAGTAAGCCGCTGCCCATCGGGGGCGAGTGGCGCTGCTTTGAGGTAGCGGACGTTTCGGGTGTGCGCGAGAACGGCGATCCGTGGCACACAAACCCGTTCGAGCACTCCGAGCGGAACACCTGCGTTACGCACGTTGATGCTTCCACGTCCTAAGCTCCGGCAGCATCTCGGGCGATAGAGCGGGCCACTCGGCCGCAGCAAATCGCTTAGCCTGATCGGGCGCGTTGCGTCCTAAGAAAATCGCCTTCTCGCAGAGGCCGTCGTCCTGGGGGTCGATGTGCTCGACCGCCCAAGCAACCTCGCCAGCATCGAAGGGGTAGATCGCAACCCAGGCCATGGGCCACCTTGAAACTGCAATTGCAGTTACAGTACCATAGGGCTTCGGTTGTGTCAGCTACCTAATGCCGGAGTTCGCTCGAGCAACCTTGGAGTCGCTTCGACAGCCGCTCGAGACCGGTCGAGCAGTCATCGCACGAGCGAACGCCCATGTTACCTATCCCGCTCGAGTTCAGCTGGTCGCCGCAATGAACCCGTGCAAGTGCGGACACCTGGATGACGCTTCTCTAGCTTGTTCAAAGGCTCCGCGTTGCGCGCAAGACTATCAGTCGCGAATCTCCGGCCCACTCTTCGATCGCATCGATCTGCACGTCGATGTCCCGGCGGTGAAGCCCGCCGATCTTTCCCTGCCACCGCCAGCCGAAGGATCGGTCGACGTTGCCGCACGTGTCCAGCGAGCTCGCGAGGTCCAGGCGCGCCGCTTCGAGCGAGTCCCGCAGGCCGAACGCCCACGGACCAACTCTAGCGCCGATGGTCGCCTTCTAGAGGAGATCGCCGCACCGGAACCTGCCGGCCGGAAGCTGCTGACCGAAGCGGCGGAGAGGCTGAAGCTTTCTGCTCGTGGTTACCACCGCGTGCTGCGCGTTGCCCGCACACTGGCCGACTTGGATGGAGCGGAGATTGTTGCTCGGCTACATGTCGCTGAGGCGCTTTCATACCGACGCGTCGCTCCTTCGCGATAGGCGCTCGCTACGCCATCGTTTGGGCGGAAACCATCATCGTCAGGACCGTCCCGCATGAGTACCTTGCAACGGGAGTCTGCCGGCAAACCTAAGCGTACTCTTCGGCGGACGAGAGTCCGTGCGGCACCTCGGTTGGATTAACGATGATCCCGAGGTCCTGGATCGGAAACGCGTAATTTTCAGGCAGGATCAATGCTCGGGTAGACTCGACCTCCTGTCCGATGAGCTCGGCGAACTCGTTGATGGAGCATTCGGGGTGCCTGCCACGCACCTTTCGCAGGTTGTGCCAGTCGACCCAAACAGCTCGTGGATCATGGTTTGCATAACCACTGAAGTGCGCGTTGTAGCGCGCGACCACGAAGAGCCGGATGGCGCGGACGTTCGTCGGAGAAACACCAGGTCGTTCCGCGAGGGCTCTCGTCCCGCGCCTATCGAGCCAGCCTGAGACCGCTGCGACCCATTCGTTGCCTTTCGTCGTGAAGTTGCTTCCCGCGCTCCTGCGCCGCTTGTCGTCAGGCCCGATCGGATGGTGCCACTTCAACTGGAAGACACCTATCTCTTCTCCGCGGGCCGGCAACTTCGGCCACTACGCGCAGAGAGAAACGGATGTGGTATTCGTAATGTGCTTCAGTTCCACAGAGATGCAACCGCGCCATGCTATGTCTGATCAGGTGAACGGCCCCGAACCCTGCCTTGCGACCGGGCCGAGTCGCAGATGCGCGGCCTCGAGGACCCCGCAGCGGCTCAACGGGATCGCTTCCCGGATGCCGGCAATCGGGAGCTTCTCGCCGCAGGCCTCCTCCTGATCATGGACCAGCGCAATCCCTCCGGCGCCGTGCTCCCGGGCGGCGCCTCGATCGAAATGCCGACATCGATGGCGGCACTTCTCGATGCGGCACCTTATGCGATCATCTGCGTCGATCCGAGCCGCCGGGTCATGGCATGGAACCTGGCCGCCGAGCGCATCTTCGGCTACACCGCTGCCGAGGTCGTCGGTGGACGCTATCCGCTGGTTCCGCCCGGGCTCGAAACCGAGTTCGAGACGCTGTTCGATCGGGTGCTCGCCGGCCAGATCCTGCGCGACGTTCGCGTACGCCGCCGCCGCAAGGACGACAAGATCGTCGATGTGCAGTTTTCCGGAAACCGCTTCCTGGACGCCGACGGCCAGGTGCGCGGCATCATGTACGTCCTCGAAGACGTCACGGAGAAGATCGCCACCGAGCGGCAGCTGCAGCATGCGCAGAAGATGGAATCGATCGGTAACCTGACGGGCGGAATCGCCCACGACTTTAATAATCTGCTGCTGGTCATCACCGGCAATCTCGAGCTGCTCAAGGACATGGTGACGGAACCGCTGGCGCGCGAGCTCGTCGACGCGGCTGTCAAAGCGAGCGAGCATGGGGCCGAGCTCACGCGTCAGCTGACCGCGTTTGCGCGGCGACAGACGCTGATGCCGGTACGCGTCGAGATCAACGAGCTGATCGCCGGCTTCGTGAAGCTGCTGCGCCGGACCCTCGGCGACAACATCGAAATCTCGGTGGTGCCCGGCGCGAAACTATGGCCCGTGACTGTCGATCCGGCTCAGCTGGAATCGGCACTGCTGAATCTCGCCGTCAACGCGCGCGACGCGATGCCGGCCGGCGGGCGGCTGACCCTTTCGACGTCCAACCGACGGATCGACCGCGAGGTTGCGGGAACCTACCCCGAGTTCGAACCGGGCGACTATGTGCTGGTCGAGGTCTCGGACACGGGAACGGGCATGCCGCCCGACGTGCTGAACCGCATCTTCGAGCCGTTCTTCACGACAAAGGATACCGGCAAGGGAACCGGGCTCGGCCTCAGCATGGTCTATGGATTCGTCAAGCAGTCGGGCGGCCACGTCAGCGCCTACAGCGAAGAGGGGTTCGGCACGACGATCCGGATCTTCCTGCCGCGCCTTGTGCAGGAGGCCGGCGAGACGCCTGCGACGGACGCGGCGAAGCACGCGACGCCGCGAGGCAGCGAAACGCTGCTGGTCGTCGACGACAATGAGGATGTCCGCCGGCTGGTGACGCGCCAGCTAAGCGGCCTCGGCTACGCGGTCAAGAGCGCGGAAAGCGCCGTCGAGGCGCTGTCGCTGATCGAGCGGGATCCCGAGATCGACGCGGTCTTGTCGGACATCGCCATGCCCGGCGGCATGAACGGCGTCGAGCTCGCCAAGCGACTTGCCGCCGAGCGTCCGCTCCTCCCCGTCGTGCTGACGTCGGGCTTTGCCGCCGCCGCGATGCGTGGGAGCGGCTCGATTCCCGACGATACCGTAATACTTTCCAAACCTTACAATCGCAGCGAACTGGCGCAGGTGATCCGGCGCGCGCTCGATGCGCGGGCAGGCTCCAAAGAACCGACACGCTAGCCGAGGTTCGGATCCGCTCCTTCTTTTCGGCGCCAGAGGATCTCTTGCCGATCGCTTCACGGAGCTGACGACGACGGTCGAGCGGAGCCGGCCTCGGCCCGAGCTAGGCCGAGCGTCTCGTCGAGGAAGGCGCGGACGATCTGCTGGAACTTCTCCGGCTCCTCGAGCGGCGGCGAGTGGCCCGATTTCTCGAAGATCTCCAGGCGCGCGCCCTTGATGCGCTGGACGATCGCCTCCGAGCACCAGACCGGCGTCACCGGATCCGAGCGTCCGACCACGACCAAGGTCGGGCAGGTGATGCGCTCGAGGCGGTCCTTGATGTCGTAAGCCGGCACGTTCTTCGAAAAGGCGAAGTTATGCGTCTCGTAACGGTAGGGCGTCGCCGCCGCCCGCGCCTCGACCGCCTCGGGATCGTAGGTGTGGGCGTAGATGCGCAGCGCCTTCCGCCAGAATTCGCGGAACTCCTCGTCGCTGCGCACCTCGCCGCGCTCGACGCGATGGATCAGGTCGGGATCGAGGTCGACGCGATCGGACTCCAGGAAGGCCCTGGTGAAGCCGGCACGGAACGCGTTGTCCGCCGCGGTGTCGCGCAGGATCAGCGCCAGCAGCCGCTCCGGATGGCGCCAGGCGTATTCCATGGCGATGAAGCCGCCATAGGACCCGCCGGCCATGACGAAGCGATCGACGCCCATCCATTGCCTGATCGCATCCACATCGGCGACCCATTGCTCATGCGTGAAGGGCGGCTTGCCGCCGCTCTCGCCGCTGCCGCGCGCATCGAAGGTGACGACGCGGCAGCGATCGCGGAACGCGGCGTAACCGCTCTTCGGTTCGGCACGCGACCCCAATCCCGGTGCGCCGTGGTGGACGATCATCACCGGGAGATCCGGATCCTCGCCGAAGACTTCGATCTCGAGCTCGTTGCCGTTGATCGCGACGCGCATCAGGCAGTCGCTCCCGGGCCGTCGAGGACCTCGCGGACCTTGCGCGCGAGCTCGTCGCGCCGATAGGGCTTGCTCAGCAGCTGATCATCGGATGCGAGCTGGCGGCCACCCTGGATCGCCGCCTCGGTGAAGCCCGAGGTGAAGAGGACCTTGATGCCGGGGCGGAGCTCGCGCGCCTTGGCCGACAGCCGCGCGCCGGTCAGCTCGCCCGGCATCACAACGTCGGTGAAAAGGAGGTCGACCGTGTCACCCCTTTTCAGGATGTCGAGGGCCGCCTGGCCGTCTGCCGCTTCCAGCACCTGGTACTTCAGGGTCTTCAGCATCAGCACCGCTGTCGCGCGCACGGCATCGTTGTCCTCGACCACGAGCACGACCTCCGACGGCGCCGCCCCCTCCTGCTCGATGCGGGCCGGCGGCTTCTCCTCGCGCCGTTCGGCCGTCGTGCGCGGCAGGTAGAGCCTGACCGTGGTGCCATGACCGACCTCGCTGTAGATCTTGAGATGGCCGCCCGACTGCTTGGCGAAGCCATAGACCATGCTGAGGCCGAGGCCGGTGCCCTTGCCGACCTCCTTGGTGGTGAAGAAGGGCTCGAAGACGCGAGCCAGCACTTCGGGCGGCATGCCGGTGCCGGAATCGGTGACCGCCAGCATGACGTAGTCGCCGGGCGTTACGTCCGGGTTCTCAGCGGCGTATTGCTCGTCGAGGTGCTTGTTCGCCGTCTCGATGACGAGCTGACCGCCGGACGGCATGGCGTCGCGCGAGTTGATCGAGAGGTTGATCAACGCCGATTCCACCTGCGCCGGATCGGCCAGCGCCGTCCACAATCCATCGGCAAGGATTGTCTTGATCGCGACATGCTCGCCCAGCGTGCGGCGCAGCAGCGTCACCGTCTTCTCGACCATGACGCCGAGGTTCATCGCCTGCGGCTTGAGCTGCTGCTTGCGCGAGAAGGCGAGCAGCTGCTTTGTCAGGTCCGCACCCTTCAGGCCGGCATCGAGTGCCAGCGAGATCAGCTGCTTGGCCTCCGGCTTGTCGGTGAGCTGGAATTGGACCATGTCGAGATTGCCGATCATCACCGAGAGCAGGTTGTTGAAGTCGTGCGCGATGCCGCCGGTGAGCTGGCCCACCGCCTCCATCTTCTGCGCTTGGTGCAGCTGCGCCTGGCGCTCGTGCAGCTCGGCCGTCCTCTCCTCGACGCGGCGCTCGAGGTCCTGCGCATGGCGCTCGATTTCCGCCTTGGCCTCGGCGAGCTCGGCCTTGCTGTCGATCAGCCCGCGGTTGGTCCTGACGATGTCCTCGAAGGTCGCCATCAGGAGGTCGAGGATCTGCTCCTTGTCCGAGGTGATGACGAAGGTGCGGCCGAGGAACATGACCTCGACGCCCATCTTCAGCTTGCTCGAGCTGCGGACGCGCCGGTTGTCGAGCACGGTGCGAAGCCGCGAGAGCAGCTGGTCCTGCTGATAGGGCTTGGTGACGAAATTGTCGGCCCCGCATTCGAGGCCGCTGACGATGTCCATCGGATCGCTGAGCGAGGACAGCAGGATGACGGGGACCTCGCGCCCGCGCGTGCTAGTCTTGATGCGCTTGCAGACGTCGTAGCCCGAGATGCCGGGCATGACGATATCGGTGATGACGATGTCGAAGGCCTTCTGCTCGAACAGGTCGAGCGCGGCCTCGCCGCTCAAGCCTACCTCGACCTCGTATCCTTCGGTCTCCAGGATGAAGCGAAGCTGCTCCGCCTGGGTCCGGCTGTCTTCGGCGACCAGAACGCGGGTCATCGAGGTTCTCCCATCATGTCCTGCCTCCGGCTCGCGCCAACGAGCGAATGAGATCGGCAATCCCCGGGGGCGGCAGGATCTGCTCGGCGGCGCCGAGCCGGATCGCCTCGCCGGGCATGCCGAAGACGACGCAGCTGGCCTCGTCCTGGGCCACCGTCAGGCCGCCGGCGCGGCGCAGCGCCAGAAGGCCCGACGCACCGTCATGGCCCATGCCGGTCAGGATCACCCCCATCGCCGAGCCGCCATAGCTGGCGGCTACCGAGCGGAAGAGGCGCGAGGCGGAGGGACGGAATCCATCCTCGGCCGCATCGCCCGAGAGCGAGATGCGTCCTCCCGGCTCGACCAGGAGATGCGCGTCGTCGGGCGCTATGTAGATCGTGCCGCGCCGCACCCATTCATTGACCTCTGCGACCTTGACCTTGAGTACGGTCTTCTTCGCGAGCCAGCGGACGAAGCCGTCCATGAATCCGAGCGCCATGTGCTGGACGACGAAGACCGGAAAACCCAGATCCGCGGGCAGCGATCCCAGGATCTCGGCGAGAACGTTCGGCCCGCCGGTCGAGACGCCGATCGCCAGCGCGTCGATGCGGCGGTCAAGAGCGATCGGCGGCGCCGGCGGCGGCGCCGGAGCCCGCCGCGGCCAGCGGCGGACGACGCGCACCTCCGACATCATCCTCAAGGTCAGCGCCAGATGCCCGGCAGCGCGCGGGAAGTCAGGATCGCTCGGCCGCATCGGCTTTTCGACGATGGTCAGCGCACCGGCCTCGAGCGCCGCGAAGGTCAGCGCCGTCTCGTCGGAGGTGAAGCTGGCGCTGGTCATGACGATGGGCGTCGGCACCTTCTCCATGATCTGGCGCGTCGCCTCGAGCCCGTCGACATGCGGCATGTAGACGTCCATCAGGATGACGTCCGGGCGCAGGCGCTCGGCCATCTCGACCGCGGCCTTGCCGTTCTCGGCGGCACCGGCGACCTCGAAACGGCCGTCATCCTCGAGCACATGCTGCAGCAGCACGCGCGCCGAGGCCGAATCCTCCGCGATCATGACCCGGATCATGCCGGCCGGCCTCCGGCGACGCTTGGCTCGCCCCTCTGCTCGAGGAAGCTGAGCGCGGCCTCCACCAGCCGCCACGACGCCTCGCTCGTCTCCTCCGTCGGTGCGCCGACGGCACGCCGGCCGAGCTCGACGACGTTGCGCATGCTGCGCAGGGCGGCGCCATGGTCGCCCTCGGATTCGCAGAGATTGCCCAGCAGGAAATGCGCCGCCATCGACTCGGGATGCAGGTAGAGCGCACGCCGCAATGCCCTGCGCGCATGGACGCGGTCGCCGAGCTCCTGGCACACCTGGGCATGGAGAAGGTGCCCGTCATAATCGGCGACGCCGCCGGCGAGCGCCTGTTCGCAGAGAGCCCGGGCCTCAGCGTAGTCGCCGCCATCGGCCAGCGCGCGGGCGCGCGCGAGCATGTCCGGCCGCGACATCGCCGGCGACGCAGCGCGCGCCGTCGGCACCGGGTAGAGGCCCGGCCGCCGGTCACGCCGACGCACCGGCGTCGGCGGCGGGAGCGAGGGCGCGGCGGCGAAGCTCGGCACCGCCTCGCCGCCGGTCGCGCGGAATCCGACCAGCCCGGGAAGATAGGCCTTGGCGAGCGGCGGAAAGAGATCGGACCACGCCTCGGCCGAGGCCGTCAGGATCCAGCCGCCGGTTGCCAGCGATCGGGACAGCCGCTCGGAGACGAGGCGCTGCATGTCGCTGGCGAAGTACATGAGCACGTTGCGACAGAGGACGATGTCCATCTCGGCCGATTCCGCCGGCGGCGCGGCGTCGAGGCCGTCGACGAGGTTCTGCGTCGAGAAGGCGACCATGCCGCGGATTGCCGGGTCGAGCCTGCGCTGGCCGTCCTCGGCGACGAAGTAGCGCTCGACGATGTGGTCGGGCACCTGGCGGAAGGACCATGGCCGGTAAAGGCCGCGCCGCGCCACCTCGATCGCGCGTGGATTGACATCGGTCGCGAGGATATGGATCGACCACGCCGCGCGATCGGGAAGCAGCCGCGCGAGCGTAATCGCCAGCGAATAAGCCTCCTCGCCGGTCGCGCAGCCGGCGCTCCATAGGCGAAGGCGCAGATCGGCGGCCCGCCGCCTCTCGGCGATCAACGGCAGCAGCACATGCGCTTCGAAGGCTTCGAACCAGGCGGCATCGCGGAAGAAATAGGTCTCGCCGACGGTCAGCAGATCGACGAGCGACGCCCATTCCGGACTCGCGGTCCCGATCTCGATCAGGCGCGCCGGCAGAGCTGCCAGCGGAATCGCCGGGAACAATTCGCCGATCCGAGCAGCGGCGTGGCCGAGATCCTCCGGCCGCGTGCCGGCGAGTTCGAGTCCCAGCCTGAGCCGGATGACCGTGCGTAGCTCGGCCGCGATCTTGTCCGCCATGCTCATATCAGCCGCCGCACCGCCTCGAGCAGGACGTTCTGCTCGAAGCCGCCCTTCAGGATATAGGCGTTGGCGCCGACATCGACCCCGCGCTCGCGGTCCTCTCGCGATTCGAGCGCCGTCACCAGGATCACCGGAAGCTCGCCGAGCTTGCGGTCGGCGCGGATGCGCGCCGTGAGATCGAAGCCGCTCATGCGCGGCATCTCGACGTCCGACACGACGAGGTCGAAAGGCTCGAGGTTCAGCGCCGTCCAGGCTTCCATGCCATCGACGGCCGTCTTCACGCGATAGCCTGCGGATTCGAGAATGCCGCGCAGCAGGCTCCGCGCGGTGATCGAATCTTCGGCCACAAGGATGCTCGGCTGCGGGCCGGGAGCGACCGCTCTCTGCAGCTCGGGCCGCACCATCGCTTCGCTCTTCACAGCCGATTTGAGCAGGTCGTGGATGTTGAGGATCGGCGCGATCTCGCCGGTGGCGAGGATCGTCGCGCCCTGGACGTTGCGCACACGCACCAGCGCCTTGCCGAGAGGCTTCATCAGGATTTCGCGATCCTCTTCCACCGAATCAACCTCAAAGGCGATCTGCCGGCCGGTGGCTCCGACGATCACCGCCTGCAACCAGTCGCCGGCCGGAGACGACGACGCGCCGCCAGGCAGCTCGAGCACGTCGCGGAGCCGCACCAGCGGCACCGAGGTGCCGCCGACATCGAGCACGGTGCGGTTCTCGATCGTTGCGACATCCGCCCACCGGACCCGCACGACCCGGTCGACGCCGAGGCTCGGGAAGACCAGAAGCCGGCCGGCGGCCCGCACCGTGACGCCGCGATATGTCGCGAGCGACAACGGCACGACGAGTCGGAAAGTCGTTCCCGCTCCGGGCTTGGACTCGACGGCGACGCGCCCGCCGAGGCGCTCGACATTCTCGAGCACGATCGCCAGCCCGAGGCCGCGGCCGGAGATGTCGGTGATCATCGGGCTGGTGGAGACGCCGGAGCGGAAGACGAGCCGCAGCAACGCGTCCTCTTCGGCCTCGGCGCTGCGCGGCGCCTCGAGGCCGAGCTTCTCCGCCGAGGCCTTGAGCTTGGCCGTGGAGATGCCGGCGCCATCATCGGCGACGACGAACTCGGCCTTGCCGCCGTCGCGGACCGACACGGTCAGTATCACCTTGGCGCGTGCCGGCTTGCCTGCGGCGGCGCGGTCGGCCGGTTTCTCGATGCCGTGGTCGACGCAGTTGCGTACGATGTGGAGCAGCGGGTCCTTGAGCTCCTGGAGGATGCGCCGGTCGATCTCGGTGTCGCCGCCTTCGACGACGAAATCGACGTCCTTCGCCTGCTCGCGGGCCAGATCCCTGACCGCGCGCTGCAGCACGGGCAGCAGCGAGGCGAAGGGCAGCGTCAGGATCTCCTTCATCTCCCAGAGGAGCTGGTCGACCTTCGAGCCGAGCCGGCGCGTATCGGCCTCGGCGCTGCTCTCGAGCCTCGCCAGCGTCTTCTCGAGCGTCGCCAGGTGCGCGTCGGTCCATGTCACGAACCGGGCAAGCGCCGCCGCCTCCTGCGACGCCGCCGAGCTCAGCCTCAGCACATGGGTGCGGACATGCTGGCGTTCGCGCTGCCACGCGGAGAGCGAGTCGAGCGCGGTCGCCACCGCCGAGAGCAGCTGCCGCGCCGAGAGCTTCTCGGCGAGCATTTCCTCGGTCTGGCGCAGCAGGGATTCCAGGCGCTGCGCCGACAGCCGCACCGTCTCCGATGCGGCAGTCGAACTGACGCTCGGCGCCTCGGCGCGTGCGGGTTCGGACGGCGTCGGCGAGGGCGCGGCCGGTTGCGGCGGCGGTGCCGGCGGTACCGGCTGTGTGGGCTGTGTGGGCGGCGGCGCTTGCGGCGGGGATGATATCGCTGGCGCCGCCGTCGGTCGCGGCGGCACCGATGCCGCCTTAGGAGCGGAGGAACGCGCCGCGATCCGCACCTGATCGAAGGCGCTCGTCAGCGACTTCGTCCGCTCGGCGGCGCGGGCCGTCTTCGCGGCGCCCGGCGCGGTGTCGATATCGACGAGCAGATCCTCCATGACGTCGACCGCCGCCTGCATCTCGCCGACCAGAGAGCGTTCGAGACCGATCTCCTTGCGCTTGAGCGCCGAAAAGACGCTCTCGATCAGCTGGCAGAGAACGCCGATCTCCTTCTGCCCGACCGAATGCGCCGCCGCCTTAAGGCTGTGCGCCTCGCGGAACATCTCCTCGACCAGCGCCGGCCGCGCCGCGTCCGTGACGGAATCGATGCGTTCGAGGCCGGTCGCAAGCGCGGCGATGCGCTCAGCCGCCTCGGGCTTGAACGTCGCCAGCAGGCGCCGCAGAAGCTGCTCGTTCATCCCGGCCGTCATCGGTCAGCTCGATCGCCGCTCCGCGGTTGCGTCAGGTCGAATACTTGCCGACGAGCGCATTGAGCTTCTGGCCGAGCTCGGTGACATTCTTGGCCGCGACCTCGGCCTGGCGGATGCCCGAGGCGTTCTGCGCGGTGGCGAGCTTGATGCTCTCCATCGCGGTCGCCACCTGGCTGACGCCGGCGAGGTGCTGCTGGCTCGTCGCCGCGATCTGCACCGCCGCCTGGGCGGCAAGCTCGATGCTTTCCGCCAGGACCCGGATCGATTCTCCCGCCTTCGCCGATTGCGCAACGCCGGCATCGACGGCCTTGGTCCCCTGCTCGGTCGCCAGCACGGCTTCCGCCGTTGCGTTCTGGATCTCGCTGAGGATGGCGCGGATCTTCGCCGTGGCGTCCTTCGACTGGTCGGCGAGGCTCTTGACCTCCTGCGCGACCACGGCGAAGCCGCGCCCATGCTCGCCGGCGCGGCCGGCCTCGATCGCGGCATTGACGGCGAGCAGCTTCGACTGGTCGGTCAGGTCGAGCACGGCGGCGATGATCTCGCCGATCGCCTTGCTCTGCTCGTTCAGCCGCATGATGCTCGCCGCGACCACCTCGACCTGCTCGCGCGTGCGCCGCATGCCCGAGGCGACGTCGTCGACGGCATCGCGGCCGCTCTGCGCGACCTCGGCAGTGCGCTGGGCGCCGTCGGAGACCTGGCGGGCCTTGTCGGTCGAGAGCTGCACGGTGTGCCGCACCTCCTCCATGGTGACCGCCGTGGCATTGACCGAGGCGGAGGTCTCTGCCGCCGAGGTGCCGATCTCCGCCGTCGTCTTCAGGATGTCGTTTGCGGATTCGGCGAGCAGGTTGGCGGCGGCCCTAAGCTCGCTTGTCATCTCGCGCAAGCCCGAGACCATCTGGCGGAAGGTGCCGATCAGCACGCCGATCTCGTCCGTGCGGGTCGACGGCGCCACTTCGACGCGCAGATCGCCGGCGGCGATGCGCGAGGCCGCGGCCGCGATCTCCTGGATCGTCGCGACCATCGCGGCATGCACACGCATCGAGATGGGCACGCCGATCGCGAGCGCGATCACGCCGGCGACCAGGAGGATGCCGCCGTAGCGCATCAGGCGATGCAGAACCGGCTCGATGCTGGCCCTGAGATAGAGCGCTCCAAGGGAGCGGGACCCTTCGGCAATCGGCGTGACGACGGTCAAGGTGCTGTTATCGAAATGCGCGCCGGCGGCGCCGGGCCGATCGGGAAGCAGGGAACGGTCGCCGTAGCTCGCGAAAACCTTGCCGTCGTCGCCAAAGATGGCAGCGGCCGTGATCTCCGGATTGGCCCTGAGCGCTTCGAGATACTCCGTCGCAGCCCTCACATCGCCGAAATTCAAGGACGCAGCCGAGGCCGACTCGATGATCCGGGACTCGACCGTGAGTTCGCGGGCCTTCTGTTCCATGAAGACGCGGTTGTCGTAATTCGCCAGGAAGACGCCGCTGACCAGCAGCGCAAAGGCGCTGGTCAGTACCGTCGAAAGAACCAGCTTCCAGCGGATGGAGAGATTGATCGTCGAGCCCATCGTTGCTTCTCACACTACTTTCGGGATTTGACCGCAGAGGCGAGGGGAAACAGCTTCGAGCTGATCGCCAGCGCGTTCTCCTCGGCGGCGTCATCGTCGATCTCGAAACGGACGCGGTTCCCTTGGCGCACGAAGTGCACGATGCCGACGCCGCCTGCACGGGCGCTGTCGGTCACCGTCAGCACTGGCGTTCCCTGCACCGCCTCGAGCGCCTGGGCAACGCTCTGGCGAGCCGAGCCGGCGATATAGAGGATGTGGCATCGCATCCCCTTCTCGGCGACAGCGATGCGCTGCACGGCGATCGGCCGGCCGGCGATCTTCTCGCCCGAGACCGTGCGGTCGAGCACGGGACCGAAAGGATCGTCGCCGACGACGCAGAGATTGACCGGCGCGGTCGGCGCCTCGAACGCCGCGGGCGGCCACTCGACATAGTCGCCGAACTTGTAGAGGAACGCGGCCTTGATCGCGAACTCGTCGCCCTGCGCGTGCGCGCCGCGAAGCGGCACGACCGCAGCGGCGATCGCCACGAGCACCGGGAGCAAGAACGCGCCCCGGCGCCATGCGGAAGAGATCCCCATGATCAGAACCTCCCGCGGAACAGCACGAGGACCGCTCGCTCGAACTGGCTGCGGCTGGCCGCGCTACCGAACTCGGGATGGTGGTCGTCGAGAAGATTGGTGCCGACCAGCGAGATATCGGCGTTGGCGGCGATGTTCCAGCCGAGCCTGGCATCGAGGCCGATATAGCTCGGCACCGCCGGGTTCGGCAGCGAGCCGATCGCGCGCAGGCCGATATCGAGCTCGACAGTCTCGGTCAGGTTCATCGACGAGCGCAGCATGACCTGTCGTTTCGGGTCGTTGCCTGCCGCCTGGATGCCGCCGATGTCG
>Ga0196963_10001074_pt1 | contig 20002 bp, 14 predicted proteins | sample S1_5metaG_FD_148600 | JGI IMG/M metagenome (GOLD analysis project Ga0196963, IMG submission 148600) | Soil microbial communities from Anza Borrego desert, Southern California, United States - S1_5 | ecosystem: Environmental > Terrestrial > Soil > Desert | place: USA: California | collected... | reverse complement strand
CGCGCAGGTCTCGGCCTTCGCCATGGCGGTGTTCTTCCGCGGCATGACGATGGACGAGCGTGTCGCGCTGACCCGTGCCATGACCGCCTCGGGCCGCGTCGTCGACTGGAAAGGCGCCAACCTGCCCGGGCCGGTGCTGGACAAGCATTCGACCGGCGGTGTCGGGGACAAGGTCAGCCTGATGCTGGCCCCCATCGTCGCCGCCTGCGGCGGTGCGGTGCCGATGATCTCCGGGCGCGGCCTCGGCCATACTGGCGGCACGCTCGACAAGCTGCAGGCCATTCCCGGCTACGATCCCGCGCCGTCGCCGGATCGACTGCGCGAGATCGTCGGCCGCGTGGGTTGCGCCATCATCGGCCAGACGGCCGACCTCGCCCCGGCGGATCGCCGCCTCTACGCCATACGCGACATCAGCGCGACCGTGGAATCGATCCCGCTGATCACCGCCTCGATCCTGTCCAAGAAGCTGGCCGCCGGGCTCGACGCCCTCGTCATGGACGTGAAGTTCGGTTCCGGCGCCTTCTGCGCCGCCTATGATCAGGCGACCGAGCTCGCCCGCAGCATCGTCGGCGTGGCCAATGGGGCGGGTCTGCGCACGGTGGCGCTGCTTACCGACATGAACCAGGTTCTGGGCGACAGCGCCGGCAATGCCGTTGAAGTGCGGGAAGCCGTCGACTACCTGACCGGTGCACGGCGCGAGACGCGCCTCGATACCGTGACTCGGGCGCTGACGGCCGAGCTGCTTGTCCTCGGCGGGCTGGCGGCGGATGATCAGGCGGCGTATGCGGCCATCGATCAGGCTCTTGCCAGCGGGGCCGCGGCGGAACGGTTTGGCAGGATGGTGGCCGAGATGGGCGGACCGTCGGACCTTGTCGAGACGCCGGCGAACCATCTGGCGCGCGCGCCCATCGTGCATCCGGTCCTGGCGCCGCGCGGCTATGTCGTTGCGACAGACGCCCGCGCCTACGGCGTGGTGGTGATGAGCCTGGGCGGCGGCCGCAGCCGGCCGGAAGACAAGATCGATCCGGCGGTCGGCCTCACCGCTATCCGCGGACCGGGCGAGGCTGTAGGCCCCGACACGCCGCTGGCCGTCATCCACGCGCGCAACGAGGCCGATGCCGAGCGTGCCTCCGCATCTCTTCTGGCCGCCACCATCGTCGGCGAAAGACCCCCACTGATGCGCGCCGTCCGCGACAGGATCGGCACATGACCAGACGCGCCTTCCTGCTGGTCATGGATTCCTTCGGTATCGGTGCGGCGGACGACGCCGAGCGTTTTGGCGACGCAGGCAGCGACACGTTCGGCCACATCGCAGCGGCCTGCGCCGCGGGTCGGGCGGACCGCGTCGGCCTGCGTGCCGGCCCTCTTACGATCCCCAACCTGCAACGCCTCGGCCTCGGCCACGCGGCGACGATCAGCACCGGCGGTACGCCCGCCACCACGCCCTGCACCGGTGCCTGGGGCTACGCGGTGGAGCAGAGCCGCGGCAAGGACACGCCGAGCGGCCATTGGGAGATGGCCGGCGTGCCGGTGATGAGCGAATGGGGCTACTTCCCGCCCGACTATCCGAGCTTCCCGGCGGCGCTCACCGAGGCATTGATCGCCCGGGCGAAGCTGCCCGGTGTTCTGGGCAACCGGCACGCCTCGGGCACCCAGATCATCGAGGAGCTCGGCGCCGAGCACCTGGCGACCGGCAAGCCCATCGTCTACACCTCAGCCGACAGCGTGTTCCAGATCGCCGCCCACGAACAGAGTTTCGGCTTGGACCGGCTCTACGAGGTCTCCCTCATCGCCCGCGACTTGGTCGACCCGTACAACATCGGCCGGGTCATCGCCCGGCCGTTCCTCGGCGCACCCGGCTCGTTCAAGCGCACCGGAAACCGCCGTGACTACGCCACGCCGCCACCGGCCCCGACCCTGCTCGACCGGCTGGTTGCCGATGGTGGCGAGGTCGTGTCGATCGGCAAGGTCGCCGACATCTTCGCCCACCAAGGCATCAGCCGCACGGTCAAGGCGGACGGCAACGCGGCGCTGTTCGACGCCACCCTGGCCGCCGCAAAGGTCGCCGGCGACCGCAGCCTGGTGTTCACCAACTTCGTCGATTTCGACATGCTGTTCGGCCACCGCCGGGACATCGCCGGCTATGCCGCCGCGCTCGAGGCGTTCGATTCCCGCCTGCCGGAGCTGGAACGCGCGCTGAAGCCCGGCGACGTCGTGGTGATCTCCGCCGACCACGGCTGCGACCCGACGCGAGCGGGCAGCGATCACACACGCGAGCACGTGCCCGTGATCGCCTTCGGCCCGGGCGTGAAAGTGGGCTCGATCGGCCGGCGCGAGAGTTTCGCCGACATCGGCCAGAGCCTCGCCGTCCATCTCGGCCTTGCGCCCCTGCCCCACGGCACGGCGTTCCTCTAGCCGTCGCCGCTATCGACCTGCCATTGTACGGGGGGTCACGGCGCATGAGGGCAGAGGCAATGGCACTACTGATTCAGGGCGGCTGGGTGGTCGGCCATGAGCGCGGCAGCCATGTCCTGATTCCCAACGGTGTAGTCGTCGTCGACGGCAACCGTGTCGTTCATGTCGGCATGACCTACGACGGCACGGTGGCCCAGCGCATCGAGGCGCAGGGCATGCTCGTCTCGCCTGGCTTCATCGACACCCACGTTCACGCCGGCAGCCGCGCCCTGCACCGGCTGTTCTCCGACAGCGGCCGGCCCGAGCTGTTCGGCCAGCCGTTCCTGGAAGTCGCCATCGCCCGGCCCGGCGCCGTCCATGCCGGCGGCAAGCGCGTCGACGCGCTTACCGGCATGGACGGGGGCCAGCGCCGCCAGCTCGAAGCCGAGTTCACCATCGCCGAGCTGATCGCCAATGGCATCACGACTTTCCTGGAATACGGCGCCAAACTGCCGATGCAGGAATCGCTGCGCGACGAAGCCCTGCGGCTCGGCATGCGCGCCTATCTCGCGGCCGGGTTCGAATCCGGCCATTGGAGCTGCGATGCCGAAGGCCGTCCGATTTTCGACTGGGACGAAGCCGCCGGCATCAAGGAGTTCGAGGCGGGTCTGGCGTTCATCGCCGCGCTCGCCGGCAAGGGCGAGGATCGGCTGCGCGGCGCACTCGTTCCCCGCTTCGCCGAGACCTGCTCGCCCGCGCTGCTGCGCGCCTGCCGTGACAAGGCGCGCGAGCTCGGCCTGCCGGTCGCCATCCATGCCGCCTACAACGTGCATGAATTCTACCAGATCGTGACACGCGAACGGCAGACGCCGATCGAGTTCCTCGAGGCGCAAGGCCTGCTGGAGCTCGGGCCGACGCTCAATCTCGGCCACTGCAATTTCGTCGGCGAGCTGGCGCCCTTGAACTACTCCGGCGGCAGAGACGTGGCGCGGATCGGGCGCCACGGCTGCACCGTCTCTCATTGCCCGGTGAACCTGGTGCGGCGAGCCCGCTACCTCGACAGCTGGAAGCGCTATCGCGAGGCGGGTGTCAATCTGGCGCTGGGCACCGATACCTACCCGCGCGACATGATGATGCAGATGCGCACCGCCTCTTACTTCGGCAAGGTGATCGCCCGCGACCTCAGCTCGGCGACAGCGGCGCAGGTCTATGAGGCGGCGACCACCGCGCCGGCGAAATCGCTGGGCCGCGAGGATCTCGGACGCCTCGTGCCGGGCGCCAAGGCCGACATTATCCTGATCGACCTCAGCGGCCGCGACAGCTTGCGCTTCGGCCCGGTCCGCGATCCGATCCGCGCCCTGGTCGAATGCGGTGTCGGTGATGATGTCGATACCGTAATTATCGACGGCGCCGTGCGCATGCGCAACCGAGCGATCGAGGGTGTGGACCTGCCGAGCCTGCGGCAACGCGCCCAGACGATGGCCGACGGCGTCTGGGGTGCACTTGCCGACTGGGACCCGCTCCATCGCGACGCCGATGCGATGAACCCGCCGTCGTTCCCGATCGTACGCTAGAGGGCGCGATGAACGACGCGGCCGTCCACGACCGTCAGCCGGCAGTGAAGCTCCCTTAGACGGGCCGGCGCGATGCCGCCCGGATCCCCGGACAGCACGGCGATGTCTGCGAGATAGCCGGGCAGCAGCGGGCCTTTTTCGCGCTCCTCGAAGGTCAGCCCCGCACCGTTCACGGTAAGCAGGCGCAAGGACTCCTCGCCCGAAAGGCATTCTTGCGGCCCGATGACCCGGCCCGTGGTCCGCTCCTCGCGCACGGCCGAGGCCCACAGGGTGAACGCCGGATCGTAGGGGATGTTGTCCGTGGCCGAGGCGACCGGCAGTCCGAGTTCCAGCATCGTCTTGTGCGGCACGACATCGTTGCCATCTCCTTGCAGATACTTGGCGCCGTTCTTCCACAGGTAGTAGACCGGGATGGTGGTGATGAGCATGCCGAGGCGCTTGAGAGCCGCCAGATCCTCGCGGCGCGATCGGGCGATGTGCTGGATCACCCAGCGCCGGCCGCGCAGGTCGTAGCGCTGACCGACCTCCTCGAGGATCGGCACGACACGGTGGAGATTGTCCCCGACGATAGCATTGAAACGCACGTTGTGCTGCGCGCAGAGCAGCGCGTAGTCGCGAAACGCCGCCTCGTCATTGGCCTGTTCGACGAACCCGGCCCATCCGGTGTCGGGCAAGGATTTGCGTGACAGCGCCGCTGCCGCCGCGTCGCCGCCAAACGCCACATGAAGACCGCACAGACGCAGCCAGGGATCATTCTCCGGATACTGGCGGGCGATCGCCTGCCAGTCGGCCAAGGCCTCGGCCGCCTGCTTCAAGTCTTCCCAGACAGGGCTCACGACCACCCCCACGCGCATGGTCAGGCGCCTCTGGGCGTGCAGCTCGCGATAGGCTTCGAGCGTGCGGGGGGCCAGGCCATGGCCTTCGAAGACGCTGGTCGTGCCGACGGCGTTGTAGAGCCGCATCGATTCGACGATGGCGTCCCGGCGCTCCTCGTAGGTGAAGCGCGGCACGGCCTGCAGCAGGTCATTGTCGATGGTCGGCCGCGGATTGTGCTCGACGATGACACCCGTCGGCTCGCCGGTCCCGTCCCTGACGATCTCCACGCCCGACGTCTTCGGCCGGGTGTTGCGGTCGATGCGGTTGAGGCGTAGCGCCTCGCTGTTGAGCGCGGTGTAGCCGGGGGGCACGCTCCAATTGCCGAAGACCGCCGAAATGCAGACCGGATTGTTCGGCGCGGCACGATCGAGCTCGCGGCGCGTCGGCATGCGCCCTTCGGCGATCGATGCGAGCCCTTCGAGGTAGAACGGGCGCTCGCCGATCGGCATGGTGACGATCCATTGTCCCGGCGAAGCCCGCCCCGCCGCGTCGGCGATCCGCGCGGTGATCTCCGCGATGCTGCGGGCCCCGGCCAGGGACAGGCGCATCGACTTCAGACCCTCGCGGTCCATATGCGCGTGGGCATCGTTGAAGCCCGGGATCACGACCCCGCCGCCGACGTCGATGGTCTCGGTCTTCGGACCCGCCAGCGCCGCGATTTCCGCAGCCGTGCCGACGGCCATGATGCGCTGGCCGCGGACGGCAATCGCCTCAGCAACCGTCGACGCCGGGTCAAGAATCTTGACCGTACCGCCGGTCAGGATGAGATCGGCCGTTGCGCCTGACATGCAGCTATTTCGCGCCGGTGTACCAGGGGAAGAAATAGGTCTGCGCCAGGGCAAACAGGCGGTCGACCATGAAGCCCAGGAACCCGAGCGTGGCGATGCCGACGAACATGATGTCGACCCGGAAGAGCTGGTGCGAGGTGGCGATCAGGTAGCCCACACCGGAACTCGAGCCCGCCAGCTCCGCCGCGACCAGGACGATGAGGGCTATGCCCACCGCCTGACGCAGGCCGACGAGAATGAACGGCAGCGAGGCCGGCAGGACGACGAGGAACATCGCCTGGTGCGGCAGCGCCCCGAGGCTGGCGGCGGAGCGGTGCAGCGCGTCGGGCACGTTGCGCACGCCGGTGTAGGTGTTGAGCCAGACCGGATAGAAGGCGCCCCAGGCGATCAGCGCCACCTTGGACGCCTCGCCGATACCGAACCAGAGAAGCGACAGCGGCACGAGGGCGATTGCCGGAATAGCGCGAAACCCGTGCAGGAGCGGATCGGTCAGGTACTGGATCGCCGCGATCTGGCCGCTCAGCAGCCCGACCAGGATGCCGAGCAGCGACCCGATGACGAAGCCGATAAGCGCCCGCCGCAGGCTGATGGCGATGCCGTTGACCAGCTCACCGGAGTCGATGAGTTCCTGCAGCGCGTGCAGCGTCTCGGTCGGCGGCGGAAAGAGGATCGGGTTCAGCCACGGGATGATCCGCGGAGACATTTCCCAGGCGAGCAGGAAGAGGACGATGCCCAAGGCGTTGAGCGCAAGCTGCACCAGGATCCGGCGGCGCTTGGCCGCCTGCAGCGCGCGAAGGAACCGCTCTTCCTCGCGGGCCCAATGATCAGCATCGTGCTCCACGCTCACGAGTGGAACGCCTTGTTGACGCGGGCATAGACGGCGCCGAACTCCGGCGAGCCACGGTCGCGCGGAAACGGCAGGTCGACCGGCACCACCGTCTTGATCTTGCCGGGATGCGGGGTCATGACGACGATACGCGTCGAGAGGAAAACGGCCTCCTCGATATTGTGGGTGATGAACAGCACGCTGAGGTTCAGCCCCTGCCAGAGCTTGAGCAGCTCCTCCTGCAGCGTGGCGCGGGTCATGGCGTCGACCGCCGCGAAGGGCTCGTCCATCAGCAGGATCTCGGGCTCGTTGATCAGGGCACGGGCCACCGCGACGCGCTGGCGCATGCCACCTGACAGCTCGCCTGGATAGCGGTCTGCGGCGCGCTTCAGGCCGATCATCTCGAGATAGCGGTCCGACCTCTCGCGCCGTTCTTTCTTCGGCACGCCCTTGAGCCGCATGGCGAACTCGATGTTCTCGCGGGCGCTCAGCCAGGCAAACAGGGCGTATTCCTGGAAAACGACGCCGCGGTCCGGGCCGGGCTTGTCGATGATCTCGCCGTTGCGCCGGGCGGTGCCTTCCGTGGGCTCGATGAACCCGCCGATGATGTTGAGCAGGGTCGTCTTGCCGCAGCCGCTGGGCCCGATGGCGCAGATGAACTCGCCGCGCTCGATGTCGACGGATACGTCCTGCAGAGCCCAGGTCGGCCTCTCATCGCTCGTCGCGTAGATCTTGGAGACGTTCTTGATCTCGATGAGGGCCGGCATCGGACTCGCGGAAAAAGGGAAAACAGTAGCACGGAGGGCCCCGCCGCGATCGACGGCAGGGCCGGCGCCCGGGTGATCAGGCCGTGACCTTGACGCGGTCCGGAGCGACTTCCGCCAGCGGTGCGGTATAGAAGGTTTCGACAAAGATCTGCCGCAGGTTCTTCTCCGGCCTCTTCGCCAGCCCCTCGGCGAAGGCCCATTCGGCCGCCGTAATCAGGTCTTCGACGAAGCGCTCGTCGATGCGCGTGTGGAATTCGAAATCGGCGGTCTCGGCGACAACGGCATCCGGCGTGGTACGCGTGCGCTTGGCGACGATGTCGGTCCAGGCCTTGTCGCGCTTCATGAAGGCTTCCGCCTCGAGCAGCGCCTGGATCGCCGGCTTCATGATTTGCGGCCGCTTGGCGATGGTCCCCTTGCTGACGCAGAGAAGCTGATGGCTCTGGAAGAATTTCTCCAGCCCGTCCTGGGTCATCACCATGAGCTTGCCGGCGCCCGCCGCTTTTTCGGCCATGAAAGCGGCGCGGCTGCTCCAGGCGAAACCGTCCACGTCGCCACGCACAACGGCGTTGATCGCGTCGCCCGGATTCATGTTGACGATCGTAACGTCACCCTTCTTGAGCTTGCCGAACTCCATGTAACGGCTCAGCACGTAGTGGCCGCTGGTGCCGACATGGGTGGCGATCTTCTTGCCCTTGATGGAGGACGGGTCGCTCTGGTTCGCGCCCCGGTCGGTGCGCATGACGACCTTCATGTCCTTCGAGTAGCGCTGATAATTGGCGAACACCATGGGCTGCAGGCCGCGCAGGGCGGCGAACAGGTATGGCGAGTCGGTGGTTGTACCGAAATCCATGTCGCCGGTGATCGCCGCTTCCAGCGATTCGCGCCCGGACGGGAATGTGGCACGGCTGGCGTTCAGGCCGAACTTCTTCCAGCTGTCGATGCCGTCAGCGACGTAGGGCACGCTCCACGTGTAACCGTCGCTGCCGTAGGCAATCTTGATATCGCTCGCCGCCTGCGCACCGGCGCCGAACGGAAACGAAGCGGCCGCAGTGCCAGCCAGCGCGGTGCCGAGGAATTGGCGGCGATTGAGCGTCACAGTCATAACGAAACTCCTTGGTTAAAGGCCACGATTCCGGCCTTTCCTCCCCGTTTCCAACACGCTGGCCGCTTTCGCCAAGTCACGCCGCTAAGCAACGATACGATGGTATTTAGCTTTGACGGGCCGATCAAGCCTAAGCCGCCCGCTCGTCGAGCGCCGCGACGATGCGGATGGCAAGCTCGCCGGCGTGGCGGCGGATGACCGGCACCGGCACGACTTCAAAGAACGTGCCCCGCGTCCACGCGCCGATCACCCAGAGACCTGACACGGCTCGCCCGTTCGCATCGAGAGCGGCGCCCGTCTGGTCGACCGCCAGGCCCAGGCCAAGCGGATCGGGCTGCAGCAGACCCTGGTCAAGCCCCGAGGCGAGAAATGTGTCGTCGCTCGGGACGACGCTAGGGCCGGTCGCGTTGATGACGATATCCGCCGAGAGCCGCGTCTCGCCGACCGCGGCATCGATCCGCTGTCCGTCGATCCGGACATCCGAGACACGGCCGTGTTTAAGCGCCGCCTGGCCCGATTCGAGAAGGCGCTGCATCAGGCGATGCGCCGGCGGCGGGGCTCGATGACGATGATGCAGCCAGTGGCGCAGGCCATGACGGACGAACAACGCCCGCTGTGTCAACGTCCAGCCCTGCCACAAGCGCTGGGCCTGTCCCTTGACGCCTTCGATCACGCGGATCCAATCGGCATCCGTCTGTTGCCGGCGCAGCTCGCGCACCACGTCTCGCCATAGCGCCGCCGGCGGCTGGACGTGCAACGTTTCCGCGCCCGACCACGCGTCGGTGGCGATATCCGCCGGCGGCATGAACGGTCGATTCGCAGCCAGCACGACGCGCATATCGGGATTCATGGCAATCATCGAGACCACCGCATCGAGCGCGGTCAATCCCGTGCCGGCGATGATCGCCTCACGGGCCCCGCCGATGCATTCCGGCGTCAATGCCCAGGGGTCTTCGATGATCCGCGGATGCCGGATACCCGGAGCCAGCCGGCGCGGCTGCAGATTGCCCACGGCAACGACGACCTGCCGGGCTCGAATTGTCGTGCCGTCATCCAGTCCGACGACGAAACCGTCGGGATTCCGGGACAGCGAAATGGCTTTCCGGCACCGATGATCGAGATCGCAGCGCTCCCGCAACAGGGTAACGACGTGCGCCATGTAGTCACCGAAACGGGCGCGCGGGTGGTAGCCCTCAGGCGCTTCCAGGCCGCGCTCCGCCAGCCAGGCGGCGAAACCTTCAATACCGGGCGCCGGATGGCTGTCCATCTTCGACACCGTGACATTGAGCAGGTGGCTGGGATCGGCCGTCGAATAGGCCAGGCCGCGTCCGAGTTCGGCCCGGGGATCGACAAGGACGATGTCCCTCAGGCCTTGGGCCGCAAGCCGGGTCGCCACCCAGATTCCCGCGGCGCCGCCGCCGACCACCACCACGGGCCGCAGTGTCCCCGGCCCCGCGCTCATGACTGCATCTGCCGCCTCACCGCGCCACTCTTCCATCGCCCAGCAAGCACGACAATAGAGAAAGGCCGGTCGACGATGCCGACCGGCCTTTCAATTCGCACGCGAGGTGGTGGGCGCTGTAGGGCTCGAACCTACGACCCGCTGATTAAGAGTCAGCTGCTCTACCAACTGAGCTAAGCGCCCCACAGAGGAGCGAGCGAGGGGCGCCATATAGCAAAGGGGCACCGCTTTGTCGAATCCCGACTTGCCGAGCTTTTTCGGCTTCAGGGAGTGCCGTCGGTACGCCGGTCCGCTCCGGGTGCGGCTGCATAGCGCATGGACGTCTGCGGCATGTCCCGCAACCGTTTCTGCGCTTCCAGCAGGATATCGCGCGCGATGGGCGCGGCGACGGTCGAGCCGCCGCCGCCATGCTCGACGATGACCGCCACAGCGTAGCGGGGGTTGTCCACGGGCGCGTAACCGACGAACAGGGCGTGGTCGCGCTCCTTCCACGGCACTTGGTCAGGCTTGCGGAGGCCGTTGCGCCGTTCTTCCTCGGTGATGCGACGGACCTGCGAGGTTCCGGTCTTGCCGCCCATGGCCATGGAGACATCGGTGATCCGGGCGCGAAAGGCGGTGCCGCGAGGGTCGTTGACCACCCCACGCATGGCGCGCCCCATAACGGCCAAGGTCTGCTGCGAGACCCCGACCGACGGGAACTGACGGCCGGGCCGCTGGCCCACGCGACGGCCATCGACGGCGTCGCGGGTCAGATGCGGCGTGACCGCATAGCCACCGTTCACCAGGCGCGAGGTCATCACCGCGAGCTGCAGGGGGGTCGTCAGGACGAAGCCCTGACCGATCGCCGCCACCAGGTTCTCGCCCTGCTGCCAGGGAACGCCGGTCGCCGCCAGCTTCCAGGCGCGCGTTGGGATCAGTCCGGCCTTCTCCCCGGGAAGATCGATCGAGGTGGGGGCGCCGAGGCCGAACCGCTTGGCCATCTCGGCAATGCGATCCACCCCCAGCTTGCGCGACAGGTCATAGAAATAGACGTCGCAGGATTGCTTGAGGCCCTCGACCATATCGAGCCCGCCGTGGCCGCCCTTTGACTTCCAGCAATGGAACTTGCTGTCGCCCAGTGTCATATGACCGGGGCAACCGACGCGAAACTCCGGCCCCACCAGTCCGGCCTCGAGCGCCGCCATCGCCACGATCATCTTGAACGTAGAGCCTGGCGAGTACTGACCGGCGACCGACTTGTTGATCAGCGGCGTGCGTGTGTTGGCCAGCAATGAGCGCCAGAGCGGTCCGCTGATCCCCTTGTTGAATTCGTTCGGGTCGAAGCTGGGCACCGAAGCCAGGGTCAAGACCTCGCCGCTATGCACGTCCATCAGCACGGCGGCCGCGCTCTCGTGCTTGGCCAGACGCTCGACGGTGAAGTTCTGCATGTGCAGATCGAGCGTCAGGGCCAGGTCGTTGCCCGGCTCGCCTTCGCGGCGTTCCAGCTCGCGAATGGGGCGGCCGAGCGCATTCACCTCGATCTGGCTCGACCCGGCCTTGCCGCGCAGCGCCAGGTCGTACACACGTTCCACGCCATTACGGCCGATGCGGAAGTCCGGCAGCTCGAGCAGCGGATCGCCCGTGAGATCCGCTTCCGACGGAGGCGCGACGTAACCGACGACATGGGCAAGCTGCTCGCCGTGGAGATAGTGGCGGCTCGACCCGACATCGATCATCACGCCAGGCAGATCCGGCGCGTTGACGGCGACACGGCTGACCTCGTCCCAGCTCAAATTCTCCTTCACCGTCACCGGCAGGAATTTCCGCTTGCGGGCGACCTCGCGGAAGATACGCCGCCGTGCCACCTCGTCGATAGGCACGATCTCGTTCAGCACGTCCAGCGTCGCCGGCACGCTTCCGGTCTGCTCCGGGATGACGACGATGCGGTAGTTGAGCTGGTTCTCGGCAATCAGCTCGCCATAGCGATCCAGGATGCGGCCGCGCGGCGGCGGCAGCAGACGCAGGTTGATGCGGTTGTCCTCGGCGAGGACCTTGTAGCGGTCGCTCTCGATGACCTGCAGATAATACATCCGGCCGACCAGCACGCTGAACAGGCCGATCTGGCCGCCGGTCAGCAGGATCGCCCGCCGCGAGAACAGGCGCGTGCGGTTATTTTCGCGTTTTGCGGCGGAGATCATGGTGCCGGCAGGAAGACGCGCTGCGCCCAGCCCATGATGAAGGCGAGCGGCGGATAGAGCGCGAGCGTGAGGATGTACTGGACAAGCAGGACCGTCGGGTCGAGCAGCCCGTAGCCGACGGCAAAAGCGATGGCGGCCAGCAGGAGCTTGGCGCCGAGCGCCACCAGGGCGAAGCCGAGCCACACCAGGATGAACGACTTGCCGCGGAACACGCGATGCTGCGCGACAATGGTCCAATGGACGAAGAGCAGAACGAGCGAATTGACCCCGAGCGGCGTGCCGGAGAGCACGTCGTCGAGGAGACCGATCAGGAACACGGCCCAGGGACGCATCAAATCCGGGCGATGCACCGTCCAATAGAACACGGCCATCAGGACAAAACCGGGCGCCAGCGGCGCGTAATCGGGGAGGCGCAAAGGCACGACGTTGAGCAGAACCGCCACCGTCGTCGCCAGCAGCGGGATGGCGGGACGGGCCCAGAGATCGAGGCGCTGGAGCAAGAGCGGGCGCATGGCGGCGTCTAGCGGCCGCGACGCGGAGCCGGTGGCGGCGCCCCCACGGGCAGCGTCCCGGACATTCCGAAATCGATCAGACGGACGTGATCGAGGCGATGAAATCCGACGAACGGCTTTACTCGCACGAGACCGTCATTGACGGCGACGACGACGCCGACAGGCAGGCCCGGCGGAAAGACGCCGCCATGGCCCGACGTCATCAGGCGGTCGCCGATCTGCGGCCGCGCGGTCACCGCGAGGTGAGTCAGCTTCGGCCGCTCGGAATTGTCGCCGGCCAGGATGGCGCGCTCCCGGCTCGATTCGAAGATAACCGGCACCTGGCTATTGAGATCGGTCAGCAGCAGGACGCGGGCCGAGCGTTCCCCGACTTCTCCGACCCGGCCGACCAGGCCTTCGGCGACGATAGCGGTCTGGCCCTTGGCCACGCCGTCGCGCGTTCCGGCCATAACCAGCACTGAGCGTACGAACGTGCCGCCGGCATCCGCCACGACGCGGGCGGTGACGAAGCTGATGGGGTCCTCGACCGCCAGCTTCGTGACATCGCGCAAGCTGTGGTTCTCGGCTTCAAGCTTGAGCGCGACCGACTGCCACCGCAGCAGGCGCTCATTCTCCTCGCGTAGCCGCGTATTCTCGGCGTGCACGTCGATGATCACATTGATCCGGTCCGCGATCTCGGCCACCGTCGCGACGGGACGCGAGACGGCGTCGAGGATCGGAACCAGTGCGTCGGTCACGGTCGTGCGCGCGCGCTCGACCAGAGGCGCTTCGGCCTTGCCGAAGACCATGAGGCCAACCGACATGGCGACGAGACCGAGGAAGGTGAAACGCTGCGCCAGCACCTTGAGCGGCGCGGCAAGGCGAAGGACCGAACCCGGCCGCTTCATATCCCCCTCCGCTCACGCATGGCGATAGCCTCTTCCTTCCGCCGGCTCAGTACATGCTGATCAGAACGTTGCGCAGCGTCCGCATTTCCTCGAGGCAGCGGCCGGTGCCGAGCGCCACGCAGGAGAGCGGATCGTCCGCCACCGAGACCGGCAGACCGGTCGCGTGGCGCAGAACATGATCGAGATTGCCGAGGAGCGCGCCGCCGCCGGTGAGCACGATGCCCTTGTCGACGATGTCGGCTGCCAGTTCGGGCGCGGTGTGCTCGAGTGCCACCTTGACCGCCTCGACGATGGCGCTGACCGGCTCGGTCAGGCTTTCGGCGATCTGCCTCTCGCTGATCACGAGCTCCTTCGGCACGCCGTTCATCAGGTCGCGGCCCTTGATTTCCATCATGCGACCCTCACCCTCGTCGGGCGGGCACGCGGAGCCGATTTCCTTCTTGATCCGCTCGGCCGAGGATTCACCGACCAGCAGGTTATGGTTGCGGCGGATGTAGCCGATGATCGCTTCATCCATCTTGTCGCCGCCGACGCGCACCGAGCGCGAGTAGACGATGCCGCCGAGCGACAGGACGGCGACTTCGGTCGTGCCGCCGCCAATGTCGACGACCATTGAGCCGGTCGGCTCGGTTACCGGCAGACCGGCGCCGATCGCTGCCGCCATCGGCTCCTCGATCAAGAAGACGCGACGCGCACCGGCGCTCTCGGCCGATTCCTGGATGGCGCGGCGCTCGACTGCGGTCGAGCCCGACGGCACGCAGACGATGACCTGCGGGCTGGCGAAGCTGCGGCGGTTGTGGACCTTGCGAATGAAGTGCTTGATCATCTCCTCGGCGACTTCGAAGTCGGCGATGACGCCGTCCCGCAAGGGTCGAATCGCGGTGATATTGCCCGGCGTGCGGCCAAGCATGAGCTTCGCCTCGTCGCCGACGGCGAGGACCTGTTTCTTGCCCTTCACTTCGGCGATGGCGACAACCGACGGCTCGTTGAGCACGATGCCGCGGCCTTTGACGTAGACGAGCGTATTGGCGGTGCCGAGGTCGATGGCCATGTCCGCCGACAGCATCCCTAGGATTCGAGAGAACATCTAATTCCTTGCAGCCTCTTTTTGCGTTCATCCTTGGCGCGCCGCGACCGACTGTGATCGCTGCGGCCGGTTCCTCTCGACCAACCCTCTCGACGGTGACTCAGCCGTCGAAAGGCCCCGACTCTACTCTGCGAACTCGCGGGCGAACCTATGCCGACACCACCCCTATTTCCACGGTTTTCAGCGATACGAGCGCGTTCCCGATGCCGAGTCTCGTCAGCGAACTCACCGCGGCGTGAGCGTCACGGCGACGACGACGGGAGGCGACGATGACGGAGCGGGAGCGAGCATGCCAAGTGATATTCCGTTCGCGAGCGAACGTCAGCGCGCCGCCGGAAAGCGGGGCGGCCACGAGACTGTCCTGAAATCGCTTGGAGGCTGAAGAGGTCATGCTGTTTTCATGAGGCGAACGGCAATGGCTTGGGCGATCTCCGGCACGACGCGTCCTGCTCCCCTCCCGAGCAGGGCCGCTATCTGGCCTAAATCATTCTGCCACAATATCAATTTGCCGCACGTCCATGCCGTGCTCGCGCGCTGTGAACAATCGCTAAAAATTAGCCGAATATGGTTAACGAAGCGTTTCTTAACGCGCGACTCGATGAATTATCAATCACTATGCGCTACCCCGATGCGCGTTGCAAGATAACCGTTTGAAAAGACTTCGATTTAGGCGCTATTCGATCTTGATCCCGGCGGCGCGGACCATAGTCCCCCAACGCTGGCGCTCCGTTGCGATGAAGGCCTCGAATTCCTGCGGCGTGTTACCGATCAGGCGGGCGCCTGAGGTGGCGAAACGCTGCTGGGTTACGGGCGCGTTCAGGGCTGCGACGGCCTCCTTGTTCAGTCGTGCCACAATCTCCGGTGGAGTTTTGGCAGGAGCTGCGAGGCCGAACCACGACGAGCACTCGTAGGGGCTGCCCGCCTCGGCCATGGTCGATACCTCCGGCAGCACAGTCAGGCGCTGTTTGGAGGCAACGCCGAGCGGCCGGATCGAGCCTGCCTTGATGTGCTCCATGATGATCGGCGGGTTCTCGAAGAGACCGTCGATCTGACCTCCAAGGAGATCCTGCACGGCGGGAGCCGCGCCGCGATAGGGGATATGGGTGATCTGTACCGTGGCGGTGTGGAGGAAACCGGCCAGACAGAGATGGCCCGTCGTGCCGTTGCCGGGCGAGCCAAAATTCAACTTGTTGGGTTCGGCCCTGGTCTTGGCCACGAACTCGCGCACGTTGGTGATGCCGGTCTTGGGATGGACGACGAGCAGCACCGGCATGTCGGCGACCAGCGTGATGGGTGCAAAGGCGGTCGCTGCGTCGAAGGGCATCTTCGAATAGAGAAATTCGTTGATGCTCAGGATGCCGGCCGACGACATCATGATCGTATAGCCGTCGGGCGGAGCCGAGGCGACGATCTCGGCCCCGACATTGCCGCCCGCCCCTGCCCGGTTTTCCACGACGACCGGCTGGCCGAGCGACTTGCTCATCTCGTCACCGACCGCCCGTGCCAATACGTCGGCCAAGCCGCCGGCGGGGAACGGCGCCACGATACGCACCGGACGGTTGGGATAGGCCTGTCCCCAGGCTTCGGCGGACGACAGGATGGCAGCGGCCGTCACGGCGGCCAGGGCGACACGATGGCTCATGGCTCCTCCAGACTTATTGATCAAACGATAGCCGAGCCAAGCCGGCTCCGCCATTGGCAGTTCGGCCGACCTAGTTGGAGCGGCGGGTCGCTGAGCAGACGGTCTCGATCAGCGGGTTAATGTCCCGTGCGAACTTCTCATAGGCCTGAGCCTGCGCCGGCGTCAGCGGCGTCGCGGTCCGGGCCAGGCGGGGCTCGAGCGAGCGCACGAAGCGCTGCTGGTTGAGATAAGCCTCGCGCTCGATGGCGCAGATATCGGCGAACGATACACGTGCCGTGCATTGCGCGTGATGGGTCAGCTCATGCACCAGCAGCGACAGAATTGCCGGGTCGAAGAAGTTGACCCCTTCCTGCATGTACAACCGGCTTTCCCCGCAGGAATAGATCGCTGCCGGCACGTGCGTGGCGCTGCCCGGAAGGTCGCCCCGGCGCGCCTGGGCCGCCATGTGCTCGGGCGACAGATTCACCCAGGATTGGATGTCGGGAATCTGCTTGTAACCGGTGTTGGCCTGCAGCCAGTCGCGCGCGATCTTCAGCGCCTGCTGCTTGGCTGCGTCATCGGTGCGCGGCTGCGCCCAGACCGGCTGGGTCCATGCCAGAAACGCCGCAACGATGAGAACGAACAGCTTCATCCGGCGACTATCGCACCCAATCAGGCAGCCTGCGGCCTAGGCGGCCGAGACCGCGACCTTGGCTGGCGGCGGGCCGATGATCCTGGCCAGCATGTCGGCGAGCTGCGCCGCGCGGAACGGCTTCACGAGGAGCGGCAAGTGCGGATCGGCTCCCGGCGCCAAGTCCGCATGTCCCGAGATCAGCAGGATCGGCAGCGACGGTCGAACCGCTCGAATGTGGGAAGCCAGCTCCGTTCCTGTCATGCCCGGCATCGATTGGTCCGTGACGACCGCGTCGATGTCAGGGCGGTCGGCCAGCAGCTCCAATGCCTGCTCGCCCGACGCGGCGCTGAGGGGGGTGTGGCCCATCTCGACGAGCATATCGACAGTCCCAGCGGCGACCAACGCGTCGTCATCGACGACGAGTACCGTGCAAGGCGGCAAGCTTCGCGCTACCTCGGGATCCGGGGCACGCGCCGTGCTCGCCGGCTCGATCGAGACCGGCAGCCAGATCTCGGCGGTCGTGCCGGCGCCCGGTTTGCTGGACAGCCGGAACGTACCGCCCGATTGCGCCGCGAGCCCCTCAACCGCCGAAAGCCCCAGCCCTGTGCCCTTGCCCTCCTTCTTGGTCGTAAAGAAGGGCTCCGTCGCGCGGGCAAGCGTTTCTCCATCCATGCCGATTCCAGTATCGCTCACCGCGATGACCACATACTCGCCCGGCTTGAGGCGTAGCGGCGAGGAATGATCGAGCGTCTCTGCCCGTCCCGAGATGACGATCGTCCCACCGTCAGGCATGGCGTCGCGCGCGTTCACGGCAAGATTGAGCAGCGCCAACTCAAGATGGTCGGGATCGACCTTGACGCCCGGCAAGCTATCCGGGAGCCGTGTCTCGATGGCGGTCTGCCCCCCCAGCGTGCGGCGCATCATCTTGCTCAGTTCGGAGACCAGCTGCCGCAGGTCGATGCTTCGCGGCCGCAACTCCTGCCGGCGGGCGAAGCTGAGCAAGTGCTGGGTGAGCTGTGCCCCGCGGTCCGCACCCTGGATGGCGCGATCGATGAAGCGGTGGAGATCGTAGTTGTTCGCGGGAATCCGCTGCTTGATCAGGCTGAGATTACCCATCACCACGGCCAGAAGATTGTTGAAGTCATGGGCCACCCCACCCGTAAGCTGACCGATACCTTCCAGCTTTTGGGCATGGAACAGGCGCTTCTCGGCCGCGAGGCGTTGCTCGGCCTCTTCGCGCAGGGCCACGGTCCGGCGCAACGCCAGCCAGGCCACGAGCGCGAGGGTAAGCGCCGACAGACCGGCGATCAGGCCGTACTGCCAGAGGCTCTCATACCAGCGCTTGAAGATAAGCCGCGTTTCAATGCCTGCCGCCACCCAAATGGAGTAATCCGGGAGCAGGCGATAACCGGCGACGCGCTCAAGACCATCGACGGGCGAGACCGCGAGGATCGATCCGCCCTCGGGCCGCGCCGCTAACGCACGCATCACCAGATTGTCGGGCGGGACGGTGCCGTAGACCGGCGGCGGCGGAAAGCGGGCCAGCAAGGCACCGTCGGTGCGGGCCATGCCCAGGGCGTGCCCGCCTCCCTGTAGCAGCTCGCCGAAAAAATCCTCGAAATAGGACGGGGTGAGCGAGATGTGGATCACGCCGCCGAAGCTGCCATCGGCCGTGGGCAGCCGCCGCGCCATGGCGAACGATTTGATGCCAGTCGTACGGCCGACGAAGACGCTCCCGACGAACGTCCCAGCGTCGTTACGCTCGCGCAGCGCCAGATAATGGTCTCGATCCTGGATATGCGTGCTGCTTGACCAGGGCTGACTTCCGGCGCGCACATTGCCGTTGGCGTCGGAGATCCAGATCGAGACGGCGTGTTCGAGGGGCTTCTTGAGCTCCGCCAGGAAGGCGTTCATCGCCGGCGTCTCGATCGTCTCCCAGTCGGCGCCGCGCACGCGATCCTCGATGCGATCCAGGACAAGCTCCCCCGTTTGGAAAACCTTGCGCGCGTGCTCGTAAACAATGTCGGTGACGCGCAGCATGGTTTGCTCCTCGGTGTGGAGGAGATCCGCGCGCTTGGCGACCGCGGCGATGGCGAACGCCAAGGCGGGAACCAGCAAGGACGCAATGATGAGGAGGCGGTGGAGGCGGAGGGATCGCCGCCAGATTTCCGCAGGTGTCGCGCTCGGCTCGCCAAGCGGTGCTGCAGGAACTCGTCGGTCGCCCGGCATTCCACCCCTCAAGCGTAGGACGTTAGACCATAACCTTTAGCGGGGCGCGGGAGTCAAGCGTCGAGCCGGTGGCTCTCGCATCGGGCCGACGTTACGCGATCCCTTTGAGAAGCAACGGAACCTGCATCTTCAGAAAGGAAAACTACAGCAGGCCGTCGAGGCGACTGTTCACGATTTCCCGGCGTGAGGGCGCGGGAAGACCGTCCTTCGGCCGCGGCTGCACGGTCAGGAGCGTGCAGCCGCGATCGAAAGAGTGTGGGCCCATGGCAAGGCGGTTGTCCGGCGAAGTCCCCGCCTTCCGCCCCCCGGCAGACTGGCGGCGTTCAGTTCTTCGCCTGGTCGACCAGCTTGTTCTTGGAGATCCAGGGCATCATGGCGCGAAGCTTGGCGCCGACCTTCTCGATGTCCTTCTCGGCGCCCAGGCGGCGCATGGCCTTGAAGCTAGGCTGGCCGGCGGCGTTCTCCAGCATCCATTCGCGGGCGAACTTGCCGGTCTGAATCTCGTTCAGCACGCGCTTCATCTCCGCACGGGTCTGGTCGTTCACGATACGCGTCCCGCGGGTGTAGTCGCCGTATTCAGCCGTGTTGGAGATCGAGTAGCGCATGTTCGCCAGACCGCCCTCATAGATGAGGTCGACGATCAGCTTCACCTCGTGCAGGCATTCGAAATAGGCCATCTCCGGCGCGTAACCCGCATCGACCAGCGTGTCGTAGCCGGCGTTGATCAGCTCGCACAGGCCGCCGCAGAGCACCGCCTGCTCGCCGAAGAGGTCGGTCTCGCACTCTTCCTTGAAGGTCGTCTCGATCACGCCCGACCGGCCGCCGCCGATGGCCGAGGCATAGGACAGCGCGATCTCAAGCGCGTTGCCGCTGGGATTCTGGTGGACGGCCACGAGGCAGGGCACCCCGCCGCCCTTCTGGTATTCGCCGCGCACGGTGTGGCCGGGGCCCTTGGGCGCGATCATGAACACATCGAGGTCGGGGCGCGGCTCGATCAGATTGAAATGGACGTTGAGGCCGTGCGCGAAGGCGATCGCGGCACCCTTCTTCATGTTGTCCTTGAGGT
>Ga0196963_10001073_pt1 | contig 20039 bp, 17 predicted proteins | sample S1_5metaG_FD_148600 | JGI IMG/M metagenome (GOLD analysis project Ga0196963, IMG submission 148600) | Soil microbial communities from Anza Borrego desert, Southern California, United States - S1_5 | ecosystem: Environmental > Terrestrial > Soil > Desert | place: USA: California | collected... | reverse complement strand
TTCGCGAGCACGACGTCAAAGCCCTGGGTTACCGCCGCGTGAAGCAGCCGATCGGTTTCGTCACTGGTGACGTCCACCACCACCGGCCGTGATACCGCGTGGTCGGCCATCACGGTGAGCGCTTCATTCGCTGCCGCGGGCGTCCCGCCGAGGCTGGACAACAACGTGCCTTTATCCTTGGCTTTCGATAACGCCTTGAGCCGCGATCGTGACAGCCCTTTGGCGTCGAACAAGTACCCCGAGCGGTCGAGCAATCCGACAATGCGGACACCGTTCGAGGTTGACGCGGCGATCTGATCCGACAAGGCGCGCCCGACCCGCCCGTACCCGAGCAGCACCACATCGGTCTGCGGTTTCGCCGCCGGCCGGCCGCCCCCGATTTTCGAGAGCTGAAACGCGGCATGGACGCGGCGCGCCGCTTCGCCCGCATCGGCGGCGGCGACGACGAAGGAAATGTTCCGTTCCGATGATCCCTGCGCGATCGCCACGACGTTGATGCCGCCGGCTTCGAGCGCCGCAAACACCCGCGCCGAAATGCCCGGCGTCCCCACCATGCCGTCACCGACCACGGCGATCACGGCCAGCGGCGCACGCACGGTGACACCGTCGATGAGTCCGTGCTCGAGTTCATGGCGGAACGCTTTCCTCACCGAGGCGACGGCAACATCGGCGTCGGTCTCGGGAACGGTGAAACCAATCGAGCTTTCCGACGACGCCTGGAAAATTGTCGAGATCGAGACGGCGGCGCCATCGACGGCGGCAAAGGTGCGCGCCGCAATCCCGTGGACGCCGGCCATCCCTTTGCCGGCGACGGTCACCACGGCTTGGGAAGCGAGCATGGCCAATGCCTTGACCGGATATCCCTTCAGGGATTGCCGCGCCGAGATCTCGGTGCCAGGGAGCGCCGGATCCACGAACGAGCGGATCCGCAAGGTGATGCGCGTGCCACTGACCGGAATCAACGCGCGCGGGTGCAGCACCTTCGCGCCATAGTGGGCGACTTCGGCCGCTTCCCGGTGATGCAGATGTGGAATGACTCGGGTATCCGTGACCAGCCGGGGATCGGCGGTGAGGATGCCCGGCACATCCTTCCAGAACACGACGGTCTTCGCGGAGAGCGAGCGTGCCAGGAGCGTCGCCGTGAGGTCCGTGCCGCCCCGGCCGAGCGTGGTCACGCTGCCGTCGAGTGCGCGGCCGATGAATCCAGGCACCACCGGCACCATTGTCGCTTTGAGCAGCGGCATCAGGCTGCGCCGCGCTCTGCGTGCGGTCGCTTCGATGTCCGGCGCCGCGTTGCCATAGGTGCGATCGGTCACGATCAACTCGAGTGCATCGACGAACTGCGCGCGCGTGCCAATGGCCGCAGCCAGCAGCGCGCTCGAGACGCGCTCGCCTCTCGAGATCAGCACGTCCTGCGCGCGTGGCTCGAGGTGGCCGAGCACGGCCAGTGCCTTGCACAGCTCGCCATACTCGCCGGCGGCGGCGTCGATGGTGTCGAGCAGCCGCTCACGGTCGTGCCCTTTAGCAACGGCACGGGCGATGCCCTGGTGCCTGACGCGGAACGCCTCGGCCGCAGCCGCACCCGCCGCCGGATCGCCCGCGACCGAGCGCTGCGCGCCGGTCAGCAATCCATCGGTGACGCCTGCCAGCGCCGACGCCACGACAACCAGTGATCCCCGATGCGCGGCGATCTGGTCGGCTGCCCGCCGCACACCCTGCTCGTCGGCCAGCGAAGCGCCACCAAACTTCCAGACTTCAAGCCCTGCCTTCACAACCCCTCCATCGTCGGCTCGCGATTTCCGGGATACCGCGTTCGAAAATAAAAAGGGCCATCACCCTTGCGGATGATGGCCCTGGTCCTGACTCTCGTGAACTCAGATCATCCGCAGCACGCCCCGCCCGTGGTAATCACGGTAATCGTGGTCATCGACGTCGTGCGGGTGATGAGAGTGCGGCTCACGGAAGCCGTTACCGTATCACGATTCAACGTGTGCAACGCGCATGGTATCGATACGCAGAATGGTTGCTATCATGACGCTGCTCGCCCGCTGCCGTTCACCGTTCAGGAGACCCGAATGCGCCTTACGAGACTCGTTCTGCTCGCCGCCGCCCTATCCGCAGGTTCCATTCCGTTAGCCGCTCAACAGGAAACCGCCACCATCGTCGGCGGCGTGCTGGATGCGCAGAAAAGCGCGATCCCGGGCGCGACGATCACGGCGCGCAACGTCGCCACGGGGCTGACCCGCACCGGTGTAACGGACAGCGATGGCCGCTACCGCATCGCGGCGATTCCGCCCGGCACCTACGAGATCTCGGCGGCCTTACAGGGATTTGCGACCGCGATCCGGCAGGGCGTGACGCTGACCGTCGGCGCCGAGGCGGTCATCAATTTCGAGTTGAACGTCGCGGGCGTGAACGAAGCCGTCACCGTCGTGATCGACGCGCCGATCGTCGAAACGACGACGGCGGCGGTGCAGAGCACGATTCGCCGCGAGCAGATCGATCTGCTGCCGCTGGCCGGCCGGGACTACACCGGGCTGCTGCGGCTGGTGCCTGGCGCGGCCGCGAACAACTCGACATACGGATTCGCCGGTTCACGCGGCCGTTCGAATACCTGGAGCATCGACGGCGTCGACAACAGCGACGAGATCTCCGGATTCGCGCATCAGAGCCCGGCACTCGACTCGGTTCAGGAAATTCAGGTCCTGGTCAACGGCTTCAAGGCTGAATTCGGCCAGGCCTCGGGCGGCGTCGTCAACGTCATCACGCGGTCGGGCACCAATCAGCTGCACGGCACCGGCCTGTTCCTGTTTCAGGATGAGGCGCTGCGGGCGCGCAGCCCGTACGCGGATCGCTCGCAGCCGGAAGATCTGTTCCAGCGCCTGCAGTACGGCGCCACCGTCGGCGGACCGCTGGTGAAGGACAAGGTGCATTATTTCGCCACTTACGAGCGCGAAGATCAGGATCGCACCTCGGTCACCACCGTCACGCTGCCGCCGTCGACCGCGAACTTCTCACCGGCAACGCGCCAGTTCCTCAATATGGCCGGCGTCGATCTAGCGTTGTTCGGCGCGGGCGGCCGTCAACGCCTGGTCCGCCCCGAGTACATCGACTGGCACAAGGCGACCGGACGTGTCGATTACCAGCGCAGCGCGACGCAGTACGCGACGCTGCGCTACATGCTCGATTCGAAGGACGAGCCGTCCGGCATCGGCGGCACGCTGCACGATTTCGCCGGCAGCCGCACCTATCTCCGTACCAACTACGGGAACCTCAATCACAAGTGGATCGTTGCCGGCAACAAGTTGAACGAGGCCTACGTGCAGTACGGCAACCATCACGAGGAGATCAACGCGATCTTCACGACCTTCCCGACGGTGCAGATCTCCGGCGGCCCCAACATCGGCTCGTCGACGAACAACAACCCGGTCAACAATCACGTGGTCGCCTTCAACAACAACTTCACGTGGACGCTGCCCAACACGCGCACCGGCGAGCATGCGCTGAAGATGGGCGCCCAGGTGAAAGTGCTGCGTTCCGACAGCCTGTTCGACTCGAACTTCCGCGGCACTTACACCTTCCCCAGCATCGACGCCTTCATTGCCGGGACGCCGTCACGATTCACGCAGAACCGCGGTGACAGCAGCCTCAAGCGGCCCAACGAACAGTACGGGTTGTTCGCGCAGGACGACTGGCGTCCGGCGCCGAACCTGACCCTGAACCTCGGCGTGCGATACGACTACGAGACGGCGAAAACGCTGGCGCTGATCAACGTCACCGGCGAGCCGGGACCCGGCATCAGCCGCGACAAGAACAACCTGGCGCCCCGCGTCGGCTTCGCGTGGTCGCCGAACGGCGACACCACGCAGGTCATTTACGGCGGCACCGGTTTGTATTACGACCAGGTGATTCTCAACGTCATCGGCAACGCGCGGTTCACGCCGCCCAAGGTCATCGGCGTGCAGATCGACAATCCCTCGTTTCCGAACCCGACCGCGGGCCTGCTGTCCGTGCCGACGCCGAGCGTGTCGATCATCGATCCCGATCTGGTGACGCCGCGCAACTGGAATTCGCAGGTCGGCTACCGCCGCGAGCTGATGCGCAACCTCGGTCTCGACGTCGCCTTCGTCTACAACCGGGGCTACGACCACATCGGCATCATCAACGCGAACGCCGGCGAACCCGGCACCGCGTCCTCAACGGGTGCCAACCCGCGGCGGCCCGATCCGAACTTCGTCGGCAAGAGCTTGTATACCAACTACGGCGAGATTCGCTACAAGGGCCTGTTGGTGGAAGTCAAAAAGCGCCTCAGCCACAACGTGCAAGGCGGTGTCGCTTACACGCTGTCGAAAACAGAAAACAACGCCTTCAACTTCACCAGCAGCGTGCAGGTGCCGTCACAACCGGATTTGAGCTGGGGGCCGGACACCGAGGATCGGCGTCATCGCGTCGAGGGACACCTCGAAGTGAATCTCCCTTGGGACATTCAATTCGGCACCATTGTCGATTTCCGGACCGAAGCGCCGCTCGACGTCATCGCAAACGGCCGCGACCTGAATGGCGACGGCATCACCGGTGATTGGGTCAACGAGTCGTTGTGCCTGCCGAGAACCGGCGTCGTCGCGTGCCCGGGCTTCGGCTACTCGCGCAACAGCGTCCGCGAGCTGTCGACCGAAGACGCCAATCGGCTGCGCGCACTGCTCGGCCAGACGCCGATCGCCGAATTTGCGAACAACCCGAAGTTCTTCAATATGGACGCGACGATCCAGAAGCGGTTCGCCATGGGCGCACAGGGCGTGCGCATCACGCTCGAGGCGTTCAACATGTGGAACATCCCACAGCGCACGGCGCCCAACGCGCAGATCCTGAACGCGTTGTTCGGCACGTATACGGCGGTGACGCTGCCGCGCTCGCTGCAGTTGACGCTGCAGTACGACTTCTAAGGAATGGACGAGGCACGTCGATCGATTCGACGTGCCTCCCGCCGCTAGCGCTTCTTCGCGGCGCGCCCGCCGGTCTTGCGCTTGCGCGCCGTTTTACGTTTCGGCACCTTCGCGCCCTTCGATCGCGCTTCGCTCAAGCCGATCGCGATCGCCTGCTTGCGACTCCGCACTGTCTGTCCGGATCCGCTTTTGAGCGTGCCCTTCTTGCGTCGCCGCATCGCGGATTTCACGTTCTTCTGCGCCGACTTCCCATACTTGGCCATTGGCATTCCTCCAGCGAGAGTTCCAGCGCGACGGCATGCAAGGCTCCAGCCATCAGCGGCCGAGTGCTATAGTCGCCAGCCATCACGGAGATCGAAATGAAGCGCTGGATGCTGATTGTCCTGGTCGTGACCATCCCTGCGTTTGGCGGGCAGGCGGTCGCGCCCGCTGACCAGTTCTTTGATTCGAACGGCGTTCGCATCAGGTTTGTCGAGCAAGGCAGCGGTCCGGCGGTCGTCCTGATGCACGGCTATACCGGCACTCTCGATCGCCATTTCATCGCCAACGGGGTCTTCGCCAGTCTGGCCGCCGACCATCGCGTCATCGCGATGGATCTGCGCGGCCACGGCAAGAGCGGCAAGCCGCACGAACCTGGCGCCTATGGCCAGACCATGGCCGGGGACGTGGTGCGGCTGCTGGATCATTTGAAAATCGCGCGCGCAAACGTGGTCGGCTATTCGCTCGGCGCCATGATCGCGGCGCGGCTCGTCTCGCTACATCCCGATCGCCTGAGCAGCGCGGTGTTCGTCGCGCAGTTGCCGATGCGCGAGATTACGCCGTTCTTCGAGGCATTCGCCACCGAGTCAGTGAAGGAGCTCGAAGGGGACGTGCCCTTCAAGTCGCTGGCGGTCGCCTTGCAGCCACCAGGCGCGACGCCGCCGAGCGACGACGACATCAGAAAAGCCGTGGCTCCGCTCGTGGCGGCAAACGACGTCAAGGCGCTGGCGGCACTGTGGCGTGGCTACCGCACACTCCTCACACCCGACGATGCCTTGCGGACCGCTACCGTACCAATGCTCGTCATCGTCGGCAGCGAGGACACGGCCGCTGCGGGTGTTCCGGACCTGGTCAAGGCACATCCGCACATCCGGACGGTGGTGGTCCCTGGGGCGCAGCACGGCGGCGAGCAAGGGGTGATGCGGCGGCCGGAGTTCATGGCGACGCTGCGCCCGTTCCTCGCAGCGGCTCGATAACCGGCTCGGCGACCGCGCATCCACGCAGGCCGCGCAGCCGCCGCCTAGCGGCAGCGGACGGCGTTATCGATGCGGTCGAGAATCACGTTGGCGCGGGTGTCGTGAAGGATCAGGTCGGTGTCGAGAAACCTGTAGAACACATCCTCCGGCAATCGCGGCAGGATGTTGAGCATGGCCGCGGGTACCGTTGATACCGTTCGATCCTTCGGGTACTCGCTGTTTACCGGATATTGAAATTCGCCCGGGTTGTCGTCGTCGATCTGCGCGCAGGTGCCCTCAGTGGTGACCGGCGCGAGCAACTGGCGGAAGGCGCGCCGGATGTCCTGCGTGAAGATGTCCCCGCGCCCCGCGCCGGCGCGCGCCGCGCGAATCCGTTCGGCCAGTGCCTGTTCCGCTCTGCGGATGTCGTGCGGATCCTCCGTAACGACGAGCGGCGGCAGCCCTTCTTCGAGGGTGGTCCGCAACCGCGCGTATGCGTCCATGCGACTCGTGAAATCGCCGACCAGCGCGCCGGTCACTTCCACGGTCAGATCGATGGTCGGAAGGCCCGGGGCCGGGACCTGGGCCCGCAAACGATCGGCCGTCAGCACGGCCAGCAGGATGATCAGCAGCCGCATCGTCATACCTGATGATGGCACCGATCGCGCCAGGAGTGGCGGCTGAACGCGCGCCGACCGCTGCCCTACTGGATGAGCGGCGGCGGCGGCGCGTCCTGAATCTTGTAGTCGCCCGGCACCCGGAATCGCTCGGCGGGCGGCTCGGCTCGTTGGATGTTGGTGAGGCGGTACGTCGTTTCACCAAAGCGCGGATCCGACAGCGTCGACAAGATCGTGACGCGGAGCTCCGGCGAGAACCACCGTTCGCTGACGATCTCGATCGCCTGTTGATTGCCAATCGCGCCTGCGGGCACGCTCGATGTGACGCGAGTGCCCTCGACGATCAGACCGTCGATGACCTGGGTACCCAGGGACACGCTGCGCGGAGCGGGCACCTGGATTGCGGGTCCGAGTACGACCGGTGCATGCTCACGATCGAGCACCCCCACACGCACATGTCTCGAGCGCGTCGCGACCTTGCGTTCTGTATCCAGCGAGTAAAAGACACCGTTTGCCGGATCGCTAATCGTGACAATCTGCAGGCTGGGCGCGGGCACGAACGGCCCGAGGGCAGCCAACTGCTGTTCGCGGCGGACCCGACCCGTCCCATCACGGGCCACGGTGCTGGTCGACTCGTTTTCGATGCGATTGCCATCCGACAGCAGCTGAACGACCGTGGTGACGATCGTCGCCGAATACGGCGCGCCCACGATGGGCTCACCGATTTCGAGCGGCTCCGCCATCACCACCTCGAACATGCCGGGGAAGGGTGCGCGCGTGATCTGCCCCTGCGGCTCGGTCATGATCACGACATCGGCGGGCCGCCCCCATTGAGGCGCCTGCGCGTGGCTCACGCTCGTAGAACCAAACATCATCACCACCACTGGAACGAGGATTTGACGTTTCATCGCTGATACTTCACTCCTGTTGGATTGGCAGGATCGGAAAGCGGCCGCACCGGACGGATGCGCCGGGCCACGCCGTCTTCACCGACCAGCACTTCGACGGTGACGGTGTCGTCCTGATCGGGCCCGACACGCATCCCGAGCGTGGCCAGCACGCTCGCGCGCATCCGGACGCGCACCACCGTCATCGCGGTCGGCTCCAGCGCTGCGTCGGCGACGAGCAGGATCCCTTCGCCAGGTCCACCGCCGGCGCCACCCTGGAGATTCACTGCGTGGGCGGGTTCGGATTTCGTCGGACGCGCGCTCTGCGGCAAAGCGAGCGACAGCACCATCGCGGCGACCGCGGCCGCCGTCGCCGCGAACCACCAGGCGCCCCGCCACGCTGACGCGTCTGACAGGGGGCTCGATTGGCGTCGTCGCCAGGTGTCGTCCCACATCTGCATGACGACGACCTGTAGACGCGCCGGCGGTTCGACCCGCGCGTCTTCAGCGGCCATCGCCTCGAGTAATCGATCGACGTGGTGCAGTGACGGATCCCCGTGGTCAGTGTTCATGCCAGACACCGGCTCACCGCGGTCGCGACGGATGTCGCGCGACGCGGCTTCTGAAATTGTTGCGCCATGATTTTCTTCGCACGATGCAATCGCGAACGAACGGTTCCGACCGGCGCATTGACGATGGCGGCGGCGTCCGCGTACGACACTTCGTGAAGCTCGCAGAGAATAACGACCTCGCGGTACCGGGACGGCAGCGCCGCAATGACCTGCCGCAGTTTCGCAAGCGCCTGTGCGTGCGCCAGGACGGACCCGGGATCGTCGTGACTCGCCGGCTCGCCGCTGACGTTGGCCGAATCGAGATCGACGAATCGACGCTCTTTGCGCAACCGCTCCCTCGTCACGTTGCGGACGACGCCGTACAAATACGTCGAGAGCCGCGCGCGTTGCGGTTCATATCGCGCAAGGTCGCGCATCAAGACCGCGAATGTTTCCTGACTGGCGTCTTCCGCGATCGACGCCGACCCGCTCATCGTCCGTGCAAATCGAAACACGACCTGGTGATAACGACGGTAAATCTCGGCGAACGCGTCTCGATCCCCGTCGCGCGCCCACTGAAGGAGCTCCACGTCCGAAGCGTCGAAGTCGCCGCTCGCCATCTGTAGGTGATTGGCATGAGTCAGCAAAAGGTTCCCCCGGCAGGCGCGGCTGGGCGGCGATGGTTCAGACGCACGCGCGCCGTTCGCGGTCTGAGTCGACCAGCCGCGGCATTGGCGGAACTTCTCGCGCGATTCCGTCAATCACGCCAAACGACTATTGCGGAGGGGTGGCATGCGTGATTGGAAGCGGACCGCGATCGTCGCGGCCGCTCTTGTTGAAATCACTGTGGGCGCGACAGGCGCGCAGAGCCTGCGTGGCTGGGACGACGATACCCACGGACGCGACGCCGAACCGGATTATGCGCGGGTATTCAATCAAGACCGCGTCTCTCGAATCGACATCAAGGTCAGCGCGGGCGATTGGCAACGTCTGGTCGCCGACATGACCGACATGGCCGGTCCGTTCGGCCGCGGCGGCGGCCCACGTGCCGGCTTTGCGGCGTTCGAGCCTCCGGCAGAAGCGATTGCGGCGTGCACCGGCAAGACCGAGGGTGAGGCGTGCAGCTTCGGCTCGCCGCCCATGACAGGCCGATGCGGGCTGCTGCCGCAGGTGCGACTCGCCTGCGCTCCGTTGGGCGCGAACCTCAGCCCCAAGGGCGACGTCATCGGCATCGGCGGGCAGGGCGCGGACGATGTCGAAGCGCTGCCACGCACGCCGATCTACATCCCCGCACGAGTCGTGTTCGACAACACCGCGTTCGAGCACGTCGGGCTGCGGCTCAAAGGCAACTCGAGCCTGATGAACGCCTGGAGCGCCGGTGTCGAGAAGCTGCCGCTGCGCCTCAACTTCGACGAATTCGAGCGCGAATTCCGCGGCATTGACGATCAGACGTTCTTTGGCTTTCCCAACATCAACCTGACGAACAACGCCATGGATCCGTCGTTGGTCCGCGCCAAAGTCGCCGGCGATCTGCTGCAGGACGCCGGATTGCCTGCGCCGCGGACCGCGTTCACGCGGGTCTATCTCGATCGCGGAAACGGCGCCGTGTATCTCGGTCTCTACACGCTGGTCGAGGTGCCCGACCGTCCGATGCTGAACAGCCAGTTCGGCAGCGACGATGGCAACTTGTACAAGCCAAAAGGCCGGGGCGCCCGTTGGACGACGTTCGTCCGCGAATCGTTCCCGAAGAAGACCAATCAAGCCGAAGCTGATTGGACCGAAATACAGGACGCCATCGAGTCCCTGCAGACCGGCCGCGATCGACCGGCAACCTGGCGGTCCAGGCTCGAAGCGCGGTTTGAGGTGAATGGTTTTCTGAGGTGGCTGGCATTCAACACCATCATCGACAATCACGACGCCTACGGCGGTCTGTCGCCGCACAATTACTACCTCTATAGCAGCCCGCGCCACCGCGATCGGCTGTTCTGGATTCCCTGGGATCACGACCTGGCGATGGGCGCCGGTCTCGGCGTGCCGATCGATTTCGCCGGTTCGGGTCCAGCGCCGCCGCCGATCGGCACCACTACTGGCCGGGTCGGCGCAAACGCGATCGATGTCTTTCACGATGACGCCGATGCATCGTGGCCGCTGATCCGCTTCTTGATGGACGACCCGGTGTATCGCGGTCAATACGGGCGCCATCTCCAGGAGTTAGTACGAACGGTATTCGAGCCGTCACGCTTCGGCGCGAGAGTGCGCGCTGCGCATACCCTGATTGCCAGTCACGTGATCGGCCGCGATGGTGAAGAGCCGGGCCGCACGTTCATCGCCAACCCGCAGGCGTTCGACGATGCCGTGTATGGACCCCGCGGCCTGCTGGTCTTCGCGCAGAATCGCCAGGCAGCGATCCTGACGGCACTCGAGGCGGCGCGATGAGCGACCGGATGGAACGCTTCGAGATCAAGTACTGCGTGCCGGATCCGGTCGCGGCAGCGATTCTCAGCGTCGCGCGGGTGTTCCTCGTGCCGGAGCGAGGTCTGGCCGTCGGCCAGGCGCAAACCATTACGTCGCTGTATCTCGACACTCGAGAGCTCACGTTCATGCGATGGCACATCGAGGACGAGCCGGAACGATTCAAGTTACGTGTCCGCGCGTACGGCGCGGCACCCTGGCCCACGATGTTTGGCGAAATCAAGGAGAAGCAGTCTGGCCTGTCGCGCAAGCGTCGCGCGGAGGTTCCCGCCAACCGCTTGGACGAACTGCTGAACGGCTCTCACCTCGCGTTCGCGAATGGACTGCCGCCGCCGGCTGCGGTGACGCTCGAAGAGTTTGCCTGGCGCCGCTTGACGCTGCGCGCCTCGCCGATCGTGTTGTTACGAGCGTCGCGCGAGTCGATGCGTGGGGGTTTTGGTGATACCAGTGCCGTGACGGTCGATCGCGACATTGTCTGGCAGCCTGCGTCATGGAGAACGTTCGATGCGGACCCATCCGCCTGGCGGCCGCTGCCGCTTCCGCCGACCGGCTCAGCGATTGTGGAGATCAAGCATGGCCCGCGGCGGCCGCGGTGGGTCGCCGGGCTGATGGGCGAGCTTGCCGGATGGCGAGTCGCCTTCTCGAAGTACGTCGCGGCAGCGAGCCAGTTACAGTCGTGGGAGGTCGCCTCTTGTCTGCCATGACGGCGTGGGTCGCGCCCGCCGCCTCACTCGGCACGGCGTTCGTCCTGTCACTCGCGATCGCGTGGTTCTATACACGGCTGCACCGCGGCCAACCGTACCTGCGGACGTTCCCGCAGGCGTTGGCGGTGGCCGGCGTCATCTCGTCACTCCTGGTCCTCGCAATCGGCGACAGCATCGCGCGGGGTGTGGGGTTGATCGGCGCGGTCGCCCTGGTGCGCTTCCGCAGCAACCTGCGGGACCCCCGAGACTTGATATTCGCGTTTGCCGCGTTTGCCGTCGGCGTTGCGGCCGGTGCGAGCGCATATGCGGTCGCGGTCGCCGGCACCGCGATCTTCATGTGCGCCATGCTCCTCGTGTCGCAATCGTGGTTCGCGCAACGCGACGCATTCGATGCGGTGATTACCCTGCAGACGCCGATGACCACCGAGGCCATCGACGCGATCGGCCGCGAGTTTCGGACGCGATGCCGCCAGCACACACTGCTGCGCGTTCGTCAGACTGGCCCCGCATCGCAGGAGCACGCCTATCAAGTCGGGTTGAAAGACCAGCATCAACGCGAGGCGCTCGTCCAAGCCCTCGCAAGTATTCAGGGCGTGCGCGGCACGCAACTCATCGCATTCGACGGTTCGAAGGAGCTCTGACGGACATGCGTATCGGACCAGCCGCGGTAGCGGCGATGATGCTCGCGGCGACGCTGGCATCGCCCGCCGCGGCACAGGATGCAGGTGCGGCCCACACCGGGTTTACCATTCGCGCGACCGGCTACCTGCAGCTCGACGCGCGGGCCTTTCCAGACTGGGGAGTCAGGCCGGGAACTCCCCGGCTCGAACGCGACACGCTCGCGATCCGCAGACTGCGTGGTGGCGTCGACGGCGCGTGGAGGAACACCTCGTTCGAGTTGAGCGTTGATCCGTTCGATGACGAGGACAACATCATTAAGGATGCGTACCTGCAGCTGGCGCTGAAGGCGCGTCATCGCATTCGCGTCGGTCAATTCAAGATTCCCGGCAGCCGCGAGTACGACACCACCGCGCGTCGGACTGATTTTCTCGAACGATCGATCCTGGCCGCGGAGCTGGCCGCGGGGCGCGACATCGGCGTGCGCATTGACGGCCGGTTGCGCTCGTTCCGATACGAAGCCGGAGTGTTCGCCGGCGACGGCGTCGGACGCCGGGAGCGCGCCGGCGTCACCATCGCCGGACGCGGCCGGTGGGAGCCGATTCGCGGTCTCGAGCTCGCGATGTTTGGCAGCATCGGCGATACCACGGCCGACGAAACCGCGGCGGCCAATGGCCTCGACGGTCGCTCTGCTGCCGGTTATCGATTCTTTGAACGCGTCTACGTCGACGGACGTCGCGCGCGTTTTGGTGGAGATGCCGAATGGACCAGCGGACCGTGGCGCATCACCGCGGATGCGCTGCGAGTCCACGACCAGCGCCGCGGGCAAAGCCCTGACTACGACGATCTTCCGTCGTTTCTCGCACAGGCTTGGACCGTGGGGGCCAGCCGCCGGTTCGGCGACGGAGCGGCAAACGGCGATCGCGTCGAGCGCTGGCCGTGGCAGGTCGCCGCGCGATACGAGCAAGCGATATTCGACGACGTGGGACCCGTTACGGAGCGCGCGAGCGTGCGACCGCGCGCCACCGATATCAGGCGGCGCGGTGTCGACACGGTGACGACCGGCCTCTCTTATCAAGCCACACGCTGGCTTCGCGTCCTGAGCGAAGCGGGGCTGGAGCGGTACCGCGAACCTCACTCGGCGCCCTCGCCGGGCCGCAGCGGCAGCTACGTCACCGCGGGTCTCCGGCTGCAGATCGAGTTCCGGTGATCACCTGGAGGTACACTCGCAATCGGTGCCAACGCCGGCTGCGCGCACGCTGCTCTTCGTACAACCCAGCTTCAATCCGCCCGGCGGCGGCAACGGCGTCGCCGCGTGGATGCTCGAAGCGTTGTCCCGCGACTATGCGTGCACGCTGTTGACGCACGAGGCGCCTGATTTCGACGCGATCAACCGGTTTTACGGTACCGCGATACGCGGCACGAACATCGACTGGCGGTTGGCAGCGCCCGCACGCTATGCGGTGCTCAAGCGGGTGCCGTTTCGGATCGACCTGCTGAAGTCGTCGCTGCTGTTTGCGGAAGCCACCCGCATCAGCGCAGGCTTCGACGCGGTCGTCACCGCGAACAACGAAGCCGACCTCGGCGTGCCGGCGGTGCAGTACGTCCACTACCCGAGCCGGCTCTATCCGCGTCCCGACGCCGACCTGAAATGGTTCCATTTTCGATGGCTGGTCGCGCCGTATCGCGCGCTGTGCGCGCGCATTCATCCGGCGCCGCGCGTTGCCATCGCGCGGAACGTGACGCTGGTCAATTCGCAGTGGTGCGGCGCCAAAATGCGCGAGGCGCACGGCGTGAACAGCATCGTCGCCTATCCGCCCGTGGTCTGGAACCGGTCGGTGGAACCGTGGCACCGCCGCGATGGCAACTTCCTGACCATCGGCCGGCTCTCGCCGGAAAAGGATTTCGAAAAAGTAATGCGCATTCTCGAACAGGTGCGCACCGCCGGCCATCCGGTCCGCCTGACGATCGTCGCTACGCCGGACGTGCATCACGCCTACGCACGCAGGGTTCGCGCGGCGGTCGCCGCCCGCCGGGACTGGGTGTCGTTGATCGAGAGCCTGTCCCGCGACGCCCTGGAGCAACTGATCGCGCGACACCGCTTCGGCATCCACGGCATGGTCGAGGAGCACTTCGGCATGGCCATCGCCGAGATGTCGCGCGCCGGCACGATCGTGTTCGTGCACGACAGCGGCGGCCAACCCGAGATTGTCGGCCACGATCCGCGGCTGTGCTACACGTCAGAGGATGATGCGGCAGCGAAGATCGTATGCGTGCTCAACGATCCCGATCAGCAAAGCGCGCTCAGCGATCACGTGCGGTCGCGCGCCGAGGCGTTCAATCCAGATCGCTTCATGCAGGTCGTGCGCGACGCGGTGCAAACGTTGACCGCGTCAACGCGATGAGGCCTCGATCAGGCGGATCGTGCCGTCGCCCTTGTTCAATAGAAAGATCCGGCCCGCCGTATCGGCGTCGAACCGCAGGTCGGCGCGGGTCGCCGGTGTCTTGCCCTGCGCGCGATTCTTCTCCTGCATGATCGCCAGCAACGTCCGCGGCGTCGCGTTGCCTGTCGTCGTGAACAGGACGCGGCGAATCGCATCCTGACCGCCTCTGGGGAGATCGTCGGCGCTGACGTGAAACATCTCGCCGCTCGGCATGTCGCAAAACAGCAGCCGGTTGGTCAGCGGCTTCACGACGCTACTTCGATATACGACCACACACGTCGACGCGGAGTTGGGCAGCAGCAACGGATCGACTTGATCCCATTCGACGATCGGATACGTGACGTTCGGATCGCTGCGCTGGCCCTCCGTACTGACCGCCTGCCGGCTGATGAAACGGAAGCTGCCCTCCCAGAGGTTCCAGCCAAGATTCGCGCCGATGGTCACGGGACTGACTTCCTCGACGATGTTCTGGCCGATGTCCGACATGAACATCGCGCCGCTTTTTGCGTCCCACGCAAACCGTTGCGCGTTGCGAACCCCGTAGGCGTAAATCTCCGGTAGCGCACCCGTCGTCTTGAGAAACGGGTTGGTGGCGGGAATCCCGTACTTCTCGCCCGTACCGTTCTTCCCGAGCGGATCGATCCGGAAGATCTTGCCGAACGCAGAACCGAGGTTCTGCGACAGGTTCATCGGATCGCCGCCGCTGCCGCCATCGGCGACGCCGACGTACATCAAGCCGAAATCGGGCGAGCCGGGCCGGGCCAGCGGATTGAACGCGATTGCGCCCCCGTTGTGGTTCGCGAACGGCTGTCGCCAGCGCATCAGCTCGCGCGGCGCGGCACCGTCGTAGGTCGGGCCGCCGGGCGTTTTGGCAGTCCATTCCAATAGCACCGTATCGTGCGTCGACGTCGGATTCGACGTGGTGAAGTCAGCAGGCGGCGTCTGGATCGGCGTGTCGGCGTAGGTGTAGAACTTGCCGAAGCCTGGCGTCCCACTTTGCGAGAATTGCGGATGCAGGACGAAGCTCTGCATCCCGCGTTCGCGCCCTTGCGATTGCACCGGCACGCCCCACTTCGCATCGTTCGTGTCGACGTAGAGCGTGACGGTCTGGCCATCTGCCGACACGGCATAGATCGGACCGCGCATGTCGCTGACGAACAGCCGCCGCGATGCCGGCTCCTCGACGAGCGTCATCATTCGCGCGGCCACGCCGGCAATGTCGGGCAGCGTCGCAAATTCGCGCACGGCCACGGCAATGACGCCCTCCTCGCGCGCGATCGGCTGCGCAAACGGGTTGTTGGATTGTCCCGGCGGCAGCGGCGCGGGTGGCGGCTGCTGAGCGTGCGTCGAAACATATGCGGCGCCAGCAACTGTCAGAGCGATAGCGACGAGCGATGTTCTCACGCCCCTATCCTATCGCGTCACCGCGACGTAGTATTTTTCACGTGCGCCAAGCGCGTGTGCGATGTGGGTTTGTCGATAGATTTCACGCCGCCTACTCACACCGAAGTGCGGTGACCGGCGCAACGCGGGCGGCGCGCCATGCCGGCACGCAGGTGGCCAGCACCGATGCGATCGCGAGCGCAACGGCCGCCGCGGCAAACGTCATCGGATCGGTCGCGCTGACGTCGAACAGCAGCCGCTCCATCACGCGCGTCCCTGCCGCCGCGCCGGCCAATCCCACGGCGATGCCGAGTCCTGCGAGGGCGACGCCGTGGCGCACCACCATCCATACGACATCGGGCCGTTCGGCGCCGAGCGCCATCCGCACGCCGATTTCCCGCGTCCGCTGGCTGACGACGTAGGCCATCACGCCGTAGACGCCGATCAGGGCCAGCAACACGGCAACCAGCGCGAATCCGGCGAGCAGCAGCGCGGTGAAGCGCGGCTGCGCCACCGACGCCGATTGAAAATCCTTCATCGCGATCACGCGCGACACCGGCAGCTCCGGATCGATCGCATGCACGGCACGGGTAACGGTCGCGGCCAGCACGGCAGGGTCGAGCGTGCTGCGCACGACGACGGTCATGCCGCCCAGTGTAAATTGGCGTCCGGGCACAATCATCTCGGGACGGGCATCCCGGCTGAAGCCATGATGCTTCACGGACGCGACGACACCGATGATTTCACGCGCCTTGCCGTATAGCACCACGCGCTTGCCGATCGGGTCTTCGCCAGGAAACATCTGCTTCGCCATCGTGTCGTTGATAATCAGCACCGGATTCGCGTCGGGCCCGTCGAAATCGGTGAACAGCCGTCCACGCTGCAACGGGATGCGCATCGCCCGGAAGTAGTCCGGCGTGGCAATGCGAAAGTCGGCCTGCGGCTCTTCGCCGACGCGAGGCGCGGGCCGCCCTTCGACGATCACCGGCATGTCGAAATCGATGCCGACCGGATTCAGCGGCAGTGACGACACTCCTCCAGCGGCCTCGATGCCGGGGGTCGCGGCCAGCGATTCCATCAAGCGCACGTAAAACGCGGATGGCTTCGACAACTGCGGGGTGACACCCGGCGCCGGTGGCCGGTACTGACCAGGGTCGACGGGATACCTCGACGCCGGCAGCGACACCTGCGCGGTGAGCACGTTGTCGGCCTCGAATCCGAGGTCGAGATTCTGGACGTTGATGAAACTGCGGATCATCAACCCGGCCCCGGCCAGCAGCATCAGCGACAGCGCCACCTCCGCCACGACGAGCGCGGCACGGCCGCGTTGACGGCGTACGCGACTTTCCTGCGTCGCCTCGACGAGATTGGCGCCGGAGACCTGCAGCGCTGGCGCCGTGCCAAAGGCAAGGCCGGCGAGCAATGCCACCGCCGTCACGAACAGCAACACGGACGGGTCGATGCCGACCTGATCGACGCGTGGCAGTCCTGGCGGGCTGATGCGGATCAGCACGCCGAGCACCGACCACGCCACCAGCATCCCCAGCGCGGCGCCGATCATCGACAACAGCATGCTCTCCGTGAGCAATTGCCGGATCAGCCGGCGGCGGCCCGCACCGAGAGCCGAGCGCATCGCCATCTCGCCGCGCCGCGACGATGCGCGAACGAGCAGCAGGTTCGCGACGTTGGCGCATGCAATCAACAGGACGAACGCGACGGTGCCGAGCAGCACCAGCAGGCCCAGGCGCACATCTTCGACCAGCAGATCGTGTGCACCGATCACCACCGCGTCCGGGTTACTGGTCTCGCCCGCCGCGATCGCCTGCGCCAACGCGGTCATGTTGGCCGCGGCGTTGTCGATGGTGACGCCGTCCTTGAGCCGCGCGAGCACCGTCAGTGAATGCAGGCGCCGGCCGCGTAACTCGTTCGGTGTGAAGACCAATGGCGAGTAGAGATCGCCGGGATTACCCTCGGGAAATCGGAAGTGCGGCGGCATCACGCCGACCACGGTGAAGGCGGCGCCATTCAACGTGATCGACCTGCCGACGATGGAGCGGTCGCCGCCGAAGCGCCGCTGCCAGAACTCGTGGCGTAACACCACCGCCCGATCGCGCCGCGCTTCCTCCTCGTCGCTGAAGGTACGGCCCAGCATCGCCTCCACGCCAAGCACCCGAAAAAGGCTGCTCGACACGCTGATCGCCGTGACGCTTTCTGGCACGCCGGCGCCGGTGAGCGTGAAACCGCCGAAACGATAAGCGCCCATGTCGGCGAACACGGCGTTCTGTCTTTTCCAGTCGAGGTAATTTGGCGGCGCCACGAGGTCGCGGTCCTTACCGATAGCGACATGGCGTTCCCAGACGAACACGAGCCGATCCGGATCCGAGTAGGTCAGCGGCTTCAACAGGACGGCATTGACGACGCTGAAGATCGCGGTGTTCGCACCGATGCCGAGCGCCAGGGTGATCGTCGCGACCAGCGTAAAGCCCGGCGCGCGCCACAGCGCGCGTGCGCCGTACCGCAGGTCGCGCAGGAAGTCTTCGAACAGCGCGGGCCTGAATTCGTCGCGGGTGTCTTCCTTGATCCGCTCCAGCCCACCAAACCGGATCAGCGCCTGCCGGCGCGCTTCGGCCGGCGTCATGCCGCGCGCCAGATTCTTCTCGGTTTGCTGGTCGATGTGGAACCGCACCTCTTCGGCCAGGCCCCGTTCGAGCGCATCGCGGCGCCATAGCGATGTCACACGATGCCAGCTTTCGCGCATCCAGCCCATGATGTGTCCTCAGTTCTCCAGCGTGGCGTCCAGCACCAGATTCACGGCCCGCGACATGCGCCGCCACTGCACCAGTTCGTCGCTCAAATGGCGGCGGCCGGCGCGCGTCAGCGAGTAGTAACGGGCGCGGCGGTTGTTGGCGGTGATCCGCCATTCGGAGTCAATCAGCCCCTGACGTTCGAGTCGGTAGAGCGCCGGATAGAGCGTGCCCTGTCCGAGCTGCAGCACGCTTTCAGACCACTGCTCGATGCGTTCCGTAATGCCCCAGCCATGCATCGGCTCCAGTTGCAGCGCCTTCAGCACCAGCATGTCGAGAGTGCCCTGCAGCAAATCGCCGCGGTCTTTGCCCATACGCTCCTTTCGATAGACGAAAGAAGACTAGCAAAGGTTGCCGCCGACGCCAAATCGCGGCATCGGCAGTGCCGGGCGCCCAGGGAACTTATCGGGCGTCAATATACGTATTGACGAATATCGATAAGATATTTATTGATATTCGATGTCAGGAGCCGACCCGATGCCATATCCGAACTCGCCGTCTGCCGCGCTGCCGTTCGCGCACCTCGTGCTGCGGATTCTCATTGTCATGAACTGGCTGACCGGCGCCGGCATCGTCGCGCTGCTGCTCGCGCCGCATGCGCAATGGATCATGCGGTCGTTCGATCTCGAACCGTCCGCAGATGCCGACCGGCTGATCCTCGGGCTGCGCGCGGTCGCGGTGCTCGGACTCGCCGCGATACCCGCCAACTATGTCGTGCTCAACCGGCTGCTGGCGATCGTCCAGACGGTCCGCGACGGCGATCCGTTCGTCGCCGCCAACGCCGTGCGCCTGCAGACCGTCGCGTGGGCGCTGCTCGCGCTCCAGGTGTTGAGCACCATCATTGGCGCAATCGGAGAGGCGGTGTCGACGCCGGCCCACCCAGTCAATCTGGACGCCGGCTTCTCGATCAACGGCTGGCTGGCGGTGCTGATGACGTTCCTGCTGGCCCGCGTCTTCGCGGCCGGCGCGCTGATGCGCGACGAGCTCGAAGGGACGGTGTGAGATGGCGATTGCCATCAAGCTCGACGACCTGCTGCACGACCGGCGGATGACGTTGACCGAACTGGCCGATCGCGTCGGCTTGACGCTCGCGAACCTGTCGATCCTGAAAACCGGCAAGGCGCGCGCGATTCGCTTCTCGACGCTCGACGCCATCTGCGAGGCGTTGTCTTGCCAGCCCGGCGACATTCTGCACTTCGAACCCGAGCGCTCCGGCAGGCGGCCGCTCGCCACCAGACGCGCCGCGTCGAGCCGCTAGCTCGCCTTGCGGATCGCGATGCGGGCGACACGATCCAGGGCACGGCGGAGGTCTTTGCTCGACACCGGCTTGCTCACGTAATCGTCCATGCCCGCGGCGAGGCAGCGGTCGCGGTCGCCGCTCATCGCATGCGCGGTCATCGCA
>Ga0196963_10001072_pt1 | contig 20045 bp, 16 predicted proteins | sample S1_5metaG_FD_148600 | JGI IMG/M metagenome (GOLD analysis project Ga0196963, IMG submission 148600) | Soil microbial communities from Anza Borrego desert, Southern California, United States - S1_5 | ecosystem: Environmental > Terrestrial > Soil > Desert | place: USA: California | collected... | reverse complement strand
AGGTGACTTCGACCGCGCAGTGCCCGGCGGATCGTCGGGTGACGCCGGCGCTGGGCATGACCGTGGCGCTGGTGCCGGCCGACGAGTGGCGGACCTGGTGCGCCGCCTGCCCGGTGACGCCGTGGTGGAGCGTCATCGACGAGGAGGACCTGCGCGCGCGTGCCGCCGGCCTCGGCTGGAAACCCTGAGCGACGACCATGGCGTGCGCGGCGCGGGCGCCGAATCTCGCGCCGTGCCGACCTGGACCCTCGTCCCGACCGCCGCGCCCGAGGCGTGGAGCGCGCACGCCGTGCCGCGGGCGTGCCGCTGGCTGATGCCGGGCGTCGGCGCGGCGATGGCATGGCTGCGCGCGTCGGGTCTCGGCCCGGGAAGCCGGCTCGGCGTCGGCCCGGCGAATTCTCCGGCGCTGGCGGCGCTGCTCCAGGCCGCGCCGCTGGCGGGCGTGACGCTGGTGCTGATCAACCATCGCCTGCACCCGGAGGAGCGGCGACGGCAGGTGGCGTCGGCGCGGCTCGACCGCCTGCTCGAGGACGATCTGCCCGAGGCGTTCGCGGACGCGCCGCTCGGCGCGCCGACGCCGCTCGGCGACGACCAGGCGATGCTGGTGCTCTTCACCTCGGGCACGACCGGCGCGGCGAAGGCGGCGCGCCTGACGCGCGGCGCGATCGACGCCGCGGTCGGCGCGGCGGTCGCGCGCCTGGCGTTGCGCCGCGAAGACGGGTGGCTCGCCTGCCTGCCGCTCGACCACATCGGCGGGGCGATGACCGTCCTGCGCGCCGGCGCCTGCGGCATGCGCGTGCTGCTGATGGACCGCTTCGACGCGGCGCAAGCCGACGCGGCGCTCGAGCGCGTCGACGGCGTCAGCGTCGTGCCGACCATGCTGCGCCGGCTCGTCGCCGAGCGCGCCGGGCGGCCGTGGCCGGCGCGCCTGCGGCGTGTGCTGACCGGCGGCGGGCCGCTCGATCCCGCGCTCGCATCCGCGGCGGCCGCGTCGGGCATCGAGCCGTCGCAGACCTACGGCCTGACCGAGAGCGCGAGCATGGCGACAATGGCCGACGATGGCGAGGACGCGGGCGAGCCCCTCCCCGGGCTCGGGCTGCGCATCGCCGAGCCGCAGGATGACGGCGTCGGCCGGATCGAGTTGCGCGGGCCGATGCTGTTCGCCGGCTATGAGCGCGACGGCGTCCTCGTCGAACCGCGTGCGGCCGACGCGTGGTTCGATACCGGCGACCTGGGCGTCCTCGATCGGCGCGGACGGCTGAGCGTGCGCTGCCGACGCACCGACCTGATCCTGTCGGGCGGCGAGAACGTCTACCCGGCGCAGGTCGAAGCCGCGCTGATGCGCCATCCGGGCATCGCCGAGGCGGCGGTGTTCGGGCTGGCCGACCCGGAATGGGGCCAGAGCGTCGCCGCGCTGCTGGTCGCACGCGCGGCTCCATTGCCCGATGCCGCGGTCACCGCCCACGCCGGCGAAACGCTTGCACCGTTCCAGCGCCCGCGTCATTGGCGCTGGTTGAGCGATCTGCCGCGCACGGCGAGCGGCAAGGTCGTCCGCGTCGGCCTTGGTGACGCGTTCGCGAGCGCGAGCGCAGCACAAAATCGTTGCCAGGTAATTGCGCGGCTCGACTCTCCGGACCGCATGACCGTGCCGAGCATCGTAAGCGAAGAGATAGACGGGATCCGCGCGATCTCCTTCCAGCGGGACGAACGCGGGCAGGCGAACCAGGAGATGGTCCGCCTCTACTTCTCGAATGAGTTCCTCAAGAGCACCAGCGGCGTGAAGAACCTGGTCATCGACCTGACCGGCGTGATCAGCCTCGATTCGGCGGCGCTCGGCCCCCTGGTGCAGAAGCTGCGCGAGGTCCACGACCTCGATGGACGGATGGCGCTCGCCGGGGTCGTGTCGCCGGCGCTGAAGGAGATCTTCGCGCTGACCCGCTTCGACAAGGTCTTCCCGATGTACCCGTCGCGCCAGGAGGCGATGAGCGCCCTCGCCGGCGCGCGCTAGGCCGGCTGCCGCTGCCGATTCCCGTAAGCGTGCCGGTGGGGCGGGGTTTCATCCGCGCGGCCGCCGATGCGGCTGCGATTTCCGCCGCCTTTCCAGTTGCCTTTCCAGTTGCCTTTCCAGTTGCCAACGGGTCGCTCCTTCTAAGCTCCGCCCCTCCCCGGCGAAGCCGGGCCCTTGCATAGGATCACGTCCGCACATGCCCGTCCGCATCCGCCTGTCCCGCTTCGGCCGCCTGCACCGCCCCTACTTCCGCATCGTCGCCTGCGACGGTCGCGTGCATCGCGAGGGCAAGGCGCAGGAGGTCATCGGCCTCTACGACCCGCTGCGGAAGGACAAGAACATCGAAGTCGACATGGCCAAGGTCGAAGCCTGGGTCGGTCGCGGCGCCCAGATCTCGGAAGGCCTGCGCAACCTGCTCAAGTTCCACGGCTACCAGCTGCCAGCCGCCAAGGTCGAGGCGAAGCCGGCGAAGGCCGCGAAGAAGGCCGACAAGCCCAAGGCGACCGCCAAGGGCACGTACGTCGCCCCGACGCGCCGCGCCCTGCGCGCGCACCAGGCGAAGCTGAAGGGCGTTCGCAAGGCCGCCGACGAGAAGGCGAAGGCCGAGAAGGCCGCCGCCGCTCCCGCCGCTCCCGCCGAAGGCGCCGAGCAGCCCAAGGCCTGAGCCGACCGATCATCGACCGTACGACGAGCCGGGTGCCGAAGGCGCCCGGCTCGTTCCGTTTCAGGGCCCCCGTCCGTCCCCACAATGCCTGGCGGCGCAGCCCGTCCCGACGCCCCCCTATGCCGCAACACGTCCTCATCGAGCGCCTGACCATCCCGCTCGACGAGGCGGCCAAGCTGCCGACCCAGTCGCTGGACCACCACCTCAAGCCATGGATCGCGCGCCACTGCCGCGTGCAGCCGGGCGACGTCCTGCGCTACGAGATCAAGCGCCGCTCGCTCGACGCGCGCCAGAAGCCGCGGCTGCACTTCCTCTACCAGCTGACCGCCGAGGTCCGCGACGGCGCCGCGGTCAGCGAATGGGACGGCACCACGGTCGTCACCGACGCGCCGGGCGAGGACGATTCGCTCCACCGCCTGAAGCCGCGCGACGACTTGCCCCTGCACCCGGTGATCGTCGGCACCGGGCCCGCGGGCATCATGGCCGCGTACCTGCTGGCGATGTACGGCTGCAAGCCGCTGATCCTCGATCGCGGCCGGGACGCCGATCGCCGCACCGGGGACCTGGCGCGCTTCCACGACACGCGGCAGCTCGATCCCGCGAGCAACTACCTGTTCGGCGAGGGCGGCGCGGGCACGTACTCGGACGGCAAGCTCTACACCCGGGTGAAGGACCGGCGCATGCGCTTCCTGCTGGAAGCGTTCGTCGCCGCGCGCGCGCCGAAGCACATCCTGTGGCGGCACCATCCGCACATCGGCTCGGACATCCTGCCGCACATGGCCAAGCGCCTGCGCCGTCGGATCGAGGAATGGGGCGGGCGCTTCCGCTGGGAGACCACCGTCGCCGACGTCATCGCCGAGCCGGATCCGACCGGCCGCGCGCGCTGCGGCGGCGTGGTCCTCGACACCGGCGAGCGTATCGGCGCGCCGCTGACCCTGATCGCCCCAGGCCACAGCGCGCGCGCGCTGATCCAGCGCCTGGTCGAGCGCGGCGTCGAGCACAAGGCCAAGGGCTTCCAGCTCGGCTGCCGCGTCGAGCACGACCAGGGCGTCGTCGACCTCGGCCAGTACGGCTGCCGTCCGCCGAAGCACCTGCTCGGCGCCGCCGAGTACAACCTGGTCAGCCGTCCGCCGCCCAGCCGCGGCGCGGAGAGCGTGACCACGTTCTGCATGTGCCCGGGCGGCGAGATCATCGCCGCGACCTCCGACGTCGGCCAGCTCTCGACCAACGGCATGAGCCGCTACGCGCGCGCCTCGGCGTTCGCCAACGCGGGACTGATCGTCAACCAGGAGATCGATCGCAACGCCTCGGGCATGGCCGGCTTCGACCTCATCGAGCGCCTCGAGCGCGCGGCGTACGAAGCCGGCGGCAGCGACTACACCTGCCCGGCGCAGACCGCGACGGCGTTCGTGCGCGGCGAGGACGGCGCGAAGGTGACGACGTCGAGCTACCGCCTGGGCGTGCGCCCGGCTCGCATCGACCGCATCCTGCCCGAGCCGACGGTGCGCGCGATCCGCGAGGCGCTGGTCTACTTCGAGCGCGTCATCCCCGGCTTCCTCACCCACGGCCGCGTCGTCGGCGTCGAGACCCGCGTCTCCAGCCCGGTGCGCTTCGAGCGCGATCCGGCGACGCTGGCGAGCTCGCTGGCGCAGCTCTACCTGGCGGGCGAAGGCGCGGGCTACGCCGGCGGCATCGTCTCGGCGGGACTCGACGGGCTGCGCCTGGCCGAGACCATCCTCACCGGCGTGCCGGCGATGCGCGAACGCTGAGCTAGTCCCCGGTGGCGGACTTCTCGCCGACTCCCGCAGCCCAGCGGATGCCGCCCAGGACGTGCGCGCGGAAATCGGGCTCGGCGTACGACTCGTCGGTGTGGCCTCCCGCCGTGTACCAGGCGCGGCCGCCGTCGTACTCGTGGTACCAGCACGCGGGATGGTACGCGCCGTTGGTCCCGCCCTGGTAGGTGCTCTCGTCGAGCGTCAGCAGCACGGTCACGCGATCGTCGAGGTTCTTGAAGTTGTACCACTCGTCGTGGCGCTTCCACGTCTCGCCCAGGTGCGCGGTCGACGGATGCGTGCGGTCGACGACCGTGAGCACGGCGTCCTGGTTGTGCGGATGGCCGTTGAACTGGCCGCCGACCAGCGCCGCGTACCACGGCCACTCGTACTCGGTGTCGGTCGCCGAGTGGATGCCGACGAAGCCGTTGCCGGCGCGGATGAAGGCCTCGAAGGCGCGCTGCTGCGTCTCATCGAGCACATCGCCGGTGGTGCAGAGGAAGACCACGACGCGATGGCGCGCCAGCGCGTCGGCGGTGAACAGCGCGGCATCCTCGCTGGCCGTGACCGCGAACCCGTGCTGCCCGCCGAGCTCGGCGAGCATGCGCTGGCCGCTGGCGATCGAGCCGTGGCGGAAGCCGGCGGTCCTGGAGAAGGCCAGGACCGAGAACGCCGGCTCGGCGGCGGGCAGGGCCAGGACGACGAGCAGCAGCGGGAGACAGGCGATGCGCATGCGGTTCATACCAGCCCACGCTCGCAGCCGTTGAACGCCGCGCCATGCTCGCGTCCGTGGCACTGGCTGCATTCCTCATCGCCGCGTGCGTCGCCGCCGAACCGTCGGCGGAACCGGCGGCGGATCCGATCGCCGCGCCGACCACGGTGCCCGGGCGCTTCGGCGAGGCGTGGTCCTGCGCGGCCGACGCGCCGGCGCTGGCCGTCGCCCACGAGACCGCGCTCGAACCGGCCCTGCTGACGCTCGAGGCGTGGATCCGCGTCGACGCTCTGCCGGACGACGCGGCGGTCCGCGCGCTCGTCGGCAAGAACGGCGACGCGAGCACGCCGGGCCACTACGGCCTGTACCTGTCGGGCGACAAGCTCGGCGCCGCGATCGACGGCGAGGGCGCTGGCGCCGCGACCTTGGCGTTCAGCACCGATCGCCTGGTGCGCGCGGGCCAGTGGCACCACGCGGCGATGACCTGGGACGGCCGCGTTCTGAAGGTCTATCTCGACGGCGCGCCGGCGGCCGCGGTGGTCATCGACCGCTCGCGCTCGCGCGGCGATGGCGCGCTGGCCATCGGCTCGGGCGTCGCCGCCATCGTCGACGAGGTCGTGCTGTGGGATCGGGCCCTGCCGCGCGCCGAGGTCGCCGCGCACGCCGCCGGCGAGCGCGCGCACGCCGCCGACCCGGGCCTGGTGCGGCGCTGGACCGGCGATCCGCAGTGACCCGCCATCAGCGCCGCGGCGGCGCGACCGGACGCGTGCCAGCCATGCGCCAGCACATCCACGCGCCGGCGACGATCGATCCCCAGCCCAACGCGAAGGCGATCAGGCGGATCAGCGCGGCGAACGTCCCCTCCGAGCCGAGCATGCCGATGCTCTCCATCAGGTACGTCCAGTCGTGCTCGGCGTCGCCGCCGCCGATGTTCACCAGCGGCAACGCGCGCGACGAGGCGTCCGCGCAGTACGCGGCGACGCCGTAGAGGTTGTCCGCCAGCCACACGCCGCAGACCGCCGATCCGAAGTAGTCCTCCTGGCGGACGAACAGCGCGCCGGCGATCAGCGGCGCGGCGCACTGCGCGATCGTCCCGCCGGCGACCGTGAACCATTCGCCCAGCGGCCGGAACAGCACGTGGCCACCCTCGTGGATGCCGAGATTGATCGAGCCGAAGAGGCTCCAGTACTGGTCGTCGACCAGGTGGTTGCCGGCGACCCACGCCAGCCAGGCCAGGAACAGCAGCCGCAGCGGCCAATGCCTGCCCGCGCACCAGGTCTCGACGACCACGATCGAGCTGGAGAAGGCGGCGCGCACGCGGTCCATGATCCAGCTTACGTCGCCCGCGTGACGCCGGCGCGATGATTCTGGCGCGCTTCCCGTCGCCACGGCGCGCCGCGGGGGATTGTCGTCCGGTCACGGCGGACCACGATCGCGCGCCGGAGAATCGGCATGGTCCTGCGCGTCGGCGTGATCGGTCTGGGCATGGGCATCTCGCACATCCAGGGCTACAAGAAGCACGCGGGAGCGGCGGTCGTCGCCGTCGCCGATCTCGATCAGGGCCGGCGCGACCGGGCGCAGAAGGAATACGGCGTCACGACGACGTATGCCGACGCGCTGGAGATGCTCGCGCGCGAGCGCCTCGACGTGGTGTCGATCGCGACGCCCAACGCGCTGCACGAACCGCTGACGCTCGCCGCGTTCACGCACGGTTGCCACGTGCTGTGCGAGAAGCCGATGGCGATGGATGTGCGCCAGGGCGCGCGCATGGTCGCCGCGGCGAAGAAGGCGCGCCGGCGCCTGATGATCAACTTCTCGTTCCGCTTCCGGCCGCAGTCGTTCGCGCTCAAGCGCATCGTCGACGACGGCCGACTCGGCCACGTCTACAGCGCGCGCACCTGCTGGCTGCGGCGCAGCGGCATGCCCGGGTTCGGCGGCTGGTTCGGCCAGAAGAAGCTGGCGGGCGGCGGGCCGCTGATCGACCTGGGCGTGCACCGCATCGATCTCGCCCTGTGGCTGATGGGCCATCCGAAGCCGACCTGGGTGATGGGCGGGACCAGCGACGCGATCGCCGCGCCGAAGGCCAAGCGCGAGAAGAAGGCCTTCGACGTCGAGAACCACGCGACTGGCCTCGTCCGCTTCGCCGATGGCGCGACGCTGTCGGTCGAGGCGTCGTGGGCCTGCCACCGCAGCGAGCCGGAGTTCATGGAGACGCACCTGTACGGCGACAAGGCCGGGCTGGTGCAGAGGAACGTCGGCGGCGGCTACGATTTCACCGCCCACCTCTTCGAGACGCGCGGCGACGACCACTTCGACATCCAGCTGAAGGAGCCGCTGCCGCCGACGCCGACGGCGCAGGAGCACCTGATCCAATCGATCATCGACGGCACGCCGCACCTCGCGACCGGCGAGGAGGCGCTCGATGTGCAGAAGATCCTCGACGCGCTCTACCGCAGCGCGGCGACCGGCAAGCCGGTGAAGGTGGGCTGAGGGCGCGACGCGCGAAGCTCGAAGCTCGAAGCTCGAAGCGCGAAGCTCCGAGCCACGTTCACCGCCAGCGCGTCAGCGATAGATCGGGAACCGCTCGCACAGCGCCCGCGCCTGGGCCTTCGCCTTGCCGATCGCCTCAGCGTCGCCGCGCTGGCGCAGCGCGCGGTCGATCAGCGTCGCGATCTCGATCGCCTCGGCGACGCCGAAGCCGCGGCTGCACACCGCCGGCGTGCCGATGCGGATGCCGCTGCCGAGCTGGGCGGGCTGGGTGTCGAACGGGATGAGGTTCTTGTTCACCGTGATGCCGACGTCGTGCAGCAGGTCCTCGGCCTGCTTGCCGTTGACGCCCTGGCTCATCACGTCGAGCGAGAACAGGTGGTTGTCGGTGCCGTTCGAGACCACGCGCCAGCCGAAGCCGGTCAACGCATCGGCCATCGCGCGCGCGCTGTCCTTGACCCGCTTCATGTACTCGGCGAATTCGGGGCGCAGCGCCTCGCCGAAGGCGACGGCCTTGGCGGCGATGACGTGCATCAGCGGTCCGCCCTGGATGCCGGGGAAGACCCGGCTGTTGAGCTTCTTGGCGTGCTCCGGCGAGCGCGCGAAGACCATGCCGCCGCGAGGGCCGCGCAGGGTCTTGTGCGTGGTCGTCGACACGAAGTCGGCGTGGCCGAACGGCGTCGGATGCAGGCCGGTGGCGACCAGTCCGGCTATGTGCGCCATGTCGACGAACAGGATCGCGTCGACGGCCTTGGCGATCGCGGCGAAGCGCGCGAAGTCGAGGGTGCGCGAGTAGTTCGACGCGCCGGCGATGATCATCTTGGGCCTGAACTCGGCGGCGATGCGCGCGACCTCGTCGTAGTCGATGACCTGCGCCTCGCGCGTCACGCCGTACGAGCCGATGGTGTAGTCGAGGCCCGAGAAGTTGAGCTTGTGGCCGTGGGTGAGATGACCGCCGTGGTCGAGGCTCATGCCCAGGACCTTGTCGCCCTTGGTCAGCCCGGCGGCCATGTAGACCGCCATGTTCGCCTGCGAGCCGGAATGCGGCTGGACGTTCACGGCGTAGTCGGTCTTGAACAGCTGGCGCGCGCGCGCGATCGCCAGCTCCTCGGCCTTGTCGACCTCGGCGCAGCCGCCGTAGTAGCGTTTGCCGGGATAGCCTTCCGCGTACTTGTTGGTCAGGACCGAGCCCTGGGCCTCGAGCACGGCGGTCGAGACGATGTTCTCCGACGCGATCAGCTCGATGGTGTGCTGCTGGCGGTCGAACTCTGACTGGACGATCCGCGCGAGCTCGGGATCGCTCTGGGCGAGCGTCTTCGGGGCGGTGTGGCGGTAGGACGGCTGGCTGGACATGCGGGCTCCGGGCTGGGGCTGGGGCTGGGGCTAGACTCGCGTTTTCGGGAGAAGACGTCGATCGCGCAATGGAGGGGGCGGGGGACGAAGTCCCGGCCGAACCGTCAATGAACCTTGGTTCAGGCGAGGCCGGGCCGCGGCGCCAGTCGCTCCAGCCGCGGGCGAGTGTCGATCCGACCCGGACGACTCAAGCGGAACGTGGACTTATCCGGCTCAGGCTGCGATGGCATTCGCCAGCGCCGGGATGACACTCCGGCCGAGGCCACGCATGCGTCCCATCGCCATCCTGTCCGCTCTCATCGCCACCCTGCTCGGCGCCGGCTGCGGCGGCGACCGCTGCGAGACGTACTCGAGCGAGGTCCCGATCTACGTGAACGACTGCCCGAGCTTCACCTACCTGAAGGAAGGCGTCGACGAGCCGACCCTGCTCGCCGACGAGAAGCGCATGCGTTCGCTCGACGGCGTCGCCAACGTCCGCACCACGCTCGACGGCGGCGTCGCGACCCTGGTCGTGACCGTGCACCGCGGCGATGACATCGCGGCGCGCGAGGAGCTGATCGGCCTGGGCTACCACCGCCGCTGGTGATGCGCATGGCGACGACCGCTGACGGCGGTATCGCCGTGCCATGCGCATCGCCGTCATCGCCGCCTGCCTCGCCGCCTGCTGCGCCGGCATCGCCCTCGCCGGCTGCGGCCGCGATCGGCGCGCGGACGACCTGGCCGAGGTCGCGCTCGATCTGATACCCGCCGAACGCGGCCTGATCGCCGAGCACGACGCGGCGCCGTTCTACCGCATCGACGCGACCATCGATCCGACCACCGCGACCGTGCGCGGCTCGTTGCGCACGACCGTGACCAACACGGCGCGCGAGCCGTGGCCGCGGCTGTGGTTCCGCCTCCAGCCGAACGCGCCGCAGTATCTCGCCGGCGCGATGACCGTCACGAAGGTCCGCGCCGGCGGTCGCGCCGCGGCGAGCGAGCTGCGCCAGGACGCGACGACCCTCGCCATCGACCTCGCGCGGCCGCTGCCGCCCGGCGAGCGCGTCGACGTGGCGATGGATTTCATCTCCGCCGTCCCCGCCGTCGAGAACGGCTTCGGCATCCTCCGCTCCGGGCCTGGCTGGATGAACCTCTACGGCTGGCACCCGACGCTCGCGCCGTGCGACGACGGCGAATGGATCCTGCACGACATCGCGCCGCTGGCCGAGCCGACCAATACCGCGGTCGCGAACTACCTGGTCGAGGTCACGGCGCCGGCGGGCTGGATCGTGGTCGCCACCGGCTCCGGACCGGTGCCGCCGCTGACGCCGATCCGCGGCGCGATGACCTGGCGGTACCGCGCCGCGCTCGCGCGCAACTTCGTCGTCGTCGCGGCGACCGGACTCGAGAGCCACGAACGTCAGGTCGGCGCGACGCTCGTCACCTCCTACGCGCCGCGCGCGCATGCCGCCGGCGCGCGGCTCGCGCTGGACGCGGCGGCGGAATCGCTCGCCCTGTTCGCGGGCCGGCTCGGCCCGTATCCGTACACCGAGCTCGACGTGGTCCACGCCGAGCTGGGCGACGAGGCCGGCGGCATGGAATCGACCGGACTGGTGACGATCGCGAGCGCGATGTACGCGCGGCCGGGCGCGCTCGAGACGCTGGCCAAGGCGGTGGGCGGCGGCGCGCATCTCGACGAACTCGACCTGGTGGTGGCGCACGAGGTCGCCCACCAGTGGTTCTACGGCCTGGTCGGCAGCGACTCGAACGCGGCGCCGTGGCTGGACGAGAGCCTGGCGAGCTGGGCCGGCGTCTGGTTCGTGCAGAGCGCGCGCGACGCGAAGGCCGGCGCCGAAGCGCGGTCGATGCAGGGCGTGCTGCCCTACCGCATGGCGCGCATGGCGGTCGGCGACCAGCCGCTGCACCAGCACGTCGCCGAGCTCGACGAGATCGAGCTCGGCGGTTTCGTCTACGGCAAGGGCACGCTGCTGTACGAACGCCTGCGCGGCGATCTCGGCGACGAGCGCTTCTTCGCCTTCCTCGCCGACTACGTGCGCCGCCATCGTTTCGCACGCGCCGATCTCGCCGGCTGGCGCCGCTGCCTGGCGGCGGTCGCCGGCGAGGAGTACGCCGATGGGATCATCGCCCGGTGGATCCGGCCGGCGGATTGAAGCCGCTGGACGCCCATGCCGGCGCCTCCAGGCTGACCGCCCTTCACGCGCTAGGAGCTCGAGCATGAACGCGACCGCAGACGCCGGTGTCATCGGCATGGCCGTGATGGGCCGCAACCTCGCCAAGAACATCGAGAGCCGCGGCAACACGGTCGCGATCTACAACCGCACCTGGGCGGTGACCGAGGAGGTCATGACCTGGGAGCACGGCAGGAACGCGCGCTTCGTGCCCTGCAAGGAGCTCAAGGACTTCGTCGCCGCGATCAAACGCCCGCGCCGGATCATCATCATGGTCCAGGCCGGCAAGGGCACCGACGCCGTGATCGAGCAGGTCGCGCCGCTGCTCGAGCAGGGCGACATCCTGGTCGACGGCGGCAACGCCCACTGGGCCGACACCGACCGCCGCAACGCCTTCGCCGCCGGCAAGAACTTCCACTTCATCGGCATGGGCGTCTCGGGTGGCGAGGAGGGCGCGCGCATCGGCCCGTCGATCATGCCGGGCGGCGACAAGGGCGCGGTCGACAAGCTGATGCCGATCCTCAGGCAGATCGCCGCCAAGGAGGGCCCGAAGAAGGACGAGCCCTGCGTCACCTGGTGCGGCGTCGGCTCGGCCGGGCACTTCGTCAAGATGGTGCACAACGGCATCGAGTACGGCGACATGCAGATGATCGCCGAGGTCTACGACCTCATGCACCGCGGCCTCGGCCTCGGCCACGCCGACTGCGCCAAGACCTTCCGCGAGTGGAACACGGGCGAGCTCGGCAGCTTCCTGATCGAGCTGACCGGCAAGCTCGCCGACAAGGCCGACCCGCAGAAGCCCGGCGCGTTCCTGCTCGACGCGATCCGCGATTCCGCCGGCCAGAAGGGCACCGGCAAGTGGACGACCATGGCCGCGCTCGAAGCCGGCGTCGCCATCCCGACGATCACCGCCGCGGTCGACGCGCGCATCGTCTCCTCGGTCAAGGACGAGCGCGTCAAAGCGGAGGGCGTGCTCAAGCTGCCGCGCGCCAAGGTCGCCGGCATCGCGGTGGGCGATCTCGCCGCCGCGCTGTACGGCGCGAAGATCAGCGCCTACGCGCAGGGCATGACCATGATCAAGGTCTGCGCCGCGGCGCGGAACTACCAGACCGACATCGGCTCGATCCCGGCGATCTGGCGCGGCGGCTGCATCATCCGCGCGGTGTTCCTCGACCGCATCACCAGCGCGTTCCGGAAGCAGCCGGACCTCGCCAGCCTGCTGATCGCCGACGAGTTCCGCGCCGACGTCAGCCGCACGGTGCCAGCGCTGCGCAAGGTCGTCGGCGCCGCGATCGCCGCCGGCATCCCGGTCCCGGCGCTGTCCGCGTCGCTGGCCTACATCGAGAGCTACGCCACCGGCCGCCTGCCCGCGTACGTCATCCAGGCGCAGCGCGACGCGTTCGGCAGCCATACGTACGAGCGGCTGGAGAAGCCGGGAACGTTCATCCACACGGAGTGGCTGGCGTAGGCTCGCAGCTCGCAGCTCGCAGCTCGCAGCTCGCAGCTCGCAGCTCGCAGCTCGCGGGACGTTACGCCATCAGCGCGACCTCGGCCTGCAGGCGATCGAGGTTCTCCTCGTTCGCCGGCACGACGAACCCGCGGACGGCGTCGCACTGCTCGGCCGAGGTGAAGGCCTGGCGGAAGACCACGCGGGTGCCGCCGGCCTCGTCGCTGAACGAGGCGACGATGCGGAAGCGGTGCATCGAGGCGAGATGGTCGAGGACCACGCGCTCGTCCGGCTCGAGCTCGACGAAGACGCTCTCGTTGGGGAACTCGCGGCCGTCCGGGCCGCGCATGACGTAGCGCCACGCGCCGCCGGGGCGCGGCTCGAAGACGCTGAAGCGGTTGGTGAAGCCCCTCGGACCCCACCAGCGGGCGAGGCGCTCGGCCTCGATCCAGGCGCGGTAGACCAGCGTGCGCGGCGCGGCGATGACGCGCGTCGCGACGACCTCGCGTCTCGCGAGGTCGCCTTCGCCGGCACCCGCCTGCGCCGCGACATGCGCGCCCAGACGCGCCAGCGACTGGCGCCAGCCCTCGGTCATGCCGCCGACGTCGGGTTCGCCCGCGCCATCCACCAGCGCGACGGTCGTCACCACGTGGACGCTCGTCGACTCGCCCGCGGCGGTCAAGGTCACCTCGTTGCGCACGTCGACCGGACGACCGCGCTCGTCGAGCGTCCGGCACGTGAACACCAGCCATTCCGGCGCGCGCACCTCGCGCACCACACCCGGCAGCGGATGGACGCCCCCCTCCGGGTCGCGCATGTCGATGTGCAGCGCGCCGCCAGGGCGCGCGTCGAACTCGCAGCGCGGGCTGGTGAAGCCGTCCGGACCCCACCAGGCGGCGAGGTGCGTCGGGTCCGTCCACGCGCGGAACACCAGGTCGCGCGGCGCGGCGAAGGTGCGCATCAGGCGCAGCACCGGCCCGGCCTTGGCCGACGCCGAGCCCGGGGTCGCACCGAGGTGCGACCCCAGCCGCGCCAGACACTCCTCGCCGCCCTGCAGGGCGCCGTAGCGCTCGACGACCGCGGCACGGGCCTGCGCCGTCGGGAAGGTCATGCGCAGGACGACCTCGGTCTGTCCCCCGACCTCGGTGAACGTCGCGGTGACCTGGAATTCGGCCGGCGCGTCGCTCGCGCCGCCGCCGTGGTCGTAGGCGAGCAGCGCCGGCGCGACGACCTCGCGATAGCGGATCCAGTTCGGGTAGTCGGTCCCGTCGGGGCCGTGCATCGTGTAGAGCCACATCCCGCCCGGCCGCACGTCCATCGCCGTGGTCGTGGTGGTGAAGCCCTGCGGTCCCCACCAGCGCCCGATGTGCTCGCGATCGGTCCACGCGGCGAACACCAGCGCGCGCGGCGCGGCGAAGCGCCGGGTGACGACGATCTCGCGATCGCCGGGAACGGGTTCAGCTTTCACGGGGCGGCTCCTTCTTCTGCAGGTCGTCGAGGCAGGAGGCCAGGCGGTCGAAACGCTCGTTCCACAGCCGCTCGAACCCCGCGACCCAATCGTGGATCGGCCGCAGCCGGATCGCGTTCAGGCTGTAGAGCCGCTGCTGACCGTCGCCGCGCACCGTCACCAGATCCACCGCGCGCAGCACGCCGAGATGCTTCGACACCTGCGGCTGCGGGATGCGCAGCCGACGGACGATGTCGTTGACGGGGCGCTCGCCGTCCGCCAGCAGGCCGAGGATGCGGCGACGCCGCGGCTCGGCGACGGCGCTGAAGACATCGGCGGTGGTCGCCAGGCGGGGCATGCGTCATCGTATATTCCTGTTTCGGAATATATCAAGATCGGGCTTCGGGCTTCGAGCCTCGAACCGATCACTCCTTCGTGCGATCCCGCGCCGCCGTGCGACGCCATTCGCCGGGTGTGACGCCGCGATGCGCGCGGAACACCCGTCCGAACACGGTCGGATCGGGATACCCGACCATCGCGCCGACGCTGGCCACCGGCAGCTCGGGCCGCACCAGCAGCTCCTCGGCGAGGAGAAGCCGCTCATCGCGCAGCCAGCGCCCCGGCGACGCGCCGCGCACCTGCTGATAGACGGCGCAGAAGCGCGAGCGGCTGTAGCCCGCGGCGGCGGCGAAGTCGTCGACGTCGAAGTCGGTGCCGAGCTGACCGCGCGCCAGCGCTTCCGCGCGCGCGATGCGCGCCGCCGGCGCGGTGGCCGGCACCATGCCCTCGCTGCGCCACGCGTGCGCGACCCAGTTGAGCAGCAGTCCGCTGAGGCGATGCGCCGCCTGGACCTGCGCCAGCGGTCCGCCGCCCTGCCAGGTGCGGACGACGTCGATGACCCCGGCGCGCAGCAGCGGCTGCACCGCCTTCGGCGCCAGCACCGCCAGTTCGATGCCGAACACCGTCATCGCGTCGGCCTGCATGAATGCCGCGCGCTCGCCGAGATGATCGCGGTAGCCGCCGCTGTCGGGGTGCTGCGCGCGCTTCGCGTCGTACATCAGGTCGAAGTGCAGCCAGACCGGCCTGTTGCCGGTCGCCGAACCGATATCGGCCAGCACGCCCGGCTGGATGAGGTAGCTCGAGCCCGATGGGACGCGCACGTCGACGCCGGCGACGCGCAGGCGCTCCTCGCCTTCGAGCGACGTGACCAGCAGCCAATGCGTCAGGCGGCGCTGCGGCATCGACCACGGATGCTGCCGCGGACGGTCGTCGCCGCAGTGGATGTAGGGGCAGTAGGGACCGTCGGCAGCACGCATCAGGAGGATCGGCACGGGAGGAATGTGTGCTTCCCGCGTCACTGGAGGCTACCTCGCCGTTTCCCAGGACGAAAGATCGATTCGACGGATCTTTCGCCGACTGATGACGCGCTCCCGGCGTGGATGATCGGGCATCCCCTGGAGCCCCGCATGGCTGGTTGGACATCGCCCCTGAATCTGCTGCGCGAAGAACTGACGCAGCGTCGCGACGAAGGCGTCGCGATCCCCGATACCCTGCTGCAGCGCATCGCCGAGCTGCATGCGGAGAACGACGCGTGGAACTACGCGGCGATCGATCCGCTCTACGATCAGCTGATGGCGCTGCCGGAGGACGCGGCGCTCGCCGCGCGCGAGCCCAACGACCTCGCGGCGATCCGCGCGCTACGCCCCGATGGCCCGCGCGTCCTGGCGTGGTCGCCGAAACCCGAGGAGCTGATCGACCGCCTGCACGGCGCTTGGACCGGACGCTGCACCGGCTGCGCGCTCGGCAAGCCGGTCGAGGGCATGGGCATGCGCCGGCGGCACGACGAGCTCGTCGGACGGAAGGAGATCAAGAAGTACCTGCAGAACCGCGGCGACTGGCCGCTGAAGGATTACTTCTCGACCCGTGACGCCGGCGACGGCCTGCGGGTCGGATGCGAAGCGTCGACGCGCGAGAAGGTGGCGTACATGGAGCCCGACGACGACATCCACTACAGCCTGGTCGGGCTCGGCGTGCTCGAGGAGAACGGCCCCGGCTTCACCTGGAACGACATCGGCCGCTTCTGGCTCAACCACATCCCGATCACGGCCATCTGCACCGCCGAGACCCAGGCGGTGACCAACCTCCAGAACCGCAGCTGCCGGGGCCATGACGGCTCGGCGACGCCGGCGTTCACCCGCCGCTTCCGCAACCCGTATCGCGAGTGGATCGGCGCGCAGATCCGCGCCGACGGCTGGGCCTTCGCCTGCGCCGGCAAGCCCGAGCTCGCCGCGGAGTTCGCCTGGCGCGACGCGCACTGGACGCACGAGCGCAACGGCATCTACGGCGAGATGCTGTTCGCCGCCATCCAGGCCGCGGCGTTCGTCGAGCACGATCCGCGCCGCCTGGTCGAGATCGGCCTCTCCGAGATCCCGCGCGACTGCCGGCTCGCCGTCCTGATCCGCGACGTGCTGCGCTGGGTCGACGAATGCCGCGACTGGGAATCGTGCATGGCGCGGGTCGAGGAGGCGTGCGGCACGATGAGCGCCGTGCACACCAACAACAACGCGGCGATCTGCGTGCTGGCGCTGTTCTACGGCCGGATGGACACCCTCGAGACCCAGGCGATCAGCGTGATGTGCGGGCTCGATACCGACTGCAACGGCGCCACGGTCGGCTCGATCGTCGGCGCGGCGGCGGGGCGCAAGGCCTTCCGCCGCGAGCTGGCGGCGCCGCTCAACGACCTGGTCAAGCCGAACATGGTCGGCTTCGCCGAGGTCAGCATGCGCGCGCTGGCGGAACGCACGGCGGCGGTGTGGGCGAAGACCGATGCGTACTGGAACGAGCGCCATCCCCCGGCGAAGGCGGCGGCGGCGCGCTGATCCGGCGGGCGGGCTGAAGCGAAGCGCGACGCCCGATTGAGCGCGGCGGTGGTGGACCTACCGTCCGCGCCCATGAGCCAGCAGCCCACCGATCCGCAGGACCAGTACCGCGCGCCGCGCGCGGCGAAGGCGGCGAAGCTCAAGGCGGCCGGCATCGACCCCTTCGGCGGCACCTTCGCCACGACGCACTCGATCGCCCAGGCGCGGGCGCTGGCTCCAGCCGTTTCGGCCGACGCGGCGACCCAGCCGCGCGGACCGACCGTGGTCGTGGCCGGGCGCATCGGCAACCTGCGCGGCGCCGGCAAGCTGGTGTTCGCGAGCCTCTTCGACCGCAGCCGCGCCGACCTGTGGCTGGCGCAGCGCGCGGCGGGCGAGCCGGAGATCGAAGGCGCCAACGCCGTCAAGGCGCGCGGCATCCAGCTGCTCATGGAGCCGCGCGCGATGGGCGAGGCGCAGTGGCTGGTGGTCCAGGCGCTCGACCTCGCCGACTGGATCGGCGTCGAGGGCGCGGTCGGACGCAGCCGCACCGGCGAGATCACGGTGTTCGTCGAGAAGATCACCGTGCTCGGCAAGGCCATGCTGCCGCCGCCGCACCAGGCCGGCGCCAGCGACGGGCTGCTCGCGCCCGAGACCCGCGCGCGCCAGCGCTACCTCGACCTGATGATGTCCGACCAGTCGCTGGCGACGTTCACCACGCGCAGCCGACTGGTGTCGGGCGTGCGGCGCTTCTTCCTCGACCGCGGCTTCTTCGAGGTCGAGACGCCGATGATGCAGCCGATCGCCGGCGGCGCGAACGCGCGTCCGTTCGTCACCCACCACAACGCGCTCGACATCGACCTCTACCTGCGCATCGCGCCGGAGCTCTACCTCAAGCGCCTGCTGGTCGGCGGCATGGAGCGGGTCTTCGAGATCAACCGCAACTTCCGGAACGAGGGCATCTCGCTGCGCCACAATCCCGAGTTCACCATGATCGAGTGGTACCAGGCCTACGCCGACCACCGCCAGATGATGGACCTGAGCGAGGAGCTGCTGCGCGCGCTGGCCGACGACGTGCTCGGCACGCGTCAGCTGCGCTTCGGCGAGTGGCACATCGACCTCGACAAGCCGTTCCGCCGGATCTCGTACCACCAGGCGTTCAAGGACCTCGGCGGACTCGACTACGCCGACAACGTCCGCGTCGCCGACAAGGCGCGCGAGCTCGGCATCTCGTTCGACGCGCATCCGACCTACGAGCGCCTGGCCAACGCGGTGTGGGAGGCGGTCGTCGAGCCGCACCTGGTGCAGCCGACGTTCATCACCGACCAGCCGACCTGGCTGACGCCGCTGTGCCGCACCCACGCCGACGACCCGGCCAAGACCCTGCGCTTCGAACTCTTCATGGCGCGCATGGAGCTGGGCAACGCCTACACCGAGCTCAACGATCCCGACATCCAGCGCCAACGCTTCCGCGAGCAGATCGCCGAGGCCGACAGCGCCAAGGACGCCGAGGTCGCGCAGGTGATGGACGACGACTACTGCACCGCGCTCGACCACGGCCTGCCGTCGTGCGGCGGCCAGGGCATCGGCATCGATCGGCTGATCATGCTCTTCACCGGATCGACCAGCATCCGCGACGTGATCCTGTTCCCGACGATGCGGCCCGCGGGGCGCTGAGGGCGCTCGGCGCCCGAAGCGCGAAGCTCGAAGCCGGCGCGTCTACCCGGCCGCGGCCGTGTCGAGGGCGGCGTTCACCGCGTCGATCAGGGCGTGCGCGGTGAACGGCTTGGCCAGCAGCCGTGCTTCTCCGGCCTCGGGCCGCACGTCGGCGTAGCCGGACATGAACAGGACGCGCAGGTCGGGCGTCAGCACGCGCAGGCGCTCCGCCAGTTCGCGTCCACCGGTCTGCGGCATGACCAGGTCGGTGACCAGCAGGTCGACGTGCGTGCGCTGCAGCTGCGCGACCGCCTCGCTGGGGCGCGCCGCGCTCAGCACCTTGAAGCCGTTGTCCTCGAGGATCTCGCGCAGCAGCTCGCGCACGTGCTCCTCGTCCTCGACCACGAGCACGGTCGCGCCGGCGTGGCCGCTCTCGCGCAGGCGCGTGCCGTCGGGCGGCGTGCGCACGCGCGCCGGCGCCGCGGCGATCGCGGGCAGGCAGATGGTGAAGGTCGTGCCGACGCCCGGCGCGCTGTCGACGGCGACATGGCCGCCGCTCTGCTGGACGATGCCGTAGACCGTGGACAGGCCGAGCCCGGTGCCCGCCGCCTTGGTGGTGAAGAACGGCTCGAAGATGTGCAGCCGCGTGGCCTCATCCATGCCGACGCCGGTATCGCTGACCTGCAGCGCGACGTGGCGGCCGGACGGCGGCGCCTTCGGGTCGCGGCCGTCGCTGACGACCATGCGCGTCGCCAGCGTCAGGCGTCCGCCGTGCGCCATCGCGTCGCGCGCGTTGACCACCAGGTTCAGCACCACCTGCTCGATGTGCGACGGGTCGGAGATCACCTTCGGCAGGTCCCGGCCGAGCTCGATGACGAACTCGATGTCCTCGCCGATCAGCGACCGCAGCATGGTCGCCATGTCGCCGACCACCTCGTTGAGGTCGAGGTCGCGCGCGGCGAACGGCTGCCGGCGGCTGAAGGCCAGGAGCTGGCGCGTCAGGCGCGCGGCGCGCCCGGCGGTCTCGCTGATCAGGTCGGCGTCGCGGCGCACCGGCGTGCCCTCGGCGCTGCGGTTGGCGATCAGCTCGGCGCGACCGCTGATGACCATCAGCAGATTGTTGAAGTCGTGCGCCACGCCGCCCGCGAGCTTGCCGATCGCCTCCATCTTCTGCGCCTGGAGGAGCTGGCGTTCGAGGTCGCGCCGCTCGGTGACATCGTGCAGCACCGCCAGCATCCGCCGCGGCATGGCGTCGCCGCCGAGCGGCGTCACCGACAGCAGCACGTCGCGCGGGCGTTCGCCGCCCATCCGCGCGGCGATCGCGGTGCCGGCGACGCCGGGCGCGAGGTCGGCCGCCTTGGCGGCGAGGTCGCGCAGCTCGGGGAGGTGCGCCGCGAGCGCGACGGCGTCGATGTGGCCATCCTCGTCGAGGCCGATCATCGCCGCGGCGGCCGCGTTGTGCATGATCGCGCGCCA
>Ga0196963_10001070_pt1 | contig 20050 bp, 34 predicted proteins | sample S1_5metaG_FD_148600 | JGI IMG/M metagenome (GOLD analysis project Ga0196963, IMG submission 148600) | Soil microbial communities from Anza Borrego desert, Southern California, United States - S1_5 | ecosystem: Environmental > Terrestrial > Soil > Desert | place: USA: California | collected... | reverse complement strand
GAAATGCCTGTCGTGTTCGCCAAATTGATCAACTGGTCGCTTGCGTTTGTCGTATCTCCCGTTGTCTGTTTTATGAGACCAGAAGTTCCGACCAGGCTAAAGTTCAGGCGCTGCTTCGTTGAGCAGTTGGCAAAGAAAACGAAGTTATCTTTGTAGAGAGCTATGTCTTTCGCGAGCGGTGGACGGTCATTCGCTTGGGCAATCCCCTCTTGAGACGTGCCCGTGTAGATGACAGCTCCGATCAGAGCGTCTACAACTGAGTCTGTGAACGTGACGTACCCGTTCGTTATGTCAGAAGCCGCAAGCTCGTAGCTGTAAACGAGTCCAGGATCATCGCCAGAAATGTCACTTGAGACCCCAGCCTGCTGATCCGTGCGGTAAACGAGCATCACGTCACCGGCCACAAGCTCAGAGTTCAGGTAACAGGTCAGAATCACGTTTCTCGTCCCACCAGCCGAGTTAGTGACCCAAAGGCGCTGCGAAGGGTAACCGGTAATGACGTTGTTATTTGAATCCGTCTTCTGAAAGGCGATGCGATACGCGCATTGCGAGGCATCTGCCAAGAATCCAGATGCTCCCGTAAGCGTGTAGCTTGTTCCCAGGGCTCTTGGAACCCCAGCTGATCGCGCGGATCCGCCAGCGACTCCGGACAGGATCTTGATCCCGGCGTTTGTCGTCAGAAACAGATTCGAGTTCACCGAAAGATGGCGCATCTTCGCTCCGCTTGGAGCCTCGAACGTGCCCGTGTAGTTCGCGAACGTGCCCGATCCGTTATCGTACGAGAGTGTCGTACTGTGAAGAGCGACGACTCTGCTCGAGTAGGTCATGAGCTTGGCAATGGTGTTCGCCAGAGTCGCGTAAAGAGCATGACCTCGGCGGTCTTCTAGAATGTCTTTTCTGGGACAGCGGACGTTTTCGGCAAGGTTCAGCCCGCCCTTCGCGATTGCGAAAGGATTGTACTGCGGGACTAGTCCTAGACACCGATCAATGGTGTCTTGCAATGGCTTCGGACCTTTCCGTGAGACTTATGGAAACGGGGTTCTTAGCGAAGAAACCCTGTGGGGAGTCCGGATCCAATTGCGGAATGGATACCGGACGGGTTGAACACTGGCTTCACTCCTGATTCTACTCGATTGCCGACTAATTTCAGCACATTTGCAGCTAGCTCATCATAGTCAGCCTTCGCCTGAGCAGCCTTCTGAGCCATTCCGAGGCTCTTCAGAAGCGTGTAGGCCACGGACTGAGCGAGCACCGGATGAAACTCTTCAGGAATGTTCGGGATATTCGATTGCTTAGCCGGGCAAATATAGTCGTTCGCGACCGGTTCCACAGCACTTACTTCATCCACTACGTCGGTCGTAGCAACGGCAATACTGGTGGAGGTGATAGCCGTGATCGTCGCGTCTTCAGCCCAGAGTAGGTACGGGCTTTTTCCGCTGACAATGTCAATTTTGCTGCCAACCGAAAGGCTTCCGGTCAAATCGGTATTCACCGTGAACGTCGTTGTTCCCCCGACAGAAGCAACCGCCGTGATCTTGGCGCAGCTTGAGCTCAAAACGAGCTGATTCGGCCGAGAGTAGTACCACTGCTCTACGTAGCCAAAGGCGCTGGCGGGGGTCGGGAGAAGCACAATCTCATCGCCCTGGAGAAGAATCTGAGAGACTTCCGATCCAGTGTCTCCTGGGGAGGTTGTGAGCTCATTTACATCCGTCTGATAGACGCAGCGAAGACGGCGATTGCTAGTATCCAAAATCCAAACGGTCTGAAGGGCGTTTCCGATAGCGCGCTCTGCAATCGTGTAACGAGATTTGCTCGCCGTGATCGCAGTGCGCTTGTAGCTCAAGAAGAACTTTTCGCGCACGCTCATGATGAGGGGCACCATGCGGGTGACGAGCTCTTCGCTGGCGACCTGAAGTACGTTTGCTTCGGTGAAGGTCTGCTGACTAATGGGCACCATGGCCCTGAGCTTCACTGAAGTGATGAAATCTTCCGCGATCAGTCTCACGGCTTAGCCTTTTTTCAGGGCGTTGAATCGCTCAATGATCGAATCCGAGTCCGCACCGGGTTCGGCTGCAGGAGCTTTCTCTTCCATCTTCGGAGCCTCTTCATTGCCAGCCACAAGCTTAGCTTTCTCGGCTTTGATCAGATCCTGAGCTTCCGGAAGATCGTTCAAGTCTTGGATCAACTTCACCAGGAAGTCTTCCTTGACTGAGAGCTCTTCGTTCGGATCTTGTTCCATGTTCATTTGATCTAAATTCATTGCTCATTCTCCTCAATTCTATCTACTCTGCGCTCAGTCGTGTTTACTCGAACTCCCAGAGCCGCCATCTCCTTGTTTAGTCCTTCAACCGACTTGCTCATGTCTCGGAACTCAACTTTCATTTCGCGGATATCTTCTGCAACTTGGTTAAAGATGATCAGAGCGAGGGCACCTAAAAGAGCCATCAATACTTGTAAGACGACCTCGGCTCTTAGATACTTCACCGCAGAGTTCTCCATATTCCGGTTCATGGCTCCCAATCCGATACCGGATAGGACAGTTCAAACGACACCGCATCTTGAGTTGTGAAGACTAGGTTAGCTGCGCTCTTGGCGTGTAATCCGGCAGCCGCATCTTGCATTCCAAACCACATGTATTGAGTTTCTCCCGAATCGGCGCTGGAGAACATGGATCCCCGAAAGCTCGCAGTAGAACCGGCACCGCCAGTGCGAAGCCCTTGCACCCAGCCGTAGGAATGGCGGTTGGTGTAGATGGCCATTTTGTTCAAGTCTTGGAGTGCCCAGCTGGGTAGGTCTAAGCGGGCGGCGCTGCCATCTACCGTACCCGCGCGCCAGGAACCCGATATGTGAATGTTTTCTCCATCTCTCCACCACCAAATCGTTTCCTGCGTGACCGTGCCAAAGCCGTTTTGGGCAAAGTCAGCGTTGGCTTCGGTACGTTTCGTGCGGGTCTTGTGGTCGAGAATGAGCCACTGGTTGTTAGTCCCGTCGGCCTTAAGTCGGTACGACTCGCCCTTAGTGATGGCGTAAACGGTCGTCTTGGAGTTCTCGCCGATCGTATCGGAACTCGAGCGAACGATGCCCACCTTGTTTGCAATGGTTGAGTCCGATCGGATGATTGTAACTTCGGTTCCATCCACGCCGGATGCTTGAGGAAGCGTAAGGTTAAACGCGCCGCCTGATGCATTCGCCAAAATTGTTTTGCCGTGATCGCCAGCGACGATCGTATAGGCCGAAGTCTTCGCTACTGGCGCAGATGCCGAAACCGTTGGAGTTGCCCAGCTTCCGTCTCCTCGCCAGAACGTGGAGGAAGACGCGCCCGATCCTCCGGCTAGGTTCGTAACCGGAAGGTTGCCCGTCACTTCGGAAGCGAGGTCGATATTGGAGACTGAAAGAACTCCGGAGGTAAGTTTAGGACGGCCCGAGCTTGAAGCGCGCTTTAACTGCTTTCCGCCCGTGCTGGAGAATAATACAACTTCATTATCGACTGCGGAAGCTACTCCAAGGGCGACAAGCGAAGTATCGGTAATACCGTGGACGCTTGTCGTATCCGAGTCATGTGTAGAAAGGGCGGTAGCGGCATCGGTTGCGACTTCTGCAATGGCTGTTTGCGCATCGGTGCCAGCAATTGATCCGCCAGCAACAAAGCTCACAGCAGATGCATCGTGAGCGTCAGTCGTGTCGTCCAAGTGATCGCTAATCGACGTAGCATTAGCCGTGATCTGAGTCTGAGCGTTTGAAGTGAGCGTCCCGATGTATTGAAACTCAGTGCTCGTAACAGACCCGTCCGCGATCTTAGTCGCATCAATCGCAGCTGCAGCTTTGATGTCTGCATTTTCGATATTGGTGATCGTGTTTGAGTCCGCATTGATCGTCTTGTTAGTCAGCGTCTGAGCAGTGCTTACATCCGCAAGATCAATGGAGTTGAACTGAAGTGTGTTGGAGTTCAGCCCAAGAAGCAGGTTCGCGCTGTTACCCGCATTCCTCCAAGCAATCGTTTCGGTGTTAGCCATCCGAAGCGCGCCAGCAGTCGAAATGTTCGAGCCTTGAGTCTTGTAGTAGGCAGTCTTAAGTCCGTAGGTCGCGCCGAAATCCACTTCACTGGTTAGGGTAAATGATCCGCCTGACTTCTGAAGTAGGTGCTGGCTAGCGGCTTGTATCCAAGACGTGACGTTCGTTCCCCATCCCCTCTCATTCGTCTGAGGAATGGTGTAGCTCGTGCCGTTGATCGTGACCGAAACGGACGCGACCGCAAGAGCTGGAATCAAAAGTCCAAGTGCGAGCCAGAGATTCTTTTTCATCAGCGTCCTCAGTTTAGAGGCGCAGGGAGAGAGCGAATCTCGCCCCCTCCCGCGCTGAATATTAGGCCGCTCCGCCGAAGTAGTGCGTGATCTCAGTGCCGTCCGTGCCGCCAGTCAGGCGAGCTCCGGAAACAGCCATGTGCGTGAGACCGTCCACACCTTCAGCGAGCGTCATGCAGTTCCCGTTACGTCCAGCCTTAGCCGCCGTAATGGTCACCACACCGCTCACTGCCTCAGCAGTGACGTAACCAGAAATGAGAGCCGTCGCAGACGCGTTGATCGCAGCAGCCAAGGCCGCAGCTGATAACGTGGCCGACGCTCCAACGTTCCACTGGTTCCCCGTAGCGCCAGAAGCGACTGCGGTGAAAGTCACGCCGTTGATGATGATCGTATCGTTTGCTTGTCCAACGCCCGAGAACGTCACCGTTCCCGATGCGCGACCAGCAACGGCACCTACCGTCATCGTGGCTTTGCGAACACCAGCAGCCAAACCGTTCAGGTAGTTCATCAGTTTGTTGATGCCTCGGATCTTGTTGTCCGAAGCCTCAGCCTGAAGAGCTTCCTGGATATCGCCTAAGCTTTCATCGTGATCGAGGGTGATTAGAGTTTTAGCCATGGTTTCCCCTTCGGTTGAAGAATCGCTGGGCGGGAGCCGGAGAATCCCTTCTCAAGCTACCCGCCCAATCCCTTCATCCAGTCCGTGGATTAGGTGCTGTTCACGATTCCAGTGATGAGGAAGTTCTTAGCCGGTGCTTCCGAGAAGATGGCTTGATGCGTGTAGCAGCGAGCTTCCACGCCAGCCTTCGACTGAAGCTGGAAGAAAATCTGATCACCGAACCCAGGAGTATTGAAAGTCACGTCAGCTGCACCGACGCGCTTCCAGTGCGGCATGGAAAGTCCCATGGCGTGTCCCTGCTTCATGTAGATGCTGGGAACAACACGGACCATACCGTTCTGAGAATGATAGACCAGCTCTTCAGCGCCGACTTCGACCTTCTTAACTTCCTGCTTGTCCGTGCGACGGAGCGAAGCAATGTCAGTCATGAGGTCATCCCAGCCACCTGGGTTCACCAGGAGCATGCAGTCTTCGTCGAGACCCTTGCCGACAGCTTTCGCCACAGCCTTCTTGATCGCGTTGAAGGACAGAGCGCCAGATACGCTGTGAGAAGTAGACTTCCAGAGCGAGTAAGCCGCAGCATCGATGCCGAACAGAGATCCCGTGTTGCTCAGGATCTTGTAGATGCCGTTCATCTCGTTACCGTAAGCGCCCTTGAAGTAGATCAAGTCGTTCGCGGCGCAACCAGTGACGGTGCCCGAGAGCGTGAGCTTACGGTTTTCGATATCGACCGAGACGATCGTCACTGTTCCGCGAACGGTTGAGCTCGAACCCGACTGAACATCGATTTCCGCACCTTCGAGACCCGACCAGATGCCAGGAGCCCAATCGCTAGCTGCGATCACGACCGAAGGATCACCCGAGGTGTAGGTTTCGACCTTCCCGAGTCCTACGTTTCCGTACAGGAGCTGGGTTTCGATGCGCTTGCGCATGGCCTTCTGGAGACCTTCGTAGAAGTAGGCCGTGCCTTCTTTGAACGCCTTAGCGCCCTTGGAAGCCTTAGCGGCATCTTCGTAAGCCATCTGATCGCGAAGCAGGATCTGGGATCCGGTGATCTCAGCGCGCTTCTGGGTTCCGGCCTTAGCGTCGTTCAGCGAGAACGCGCCAGCGGTGCCGTCGCCTTTGGCATGCGTGAAGCCAGAGGGATAGGCTAGGCGAACCGTCTGGACATACTTCAAGCCAAGTTCGAGATCCTTTGGAACAAACTTCAGTTCCTTCTGGATTTTGCAGCCGTTCGGAATGAGATCCGGAACGCCATTCGGGAATACTTCTCTATGTAAACTGGAAAGATCCTCAACTACGTCAGCCATCTGCCATCTCCGTGTGAAACGGAGACATGGAGTGCGGGAGGTTTGTTAGTGAGCCGTTGATCTGCTTGCGGGGTCAGATCAGGGCCAAGCCATTCAAAATTTAGTTATTCGATGCCCATTTCTTTCCGCCATTCGGCTTCAGATAGTGGGCCTTTTGGGCTTGCCGCTTTGTGAGCGGGGCTCTCTGGATCGGCGTTCGGTGTCGGCGCGGCCTTGCGGGTTACGCGGTTAACATCCCAATCTCGCCATTTGGAGAAGGTCTCTTCGCCTAAGAGTCGGATGGCAGCCTCTGGCTCCATTTGCGACAGCATCTGCGGAATAGACGCTTCAAATCTATCTTTAACGATACGCGCAGCTTCTTTGGCCGTCAATGGGCGTTCTAGCTCGCCAGCCTTGGCAATCGCCATCGACTCCATCATGACTGCAGCCATCTGCTTGATGTAAAACGTATTCGTCGGAAGTCCTGACTCTTTCCAAGCTTCAGCGATTTCTTTGTCAAAGCTCTGCTGAATCTGAGCGTGCCTCGCTTGTTTGGCCTGGGTCTCGCGTTCTTGCTTCTCTTTTTCTTCCTTAGCCTTGTAACGCTTGTTCTCTTCCTCGATCTCTTTGAACCTGCGCTCTTCGTCTGACATTTTGAGGGCTTCGATCTTCTCAGCCATCGTCATTTCAGCGAACTCTTCAGGATCAATACCGTGCTCTTTCAAGAGTCCGCGCGGGTCGCTCTTGATCCGCTCAACCATGGCCTGCTTTTCCTTGGCGAGTTGAGCAGCAGTCGTAGACTTGGCGTAGAAACCGCGCTCAAGATCCTTCACGACCTTCGCAAGATGCTTTGGAACTTTGCCCTTTACTGAGCCAAGCTTGATCTCCTCGAAGTCATCATCCTCAGACTTCGCTTCGCCGCCTTGCTGCGTTTGAGCGTTCTGAGTTTTCCCTTTTGTCTCCGTACCGCGCGTGTCCGGAGCCGCAGCGTTGCCAGGATTTCCCTGGGCGTTGCCTGGTGCCGGAGTTGCGCTAGATGCTGCTGGTGCTGCTGATTCCATGCAATCCTCCATACTTAATTTCAACCTGAGGTTCCTGGAAAATCCCGGTCGGTTTCACTCTCATGTTCCAGGTAGTGTAAATGAGTGCTGCGGCTAAGAGGAGATTGAGAACGATGCTCATCGGCAAGTAGTAGCGGCGAATCCGGCGATGAGCTTTGAACTGATACGATCCAAACTTAAGAGTCAGAGTATTGGGCTTAAAGCCCTGGCCCTTAAGCGCATTGATCGTCACGCTCTTTACCGGATCTTCGCCTTCTGGCGTGAAGATGAGCTTCGCCACTAGGCAATCTCTCCGCCCATAAAATCTGAATGGCTTTCGATCAGTGCTTGCTCAGCAGCCAATAGCGACGGAGGGCTTCCTTCACACGTAACCTGATAGGCAGAATCAAAAATCCAAAGTGGCGAGCTTCCTTCGGTTTCCGAGTGTAACTGATTTAGATATGCGCCCACTTTCACGTACGCGCGATCAGGGTCATTGGCAGTCCATGAGATCTGTTCAATCTTTTGAAGCCCAGCTGTCAGTCCGTTGTTCGATATATCTTTAAGAATTGGCATTCTATTCCTCTCTTATGGAAAAAACATCATGAATCCGCGTCCAGCGCCGGACCCAGCCGTGTAATCAATCGTGATTGTGACGTAGGTGATCCTCGCTTCAGCGTGAGTCACTTCATCAACGAAGCTATTGTTATCGGAAGTGATCCGAATCCTGACTCCAAAGTCGGATGCGATCACGTCTGCTTGGGTCAGAGTTAGACCCCAAAGATCGGATGCTCCACCATACGATTGGGCGGTATAAGATCCCTCCGGCCAATCACCAGCCGCCGCTTTGTCATCGCCTTGAGCAGTTCCGCCCTTGATGAGCTGAACATCCACGTCTTGCACGTCGTAGGCGGCGTTATCAGTTTGGTTTCGCCGCTTAATGGATACAGTTACGCCGTTCACCGTCGCGCCTGATGGAACGTCAGACGCAGTGAAAAAGTTAGTTAGGTTGAGATCCCACGACTTATTTGAACCTACTCCGGTGAAGTCACTGGCGCATCCGGCGTAAGAAGTATCGCCGTTGTCGTTCGAGAGAGAGGCTTGCAGACTTGCGCCGCCGACGTTGGTCCAGCTCGTTGAACCTGCTCCAGACGACGTTTGCGCGACAGCCCCAGCTGTCTTAGCTGAAGTTGTAGCCAATTACGCCTCGCCCTTATTCACGTAAGCACAAACCCATCGATCCGCAGTTGAGTTGTAGATGAATCCAACGTGGTCGTAAGAGTTTCCAGCCGTCGTAAGTACTGGAAGAGGAATATCAGTCGTGCCCACGAACGCTTTAGATGAACCCGTTGTCCAGGTGATCACTCTCGACCCAGTCGCATCCTGACGAATCCGAAATATGGCTTTCTGCCCGTTTGTCGGTGTCCCGCTGTCTGCGCTGATTGTTCGCGAAGCACCCATAGTCCACGTGAAGAAATCTCCGTTGTCACTATTCCAGGTTGTGGGTGCTGCATCAGTGAGCGCAACAACACGAGGAGTGACGCGCTTATTTGTCAGAGTTTGAGTTGCGTCTGTGCCGACAAACGTAGAGCTCGCGTTTGGCACGGTCCAGGTGCGCGTGGTGCCAGTTCCAATGCTCGAAGCGGCGATCGTAAAACGCTTCGTAGTATCAGTCGGATCCGCCCAATACGCTGTGCCAGCCTTGAATTTCGCGAAGAACAACCCAGTGGTGGCGTCGAACTTAGCGTCGTCTACGGTAGCCGACCCAACTCGGAATCGAAACGCGTGGCCGCTCGTGTAGAAAAGAACCCCGCCAGTCACTGTACTATTTGCGGCGTAAACGAATGTATTTTGCCAGTCGGTCAAGGCTCCGTTGCCTGTGTAACCAGTGCCGGTCTGAAAGAAGGACCCAAAGACGTTATTGGAAACAGCAAACTGGATGCCCGCTCGGGCGCTCGCTCCGGTATCGAAGTTGTCCATTCGGAAAACAGAGTCGGAGTTTCTGTCCTTGCGTCCGTGAAAGAGAGCCGATGTTCCAGCTCCATCTGGAATCACGCCGACTCCAACGTCTCCGTCTTTGTCGATTCGCATGAGAATGCCGTCATTCTCGTCCACGATGTCCACTAGGTCTTCGGTCTGACTCGCTGTTTTCTTTACGCGAAGTCGAACGCCCGCCGCATCGGAGTCGATCGTGAGCGGACCGGTCATCGTGTCGCCAGCGCGCTTGACGAAGTACCTCTTATGAATGGGCATTTATGAACCCTGGATCACAGTCACAGCGGGAGTTCCGCTAGCTGCGATAATGTTCACGGTTTGCGTGGAGATGAACCCTTCAGGAAACTCATAGGAGTCTCCGGGCTCTAGTTTAATCGAAGGAGCGGTCGTAGTTGCAGCAGTCCCAAACCGAAGAAAGATATTGATGGCTAGGTCGAGGTTCTGAACGAGGAGGTATTTACGGTCAGCGTTAGCCGCGAGAAAAGTTGCGCTCGTAGTGGAGGCTGCTGTCGTTGCCGATTCCGAGATTGTCCCACGAAAAGGGCATGACTGAATCGAGTCGTCAGACTGACTAATGAGAACTTCTTGAACGCCCGAAATGGCTGCGTTGACTGCCACACGAACAGCATTCGTTGCTTCGTCGTAAATGAGACGCGCAATCTGTGCTGCATCATATGTTGAGAAATTAGGCATTCGGCACTCCTTCAGGCATCGGAGGATTTATTGCTGCTAAATTTGTCTGTGGTGCCATCAAGTCTTGAGGCATCGGCGGCATGGGCATTCCCGCGCCACCGGGCGGCGGTTCCATCGGAGCCCCAGGTCCTGGAGGCGGTCCTATCGGAGGCATTCCGGGCGGTGGAGGCGGCATCGGTGCGGGAGGTTCTCCCGAGACCATGGCCACGATCGGATCTTGAGTTTGATAGGTCTGCTTGTGCCACTGCCAGTGCTCGAGTGCTTTCTGGAGAAGCTGCGGACTTCGCCTGATCTCAGGGTTAGCGAAGAGTACTGAATGCTCCTGCATGTGGAGAAGGTGCTTATCGAACGCAAGCCCGACCACGTCCTTGCCTTCAAGAAGATCGTCGTTCTCCTGGCGGATGAGTGCGAGTTCGGCTTCCGTTCCCTGAATTGCAGGCTCGAGCTGCCCCGTATTGAGTACGGTCAGATACTCCTGGGGAGTCTTAATCATGCCCTTCTCAAGAAGGTTGTCAGCCATCGCGACCCGTCCACCGGTTGTGCGGGACATGGGATTCCCGAGATCCACGATCACGCGGTCAATCGGGAGGAGATCCTTGCCCTTGAACTTGCTCATGTAGCCGCGATTGTTCTTACCCGCGATCGCGACCATGCGGTCGTTCTCCGCGAAGTTCTTGAGGAGATCGCAAAGAATGAACGTGCCAACGTCCTCGAGGAGCTCAACCCAGCTCTCTTGGAAGCCCGAAGCGAACTGAAGCGCCATCGACTGAACGAGTCCAAGTGCGACTCCGGATTTGAGCGAGCTATCTGGATTGCCTCTTGCGACAGAGTTCACGCCAGAGATCGTCTCGGCAAAACGCTCGAGCATCTCCAGGAACTTGAAGATCTCCGGAGGCGTCGAGGTGAGCTGCATCGGCTCAGGCTTTCCGCTTGCCGGATTGTACTTAATCGCTCGCAGTCCCTGTGCGATCTGGACTGCAGTCATATTGCAGCCTTCAGGCATCAGGATGGACTGGACGCCATGCGCGTTCTGATTGGTGAAAATGATCGATGAGAGCGTGTCGATTGCTTCTTGAATCGAGAGAAGGTCAAAACCGTCCGTGTATCCTTCAGCGGTCCCTAAGATCTCACCTGGAACAATGCGGAAGACAGGAAGCCGCTTCTCATACGGAAATGGACCGTCGTAGAGCTCAACGCCTTTACCAAAAAACGAACAGCGTCCATTCGGAAGGGCTTCGGTCTTCTTGTGATAGAATTCGAAGATCTCAACCAACGATGAGTCTTCAAGCGAAGTGAAGCCCATCTGGTAGCTCTTCATCACGTCGCGCTTCGTCGGTAGCGCAAGGATCTTTTCTCTGAGATCTGGATGACGTGCAGCTAGGTTGTACTTATTCTTCCAGACGCGAACACAAACCCAGTCGGCTTGCGCGAAGTCCTCAAGACCTTCGTCGTAAAACACGTCTTGAGGCATGTGACAGCTGACGCTGATGTCGCCTTCGTACTCGATCTTCGTCATCGGAACGCCGTCCGAATCGACGAGATTCTGTCCGTTAGCGTCCTTGACTGACTTACGTCCGTACGGTCTGCCTAAGCTCGGATCCCACGTGGCTTTCAAGAAGCCCTTCGAGAGAACGAGTGCAGTCTCACCTGCACGCTTGAAGTAGCGTCCCAGGCGCTTCTCGAACATGTAGTAGTCGAGGATGTTTCCCCCCAGCTTGGCCGAAGTCAGCGAACGTGGATCGGTGTTAACGGCGCGACAGTCCCAGGCTGGGCGCTGGGCTGTGGTCATGATTAACATGTGCCGGAGTAGGTTCCGGTATTGATTGATTGTGAGGAGTTTTAGTTCGCCATGAGTTCCGGCACTTTTGATCGCGGAGTCACCTGCTCCGGTTTTGAAGTGGTTCCCGTAATAGAAATTGTAGCTTTGGGTCCACTTCGAGATGAGACCGATTTGTTTTTGATGAGTGAGGGAGTTCTCAGCTCGCGTGAGAAGTTCGGCTGCAAGTACATCCGCTTTCGCTGCGGCAAAGTAGTCGTTTTGAAAACTCAAGCCGAGATCCCCTCTGGCCCACTTACAAACCGAAGGCGGCTGCTATAGCCCGGTCTTCTGGTTTCATCGGTGAGACAGTGGAGGGATCGACGAGGTGGGAGTAAACGCTAATGCCCACATTTTGCGGATATGGGTTTCGCGATAAGTTTACATTCCTATTTAAGTATACCAGAGCGGGAATGCAATCCAAATGTCCCTTCTCTGTCCGAACGAGATCGGTCTTTCTCTCGTTCCACATGCCGGTCTTCAGCTGGTGCCTGAGAACCACGCAACGCTTCTTGATCTTGATCTTCCCGTCCTTGAACCGGAGGCGCAAGGCATTGATCGCAGAGTGCTTATCGTCTTTGCGGGTAGGGAAAACCGAATACTTACACAGCGTCTGCATATCGTAGAGCTGCTGCAGGTCATTGTCGGCGATCCGGAGGTAAGGCTGGATTCCGTGCGTGCCACAAAAGGTGTCCTGCCTTTGGCAGTCGCACGCCTTGGTTCCCCATAGCCGCTCCTCGATCAAGCGAGCTCCGTTAGTGATCTCCTTGGAGTTCTTGCCGTTCCCTACCCATTCGTCCTCAATCACCAAAGTCGCGTTCAGGAAGTCGTAGTACCCAAAGAGAAGAGCCGTGCAGTCGGCAAATCCCAGGTCAATACCCACATAAGCGTCAAAGTGCTGTGGTCTTGGCGCATCGTCATCGAGATCGTGAATCGCAGGATCGTACTCGGGAATGACGACCTTCTCCGGGTCAGCAACCGGTTCGCAGTAGAGCTCGCGCCTGACCGCAGTAGACTGGCGTCCGCCCATGCTCTCGATGAAGCGTTCTTTCTCGGGATCGCTAATGTGCTTCACGTCATCGATCGTTCTCTGGATGAACCTTCCTTCGATGAGTGCCTTCTCTTTGGCGCGATACCAGTAGTGATCGAGGTTATCGGGAGGCGTGCTCATCTGAGGCAAGCTTCCACGAGTGGTGAGAAGCTGCGGGCGAAGCACTTCGTTTAGGATGTATTCAGGATCAGTCCAAGATCCAAGCTCATCGGCTACGATCTCATGCGCGAACGATCCACGCGCTTGCTCGCCCTTGTCTTCGTTCACACCCAGGAGATAGAGCCGCGATCCGGTTGTAGGAAACTCGTAGAACGAATCGGTGCGATAGAACTTAGCTCGAAGCTTAGAAGGGCAAGATGCTTGGATAAGTTCCATCTCAGGCATGACGATGTTTCGTGCCTGCTCTTTCCAGGGCTCGCACCAGCGGACCACTCTTCCCTGCTGTTGGCGAGAGTCTTCCTGCATCTTCACTAGGAAAGTCGTCGTTTTGCCGAAGCGCCTGGTCGCCTCAAAGAACGGGTCGTGAACTGATCGAACGAACTCGTACACGGAAAGTTGATGATCGTAGAGATACCAGGGAGCAATCACGCCCAGCCGCCACAAATGCTCGACGGCTTCCTTGCGGATCATTCCTCTCGAATCCTAGCCAAACGCCTACGTATCATCAGATAGCCGTGCAACAGCGTTTCCCTGTCCATAGCGGCGAACTCACCGTCTGGAATGCCAGTTTGTTCGATCCACTCAAGTGCGTAGTTCTTGCGATCTAGCTCCTCAATCAGCCACTGAATGTCATCGCGATGAAGCGCAGGCCAGCTCCAGCGGTTCTGGAACTTCTTTTTGATCTCCTCGAGGCGGGTCATTCTGTGTACCCGTTGAAGGGATGAGTGTTCTGGATTTCTAGGACGCTCTCGACTCTGCACCGCAGACATGTATCTTGATAGCGGTCCAATGGAATTTTGTGTTTAACGTCTGACAAATAGAAATCCACAAAGCGTTCCAATCGCTTTGCCGCCTTCTCGTGTTCGATGAACTCAAGAAAACGTTTCTCGGATATTTGGACCAAGTTCACCGCTTGAGCTCCACGACCTTGCCCATCCCGCCCACTACTTCGATCTTGGGCTTGGCGTGCTCTGTCTTGATGAGATTGATCGCCCACTCGAGCGCCTCTTGAACGCCAAAGATCTTTGCAGCTGCGTAGTAGTCGAGCTTGTCGTCGGTCTTGTTCTCTTGCTTCAGCTCAAGCTGGCGTCCGAGCCTTGCGCCTTCCTTCACGACTTCGATGAACTTCGCTTCAAGTGCCGCTAGCGTTTCCCGCATCGTTCCCCCTTGCTGCCTTCACAAGCTCAAGCAGCGTTTCCCTGTCCACCGGTGCGCCTGGTGATCGTGCACCAGTTCCCGGCGACTCTTGGTCTTTTGAAATAAAGCCGTACTTCTTGGCCATCGCCTCCCAGAATCTAAAGTCTTCGAGATTGGTTACGGCGACCTGCTCAAGAATATGAAGAATAGGTGCCCGGTAGACTGCGACTTCTGATTCCAGCCACTCCAAAAACCCCTGCTCCGTCTTCCAGACCGAAATAGTCGACGGATTGATATTAATTCTCTCTGCAATGCTTTTTTCCGAATCGTCACCAGACTTTGCGCGCTCGAATGCATAGAGTCTCATTGCGTGCGTCGGCCTAAATTCTTTGGCTTTTCTAAAGATGTCAGCCGGCCGGCCGCTCATAGATCTTCGTCGTCCTTTGGTGCGCGCGCATAGTGCGGAAGTACAGCCAGCTGAAGGATCTGATCTCGTAGTTGAGCCAGCTGAAGGACTGCTTGAGCCTCATCCTGAGAGACAGCAAAGGTCACGTTCCAACCACCGTCTACGGTTGTCGTCGCTTTCGAGAAGATGCCCTGGAACGTGATGCCTTCGTTCAAGCAGCCTCCGGTCCGTCCGGTTTCACGTATTCATCCCACTTCAGAACGCGCGCTTTCTTCATGCTCTCGAACTTCTCCGTTGCCTCTTCGATTGACTCTGCTTCGACAACAATGCCGGTACCTGTTTCCGTGTCCAGAAACGCAAACTTAGCCATATTGATCTTCCTCCTTTCTCAAGCGTCGAGAATGACGATGAGAAGTAGGAGGCATGCGACCATGATGATTAAATCAGCGCCGTCTCCAGACATTCCTTTCCCTCATCGTTTCGTACTCCAGCTCTGACCCAGCACCAGCGGATTGACCTTCTCGTGGAGATCTCGGATCTCTTTCCTGAGAACCTCGAGCTCATCCATCTGGTGACGTGTCAGAACTGCGTGGCCTGCATAGAGGCACGCGGCTACGACGAAGATGACTACTGAATAGAGATCGCGCATAGCGCCCGCGAGGCATGCCCCTGCGATCAGGAGCTGCGAGGTAAGAGGCGGGAGCTTGAGGTGCTTGAGAAGCATTCACGGCCTTCCTGTAAAGTTTCGGGACCGGGCACCGGGGTTCCATGTCTCACAAATTTCCCTCCCCAGAACCGCCCGCGAGTCCTTACGGACCCAAGAGCCGCAAACTCCGTCCCTGCTCCCAGATTCAGACCGGCATGGAATACATGACAGACGTTTATAAAATGTATCTACGTTAGTAATACTTCGGACTTGATAGTGAGAAAGTATTTCCCCACGATCACTGGATGGACGAAATGGACGTTGCCAAATATCGGAAGGACGAACGGACGAAGCTGACGAAGCAGTTCACCGTTCCCATTGAAGAATCCCTTTATGTCGAGCTCATGCGGCTCACCCAACCGCCCTTCCAGCAGAAGGTCAGGCAATGGGTTAGGGATCTCATCCGTACGAACCTTCCCGCCTACAAGCAGGCCATCCAGGCGAACCTGCTCGATCAGCGAGCGGGCTAGTTCGTAGCCAAAAAGTTAACGAGGCTCTTTCGGCACCCGTGGCAGAATCGCTCCTGATTGAGCGGAGCGAAGGTCTTCTGACATCTCCCGCAGGTCTTCCCCCTGCAGCTCCTGCACTTTCCCGCGCGGTTGAAGACGGCTTTCCCGCATCCTCCACGACAAGGTTCCTGATATGCTTTCATCGAACTTCTCCTCTCTCAGTTTCTCAAGCCACTTATCCTCCGGCACACGGATCACAAGACGTACGGTTCCTCTTCGGTCCGATCCCTGAACCTTAACCAGTACGTTCTTTGCGATCTCGACTACTTCACCGAACTCCATGGTGATGCAGACGTGCCGGACTTCCTTCAACTATCCTCCCGCTCCAGCCAATCCACCCAATCCGGAGCAGCCCTAAAATCTGGATGCGTTCCTGGTTTGTATGTTTCACTCCTCAACTGCGCCAAGCACCACTGCACGCCCGCGATGAAATCCACCTTGTGGCTCGTATCCACCTCGCCAAGCGCGTACTCTTCCGCAGCCTTCTCGTAAGCTTTCATTTCTTCCCCCTCCCAGCCCAATACCTATCAATATTCGCCTGCACTATGCGCAACGCTTTTTCCCGTAGCTCATCTTCCCGCTCATCCGAAATCGGCTCAGGTTCATCTGCCATGAGAATTGTGACACGCTCGTGGTACTCCTCATGCCAAGGTAAAGGGAGATGGCTTATCCAGCGGTCGTACTTAGGGTGTCCGTGGGCTTTCACTTCCCCTCCATCACCCGCTCGATTTCAGCGAGGGCTTGTCTCGATTGCTTACATCCAAACAGCTCGCAAGCATCCGCTGGTCTTGCATCGCAATACTTGCTGTAGAGCTTGATTGTGTTCACCGCCACCCGGAGCGCCTGGCAGAGCCGAGCTAAATCCGTTGGCGCGTGAGCCGCGAGGTCGCAATTTGGATAGGAGAAACTAAATTGCATCAAGCATAGGCCCTCTGGTGTTTTGATAATCAGCGGTTCATTCGGGTCACTGTTATCTAAAATCCAAGGCCCAGGAGTCGCCTTCGCCAGCCGCTCCTCGATTTCTGCAAGACGGGTTTCGAGGGTCATGACTTCTCCCGAAATGTTTTCCCGCAGTGCTTACACCGCGTGTCCTTTGGAACCTCGACCTTACAGTTGTGGCAGAACCAAGTTTTCATCCCCCCTCCTTCCCGTCCGGGGCGGGGGCTTCAGTTGTCGAACGCAAAAACCACCCGCACATTCTCCGGATTTTCATCCAGCTCTGATAATCGGCTTATCCATTCAAATACTGGCGCAATAGATTCTTCGGTGACTGTCCCATCATGGCGCTCTCTGAATGGGTGCGCCTTGAGTTCAGCCAGCGTTAGCCACGACCAAGAGTGATAATCCCCGTCCCCATCATCTCTTGCCGCTACGACCGCTTGGCTTGCATCGCTTGGAAATCCGCGCGGCTCCACTATCGGTGGACCAGGTCGCCTAACTCCTGCGAGTTGGCCAAAGAGCCAATACCAACGGTCCTCCCAAGCGTAATAATTGGCGCGGTCTTTCCACTCGGGCTCCTCTTCGTAGTAACGGCCCGGTTGAAACCGATAGACGAACTCCCATTTCCCGTTTCGCTTCACTTCTGGGTACATGTGGATATCGCAGCCCATTCTCTTCTCCTTTCCGGCACCGGGGCCGGGGTTAGTCCTGTGGCATCCAGACAGTTTTTCCAATCGGGCCATCCATCTCTTCCCACTTAGCGCGGTAGTAAGCTTGACCACCGGGTTTCCCGTCTTCACCCAGCGCCTGGACATATCCTTGGGCACCCCAGGGTTTTGGTTCGCTCACGGTCATCAAGCACGCCGCAAACATCTTGTTGCGGACCGTGTCCGGTCTAAGCTGCACTACATCCCCAATGTGTAATTTGGTTTCATTCATCGTCAATTCTCCTCCGCCTGATATTGGCGATTATGTAAAGTCGGTGGCGTCAAGCTCGTGGCACGCGTCCCCATGCGTGTTCACGAACTCGGGGCCGAGCTTCAGGAAGCTCCCTGTCCACCAATGCTTCTCGCCGCAACCGGAGCACGCTGCCCCGTTGCAGCTATTTCCGCTTGCATCGAAACAGTAGCCTTTGCAGAGGTCAGCATATGCGTGGGACTCAATCTGTCCGCACTTCGAGCACTTCCATTGCCGCTTCATCTAGGATCCACTCCCTTCTTTCGTCGTCGAAGCTCCCGCGGGGGCTTTCCTAGAAGAAAGCTCGCTTTGCCGATGCCGTTCAACTTCCAGCAGGACCCGGTCCGCAAGCTCGCGCACCTTCAGCTCAGCCCTCCCCACTACCGAACGAAGCTTCTGTAAATCAACACGGTCTTCCTCAAGGTCATCCATGAGCCGTCCAAAGGTTTTCTCAAGCGCATGAACTCTATCCCAGACTGAAAGAAACATTCGTGCCTTCGTTTGATCCATGGTTTTCACGTCCCACTTCCTTTCTCGCCCGGTGCCTGGGTGGGCGGGGCTTTCTCGTTCGGACACCTTGGCCCAAATCGCTCTAAGAACTCAGCTAGTGTCAGTTTAACGATACCTTCGACATGCTGGCCGGATTCAGTGCTAATCCAACCACCGCAATCGCGACACTCTCTCCAAGGGCGTGGTCCGCCCGCTTCATGTACGCGGTCGTAAATCTCTCGCGGTAGAAATTGTTTTCCTCGGATGATGGCCATTACATCCCCTCCGGCGCGGGCAAGAGGGCGCGGATAGCGGTCATCATGTCGAGCACGCCGTCTTCCCAAACTTCGTAGGCGCGACCGCGTTTTAAGAATGGGTCTATGGCTTTGCCCGCATCCTCCACGCCGCGTGCGTATCCACGTTTCTCTGCGGAGAGGAGTGCTTCCTTCACCCATTCAAGGGGAGGTATCCCATCGCGACTTGTCCACGAGAATCCGCTCAGTACACGGTTCGCCTCTTCATGTGCCCATTCGTTGCTCATGGCGTCTCTCTGTCAGTGATTTCAACGCCTCGGGAGGCATTGAAGCAAACCCCACCGAAGTCATCTTCAGGTTTACAAGGAACACTCAAGGTCGTTGGGCATCCCGGATTAGCGCAGTAGAACGTCACGGATGCGCCCCACTCTGTTTGCTCGGCTGAACTGAAGACCCATTTATGCTCGGGGCGGATTAGTCTTTCGTCGTACTCCCAGCTTCTACCCATGGGCCTCTCCTTTCTTGAGGGCGTCTAGTGCTGTTCTTAAAAACTCAACCGGATGATTCTGGTTCACGTCTTTGAATGTCGCCCAATCTGTAACTTTCGTCGCCGCTTCGGCCACTTTTTCTAGCTGGGCTATGTAAGTGTCGCGGGCTGCGTAGCCTGCGAGGAAGCCCGTGCGCATTGAGCCTTCCTGAACTGCTGACTGTGCAAGCCGCTTCGCAAACTTGTCAGCCAGCTTCTCGCGTGCGTCCTGGGTCATTTGGTTTTCTCCAATTCAGCAAGGAGAGCGTCGGCCACGGTTACGGATTGTTCCGCTACCATCGCAACATACTCCTTGAGGTCCCAGCATTGAGAGAGTCGGATTTCGCGAAGCTTTACTTGCATCGCTAAGATGGCGAATAGCTCGCGCTTAGATAATTCTCTGAGATTACCGTTAATCACGCTCTCCCCTCCTGCCAGTACACACAAAGTGTGTGCTCTGGGATTCCGATATGCGCCTTCAGTACGCCACCCACGGTCTGGCCGCTCTCATCAAGCCTTCTCCACCAGTTGATCACTTGCTGATCACACTCGGCATCGCGATGCTTCGAGCGCCAGTACGCAATGATCATTGACCAGTTCTGGAGAATGCCGTCTTGGCTCTTGGTTCTGAGATCGCCACTCAGTCCGTGCCTCCACGCGCGCCGGTAGCCTTCGCTTGGGCTGTCGTTATCGCAGAATACGATATGCGCGTAGAGAGCGGGGAATCTGGCGAAGATTGGAGCTCCAGCTGTCCATGGTTTCTTCGAGAAGACACGATCCCAAAGCACCGGGCATCCGGGTTGACGGGAGTTCATAATCCCCAAATGCTTGTCCCAATACTCCCGTATCCGGTGAACGATGGAGTGCCCGCCATTCACAAAAAGCCCGGTGCAAAGATGCCAGTAGTCTTCTTGTGGCGTGAAATCCTTGTAGCCCGGCCATCGCGTGATCAAACCCGGTCTCACTTCGATTGACTTCACAACCTGGTCCATGAGCGCGACCGGAACTTTCCAGCCGTTCAGATACTCAAGCGTCCACGAGAGTCCGGTAGCGCCGGGCATGTTGCCGTTGCTGAAGCGTTGCGTGCTGATTAGCCCCTGGTGCGTCCAGGGCTCCCAGGCTTCTGGTGGGATTTTCATTTCGTGAGCTCCCGAAAGACGTTCCGAA
>Ga0196963_10001068_pt1 | contig 20093 bp, 14 predicted proteins | sample S1_5metaG_FD_148600 | JGI IMG/M metagenome (GOLD analysis project Ga0196963, IMG submission 148600) | Soil microbial communities from Anza Borrego desert, Southern California, United States - S1_5 | ecosystem: Environmental > Terrestrial > Soil > Desert | place: USA: California | collected... | reverse complement strand
CGGCGCCGGTGACCAACCGCATCCCGATCCCGGCATCGGTGCGCGCCAACCTCGGCATCACCTTCGCGACCGTCGAGACCCGCGAGGTGCGCACGACGCGGCGCTATCCCGGTCGGTTCGAGCCCGACGCCGACGCGCGCCGCGAGTACCGCGCGCCGGTCGCCGGCATCGTCGAGCCGCTGGTCACGCCGTACCAGGCGGTCGCCGCCGGCGCGCCGGTCGCGCGCATCAGCGGGCGCGGCTGGGCCGAGCTGCAGCGCGAATGGGCGGAGAGCCGCGTCGTGGGGTCGGATCCGGCGGATGCCGTGGCGCAGGCGCGCGCCACGCGGCGCACGCTGATCACCGCGCAGGTCGCCGCGGCCGCCGGGATCGCGGTCGACGATGCCCGGCTCGAGGCGCTGGCCGACGCGCCGGCGCTGACCGTCTATGCGCGCGCCGCGGGGATCATCGAACCGGCGATCGCCGTGTCCGGCTCGGCCGTGGACGCCGGCGCGCCGCTCGCGGCGACGCTGGATCCCACGCGCGTGCGCCTGCGCGCGAGCGTCCCCCAGGGCGATCTGGCGACGCTGCGCGACACGCTGCCGGCGCGGATCATCCCGACGACCGCCGCGTGGCGCGACGCCGTGCCGGCGCGCCTCGCATTCGCGCTCGAGGCGGATCCGACCCTGCGCACGCACGATCTGATCGCGTGGCCGAAGCCCGCCGACGGCGCGGCGCTGCCGGCGTGGGCCCGTCCGGGCGTGACGGCGCAGCTCGAGGTGCTGCTCGCGGGCGGCTCGCCGGAGCTGGCGATCCCGCTCGCGGCGACGATCCGCGATGGCCTGGAGACCATCCTCTTCCGCCGCGATCCCGCCGATCCCGACCAGGTCATCCGCCTGAGCGGTGATCTCGGCGCGAACGACGGCGAGTGGGTCGAGGTGCTCAGCGGCGTCGCCAAGGGCGACCAGGTCGTCGTCGGCGGCATCTACCAGCTCAAGCTCAGCGGCGCCGGCAAGGCCGAGCTCGGCGGGCACTTCCACGCCGACGGCACCTTCCACGCCGAGGACGACGGCGGCGGAGGCCACTGATGCTGCGCCATCTCATCGCCTGGAGCCTCGCCAACGCCCGCACCGTGCTGGTGCTGGCGGGCGTCCTGCTCGCCGCGTCCGGCTGGCTGCTCGCGCGGCTGCCGGTCGACGTGTTCCCCGAGCTCAACGCCCCGACCGCGGTGGTGCTGACCGAGGCTCCGGGGCTGGGCGCCGACGCCGTCGAGACCCAGGTGACCGTGCCGCTCGAGGGCGCGATCGCGGGCGTCCCCGGACTGCGCCGCGTGCGCTCGTCGAGCGCGCTCGGCCTGTCGATCGTCTGGGCGGAGTTCGACTGGGGCGAGGACGTGCACCGCGCCCGCCAGGCGGTGGGCGAGCGCGTCGCCGCCGCGCGCGAGCTGCTGCCCGAGGACGCCCACGCCGAGCTGGCGCCGATCAGCAGCCTGACCGGCGAGATCATGCTGATGTCGCTGTCCTCGCCGGACGGCATGGCCGACCCGCTGACGCTGCGCGGCTTCGCCGAGTACGAGCTGCGCAACCACCTGCTCGGCATCCCCGGCGTCAGCCAGGTGATCGCGATCGGCGGCGAGCTGCCCGAGTACCAGGTCCACTGCCGCTCGGCGGCGCTCATCGGGCACCAGCTGACCATCGAGGACGTGATGCGCGCCGCGGCCGAGGCCGACGCCACCGCCGGGGCGGGCTACCTCGCCGACGTCGAGGGCCGCGAGGTGGCGGTCGCGAGCCGCGCGCAGGTGCGCTCGGCATCGGACATCGCCGCCACCGTGGTCGCGTGGAAGGAGGGCGTGCCGGTGACGATCGGCGCGCTGGCCGAGGTCGGCCTCGGTCCGGCCCCGGCGCGCGGCACGGCGTCGTTCAACGGGCATCGCGCGGTGGTGCTGTCGCTGACCAAGGCGCCCGGGGTGAACACGCTCGACCTGACCCGGCGCATCGACGTGTCGCTCGACGGATTCGGCCTGCCCCCGGGCGTGCACCTCGATCGCCACGCCTTCCGTCAGGCCGATTTCATCGGCCGCTCGGTCGACAACCTGATCCACGTCCTGCGCGACGCGGCGATCATCGTCGCGATCATCCTCGTGCTGTTCCTGCTCAACGTGCGCACGACCGTGATCACGCTGGTCGCGCTGCCGTTGTCGCTCGCGGTGGCGGTGCTCGCCTTCTGGTGGAGCGGGATGACCCTGAACGTGATGACGCTCGGCGGGCTCGCCGTCGCCATCGGCGGGCTGGTCGACGATGCGATCATCGACGTCGAGAACGTGCATCGGCGGCTGCGCGAGCGCCCCGACGAGGACGGGCGCGCGGTGGTGCTCGCCGCGAGCAACGAGATCAGGCCGTCGATGGTCATCGCGACGCTGATCATCGTCCTGGTGTTCGCGCCGCTGCTCGCCCTCGCCGGACTCGAAGGCCGCTTCTTCCGGCCGCTCGGCATCGCCTTCATCGTCGCGACGGTCGCGTCGCTGGTCGTCGCGCTGACGGTGACGCCGGCGCTGTGCTGGCTGCTGCTGGGACGCGTGCGCGCGGCCGCCTCGGCGGTCGCGCACCGCGAGGGCCCGCTGGTGCGCTGGCTGCACCGCGGCTACGCCCCGCTGCTGGCATGGGCGGTGCGGCGACGCGCGGTCGTCCTGCTCGGCGCCGTCGCGCTGACCGCGCTGAGCATGCTGGTCGCCGCGACCTTCGGCACGTCGTTCCTGCCGGCGTTCCGCGAGGGCACCTTCACGGTGTTCCTCATGGCGCCGCCCGGCACGTCGCTGCGCGAGAGCGATCGCGTCGCGCAGGCGATCGAGCGCGGCCTGCTCGAGGTCGCGGGGGTCACCGCGGTGACGCGCCGCACCGGCCGCGCCGAGCGCGACGAGCACGCCGAGCCGGTGTGGAACGCCGAGCTCGACATCTCGCTCGCGGCCGACGCCGACCCCGAGACGGTGCGCGCCGGGCTGGACGCGCAGGTGCGCGCGATCCCGGGCATGGTGACGATGGTCGGCCAGCCGATCGAGCACCGCCTGTCCCACATCCTGTCCGGCACGCCCGCGGCGATCGCGATCAACGTGTTCGGCCCGGACCTCGATGGCCTGCGCGCGACGGCGAAGGCCGTCGAGGAGGCGCTGCGCGCGATCCCCGGCACCCGCGATATCGCCGCGAACCGCGAGATCCTGATCACCAGCATGCCGATCGAGTTCCGCCACGGCGACCTCGGGCGCGCCGGCCTGACCCCGGCGTCGGCGGCGCGCCAGGTGCGCGCGGCGCTCAGCGGTGAGCACGTCGCGACGATCAACGACGGCATCCGCCGCTTCGCGCTGGCGGTGCGGCTCCATCCCGACGACCGCGCGCGCGCGGCGGACGTCGGCGAGCTGCTGCTGCGCGGGCAGGGCGGCGCGCTCGTACGCCTGCGCGAGGTGGCCCGCATCGGCGAGGACCTCGCGCCGTACCTCATCGCCCATGAACAGGGGCGGCGAAAGGCCGTGATCTCCTGCAACGTCGACGTCGGCGAGAACCTCGGTCATCTGGTGGCCAAGGTGCAGGCGGTCGTCGATCGGATCGTCGCGCGCGCGGGGCAGACCGTCCATTACGGCGGCCAGTTCGAGGCGCAGCAGGAGGCCAGCAGGACGCTCCTGTGGGCGGGCCTCGCCGTCCTCGCCGCGGTGTGGCTGCTCCTCGCCGGCGCGACGGGGTCGATGTGGGCGTCGGGTCTGGTCCTGCTCAACCTGCCGCTGGCGCTGATCGGCGGGATCGCGGCGGTGTTCATCGCCGAATCGGCCAACCCGTTCGCGAACGCGGCGGCCCTCATCGGCATCGGCGGCCGCTACGTCGCGCCGGTGCTGTCGATCGCCAGCCTGGTCGGCTTCATCACCCTGTTCGGCATCGCGGTGCGCAACGGCATCCTGCTGGTGAACCAGTTCGAGGCGCATCTCGCCGCAGGCATGCCGCTCGAGCAGGCGGTGACCGCGGGCGCGCGCGACCGGCTGATCGCCATCCTGATGACCGCGCTGACCGCGGCGCTCGGCCTGCTGCCCTTGGCGCTCGCGGCGGGGCGACCGGGCAGCGAGATCCTCGCGCCGCTCGCGGTCGTCGTGCTCGGCGGGCTAGTCAGCTCGACCGTGCTCAACCTCGTCGTGGTCCCGGTCGGTTACCTGGCGCTCGCGCGCGTCCTCCGGCGGCCTCGTTGATCCACGCGCGCCGCCGGCGTGGTCCCGGCGGCGCTCCACCACCCTCGACCACGGAGAGCCCCATGATCCGCATCTTCCCCCGCATCCTCGCCGTCCTCGCCTGCGCCGGCGCGCCGTGCATCGCCGAGGAAGGCCACAGCCACGGCGACGAGGTCGCCCTCGGCACCGCGACGATGGGCGAGTGGCAGGTCACCGCCAACCGCATCGGCGAGTGGAAGGCCGGTACCGACGGCGCCGCGACCGTGGACCTCGTCCCGGCGAAGCCCGCGGCGAAGGCCGTGCGTGTCTGGATCGGCACGGAGGACGCGGCCGGCTCGGTGAAGGCCAAGGGCGAGGCCGAGACCGCGCATCCGGGCGGCTGGCATTGCCACGTCGCCGTGCCGAACCCGATCCCCGAGGGCGCGGCGTTCTGGGTGGCGATCGAGGACGACGCCGGCGGGCGGCACAAGGCGTCGTTCCCGCTCGAGCCCGAAGCGACGAAGTAGCCGCGCGCGGAGTGGCCTCGCCGACGGGCTGCGGATGCGATGGCACCCGGAGCTCGTCGCATCTGTCAGCGCTCGACGTCGGTGAGCGCCCGCAGTTCGTCGTCGCTCAGCGCGCGGTCGAACAGCGCGACGCGGTGGAGCACGCCGAGCCATCCGCGCGTCGATCGGCCATGGTCGCCCGCCACGGCGAGCCGCGACCCGGCGGACCATGCCGCCAGCGCACCCGGCAGGCGCTGGGAGTCCGCCGCCGGCGACAGGCGTCGGCTCGCCGGGCCCGTGGGCTCGTCGACGCGGCGCGTGGCGACCGTGCGACCGTCGACGACCAGCCGGCAGGCGCCGTCGGCGGCGCGCACCGCCGCGATCACCAGCCGTCGCGCAGGCAGCGCGTGCGCGGCGGCGGTGGCGATGGAGGGGCGGTCGTCGCTGGTGGCGTCGGTGCGCAGGCGCAGGTCGAAGACGCCGCGGTCGCCGAGGAACAGGCCCTGGCCGAGGCTGAAGCAGTGCGTCGCGTCGGCGGTCGGCGGGCCGAGGCAGACGATACGTTTCGGGTAGGAGTCGGCCGGGTCGTCGGCGTTGTCGGCGACCGTCGTGACGTCGGCGACGACGGTCAAGGCGTCGCTGCGCGCGCACGCCGCGACGAGCGTCGGCGCCGGACCGGGCGTGGCGAGGAGCGTCGAGCGGTCCAGACGCAGGCCACCGCCGGGCAGCCAGGTCGCCGCCGCGGGGTCGCTGAGCGCGAGGTCGAGGCGCAGCCCGCGCCCGCCGCGGTCGTGGGCGATCGCGCCGCCGCCGTCGGCGAAGTCGTACCAGGCCAGCGCCTCGCCGCGCAGGCGCTCGAGCGCGGCAGCCTCGCCGATGGTCGCGGTCCCGCCGGCGCCGACGTCGGCGGCGCGGCCGCTGGCGGCGTCGACCAGGCGGACCACGCCTTCCTCGACGGCGAGCGCCGTCGTCATGCCGACGGAGATGCGGAAGCGCGTGCCGAGGACGACCGCCTCGCCGTGCGGTGTCGCGATGCGCAGGTCGGCGCCCGGCGGGCGCCGCGGCACGTCGGCGATGACGGCGCCCTCCTCGAGGCGCAGCGCGATCGACGCGGACGACGTCGTCACCACGGCGCGCGCCGCCGCGAGCGTCAGCCGGGTGCCGTCGTCGTGACGCAGCACCAGCCGGCCGGCGCCGCAGGCGATCGTGGCGCCGTCGACGATGCGCGCGCCTATCGCGGCCGGAGCGGCGTCGACGAGCGCGTCCGCGGAGGCGTCGGCGATGGCGAATCCGGCGGGCGCGCCGCGGGCGTGCCACCACGCGACCGTCGCGACGACCAGCAGCGCGGCGGCGAGCGCGGCGACGCGTCGCGCGATGACGCCGCGGCGCGGCGGCAGGCGGCGGCGCACACCGCGGAGGAAGCGCGGGGCATCGGCCTCGGCGTCGATCCGCGCCGCGACGACGGCGGAGAACGATGCGGCGGGAGCGGCCGCGGCGGCGTAGCGCAGCAGCCGGTCGACGGCGCGGTCGCCGGCAAGCGCGTCGGCGATCGCGCCGTCCCCGGCCGCGTCGTGCTCCAGCGCGCGGCGCTCGTCGTCGGTCGCGTCGCCGGCGTCGACCGCCGCCTTCAGGCGCAGCGCGCGCTCGATCCGGGGATCGTCGCTCACGCCGCGGCTCCGCGCTCGAGGCAGGTGCGCAGCCACCGTCGCGCCCGCAGCAGCAGCATCGCCATCGCGCCGGCCGTCCGGCCGCGCGCATCGGCGAGCTCGCCCAGCGCGAGCCCGCGGAAGTAGTGCGCGCGGACGAGCTCGCCGGCTCCGTCGGGCAGGCGCTCGATGCACGCGCGCAGCCGCGCCAGCGCGTCGGGATCCGCCTCCTCGTCGTCGTCGGGCCGACGCTCATCAGCCTCGTCGAGCAACCGGTGCAGCCGGTCCTCGGCGATCGGCTGCGCCGCCGCCTTGCGCCGGTGGTTGCGCAGCACGTTGAGCGCGATGCCGCGCAGCCACGGGTAGAACGGACACGTCGGATCGAAGACGTCCAGCCGCCCGTAGGCGATGACGAAGGCGTCCTGCGCCAGGTCGTCGACCGCCGCGGCATCCGCGACGCGCACCGCCAGCCACGCGCGCAACCGGCCCTGGTGGCGGCGGACCAGCTCGTCGAACGCCGGACGGTCGCCCGCGCGGGCGCGGCGGGTCCAGGCGCATTCGTCGTCGGAGGGGATGTCGTCCATGCCGCGGAGCATGGTGATACCCCGGAGCGCGCCCCGGCGCGAGCCGCGATCCGCAGGCGACGCGGCGACCGGGCTCATCCCGACGAGGCGGGCACCGCCGTGATCTCGATGAAGCACAGCTTCGCTCCGGCGCCGAGGTTCGCGTCCGGCCGGATGGCGAGCCGGCCATCGGTCACCGTGATCACCACCACGTGCTCGTCGAGCCGGTCGATGCCATCGGGATCCGCGATCCGCACCGACTCGGCGAAGACGTGGTTGGTCTGGTCGGCGTAACGCGCGTCGCCCAGGGCGAGGCGGACCTCGTAGCTGCCGTTGGGCAGCGCGATCTCCCAGCGGCGCGGCGCGACCTTCTGCAGGTGGATGAACGTATCCCATTCCTGCGCGACGCCCGCCACGCCGCGATCGCGCGCGTCGGCGGAGACGTCCTGATCCCAGCCGTACGCCAGCCCGACGCCGCGCGCCGCGAACACCGCGCCGCCATCGACGACGAATCCGGACGGAGCCGGCGCCGCCGCGGGCTGGAAGTTCACGCGGATCGTGGTGTCGGCCACGCGCGCGATGTCGATCCAGCCGATCTTCGCGCCCGCGCCGGCGTTGGCGTCGGGCCGGATCGTCAGCCGGCCGTCGGCGACGCGGACGCGGGTGCGGTGCTCGTCGAGGCGGTCGATGCCGTCGGCGTCGACCAGGCGCAGGTCCTCCACGAACACCGTGTTGGTCTGGTCCGCGTAGCGCGCGTCGCCCATGCCGATGCGGACGTCGTAGGTGCCGTCCGGCAGCGCGACCTCCCACGTGCGCGGCGCGAACTTCTGCATGTGGTTGAAGGTGTCGGTGCGCTGCTCGGTGCCGGCGACATCGCGGTCGCGGGTGTCGAGGACCGCGCCGCCCAGCCAGCCGTAGGCGAGGCCGCCGGTACGCGCGGCGTACGCCTCGCCGGTGTCGGGCAGGTAGCCGGGATGGACGGCGGCGCCGGCGGGCAGGAAGTCGATGCGGATGGCCCCGTCCTCCGGCGGCTGCGGCGGCTGCTGGACGGCGTGGAGGCGCACGACGCTGCCGCCGAAGCCGGTCAGCGTCACGCCCACGGTGGTGGCGTGCGCAGGCACGACGAACGAGAGCGTGCGCCCGGCGCCCTGGGCGATCGGCGGCGCGCTGTCGTTGATCACGTCGACCGACCACTGGAGGTCGTCGCCGCTGCCGACCAGATCGACCCGCCGACCCGCGATCAGCGCGGCCCCATAGGCCGGCGCATCGATGCGCGCCGAGCGCAGCGGCGCGGTCGGCATATGCATCATCAGCGCGTTGAGCTCGGCGCGCATCGCCGCCGCGTCGGGCACGTACGCGTAGGCGCGGCGGCGATCGGGCGCGGGGCGCCAGTGGAACACGAACGCCGACGCGTCGAACACGATGTCGCCGAACGGCGAGACGTCGAAGCGCGGGCGCGCCGCCGGCCGCGAGCCGAAGAGCAGGCGCAGCTGGTCCCACGACGGCCGGTCGCGCGCGACGCCGCCGAAGTAGTTCTCGTAGCAGATCCGCACCGGATGGTCCGCGGGCGCCTGGAGGTAGCAGGAGCCGACCTGGATCCGCGCGCCGCTGCCGCCGGCCTCGATCATCGGCACGTCGGCGGGGAACTTGGCATGCTCGTTGCGCGCGGCGCGCTGGTCCTGCTGGTAGTTGAAGCCCGGGTTGCCCGACGGGAGCGTGCCGCTCCCGTTGCCGCCCCAGGCGTAGAACTTGACCTTCTGCCGCACCAGCTCGACGCCGTTCAGCGGGCTGATCGCGTCCGCCGGGGAGTCGAGCAGATCGCTGATGTTGGTCGCGGGTCCGACGACGACGAGCGTGACGCTGCGGTCGGGCTGCGCCGCCAGCACGCGCCGGTACAGGTCGACCGCCAGCGGCGCCGTCGCCTTGGTCAGATCGTGGGCGAAGGTGCGGACGATCTCCTCCATGAAGCGGTCCGACGAATACGGATCGCGCAGCGCGCGCCCGATCGGGATGCCGGGCCGGCCGTACCAGGTGTTGAGCGCGTCCGAGCACGGCACCGCGTTGGCGTGGCCGTCGCTGAGCCCCATGGCGAGGATCTCGATCTCGCCGAGGTCGGCGAGCGCGTGCAGCACCGCGAAGGTTCCGGCGTCGTCGACATCGCCGCCGATGTCGTGGTCGAAGATCACCCGCTCGGCGGCGGGCGCGGCGCAGGCGAGCAGGAGGAGGGCGGCGGGGAGGTACATCGCGGGTCGCATGGAGGCTCCAGGAGGGGCGGCGACGGTGCCGCCACCACCTGGTTGTCGCTGGTCGACCGGTCATCACGCGGATTCCCCGGGACGGTCGCGCCCGCCCCCGTGGGGATGCCGGAGGCCCGGCGCGCGTATCAGGGGCGAGGAGCCGACCCGATGCGCATCCCGTCGCACCCGCTGCTGGCGATCGTCGCCGCCGCCGTCCTGACCGCGCCGGCGGCCGGCGCGACCGCCAGCGACGAGCGCATCGTCGTCGACGGGCTCCTCCGCTCGTACGTGCTGCACGTGCCGGCGGGCGTTCCGCGCGGCGTGGTGATCGCCTGCCACGGCGGCGGCTCGAACGGCCGCGAGCTCTGGGACCGGCACTGGCATCGCCAGGCCGACCGCGGCGCGATCATCGCCTGCCCGACCGCGCAGGTCGGCGGCGTTGGCCTGACCAACTGGGTCGCGCTCGGCGACCGCGCCAAGGATCCCGCCATCGACGAGCTGCGCGACGAGCGCTTCCTGCTGGCGCTGCGCGCGCGCTGGCCGCGCCTGCCGGCGTACGCGTGCGGCTTCTCGTCGGGCGCGAAGATGACGCACCACCTGTACGTGCGCTGCGGCGGCTCGTTCGCGGGCTTCGCCATGGTCGGGCGCGGCATCGCCGAGGCCCAGGCGGCCGTGACCCCGGCCGTGCTGCGGCCGCTGCGGTTCACGATGGGCAGCGAGGATCCGAACCACGACGCGCCGGGCGACGGCGTCCTCGATGCCGCGGCGACGCGCGCGTGGTACGGCGCGCTGCTGCCTGGGCCGCTGCGGGCGCGGACCGTCGCCGGCGCGGTCACCTCGGCGCGCATCGTGGCATGCGCCAGCTCGCCGCCGTCGTGCTACGTGCGCATCGACGGCATGGGCCATCGCTGGCCGACGCTGCGCGACGGCGATCCGTTCGACGAGGACGCGGAGCTGATGCGCTGGTGGCGGCTGGCGGACGTCACCGCGCGATGAGCGGCCTTCGTCATCCCGGTTCGCTCCCCGGCAGCGACACCGGACGACGGACCGTCAGCGTCGGCGGCGCGCGTCAGAATCCGTCGCCATCCGCTGGTGACCCGACCCCGCGCGGTGGAGCGTCCTGCGCGTGCTCCGGCCGCTGGAACCAGCCCGGCATCTTCGGCAGCGGCAGGCCGCGCTCCAGCCGCGCGAGCTGCTCATCGGTCGGATGCGCGAAGGTGATGTCGAGATCGCGCAGCCGGACGGTCGCGTCGCTGTCGAAGCCGACGAGCAGGAAGAACTGACCGCGCGTGCCGATCGGCGAGACCACCTGCTGGACCGTGGCGCCGTCGTAGGAGTCGTGACGACGCCCTCCTCGACGGTGACTCCGAAGCGGTGCCACTCGCCGACCTCCGGCGGCGTCGCCACGGTCCTGCTGTCGTAGCCGATCCACAGGGGGTCCTCGGCGGTGATCGCCTGGTAGGCGACGTTGGCAGCACGGCCGGAGCGTCCGCCGAACCTCGCTGCAACTCCTGCGCCGGGCTCGGCCGGCGGCGCGCCGGGACGAGCCTCCCACGGGATGAGTCCGCCTACGGCCTGGTCAGCGCACGACGAAGCGCAGTTCGATCGCCTCCCCGCGTCGCGGGCCGGCGATCGGCGTCGCGCGCAGCACGTACGCCCCCGGAGCCGGCGTCCAAGCCTTGACGTCGCCGTTGGGCGTGTCGCCCATGACGCAGAACGGCGCGAAGTCCTCGCGACGGTGCTCGACCAGGATGCCGTCGCGGCTGAGGTGGAAGTCGACGGAGGTGGTCGCCGGCGATGCGTCGGCGCGGATGTTCAGCGCGCGCGTCGGCAGCGCGGCGAGGTCCATGATCGCGCCATCGCCGATCGGCCCATGAGCCGGGATCGCCGCGCGGGTCGCGGCATCGACCAGGGTGAAGCCGGAGATCGCCGGGGCGTCGGCCGCGGGCGGCGGCGGACGCGCCGGGTCGGACGCCCGGCGCACGACGGTGGCCAGGACCGGGCCGGCCTCGGCCCACTCCCCGGCGCCGACCACGGCGGAGGCGCCGCCCTTGGCCGTCAGGCGCACGCGTCCGTGGACGACGTCGAGCCGGGTGCGGTGCGCGGCGACGTCGAGCGTGAAGAGCGTACCCAGGATCTCGGCATCGCCGTGCGGCGACGCGATGCGCAGCGCCGACGCCTGCGGCGGGACGTCCATCCCGATCGCGCCGGCGTCGAGGCGGATGCGCTTCGCCACGGCGTCTCCGTCCAGCGCGAGGCGTGAGCCCGCATCGAGCGCGATGGTCGTGCCGTCGGCGTAGGCGATCGTCGCGGCGCCATCGGCGCGGATCGCCACGCCGGCGGCGATCGCGACCGGGGCGGTCGCGGCGGCATCGGCGACCACGGCCCGTCCGGCGACCAGCCACGCCACCGACGGCGGCGCGGGCGACGGCTCCCTGGCCACGATCAGCGCCACGGCGATGGTCGCCGCGACCGCCGCCAACGCCGCGGCGAGCGGGAAACGTCCAGGCCTCGCGCGCCGTCGGCGCGCCACGCGCAGGGTCGGACGCGAGGGGCGGCCGCGCTCCCGATGCGCGCCGTTCGCCGACCTCGTTCGGCCGGGGACGACGCCCGCGGCACCATCCGGACGCAACGCGACGTGCAGCGCGCGGTGTGCCTGCGCCATGCGCGCGAAGCGCAGCGCGTGCGCGCGATCGGCGCTCAGCCACGCGCTCAGCGCGGACGCCTCGCGCTGGTCGAGGTCGCCGTCGAACCAGCCCGCGATCAGCGCCTCGGTATCCATCAGCCGGCCCCCGCCAGGCGGCGTTCGATGCAGCGCAGCAACGCCGCGCGCACGCGGTGGAGGATGACGCGCACCGCGCCCGGATCGACGCCCGCGCGCGCCGCCATCTCCTGCGGCGACAGCGCCTGCTCGTAGCGAAGGCGCAGCATCTCGCGCGCGCGGCCGTCCACCTGGTCCAGGCAGGTGCGCAGCGCGCGGCTGCGGCCGTCGACCTCCGGCGCGAGCTCGACGCAGGCGTCGGCGACCGCGTCGAGAGCCTCCGGCGTCAGCACGAGGCGGTCGCGCGCGTGCCGCCGGCGCGACATCGCGACCTCGAAGCGCGCGATGCCGATCGCCCACGCGACGAACGGGCGCGTGTCGTCGTAGTCCGAGAACTTGCGCAGGATCGCCACGGCGACCTCCTGCAGCACGTCGTCGGCCTGGTGCGGGTCGGGAACGACGGCGGCGATGAACTGCGCGATCTCCGGCTGGAACCTGGTCCACAGCCGCGCGAAGCGTTCGGAGAGCTCGGTGTCCGTGGCCATGGTCCTGCCGCTGATCCTCTGCCGCTCGCGGCGCGGCGTTACAGGGTATCGCGACACGGGCGGTCGCGCCCGAACGCGTATCAGACGGTCCCGGGCGCGTCGGGCAGGCCCTGAAACGGCGCCCCATGGCCGGCAGAGAGGAGGTGCAGGAGATCCGCATGCATCCGATCCGCAGCCTCGTCGTCGCCGCGCTGGTCGTCGCCTCGGCCGCTTGGGCGGCCGCCGTCGACGGCTCGGGGGCCGTGACCATCTCCGGCGAGCTGAAGCGATGGCACGCGGTGACGCTCTCGCTCGACGGCCCGTGGGCGTCCGAGACGGGGACGCCGAACCCGTTCCTCGACCGGCGCATGGACGTGACCTTCAGCAACGGCGCTCTGAGCTACGTGGTGCCCGGGTACTTCGCGGCCGACGGCAACGCCGGCGAGACCTCGGCCACCGCCGGCACGATCTGGCGCGCGCACCTCTCGCCCGACCTCACCGGGACGTGGACCTGGCGCATCTCCTTCCGCGCGGGCATCGACGTGGCGGCGTCGGGCGGCGGAACGGCGCTGGCGCCCTACGATGGCCGCACCGGCACGTTCACGATCGCCGAGAGCGACAAGTCCGGCCGCGACTTCCGGGCGAAGGGCCGGCTGCAGTACGTCGGCGCGCGCTACCTGCGCCACAAGGGCAACGGCCAGTGGTTCGTGAAGGCCGGCGCCGATTCGCCCGAGAACATGCTCGGCTACGCCGACTTCGACGGCACCTACGACCAGGGCGGCGGCGCGCTCAAGAGCTGGAGCCCGCACGTCGGCGACTGGCGCGCCGGCGACCCGACGTGGAAGGGCGGCAAGGGCAAGGGGCTGATCGGCGCGCTCAACTACCTGGCTGGCGAGGGCTGCAACGTCTTCTCCTTCCTGACCTACAACGCCGGCGGCGACGGCAAGGACGTGTGGCCGTTCATCGGCCATGCCGATCGCCTGCGCTACGACTGCTCGAAGCTCGACCAGTGGGAGCGGGTCTTCGCCCATGCCGACCGCCTCGGCATGTACCTGCACTTCAAGACGCAGGAGACCGAGAACGACGACGGCGCGTCGGCGCTGGACGGCGGCGCGGTGGCGCGCGAGCGCAGGCTGTACTACCGCGAGCTGATCGCGCGCTTCGCGCACCACCTCGCGCTGAACTGGAACCTCGGCGAGGAGAACACCCAGACGACCGAGCAGCGCCAGGCGATGGCGCAGTATTTCCACGATAACGATCCGTACCGCCATCCGGTCGTGCTGCACACCTACCCGGGACAACAGGAGTCGGTCTACCGGCCGCTGCTCGGCGACGCGTCGAAGCTGACCGGCGCCTCGATCCAGATCGGCTGGAACACCGTGCACGGCGAGATGCTGCAGTGGATCCGCGAGTCGACGGCCGCCGGCAAGGCCTGGGTGTGCGCCAACGACGAACAGGGCGGCGCCGATGTCGGCGTTCCTCCGGACGCTTGGACGGGATCGCCCACGCAGCACGCCGTGCGCCAGGCGACGCTGTGGGGCAACCTGATGGCCGGCGGCGCCGGCATCGAGAGCTACTTCGGCTACGGCACCGGCGAGACCGACCTCACGCTGCAGGACTTCCGCTCGCGCGATCGCTGGTGGGACTACTGCCGGCACGCGCTGGCGTTCTTCGACCAGCACCTGCCCTTCGCCCAGATGTCCGGCCGCGACGATCTGGTGGGCAACGCCGCCGGCGACAACAGCCGCTACTGCTTCGCGCAGCCGGGCGAGACCTACGCCGTCTACCTGCCGAACGGCGGCAGCGCGACGCTCGATCTCAGCGGCGTCAGCGGGACGTTCGAGGTCCGCTGGTTCGATCCGCGCAACGGCGGCGCCCTGCAGACCGGCACCGTCGCATCGGTCGTCGGCGGCGGACCGGTCGCGCTCGGCTCGGGGCCGTCGAGCACCACGTGGGACTGGGCGGTGCGCGTGCGCCGCACCGGCACCGCTCCGCCGAACCAGGCGCCGACGGCGGCCGCCGGGCCCGATCAGAACCTCGCCGACGCCGATGGCGACGGGACCCAGCCGGTGACGCTCGACGGCGCGGCATCGCGTGACGTCGACGGGACGATCGTCTCGTACGTCTGGAACGCGGGCGCGACGCGGGTCGCGACCGGAGTCCGGCCGACGGCGAGCCTGCCGGTCGGAACCCATGCGCTGACGCTGGTGGTGACCGACGACCGCGGCGCGACCGCGAGCGACGTCGTCACCGTCGTCGTCCGCGCCGCCGCGAGCGGCGCCGTGGTCTACGCGCTGAACGCTGGCGGCGGCGCGTACACCGCCGCCGACGGCACGGCGTACGCCGCGGACGGCGGCGCGAGCGGCGGCGGCACCTACGCCACCGCGGCGACGATCTCCGGGACGGCCGATCAGGCGCTCTACCGCAGCGAGCGCTACGGCACGTTCTCCTACGCGATCCCGCTCGCGACCGGCGATTACGTCGTCGTCCTGCAGTTCGCCGAGATCTATTTCTCATCGCCCGGGCAGCGGGTGTTCGACGTCCGCGTCGAGGGCGCGCTCGCGCTCGACGACCTCGACCTGGTGGCGCGCGTCGGCAGGAACGCCGCCTACGACGTGCGCGTTCCGGTGCGGGTGGCCGACGGAGCCTTGAACCTCGCGTTCTCCGCGGTGGTCCAGAATCCGAAGCTCTCCGCCTTCCGCATCGAACGCGCGGCCACGCCGCCGCCGCTGACCCTGACGGCGATCGACGCGTCGCGCGACGCCGCGATCGCCGGCCTCGATCCCATGGCCGACGGCGCGGTCATCGACCTCGGCGCGGTCGGCGGCTCGATCAACCTGCGCGCCAACTGGTCGGGAGCCGCCGCCGGCAGCGTGCGCTTCGCGTGGACCGGCGCGACGCCGGGCTCGCGCGTCGAGAACGTGGCGCCGTACGCGGCGATGGGGGACGCCAACGGCGACTACGCCGGCTGGTCTCCTTCCCCGGGCGGCTACTCCATGACCGTGACGGTGTACAGCGGGGCCAACGCCAGCGGCACGGTGCTCGGGGCGCGCACGTTCGCGTTCTCGATCGCGTACGCGGCGCCGGCGACCAACGGATGAGCGCGGCGCGCTGGCGGAGCGCCGCGATGCGCGGCGCGCTGCGGACGCTCGTCCTCGGCCTGCCGCTCGCGCTCGCCGGCGTCGAACCGCGGCTGCCGTCCCACTGGGAGCGCGATGGCTGCGTCGTGATCGAGATGGAATCGCTGGGGCCGGCGCCCGGGTGGGTGCTCGAGCGCGACCTGGCCGGATTCTCCGGCGATGGCTTCTGCCGCGATGCCGGCGGCAGCGAGGTCGTCGCGCGGTTCGTCGTGCTGACTCCGGGGCGGTGGCGCATGGCGCTGCGCAACCGCCACGAGCATCCCGACGCGACGCTGGAGAACGACTGCTTCACGTCGGTCGATGGCTCGACGCCGATCAAGACGTTCTCCAGCCAGCGCGGCGCGTGGACCTGGGCTACGCGCCTGGAGGACGGCGCGGGTTTCCACGAGCCGCTCTACGACTTCGACCCGGGCGTGCACGAGCTGCGCCTGCGCGGGCGCTCCGCCGGATTCCGCATCGACCGCATCCGGTTCGTGCGCGAGGGGGCGTCCGACGCGTCCGCGCCGGAATCGCTGCTGCTGCCGACGCTGCCGGCGACGCTGGCGAGGGCCGCGGTCGACGGACGTCCCGGGCCGGTGCTGGCCGCGGCCGCGAAGCTGGCGGAGGATCCCGAGGCGGTGGCGGCGGCTGCGGCCATCGACGAGCGCATCGCGGGCATCCGTGCGACGCTCGCGACGCTGCGCGACGCGCACCCCGACGCGGCGGCCGATGTGCTGGCGCACCTCGCGGCGCAGTGCCGGCCTGTCGCGTTGGCGAAGGAGCTCGCCGCGCAGGCGGCCGAGTGGGCGGCGACGCCGGCCGCGCGGCGGGCGGCGAAGGCGCGCGCCGCGGTCGACGCGATCGCGCCGATCGCGCGGCGCCTCGCGGCGAACGGCGTCGACGCGCGCGTGCCGGCGACCGCCGCGGCGCACCGGCAGGACCTCACGCGCATCCTGGCGACGGCGCGTGCCATCGCCGAGGCGCTGCCCGGCAGCTCCGCCGACGTTCGGGCGCGGACGTTGTGCGCCGCGATCGGCCTGACGTTTCCCTAGGGAGAAACGGCTCGAGTGGTCGCGGCCTACTGCCGCGCGCTGCGGCGGTAGGCGAGCGGCGCGACGCCGGCATGGCGGCGGAACTGGCGCGTGAAGAACGACGGGTCGGCGTAGCCGAGGCGCTCGGCGATCGAGGCGACGGCGAGATCGGTGTCGGCGAGCAGGCGGCGCGCCTCGGCGATGCGACGGGTGATCGTGAAGGCGTGCGGCGCGGCCCCGGTGGCGCGGCGGAAGCGTCGCCGCAGCGTGCTCTCGCCGATGCCGGCGACGCGCGCCAGCGCCCGCGCGCCGGGACGTCGCGCCGGGTCGCCGAGGCGTTCCAGCACGGTCGCCAGCCACGGTTCGCGCACCGGCGCCTGGTCGCGCGCCTCCGCCAGCTCGAGGAGCATGCGTTCGAGCAGGTTGATGGCGCGCAGGCGTCCCCAGCGGTCGGCGCGGTGCATGATCGGGAACAGCTCGTCGAACGAACGCTCGAGGCGCAGCGCCGCCGGCACCGGTTGCGGCGCGCGCGGGAACAGGCCGTCGCTGAACCAGCGGTTGGCGAGGGGGCCGGCGAACGCGACGTAGCGGTGGTCCCAGGTCTTCGCGCCGGGCGCCGGACGCAGGTGGATGTGCGGCCCGGGATAGTGCGGCCAGCACCAGCGGCCGCGCAGCACCGATTCGGCCCCGTCGTAGGCCAGGGCGATGGCGCCGACGCCGAACTGCAGCGTGAGGTAGCCGAGGAAGCGCTTGCTCATGTCCGCGTCGCAGCGCGCGCTGCGCGCGCCGTGCAGGAAGACCAGGTCGCTCATCCGGTCGGAAAATACCAGGGCGCCGCGAGGAAGCCATGCAGGCGCGCGTGGAGCGGCGGCAGAATACGGTGCGCCCTGTGCTCGGGCGCCTCGCTCGACGGCCGCGTCGGCAGAGCGGAAAGTCCTAGAAATGGACATCAAAGTCCATTTCGACGGCAGCGCCGGGCTGGACAAGGTCGGCGAGGGCGGACCAAACCATGTCGATCATCAGCGACTCCATCGACCCCAGCCGACTCCGCGAGGCCGACATCGCGGCCTACCACGAGCACGGCTACGTCGTGCTGCGCGGCATGGTCGCCGCCGGCGACTGCGTGGCGCTGCGCGACGAGATCCTGGCGATCATGAGCGCGATCGGCCTGCCCGACGGGACGCCGCTGCGCCAGAGCGGCGAGTACCTCGCGGGAAGCGCGCTCGACCGCCACGTCAACGGCGAGGGCCTGCGCGAGTTGGCGGCACGCCTGGTCGGAGGCCCCTGCCGGCTGTACCTGCCGTTCACCGCGGTGAAGGCGCCGGGCGGGGGGAAGTTCTCGTTCCACCAGGACAACCAGTACACGCGGCTGGACGGCCCGGCGGTCAACCTGTGGCTCGCGCTGACGCCGATGGGCGAGGCCGAGGGCACGCTGCGCATGCTCCCCGGCTCGCATCGCCAGGGCACCCTGAAGTCGGTCGAATCGACCGACGCGGCAGGGCACCGCATGGTCGACTTCGCCGTCGAGCGCTTCCAGACCCTGGAGCTCGAGCCGGGCGACCTGGTCGCGTTCTCGCGGTTGACGGTCCACGGCTCCGGCGCCAACCGCTCGGCGTCCCCGCGCATCGGCTACGCGACGCAGTTCCACCGCGACGACGTGCGGGCCTTCTTCGATGAGCGGTGGGAGCTCCTCACCGAGCGCCCGCGTTGGCCGATGGGGCCGGTCGCACGGATCGGCGTGCCGTCGGGAAAGCAGGACGGCCACTGAGGTCCCGCCATCCTAGTGGTCGTCGATGAAGAACGCGTCGTGCCCGGCTTCGAGACACGTGCCATCGGGCATGACCAGACGGATCCAGGCGGCGGCATCCGGACCGAGCGATGGCGGCACGCTGAGCACGGCGGTGAACGCGCCCGCGTCGCCGGGTCATCGCTGCCATCGTAGGCGAGCGCCGCGCCCGACACGCCGTCCACCCACCGTGGACCCGCGACCAGCGTCCCGGTCCGGCCGTTGCCGCTGCGGTCGGCGGTGGCGAGCCCGGAAGCCTCGTCGAACCGCCAGCGTGCGATCAGCGTCGCGCTCGGCGAGATCGTGACCGCAGCGCCATTACAGACCCCTGGCCGCGCGTCCGATCGGCCCGCCGGCTCGCGTCAGCGGGGGTTCGGATGTAAGGTCGTGGCGAAGGTGGACATCAGCGGTCGTGGACGTCAGCGCTCAGCCCGGCCTCGATGACGTCATCGCGCGCGTGCGCGGCGGCGACCGCGAAGCCTATCGCCGGCTGATCGAGGCCTGCGAATCGTCCCTGCGGGTGGTCGTCGCCGCCATCGTCCCGGAGTCGCACCAGGTCGAGGACGTCGTCCAGGACGCCTTCGTCACCGCGTACACCAAGCTCGCCGACTACGAGCCCGGGACGAATCCGGTCGCGTGGCTCAAGGCGATCGCGCGCAACCTCGCCCTCAACGAGCGCCGGCGCTGGTGCCGCGAGCAGCGCCGCCTCGATCCGCATCGCGCGCGCGTCGTCGAGGCGATCACCGCCGAGGTGCTGGGGGCGAGCGACCAGGCGCCCGACGACCTGCTCATCGCCCTGCGCCGCTGCCTCGAGCGGCTCGGCGGCGCCAGCCGCGAGATCGTGCACGCGTTCTACTGGCAGGGATCGACCGCCGAGGCCATCGCCCGGGCGCACGGGCGGACCATGAACTCGGTGTGCGTGGTGCTGCATCGCGCGCGCGCCGCGCTCGCGGCGTGCGTGCGCACGAAAGCCGGCCATGGCGGATGACGCCGAGCGGTGGATCGCCGGAGCGCTCGCGGGCGCGCTCGACGACGCGGCGCGAGCCGGGCTCGCCGACCTGGTCGAAGGCGACGCGTCGGTCCGCGCCGAGCTCGCGCGGCAGACCTGCTGGGATCGCTGGATCCGGGCGACGCGTCCGGAGCGGGTCGATGTCGATGCGATCATGCGCGCGCTGCCGGCCCCCGGGGACGTGGCGACCGCTGTCATGCGGCGGACGGCGGGCGCCCGGCGCGGGGCGGGGCGTCGCGCCACGGGCAGGAGGGCGCCGATGGTGGTGGCCGCGCTGGCGTTGGCCGCGCTGATCGCCGTCGTCGCATCGCTGATCGCCCGACCGGCGCCGATCCCGCCGCGAGGAGACGGCGCCGTCGTCGCCGCCCCCGACGCGACGCGCCAGGACGAACCGGTCGTCGCCGCGGATCGGCCCGACGCGCCGCGCGATGGGCTCGCGATCGTCGAGCGCGTCGGTCCGGTGCAGGGCGACGCGGCGTCGGGCTTCAGCATCGGCGCCGACGGTCGTCTCGCCCTGGCCGCCGAGGACGGCACGCGCATCGACGTGCGCGGCCCGGCCATGCTGCGGGTGCGAGCTTCTTCCGCGGACGGTCTGGCGCTGGTCGTCGACAGCGGCGCTGTCGACGTCATCACGGTCGCGGCTGCGCCGCCCCGGCAGGGCATCACGCTGCTGACGCCGACCGTCGAGCTTTCCACGCTGGTCGCGTCGCGCTTCCATGCGACCGTCGGCGCGCAGGCGAGCGATCATC
>Ga0196963_10001067_pt1 | contig 20101 bp, 15 predicted proteins | sample S1_5metaG_FD_148600 | JGI IMG/M metagenome (GOLD analysis project Ga0196963, IMG submission 148600) | Soil microbial communities from Anza Borrego desert, Southern California, United States - S1_5 | ecosystem: Environmental > Terrestrial > Soil > Desert | place: USA: California | collected... | reverse complement strand
CCATGCTGGTCGGGGCGCGAGGACGGGGGCAGGGCGGTGGTCATGGCGGGACAGGGCAGGCAGGGTTGAAAGGCGCGCAGCGTAGGGCCGCCGTGGCTCCTGGGCTAGATCCACAATCCACTCCAGCGAGGGAGCCACGACGATGATCGACCTGGGACTGCTGCTCAAGGGCCGGCTGGACGCGGCCGACGCGCGCCCGCTGCGGCGGCGCCTGGCCGCGGCGCTGAAGCAGGCCGTGCTCGACGGCACGCTGGGCGCCGCCAGCGTGCTGCCCGCCTCCCGCGTGCTGGCGCGCGAACTCGGCTGCGGCCGCAACACGGTGCTGCATGCCTACGAGGAACTGGCCGCCGAGGGCTACGTGCTCGCCGACCGCCAGGGCACGGTGGTGAGCCACCTGCCCACGGCCGCCGCTGCCGCCGCGCCGGGGCCGTCGCGGCCCTCCCGCGTCGCGGGGCCGCGCCTGCCGCCGCTGTCCGCGCGCAGCGCGCTGCACATGCCGCCCAGCGAAAGCGAGCGCGAGAACCTGGCCCCGCTGATGCCCGGCGTGCCGGCGCTGGCCGACTTTCCGCTGCGGCGCTGGCAGCGCCGTGTCGCCCAGGCCTGGCGCGCGGTGCCGGTGCCGTCGCTGGGCGGCGGCGGCTCGGCCGGCGCCCCGGTGCTGCGCGCCGCCATCGCGGCCTACCTGCGCGCCGCGCGCGGCGTGCGCTGCGACCCGGAGCAGGTGGTGATCACCAGCGGCACGCAGGAGAGCCTGGTGCTGTGCGCGCAGCTGCTGGCCGATGCGGGGGATCGGGCGTGGATGGAGCACCCGGGCTACGTCGGCGCCAGCGCCGCCTTCGCCGCCGCCGGGCTGCAGGCGGTGGCGGTGCCGGTGGATGCGCAGGGCCTGGCGCCGCCGCCGGCGCTGTGGCAGCGCAGCCCGCCGCGGCTGATCTACGCCACGCCCTCGCACCAGTACCCGCTGGGCGTGGTGCTGTCGCTGCCGCGCCGGCTGGCGCTGATCGAATCGGCCCGCGCCGCCGGTGCCTGGATCCTCGAGGACGACTACGACAGCGAGTTCTGCCGCGGCGTGCCGCTGTCGGCCATGCAGGGCCTGGTGCCGGACGCGCCGGTGGTCTACCTGGGCACCTTCAACAAGACGATGTTTCCGGCGCTGCGCCTGGGTTTCGCCGTCTTTCCGCAGGCGTCACTGGACACGGTGCTGCCGGCGCTGGACTGGCGCCTGGTGGCCGGCCGCCCGGTGGAGCAGGAGGCGCTGGCCGCCTTCATCCAGGAGGGCGACTACACCGCGCACCTGCGGCGCATGCGCCGCCTGTATGCCGAGCGGGAACAGGCGCTGCGCGAGGCGCTGCGGCGGCACTGGCCGCTGCCCTTTGCGCTGTCGCCGGGCCACGGCGGCATCCACCTGGCGATGACCTTGCCGGCCGGCGTGCCGGACCAGGCGCTGGTGCGCGCGGCCTGGCAGGGCGGCCTGGCGCCGCGGCCGCTGTCCGCCTTCTCGATCGGCGGCGCGGAGCCGGTGAACGGGCTGGTGATGGGCTACGCGAACGTGGCGGCCGGCGCGGCGGACCGCGTGGTGGCCGCGCTGGCGCAACTGGCCCGGCGCATGGCCGGCCGCGGCGCGCGCGCGGGCGGCCGCGCCTGAGGCATCGCGCACGCGGGCGCCGGGCCGCGGCATGCGCCTTGCCCGCCCAGCGGCAGCTTCCGGTTTCTGCCCATGCCCGCGACGACGCTTCCCGGTTCGGTCTACGAGTCGGTCTTTCACAGCTCCAGCGTCGGGAGCTATCTGCTGTCGCCCACGGCGGACTTCAGGATCCTGGCGGTCAACGATGCCTTTCTCGCCGCCGCCGGCCGCGCCCGCGAGGACCTGGTGGGGCAGCCGCTGTTCGTCGCCTTTCCCGAAAGTCCGCAGGACCGCGAAGGCGTCGTCGCGCTGCGGCGGTCGCTGTCGAAGGTGCTGGCCAGCGGGCAGCCCGATTCGCTGCCCCTGCAGCGCTATCCCATCCCCGTGCGCGGCGAGGGCGGGATGGAGACCTTCGTCGTGCGCTTCTGGAGCGCGATGAACACGCCGATCCGCGATGCGGGCGGACAGATCGTCTGCATCGCGCACAGCACCATCGACGTGACCGACCTGGTGGAGCAGAAGCCGGCCGGCGAGGCCTCCGAGGCCGAACTGGACAAGCGGGCGCAGGTCGGCGCCGGCATGCTCACGCGGGCCCAGGTGATGCAGGAGGTGAACCGCGCGCTGGAAGCCGAGCGCATGCGCCTGATGCATCTTTTCGAGCATGCGCCGGGCGTCGTGTACTTCACCAGTGGGCCCGAGCACGTGATCGACCTCGCGAATGCTGCCTTCTACGACCTGGTCGGCCCGCGCGACGTGCTGGGCAAGCCGCTGCGCGAGTCGTTCCGCGAAGCGGAGCTGGAGAGCTTCATCGCGCTGCATGACGAGGTCTACCGCAGCGGCCAGGCGAAAGTGCTGTCTGCGGCGCACGTGCAATTGAAGCGCGCGCCCGGAGACGGGCTGGTCGAGCGCATCGTCGATCTCGTCTACCAGCCGATCCGCGATGCCGCGGGCCGGGTCATCGGCATCTGCGGCCAGGCCAATGACATCACCGAACGCTGCCGCGCCGAGGCCGACGTCGAACGCGCGAGCCGCCGCAAGGACGAGTTCCTCGCCACGCTGGCGCACGAGCTGCGCAATCCGCTGGCGCCGATCCGCAACGGCCTGGAGATCCTGAAGCTGAGCCATCCGGCGCAGTCGCCAATGCGGCAGACGCTGGGCCTGATGGACCGGCAGCTGTCGCACCTGGTGCGGCTGGTGGACGACCTGCTCGACGTCGGCCGCATCAGCGCCGGCAAGGTCCGGATCGAAGGCGCCCTGATCACCGTGCAGGAAGCCATCGCGCGCAGCGTCGAGGCAACGCAGCCGCTGATCGATGCACGCCGGCACCGGCTGGCCATCGAGCTGCCGCCCGAGCCGGTCTACCTGCAAGGCGACCTGGACCGGCTGGCGCAGGTGTTCGCCAACCTGCTGTCGAACGCCGCCAAGTACACCGGACACGGCGGCCGCATCACCGTGAAAGCGGCGGTGCAGGCCGGGCAGGTGGTCGTCAGCGTGGCCGACAACGGCATCGGCATCCCGGAGCGGGACCTGCCCCGCGTGTTCGAGCTGTTCTCGCAGGTGCGGGCGCACCAGGACCACTCGGAAGGCGGGCTCGGGATCGGCCTGGCGCTGGTGCACCGGCTGGTCGCGCTGCACGGCGGCAGCGTGGAGGCCGAAAGCGCCGGGGTCGGGCGGGGCAGCACCTTCCGCGTGCGGCTGCCGCGCGCCCACCTGCCGGCCGTCCCGCACCAGGTAGCCGCACCGCCGGAGCCGCCGGCGGCGGCGCACCCGCGGCGCGTCCTGGTCGTCGACGACAACGTCGACGCGGCGGAGTCGCTGGCCTGGCTGCTGCGCAAGCTGGGCCACGAGGTGCAGACGGCCTTCGATGGCGTGCAGGCGCTGGCCAGCTTCCAGGCCTGCGGCCCGGACGTGGTCATCCTGGACATCGGCATGCCGCACATGGATGGCCTGGAGGCCGCGCGGCGCATCCGCGCCCTGCCGGGCGGCCAGTCGGTCCGGATCGTCGCGCTGACGGGGTGGGGCCAGGCGAGTGACCGCGAGCGCACCAAGAGCGTCGGCTTCGACCGCCACCTGGTCAAGCCGGTGCAGGTCACGGCCTTGCTGGAGGCGATCCGGTGAAGAAACATGGCACGCGCTGGCAGGGTTCGATCGCGAGCATCGCCGGCACCTCCATTTACGCTGCCCGCGCATCGGCCACGCTCGCCGACTCGATCGGGGCTGGCCCAGGGGCGGGGCTTCGACTCCCTCAGGCCGCCGCCGGCTCCGCCAGGTCGCGCAGCTGCAGCCGGGGCCGCAGGGCCACCGCTTCGATCGTGTGCAGCCCGGGCAGGCACAGCAGCTGGTAGCGGGCGCTGCTGTCCAGGGTGAGCAGGCCGATGCCGACCAGCTTGGCGCCGACCTGGGCCTGCAGGCTGTCGCTGAAAATGAAGCTGCACGAAGGCACCCAGACATGCTGCACGCGGCCGGCTGTCCAGCTGAGCGCCTGGTGCACGTGGCCGCTGACGACCATCTCCACCGACGCCGCCAGCGGCCCGTCGAGCAACCGCCGCGCGGCCGCCAGCGGTGCGTAGCGGCCGAGGCGGGCGCCGCCGTCGCCCGGGGCCCGGGCCAGCGGGCGGTGCGAAAACAGCACCGAGCGCGCGCCCGGCGGCAGGCCGGCGGCGGCGGCTTCCAGCCAGCGCCACTGCTCGGCTTCGGCCGTGGTGCGGCTGCCCAGCAGCTGCGCATTGATGCCGAACAGGTTCCAGCGGCCGGCCTGCACGTGCCAGTGGTCGCTGCCCAGCGCCTCGATGCAGCGGCCCAGGGCGGCATGGTCCAGCGGGCGCTCTCCGCAGGCATCGCCCATGTCGTGGTTGCCGGGCAGCAGTTCGATCGTGCCGGGCCAGGCCCGCAGCCGCTCGGCCGCATGGGCCAGGTCTTCGCGGCGGCGCGCGCCGTCCATGGTGACGTCACCGAGGTGCACGGTGACGTCGGGGTCCAGCATGCGCACGGCCGCCGCCGAGGTGTGCCAGTTGCGCTCGTCGGCCCGCGGGGCCAGGTGGCTGTCACTGATGAGGGCGATGCGCATGGCAAGGCGGGCGAAGCGATGGCGCCGACCCTACGCGCGGCCGATGTCCGCTGCGTGACGCTGCGTCAGGGCACGTCGCCTTCGTGCCGGGAGGGGGCGGCTTGACGCCATACGGCCGGGGAGGCGCCTTGGCGGGATGTGGGCGACGGCGAGTCAATATTTCCAAGCACGCAAATGACGCGGCATGCTTGCGGAGCGCGTTCACTGCCAATCTGGTGACCGGCGGTTCGGCGTGGACATCAGCGCTCGCCTCGGACGTGCCGGGCGTGGCGACCGTCACCACGCCGTCATGCCGGCTCACCACACTGTGCCGCTTTTGCGGGGACGCGAGGACGGCAGGAATGAAGAAGATGCGCATGGTGGGTCTGGAGGCAGCGGTGATGGCCGCGGCGGTGGCGGCGGCCGGCTGCGGCAGCTCGGATGAACCGCCGCCGGTGCAGGGCCGGCTGCTGGACGCGGCGGTCGAGGGCCTGTCGTACAAGGCCACGCCATCGGGCCGCAGCGGTGCCACCGACGCGCAGGGGGGCTTCAGCTGCGCCGAGGGCGACCGGGTCGAATTCGCGCTGGGCGGCGCCGTGCTCGGCAGCGCCGCCTGCGCGCCGCTGCTGACGCCGCTGGACCTGGCCGGCACGCAATCGCTGGCCGAGCCGCGCCTGGTCAACCGGCTGCTGTTCCTGCAGATGCTGGACGAGGACGACCAGCCGGCCAACGGCATCCGGCTGGTGCCCGCGGTGGCGGCCGCGTTGGCGAACCGTTCGCTCGATTTCTCGGCACCGGCGGCGGCCTTCGACACCGCGCTGGCGGCGGCGCTTCCGGCCACGGTGATGGACGCCCATGGCCAGGCCTATGCGGCGCGCACGCTGGCGGACCGCCGCACCGTGGCCGTCGACCACTTCGAGGGCACGCTGGCTGCGGCGCTCGGCCAGGCCGGCACTAGCGCGACGACCCAGTCCAGCGCGCAGGGCACGGTGGCCATCACCAAGCACGACCTGCAGGCCGCGGCCGCGCTGTTCGTGCCTTATGAAGGCGCGAACGCCGCGGCGCGCAAGGAGTTTCCCGGCGGCTTCTTCCCCGCGGTGGGCTCGGGCCTGGCCTTCAAGGGCCGCGCGGCCGACGGCAGCCTGGAGTTCTGGGGCATCACCGACCGCGGGCCGAATGGCGACAGCCCGAACGCGCCGGTGCCTTCGGACCCGTCCAAGAACGGCCTGACCAAGATGTTCCCGGCGCCCAGCTTCACGCCGTCCATCGGCGTGATCGCCATCGGCAAGGACGGCGCGGTGCTGAAGTCGCTGCTGCCGCTGAAGAGCGCGGGCGGCGCGCGCATCTCAGGCCGGCCGCTGCCGGCGGGCGCGGTCGGCAACTCCGGCGAGGCGGCCGTCACCGACGCGCTGGTGCACGACGCGGCCAAGGCCGGCTTCGACCCCGAGGGCCTGGACAGCGAAAGCCTGGTCTTCGACGCGGCGCGCAAGGCCTTCTGGACCTCGGACGAGTGCGGGCCCTTCATCGTGCGCATCGATGCCGAGACCGGCATCATCCAGCGCCGCTACCAGCCCGGCACCGGCACCCGCGACCTGCCGGAGGTGCTGAAACACCGCCGCGCCAACCGCGGCATGGAAGGCCTGGCGATGGACCCGGCCAGCGGCCGCCTGCACGGTTTCCTGCAGAGCCCGATCGATCCGCTGGACGCCGCCGGCAAGTCGGTCGAGGTGGTCGACGCGCACGACATGGACCGCGACGGCAAGACCACCGACAAGGTGCGCCTGCGCGACCACGCGCCTTTTGCGCGCTGGGTCGAATTCGATCCCACCACCGAGACCTCGCGCCTCTACGCCTACCCGCTGGGCCACCCGCTGGCCGCAGCCGGCGGCGGCTGGGACCGGCACCGCACCGGCAGCGCCAAGCTGGGCGACCTGGTGGCGCTGGGCGGCGGCAAGTTCATCGTCATCGAGCAGGGCGCCGACGCCGCGGGCAAGGTTCGCAATTTCCTGATGCTGGTTGAGCTGCCGGCGGCGGCCACCGACATCGCGGCGCTGGGCACCGAGCTGGAACGCAACGCCATCGACGGCAGCACGGCGGTGGCCGTGCCCTGGGCCCAGGTGGTGCCGCTGCGCAAGACGGTGCTGCTGGACCTGAACGCCGCCGGCTGGCTGGCGGAGAAGGCCGAGGGCCTGGCGCTGGTCGACGGCCAGACGCTGGCGCTGGTCAACGACAACGACTTCGGCCTGCGCAGCATCCTGGTCGATGCCGCCGGCAAGCCGGTGGACGGCGATCCCACGGCCTGCACCGTCACCGCCGGCGGCAGCATCGTGGCCGATGGCAACTGCGCCGCGGGCGCGGTCGGGGTGCGGGTGACCCGCAGCCACAACGCCGAGCGGGCCACGCGGATCTGGCTGCTGAAGTTTCCGAAGCGGCTGTCGGGCTACAGCGCCGGCTGACGGACAGGGGCGCGAGGCCCGTGCCGGAGGCCCGGTCCGCACCAGCCTGCGCGGGCCCCATCGCGCAGGGCGGCAGGCATCACACCGCCGAGGTCAGTCCGATGATCTCGGCGCTGTCATTCGGCAGCAGCCGCTGCGGCACCTGCTGGAAGCGCCAGCCCTGCGGCGCGCGTTCAAGCACCCACAGCAGGTCGAAGCGTGACTTGTCCCAATCGGGCACCAGCACGTCCTCGTCCAGCAGCTGGCGCGCCAGGGTCGGCAGGTGCTCCTGTCGCCAGCTGACCAGCGCGACGCTGGCGCTGGCCCGGGCCTGCTCGACCAGCGCGGCCTCGTCCGCGCCGGAGTCATGCTGCAGCGCGATGGGCAGGTCCAGCTCGTCCGCCAGTTCCAGCAGCGTCTGCATCGGCCGCTGGCTCTTGGAGCGCGGCGAGGCCGCGAACAAGGCATCCGGCCTTTCCAGCGCCGGATGGGCGAAGACGCCATTCAGCGGCGCGAAATAGCGCACCAGCGCCGCCGAGCGCTGCCACCCGCGCACCGACAGGCTGCGCCGGTCCGGCCGGCCGTTCAGGTCGACGCCGGCGATGCCCAGCTCGGGCACCGGCTTCTCGGCATGGCGGATCAGGAACAGCTTTCGCAGCGGCTTGGGCACGTCGTCTCCTTCGACGCGCGGCGCGAGCGGCCGCGTTCAGGGCACGGGGCCCGCACGGCCGCGCTCTTCGTCGGGGAGGCAAACAGCGCGCCCGCACCATGCCGCCGCGGCCGGCTGCGCCGGGCCGCGTGACACCGGGGCGGGGCCGCGCGTGGCGTCAGGGGCCGACCAGCAGCACCGCGGCCAGCACCAGCAGATAGGGCGTGAAGCCCAGCGCCAGCTCGGCCAGCAGCGAGCGGCCGTGGGGATGGGTGGGCGCCGTTGCGCTGAAGCTGCGGCGTCGGAAGCCGGAGAAGAATGCATGCATCGGGGCATCCTTCCTTTCGCAATAACAGAAACGATGTGCGGAGTGTGCGCCTGTCGCGTTGCAGCGATGCTTCAATCCGCGCGCAACGGGACCGTGCAGCGTGGGCAAGTTCACGCAGCCGCCATGCACGTTTTCTTACCGGCGGGGTGGCGGGCCTGAGGCCTGGCGGCGGGCCGGCGGCCGCAGGAAGCGGCGAACGACTGGCCGGCGGCCTGGGCCGGCTCCGTGTGCGCAGTCCGCCACGCTGTCATCGATCCTCCCATCGGCCGTCGCGGAACCGTCATCGATTGCGGCCAGCATGGCCCGGTGAAACCATCCTGCCCCCTGCCATGCTGCCGCCCGACGTCGAGATCGTGATGAGTGGCGGCACCGCGCTGCCCACCGCGTCCGATGCGCCGCTGGAAATGGCGCTGGACCGTGTGATCGCCGGCGGCTGCGCCGAGCTGTCGGTGCACTTCCAGCCCATCGTCGATTCGCAGGCCGCCTGCATCGTCGGCTTCGAGGCCCTGACCCGCGGCCCGGCCGATTCGCCACTGCATTCGCCCCTGGTGCTGTTCGAGGTCGCGGCGCGCAGCGGCCGCCTGGTCGAGCTGGAACGCCTGCTGGTGCGCCGCGTGATCGCGCGCCACCTGGAACTGGGCCTGTCCGGCAAGCTCTTCATCAACGTCTCCACCGACACCGTGCTCAGCGTGGCCGACCGCCATGCCGACCTGGCGCAGGAGTTCGCCGATTCGGGCCTGCCCACGTCGGCCATCGTCATCGAGATCACCGAGACCCGCCCCGCCAGCGATCCGGCGCGGCTGTACGAGGCGGTGCGCGTGCTGCGATCGGTGGGGCTGGTCATCGCCATCGACGACCTGGGCGCAGGCTTCTCCAGCCTGCGCCGCTGGGTCGACCTGCGGCCCGACTACGTCAAGATCGACCGCCACTTCGTCGACGGCGTGGCCTTCGACCCGGTCAAGCAGCAGTTCGTGCGCTCGATCCTCGAGATGGCCCGCACCAGCGGCTCGGTGGTGGTGGCCGAGGGCATCGAGATCGAGGAGGACCTGCGGGTGCTGCACGGCATCGGCGTCACGGTGTGCCAGGGCTACCTGCTGGCGCGGCCGAACCCGCACCCCCGCAACTCGCTGCACCCGGACGTGGAGCGGCGCCTGGCCGGGCTGTCGCCGTCGGGCACCCCGCAGTCGCGGGCGGACTTCTCCGCCGCCCGGCTGGCCCTGCCCGGCCCCAGCGTGACGGCCGCCGCCACCTGCCTGGAGGTGCTGGAGATGTTCCGCCGCGACGAGCGCCTGCGCTCGATGCCGGTGCTGGATGAGGACCAGCGGCCCATCGGCGTGCTGCGCTCGATGCAGGTGGCCAAGCGGGCGACGCAGCGCTACTTCATCGAGCTGTTCGGCAACGCCAGCTGCGTGCAGCTGATGGACCCGCATGCGCTGGTGTTCGACGAGGCCACCAGCCTGCACGGCATGAGCCAGGCCGTGACCGGCATCGACGACCACCTGCTGATCGATGGTTTCATCGTCACGTCGAATGGGCGTTATGTCGGCAGCGGCCGGGTGACGGACCTGCTGAAGGCGGTGTCCGACCAGGAGGTGGCCGCGGCCCGCCATGCCAACCCGCTGACCGACCTGCCGGGCAACGTGCCGATCGACCGCCACCTGGAGTCGCTGCTGCGGCAGCGGGCGGACTTCGTCGTCGCCTACTGGGACCTGAGCGACTTCAAGGCCTACAACGACGTCTACGGCTACCGCAAGGGCGACGACATGATCCGCCTGGCCGCGCGGCTGATCGTCGATGCCGCGGCCGGACCGGCCGACTTCGCCGGCCACATCGGTGGCGACGACTTCGTCACCGTGATGCAGGGCGGCGACTGGGAAGCCTGCATCGCCTCGGCCTGCCTGCGCTTCGACGCCGAGGTGGCGCGCCTGGTGCGCGACGAACACCGCCTGGCCGGCGGCTACGAGACGCTGGGGCGGCAGGGTGAACGTGTGTTCCATGCGCTGCCGCGGCTGGCGGTGGGCGTGCTGCGGGTGGCGCCGGGCCAGTTCGACGACGTGCACCAGCTGTCGGCGGCGCTGGCCGAGCCGAAGCGGCAGGCCAAGCGCGGGCTGGGCGGCAGCGGCTACTTCGTCGAGCGGCGCAGCGGCGCCTTGCCGCGGGCCGGTGCCGGTCATGAGCGCGCCGAGGCGCCCCAAGCGCGCGTGCCGGCGGGTGCAGCGCGACGGTACTCCGGCGAGCCCGCTACCGGCGATGCCGCCGCGGCCGGCCCGGTCGCCCCGGCTTTCACCGGATGAGCCTGGTCGCCGGCATGGATGGTCCGCAGCGCCCGGCCTTCAACTTCACCGCACCGAATGACGCGCTGATCTGCGGTTATCGGTTCGAGCGGGGCCACGCCGGCCTGCCGATTGAGTCGCTGGCGCAGGCGGCCGGGCTGCTGGCCGATCGCGGATCCCGTGAAGGCTTCGCCTGGCTGCACATGAACCTGAGCCATGCCGGCGCGCAGCCCTGGCTGCGCTCGCACGCCGGCCTGGCCGACAGCTTCTACGAGGCACTGGACGAAGGCTCGCGCTCGACGCGCATCGAGCGCGACGGCGACGCGCTGTACGCCGTCGTCAACGACGTCACCTTCGACTTCAAGTTCGACGCCGCGGACGTCGCCACGCTGTGGGTGGGCGTGCAGCGCCACCTCGTCGTCACCGCGCGCCGGCACCCGCTGCGCGCGGTGGACCGGCTGCGCATGGCGGTCAAGCGCGGCGAGCCGCTGGACTCGAGCGTGGCGCTGCTCGACCACCTGCTGCGCGACCAGGCCGATGAGCTGCAGCGCATCGTGCGCTCGACGGTGGAACGCATCGACGACATCGAGGACGAGCCCACGGCATCTCGGCGGCAGCAGCGGGGCAGAGCCGGGGGCTGGCGCAGGTCAATGAGGCCATCGGCCGGCTCGAGGGCATGACGCAGGAAAACGCCGCGCTGGTGGAGCAGGGCGCCGCAGCCGCGCACAGCCTGCCCGGCCAGGCGCTGCAGCTGGCGCAGGCGGTGGAGGCGTTCCAGCTGTCGCGCGCGTGATCCGGAGAATGTCGGCTGTCGCGGATCTGATGCCGCAGCGTCACGGCGCTTTCTCCGAGCGACCCCAGCATGGCGGCATGCAGCGCGACCGAATCCCGCCGGACCAGCTCGACCCGCCCGCAGCGCCGGCGGCCCCGCTGCTGCGCGTGCGCACGGCCTGGATTTCCGACCTGCACCTGGGCACGCCGGGCTGCCAGGCGGTGCGGCTGCTGGACTTCCTGCGCGTGCTGGAGTGCGACACGCTGTACCTGGTCGGCGACGTCATCGACGGCTGGCAGCTTCGCCGGCAGTGGTATTGGCCGCAGGCGCACAACGACGTGGTGCAGAAGCTGCTGCGCAAGGCCCGCAAGGGCACGCGCGTGGTGTTCGTGCCCGGCAACCACGACGAATTCGCGCGGCGCTACATCGACCTGAACTTCGGCGGCGTCGACGTGGTGGACGACTGCATGCACACCACCGCCGACGGCCGCGTGCTGTGGGTGACGCATGGCGACCATTTCGACGGCGTGATCCAGTGCGCCAAGTGGCTGGCGCACGTGGGCGACTGGGCCTACGAGACCACGCTGGCCTGGAACCGCCACCTCAACTCGCTGCGCGCCCGGCTGGGCCTGCCGTACTGGAGCCTGTCGCGCTACCTGAAGGAGCGCGTCAAGCGCGCGGTCAGCTACGTCAGCGACTTCGAGCATGCCGTCGCGCGCGAGGCGCGGGCCCGCGGCGCGCAGGGCGTGGTCTGCGGCCACATCCACCGCGCCGAGATGCGTGACATCGACGGCATCCTGTACGCCAACGACGGCGACTGGGTCGAGAGCCTGACCGCGCTGGTCGAGCACGCCGACGGCCGGCTGGAACTGATCGACTGGTCCGACCAGCTGCGCCGCCGGCTGTGGATCGACCCGCTGATGGACCTGCAGCCCGGCGCGTGAGCCCGGGGTGCCGGCGCAGGCCGGTGCGCGGCGGCCTGGGACGCTACGCGTTCACCGCCGTCCGCGCTGCCCGCCGCGGCGCCCGCTGGAACCAGCTGAGCAAGGGACCGGTCATGAAGGTGGTGACCAGCGCCATGAGGACCAGCATCGTGAAGATGCGCGGCGACAGGATGCCGAGGTCGTAGCCGATGTTCAGCGCGATCAGCTCCATCAGGCCGCGGGTGTTCATCAGCGCGCCCAGCTGCAGCGCTTCGCGCCAGGCCATGCCGGTCCAGCGGGCGGCGACGGCGCTGGCGCCCAGCTTGCCCAGCGAGGCCAGCGCGACGATGGCCAGGCACCACAGCCAGTCCTGCGCCGAATCGAGCAGGCCCAGCTCGGTGCGCAGGCCGGTGTAGGCGAAGAACAGCGGCAGCAGCAGCACGCTGCTGAACTTTTCCACCCGCACGCGGATGCGTTCGCGGAAATCATGGGCCTCGGGCATCACCGTGCCGGCAAGGAAGGCGCCGAACAGCGCGTGGATGCCGATCAGCTCGGTGCACAGGCTGGCGGCGATCATCACGCACAGCACCGTGGCCAGCGTGGCGCTGGAGGGCTCCGGCCGGCCCAGGTCCAGCCAGCGCGGCAGCACGCGGCGAACCAGGAGCAGCATGGCCGCCACGAAGAGCAGCGCCAGCCCCAGCGTCAGCCCGGCGCCGGCCAGGCTGGACGAGCGCGAGATCGCGACGACGAAGGCCATGATGCTCCAGGCCGTCACGTCGTCGACCGCCGCGCAGGCGATGGCGGTGCTGCCCAGCGGCGTGGCGGTCAGGCCGCGCTCCTGGAGGATGCGGGCCAGCACCGGGAAGGCGGTGATGCTCAGCGAGATGCCCATGAAGAGGGCAAAACTCCTGAAAGACGCGGCCGTGCCGGCCATCGAGTCGAACAGCAGGAAGGCCAGCAGCACGCCAAAGGCGAACGGCACCGCGATGCTGGCATGGCTGACCGCCACCGCCGACTGCACCCGGTGGCGCAGGTGCTCGATCTTCAGCTCCATGCCGACCGCGAACATGAAGAGGCAGATGCCGATCTGGCTGAAGAGCTTCAGCGCGCCGAGCGACTCGGCCGGGAAGACGAAGGCGAAGGCAGCGGGCGCCAGGTGACCCAGCAACGACGGGCCCAGCACGATGCCGGCGGCCATTTCGCCGACGACTGCGGGCAGGCCGAAGCGCGTGAACATGCGGCCAACGAGCTGCGCGGCGCCGATGACGACCAGCAGCTGGATGAAGAGCTGGCTCAGCGGGTGGTGGACTTGGGCCTGCAGGCCCGCCAGCAGGCCCGGGGCGCCGGCGGCCGCGGTGGGCAGGGCGGTGGCCGTGCCCGGCGCCGGGCCGGCATCGAGCAGGAGCGCGATGAACGCCAGCGTCGCGGCGCTGGCGAGGAGGTAGATGACAGCCTGCTTGACCAGTTTCATGGGATCGGGGACCTGCACCGCGGGCGGCCGCGCGCGGGGCCGGCGATCTTACGTTCGGCGAGCGGACGGTCGCGGTGCCGCGCCGGCTGCGCAGACCATGGCGGTGTCAGCGGCCGTGTCGGCGGCTGGGGCCTGTCGACACTGGCGGTGTTCTGCCGGGACGCGAGATACGGCGCTGTCAACGTGTGGATACCGCGTTACCAGAGCGGCCGCCCCGCGACGCGGGTCACCGAGATCGATGGCGCCCCGGCGCCGGCGCCCGCGGTGTAGACCGCCGTCACCTCCAGCTCCACCGTGCTGACGATCTCGATGAAGCCGATGGTCAGCGGCACCGGTCCGGCCGGCACGGCGCCCAGCACCAGTTCGAGGATGCGGCAGCAGTCGCTCATCGTCGCGCCATGGGCCGGCAGCTTGGTCACCGACGGCTTGGCCGGCCCGGCGGAGCGCGGCTCGCGGCCCGCGGCGGCGCCCGCCACCAGCACCGGCACCGGCCGGGTCAGCACCGGCACCTCCCGGCCGGTGGGGTTGAGGATGTTGATCTCGGTGGCATAACTACCGGGCCGCACTGGGGCGCAGGCGCAAGGCGCCTCCGGCTGCACGCCGCAGACGAACTTGACGCCGTAGATGAAGAGCCTGAAGTCCACCGGCCCCACCACCACCGGCGGCCGCCCCGGCTGAGCCAGGCCGACCTGCGGCGGCCCCAGGCTGCCCGGCTCGACCTTGACGCCCACCTGGTAGCGGCCGCCGCCCAGGTCCAGCACCGGCCCGGCCGGCGCGCTGCCCGGCACCGGCTGCAGCGTGAAGGCATCGAGCCGGCCCGGCCCCAGCAGGTTGCCGTAGCGGTCGCGGGGGATGAAGGTCAGGGTCCAGTTCGTGCTGCCATCCGGGCCATCCGGCAGCGGCGTGGTGGTCACCGTGGTCCGGCCGGGATCGATGCCCACCTCGATGTGCAGGGACCACACATGCTCGCGCATGCCGGAGCAGCCGCCGCCGTAGCCGGCCTTGACGTGGAAGCTGTAGTTGCCTTCCACCGTCAGCACCTCCGGCAGGTGCACGCCCATCATGCCGCCGGGCTCGAAGAGGCCACCGGTGTCCCGGCTGTCCGAGCTCAGCACGAAGTTGGTCTGCGGGTAGCGCACGACCGGCGCGCCGGTGGTCGATTCCAGCGCCAGCAGCGTGGCCTGCCGCGCGGGAATGGCGTCGGCACCGACGCTGCCGGCGCCGCCCAGGCCTGCACCGGCCAGCAGGTTGCCCACCGCGGTGTCGGGGCGGGTCAGCGTCATCGTCATCGCCATGTCCTCCGGCCAGCTGCCGTCGTCGTAGCGCAGCATCAGCACCGGGTTGATCGCATCGCCGGTGTAGTAGCGCCGGCGATCGGGCAGGCGCATCAGCTTCGGCCCGCCCGATGGGATGACGTTGACGAAATAACGCAGCGCCGGAGCGGGCGGCGGAAACTCGCCGCTGCCGGGGGGCCGCAGCACGCGCACGCGCCAGCGGCCGTTGCGGTCGCCGGCGATCGGCAGCGGCACGCGCAGGAAGGTCCAGTTGCGGCCGTTCGACGATTCGACGGTCGGCGCGCCGGCGGTGATGAACACGCCGCCCGGCGTCGTCAGCTCCAGCAGCAGCTGCGCGTCCTCGCGGTCCCAGCCGGCCACCACGGTCAGCGCCGTCTCGCCGCAGACGTCGAACTCGATCGGCGCGCCGGGGCTGTTGGCCGGCAGGTCGAACTCGGGGTCGAACAGCACGCCGGTCTCGAAGATGTTGCCGAAGGCGCTGGAGAAGAATTTCTGCAGCGCCAGCCCGCCGCCGGCGCGCATGTACTGCCCGCCGTGCGCGCCGGCCACGGCGCTGAGCAGCGCGCCGTCCAGGCTGGACTCGGTGCCGAAGCCGATGGCATGCACGGCGATGTCGCCGAGCAAGGGCTCCACCGCCTCGATCATCGGCGGGGTGTTCTGCAGCCCGTCGGTCAGCAGCAGCAGCGCGCGCGGGTTGGTGCCCGCCATCGGGAACTGCGCGCGCGCCGCGTCCAGGCCGCTGCCGATGCTGGTGTTGCCGCCCGGGGCGATGGCGCCGACCTCGCCGCCGGCGAAAGGCGGCGGGCCGATCAGCGCCGTCTTGTTCGCGGCGGTGACCGCGGCGAGCGCGAAGTCCACCGGCGACGAGGCCGCGGTGCTGAACGACACCAGCCCCACGCGGTTGCCGGTGCCGGCGCGCACCAGCTGCACGAACAGCGACACCGCGTCGCGCGCCGCCTCGATCTTGCTGCGGCCGGTGCCGTCGTCCAGGCTCATGCTGCCGGAGCGGTCGACTACCAGCATCACGTCGCGCTCGACCGGCGGCGGCGGCGTTGGCGTCAGGTCGGCCAGCACGTTCCTGGTCGGGGTGTAGGCCAGCGGCGATCCGGCGCAGGGCGCGCCCTGCGACAGGATGCCGACGATGCGGCCCGCCGTGTCGAACAGGCCCGAGCCCGAGCTGCCGCCCGACACGTCGAAGCTGGACGGCACGTTGATGCCGCTGGCCGCGCTGCCGATGACCTCGGAGAAGCCGCTGCCGTGCGGCTCGGACAGCTTCTTCACGGCACCGTTCGGGTGGTGCACGCCGAACACCGCCTCGCCCACCGGCGGCAGGTCGTTGCGCGTCTGGATGGCGGCCAGGCCGGGCGGCGATTCGGCCAGCTGCAGCAGGCTGTAGTCCAGGCCCGCGCCGGTGAACTGGCGGCCCAGCACGGCCTTGATCTTGTAGAAGCGCGGTGCGTAGCCGGGCGGGCGGCTGCCATCGGCGAGCGTCTGGTAGTCGAACACCACCGAGCCGCTCAGCGCCTCGTCGGTGGTGTCGTGGCAGTGGCCGGCGGTGATCACCTTGTCGTGGTCGACCAGGGTCACCGTGCAGGTGGACACGTGGTCACCGTGCACCATCACCCCCATGCCCACGCTGCGCGCCACGCGGGCGCGCACGTCGGTGGGGTCGGCCACCTGGGCGATGTTTTCCCAGTTCGGCGGTTCGGTGCAGTACCAGAACGGGTCGTAGATCGGCTCGACGTAGGCTGGGTCGCGGTAGAACGGATCGCAGTTCGAGAAGCTGGCGTGGCCGGGCTCGCCGGCGTGCCGCTCGCCGCGGCCGTAGCGGTCCAGCTGCACGCTGCCCACCGCGGCGCCGGCCTGCACGTAGGTGATCTCGACGCCGGCCGGAAAGGCGTAGACATCGATCGGCCGCGTCCAGAAGGCCGGGCCGTCGGCGGCGGTGAAGACGTCGGTGGCATAGCCCAGGTTCACGCGCAGGCTGTCACCGGGCTTGAAGTCGGGGTTCTGGAAATGCAGGATCAGCAGCTTGGTGCCGCCCGGCGCCGCCGGCGGATTGAACACCGTGGTGCCGGGTCCGATGGACATCGCAGGGGTCAGCACCTGCACGGTGCCGGTGACGTGGGACATGGTGGTTCTCCCCTTCGCTTCGTTCAAGCAGCCCGCGTGGGCGTGACCTGCTGCACCTCGATCGACACGCCGTCGCCGTCCAGCCCGCTGCTGGTGTAGACCGCGCTCACGACCAGCTCGGCGCTGGCGGTGATCTCGACGAAGCCGATGCTCAGCGTGTCGGCCGAGCCGCCGGGCGCGCCGAACAACAACTCATGGACGCGGCAGCAGTCGTCCATCGTGGCGCTGTGCGGCGGCAGCACGATCCTGTCCTCGGCCCGGGGCCCGGCTGCCCGCGGCTCGCGGCCCAGCGGCGCGCCGGCCAGCACCACCGGGATGAAGCGCTTGCGCACGCGCACCTCCTTGCTGCCGGCGTTGAGCAGGTTGATCTCGGTGGCATAGCGCCCGGGGCGCACGGGACCGCACTGGCAATCGCAGGCCGGCTGCGTGCCGCAGACGAACTTCACCGCATAGACGAAATCGCGCGGCGCGCAGGCCGGCACGGTGATCTGCACCCGCTTGGCGGCGACCAGCGTGCCGTCGGCCACCACGTCGATGCTGCCGTTGGCCACCTGTGGTTCCGGCTTGCACGGGATGCCGTGGAAGCGCACTTCGAACTTCAGCAGGTGCTCGGCGCCGCCGTCCAGCGGCCCGTAGCCGGTGGCCGGCGTGATCGAGCTGATGAAGGGCGCGATGGTGGCCGAGGGAACCAGTGTCAAGTTCCTGATCGCGCCACCCTGGCGGCTCTTGGGCACGGTGACGACCAGGGTCTCGCCGACGCTGTCGCCGGGGTTCAGCACCAGGGTGTTGGTGTCCGGCGCGATGGTGATGGCCGCGGCCGGCGCCGGGCTGGGTGTCGGGGACGGTGTGGGCGTGGGCGAAGGGCCCGGCACCGGTGTCGGTGCGGGATGGGCATGTTCGGCCGGCGCCGTGCCGGTTGCCGATGGACGTGCCATTGCTCGTTCCTTCCGAAGAGGCGAAGTGCCCGGAGGCACCGATGAGTCCAGCTTACGGAGCAGCGGCAGAACGCGGATCCCACGCCCGGTGGAAACGGAGCCCACGCGTCCACAATCCGTTAGACGCGGCACGGCCGGCTGCGGCCCGGCGCGGCAAGTGGCTCCCGCTGTTCTCCACGCTCCTAGAATTCAGTGGGAACCACTTTGGGCAGAACGGAGGCAGGCGATGGGCGCATCGGCCTTGTCGGACTGGTTGCTGCAGCGGCTGGACCGCGAAGGCGCGCAGCCGGCCTACCGCCAGCTGCACGCCTTGCTGCTGCAGGCGGTGCTGCAGGGGCAGCTGGCGGCGGGCACCAAGCTGCCGTCCAGCCGCCTGCTGGCGCAGGAGCTGGGTGTGGCGCGCAACACGGTGATCGAGGTGTACGAGCACCTGGCCGCGCAGGGCTGCTTGCAAACCCGCCGTGGCAGCGGCACCTACGTGGCCGACCTGTCGTCCGAGCGCATGCTGGACGTGCCGGCCGCCGCGCGCGCCGAGGCCGCGCCGCGGCCGGCCAGCGCGGGCCCGGCGTCGCTGTCGCGGCGCGGGCGCATGCTGCTGGCGGGGGCGGGCGTGTCGGCGCGGCAATGGGGCGCCTTCATGCCGGGCGTGCCGGATGTCGAGGAATTTCCCGCGGCGTTGTGGAGCCGCCTGCACGCGCGCCACTGGCGCCGTGCGCCGGCCGAGCGGCTCAGCTACGCGCCCGCGGGCGGCCTGCCCGTGCTGCGCCAGGCGCTGGCCGAGCACCTGCGCAGCACGCGCTCGGTGCAGTGCGAGGCCGACCAGGTCATCGTCACCAGCGGCAGCCACCAGGCGGTGGACCTGGCGGCGCGGCTGCTGGCCGATGCCGGCGACCATGCCTGGCTGGAAGACCCCTGCTACTGGGGCCTGCGCAGCACGCTGCAGACCCTGGGCCTGCAGCTGCATGCGGTGCCGGTGGATGCCGAAGGCCTGCGCTGGTTCGGCGGCCGGCGCCGGCGGCCGCTGCCGCGGCTGGTGCTGGCCACGCCTTCGCACCAGTACCCGCTGGGCATGGTGATGAGCGTGGCGCGCCGGCAGGCGCTGCTGGAGTTCTGCCGCCGCCACGGCAGCTGGATCATCGAGGACGACTACGACAGCGAATTCCGCTACGGCACGCGGCCGATCGCCTCGCTGCAGGGCCTGGACGCGGCCGAGCGCGTGGTCTACGTCGGCAGCTTCAGCAAGACGCTGTTCCCGGGCCTGCGCGTGGGCTACCTGGTGGCGCCGCGCGGGCTGGCGCCGGCTTTCGCGCAGGCATCGGCCGAGCTGTACCGCGAGGGCCAGCTGCAGCAGCAGGCGGTGCTGGCCGACTTCATTGCCGAGGGCCACCTCGGCGCGCACATCCGGCGCATGCGCAAGCTGTATGCCGCGCGCCGGCAGTGCCTGCTGGAAGCGATCGGCACCCACTTCGGCGCTGCGCTGCCGGTGTCCGGCGACAACGCCGGCCTGCACCTGGTGCTGCACCTGCCCGCGCGCTGCGACGACGTGGCGTTGACCGAGGCGGCGCTGGCCGCCGGCATCGCGGTGCGCCCGCTCAGCCGCTACCACGCCGACCCGCAGCAGGCGCCGCGCGGGCTGCTGCTGGGTTACGCCTGCGTGAAGGAAGCGGCGATCGCGCCGGCTTTCGGGACGCTGGCGCGGATCATCGAGCGCGCCGTTCGATAGCAGTCAAAAGGCGCGTCATTGCCGCTGCCTTGCCGCCACTTCCGCCATACTGGGCCGCATGACCGACGCCGCCGATCCCGAGGTCCACATCGCCTGCCTGTGCGCCGCCTGGTGCCGCGTGTGCGAGTCCTACGCCGCCGTGTTCGACGAGGTGCGGCGCGGCTGGACAGGCCCCGGCCCGCGTACCGTCTGGCACTGGATCGACATCGAGGACGAGAGCGAGCGCGTCGGCGACCTCGACATCGAGACCTTTCCGATGCTGCTGGTGGCCGATGCCGCGGCGGTTCGCTTCGCCGGACCGGTGGCGCCGGATGCGCGCACGTTGCGCCGCCTGCTGCGGGCGCTGCTGGATCCGGCCCAGGCGCCGCCGCGCTGGCCGCCCGTGCCCGTCGCGGTGGCTGGGCTGGGACGCCGGCTGTGTGCCGGTGGATAGCACGTAAAAGGCGCGTCCAGCCCGGGGTGCGCCGCACCGCCGCTCAGCCCGCCCCGGCCGC